>JABAHS010147236.1_pt1 | contig 38283 bp, 24 predicted proteins | sample 7062111 | NCBI WGS metagenome assembly JABAHS01 (sample SAMN14534600, study PRJNA622989) | marine sediment metagenome | biome: marine biome [ENVO:00000428]; feature: marine pelagic biome [ENVO:01000023]; material: deep marine sediment [ENVO:00002113]; isolation source: pool of 4 deep marine... | reverse complement strand
CCCCGACGATCGGTTGCCGAGCCTTACTAAATTCAATGACGAGCGGGTCGTCCACCCCCTGCGGTGTCACTCGCCCACGGAAATCTCAACAATGTCGAAGGAGGAGCCATGTCAATCCGGAAGCTCACCGCGCTCATCGGTGCCTGCAGCCTGTCGTTGCTCGCGGGCCTGGCGGCCGTGCACGCTGCCGACAAGCTCAAGCCCTATGTCCTGGTATCGAATGCCTCGGCAAATCGGGCGCAGGTCATTCAACAAACCCGCGCCGCGTTGGAGGGCCAGGGTTTCGAGATCGCCGGCGAGTACTCCCCGTACGGGAGCGCCCACATCATCGTCGTGACCGGCGAGGCCCTGCGTGCGGCCGCCGCCAAGTCCGAAAAGGGCGGGTTCGGGGCCGTGCAGCGGGTCTCGGTCACGGAGCACGGCGGCAAGGTGCAGGTCGCCTACACGAACCCGGTCTATATGGCAAACGCCTACCGCATGGCGGAGGACTTGGCCGGGGTTACCCAGCGGCTCGAATCCGCCTTGGGTCCCGGTGAGCCCTTCGGGGCGGAGGGCCTGACGGCGAAGAAGCTGCGCAAGTACCACTACATGGTGTTCAGGCCCTACTTCGACGATACCCTGGAGTTGGGGGAGTTCTCCAGCTACGAGGAGGCTGTGAGGGCTGTCGAGAAAGGCCTGGCCGAGGAGTATGGCGGGGTATCCAAGGTGTCACGGGTCGACATCCCGGAAAAGCAGGAGACGCTTTTCGGCGTGCGCATGACCCAGGAGTGCAGCGGCGACCGGTACATCATGGATCGCATCGACTTTGCGGACCTCAAGTCCACCCCGCACCTGCCCTACGAGGTGTTGGTCTCCGGCAACGCAGTGTACGCGCTTCCCGCCGATTTTCGGATCGCAATCAGTTTTCCTGACCTGAGCATGGTGGGAAAGAACAGCTTCTTTTCCATCATGTGCGCGCCGGACGCCGTGAAGGAGGCCCTCGAGCGCATGGTTCAGCACGAGGCCGAGAAGTAAGGCCTGTCGCGGTCAGCGGCGCCGGGTAGCGGCGCGCGCCCGATGGGGACAGACAACTGAGATTCAAAACGCAAAACGCAAAATTGTAGGGCAGCAGCATCTGGGGGCGCCCGGCCGAAGACCGGCACATTCCGATCAATTCATTTGGCGGCCCCTGCCCCTTTGCGTCGGGCTGAAGGATAGGGCGGCCTGCGGCCGCCGCGGCTGGACGGGCGCTGCATCACCGCCCCCCGCCGCTGGTCGGCGTCGAAGCGGCGGTCTCCCGCCCGCCCTCCGCTCGCAGCGTTGAACGGGGCCCGCATTCGCCGGCTCCGCTTCCCTGACCCCAAGAGCCTCTGGCTACATCGCCACTGCCTCTCTATATAAAGCTTGGCCGCGCCCTGCCGATACAATTAACGAGTCCGGCGTATGCCATGCAGTGGGCGCCACGGTCCCAGAGGATGGCACACCGGGCGGCGGCACACCGGGCGGCGCCCCAGGCGCCGATTCGCGACAACCGCGGTTACGGGAGCCGACCCGAATCCTTGGAGCGGCCCACGATGGGCATTGCGGCGAGCTATAGCTGCCTGCGCAAGGCGAGCATACACAAGAATTTGGCCATTGCCTTCGGCCTGTTCGGGCTCGCGGTGGGCGCGGTGTTCCCGTGGTTTGCACAGTTTTTCATGGACTGGAAGCCAGGGATGCAGGGCTGGTTTATCGCCCTGTGCGTAGCGGGCGGTGTCGGCTTCGGGACGGTCAATCAGATTCTGGTCAACCGGATTCTGTTGGCCAAGCTGCGGCGCCTCTCGGAGGTGGCCGATGCCATTGGGCACGGCGACCTTTCCCAGCGCTGTATGCTCAAGAGCCACGACCTCGTCGGTACCATCGTGGGCAGTGTCAACCAGATGGCCGACAACCTGCGCCGGGCCCTCGCAGAGCTTTCCCAGGTATCGGTCCAGCTCAACGAGTCTTCCGCCCGCGTGGCCTCGGTGAGCGAGGAGACCGATCGCTGCCTGCGCCAGCAGCGGGAGCAGATCGAACAGGTGGCCGCGGCTATGAACGAAATGACCGCCACCATCCAGGACGTGGCGCGAAACGCCGAGCAGGCCGCCTCGGCCGCGAGCAGTGCGGATGGGCAGGCCAAGCAGGGCGCCCTGGTGGCCACCGAAGCGATCGGCGGCATCGAGGCCTTGGTGGTCAAGGTGGACGAGGTGGCCGGGGTGCTGGAGGGCCTGCGAGGCGACAGCGAGAACATCGGCACCGTTTTGGACGTGATCCGCGGGGTCGCCGAGCAGACCAACCTCCTGGCCTTGAATGCAGCCATCGAGGCGGCGCGGGCGGGAGAGCAGGGACGCGGGTTCGCGGTGGTGGCCGACGAGGTGCGTACCCTGGCCAGCCGCACCCAAAAGTCCACCGAACAGATCCGGGCCATGATCGAAAGCCTGCAAGGCAAGAGCGCCTCGGCGGTGGAGGAGATGCGCCAGGCGCAGTCGCGCGCGAGCAGCGGCTCCTGCGAGGTGGAGAAGGCCGCAGAAGCCCTGGCTGAGATTTCGGGCGCCGTGGCCACCATCAATTCAATGAACGCCCAGATTGCCAGCGCAGTAGAGCAGCAGGGCGCGGTGGCCGATGAGATCAACAACAACATTTCCAGCGTCAGCCGAGATGCAGAGCGCGCGGCCGCCGGCTCCCAGCAGTCCGCCTCGGCCGCCGATCAATTGAGTCAGCTCGCCGCCCGGCTCCAGGGCCTGATGGCCGGCTTTCGGTTCTAGCCCGCAGCCCTCACCGCGGCGCTATCCACCGTTCCGGTGTGCCCGGAGCGGTTCGGCCAACAAGATTCATTAGTATTTGCTAATATACACTGATTTGCTATGCTTGCGGCCGTCCGCCTCCGGAGGAGTGTCATGGAGATGAGCCGCACCGCCCCAGGCACGCTCGCCCTGCTGGGTATTTCCTTAGGGGCCGGCGCGCAAGCGCCATTCGATACCGCGCCCGCCACCTACGTCACGCTGCCCGTGCAGCGTGTCTTCGACGCGGTCATCGAGGCCGTCAAGCGCTCGACCGTATCGGCCGAAACGAGCGGGCGCATTGTCGAGATCAACTTCGACGTCGACGACTACGTGGAGAAGGGCGCGGTCATCGTGCGCTTCCGCGACAAGGAGCCCCGGGCCCGCCTGGAGGCAGCCGAGGCCGGTCTCAGCGAGGCCCGCGCACGTCTGGCCCAGGCCGAACAAGAGCATGCGCGGGTCAGGCGGCTCTATCAGCGAAAGCTGGTCCCCAAGTCGGCGATGGATGCCGCAACTGCCGAGCTGCGCAGCGCCGGGGCCCGGGTGGAGGCGGCCCGTGCACGAGTGCAGGAGGCCCGCGAGCAGCTCGAGAACACAGTGGTGCGCGCCCCCTACAGCGGAATCGTCGTGGAGCGCCATGTGGAGGTGGGCGAGGCGGCCAACGTGGGCGCCCCCCTGATGACGGGTCTTTCGCTCGAGCAGCTTCGCGCCGTGGTGCGACTGCCCCAGGGCCTCGTGCAGAGCGTTCGGGCCAATGGTCAGGCACACATCCTGTTGCCCGAGAACGGGCAGCCGCTGGCCTCCCGCGAGCTGACGGTCTTTCCCTATGCCGATGCGGTCACGCATACGTTCACGGTGCGCGTTGAGCTGCCCGCGGGGGTCGACGGCCTGTATCCGGGGATGCTGATCAAGATCGCGTTTACCGTGGACAAGGCGCGGCGCCTTGTGGTGCCCGCCCGCGCGGTGGTCCACCGCAGCGAGGTGACCGGGCTGTATGTCGTCTCGCCGGACGGGGAGATCGTGCTGCGCCAGGTCCGCGTGGGTCGGCACCATAACGGCCGGGTGGAGATTCTCGCGGGCCTTGAAGAGGGCGAGGTCGTTGCCCTGGATCCGATTCGGGCGGGTGTGGCGCTGAAGAGACAGCGCTCCGAGCCGGATAGTACCCGGTAGATCGCGGCTCCATGGCTGAACGGCTAGGCATTTCCGGGGCGATCGCCGAGAGATTCCTGCAGACCGAGCTCACCCCGCTGCTCGTTCTGCTGGGACTCCTGCTCGGGCTGTTCGCGGTGGTGGTCACGCCCCGGGAGGAAGAGCCCCAGATCGACGTCACCTTCGCCAACGTCTTTATCCCCTTCCCGGGGGCCGCGCCGTCGGAGGTGGAGCACCTGATCAGCACCCCGGCCGAGCAGATCCTGTCCGAGATCGAGGCCGTCAAGCACGTTTACTCGGTGTCCCGGCGCGGGATGGCGGTGCTCACCGTTCAGTTCGAGGTCGGTGAGGACCGCACCCGGTCCATCGTCCGCCTCTACAACGCCGTCTACTCCAACCAGGACTGGCTGCCGCCCAACCTGGGCGTGGGTCAACCCATCATCAAGCCCAAGGGCATCGACGATGTCCCCATCGTGGCCCTGACCCTGTGGACCGAGGATCCCGAGCGCGGCGCCTACGAGCTCCAAAAGGTCGCGCACGCCATCGAGGCAGAGCTCAAGCGCGTGCCCGGGACGCGGGACATCTATACCATCGGCGGGCCGGATCGCGTGGTCCACGTGCTGCTCGACCCGCAGCGCATGGCCGGCCACGGCATCGCCGTTGACGACCTGCGCAGTGCCCTGCTCGCCGGCAACCGGTCCACGGATGCGGGGGCCGTGGTGCGGGAGAACCGGGAGATCCCCGTGCAGGCCGGCACGTTTCTCGCCAGCGCCGAAGAGGTGGCCTCGCTGGTGGTGAGCGTGCACCAAGGCGCGCCGGTGTACCTGCGCGACGTGGCCGAGGTGCGCCACGGCCCCGACCAGCCGGAGCATTACGTCTGGTTCGGGGCGGGTGCCGCCGCGGCCGAGAAGGGGATCGGCGTACAAGGCGAGTTCCCCGCGGTGACGGTCGCGATCGCCAAGAAGCCGGGGACCAACGCCGTGACCATCGCCGAGGAGGTCATCGAGCGTTTCGAGCAGCTCAAGGGCACCTTCGTCCCCGAAGGTGTGAACGCCACGGTCACGCGCAACTACGGCGTGACCGCCGATGACAAGGCCCGGACGCTCATCGCAAAGCTGGTCTTCGCGACCGCCTCGGTTGTCGTGCTGGTCCTGTTGGCGTTGGGTTGGCGCGAGGCGCTGGTCGTGGGCGCGGCGGTGATCATCACGCTGGCGGTCACCCTGTTCGCCTCCTGGGCCTGGGGCTTCACCCTCAACCGGGTGTCGCTGTTCGCGCTGATCTTCTCGATCGGCATTCTGGTCGACGATGCCATCGTGGTCGTGGAGAACATCCACCGCCACATGCAGCTGGGCGAGAGACGCCTGGTGGAGGCCATCCCGCTGGCGGTGGACGAGGTCGGCGGCCCGACCATACTCGCCACGTTCACGGTGATCGCGGCGCTGATGCCCATGGCCTTCGTGACCGGCCTGATGGGCCCGTACATGAGCCCCATCCCCATCAATGCCAGCACCGGTATGTTGATCTCGCTGGCGGTGGCCATCGTGGTGACACCTTGGATGACCTACCAGGTGCTCGGCAAGGGCGCCCACGGGAAGGTGGAGACACCCATTGACTCCGGGAGGTTGTACGGCTTGTTCAAACACCTGGTGGGACCCTTCCTTCAGGGCCGGCGCGGCCGCCGCCGGCGCTGGGCACTTGGCACGGGCGTGGTGGTCCTGATCATGGCCTCCATGGGCTTGGCCGCGGCCAAGCTGGTCGTGCTGAAGATGTTGCCCTTCGACAACAAGTCGGAGCTTCAAGTGGTCGTGGACATGCCGGAAGGCACCAGCGTGGAGCAAACGGCACGCGTATTGGGCGAGCTGGGCCGCTATCTGGCGAAGGTGCCCGAGGTCACCGACTACCAGGCATACGCCGGCACGGCCTCCCCCATCAACTTCAATGGGTTGGTGCGCCAATATTACTTGCGCCAGGACGCGAACGTTGGCGACGTCCAGGTGAATCTCGTGGACAAGCATGCTCGCACTCGCAAGAGCCATGAGATCGCGCTGGCCGTGCGCGGCCCGCTGCAGGAGATCGGCCGTCGCCACGATGCCAACGTGAAGGTCGTCGAGGTCCCCCCCGGCCCCCCCGTGATGTCGCCCCTGGTGGCGGAGGTCTACGGGCTGGATTACGACGGGCAGATTCGCGTTGGCAAGAAGGTCCGCGAGGTGTTCGAGGCGACGCCCGATATCGTGGACGTGGACGACAGTATCGAGGCCCCGGCGCCGCGGTTCGTGGTGGAGGTGGATCGCCAGAGAGCGGCCCTGCTCGGTGTGTCTCAGGAGGCGGTGTCCTCGGCGCTGACTTCGGCCCTGGGCGGCGAGGACGTCGGCTTCGTGCACGGCGCGAAGGTGAAGTATCCGATCCCGATACGCCTGGAGCTGCCGGTGGCCGGCAAGTCCGACGCACAATCGCTGCTGGACATGCGGGTGCGCGCCCGCCAGGGTCAGCTGGGCCCGTTGTCAGAGTTCGTGCGCCTGCGCGAGGTGCAGCGCGAGCACAGCATCTACCATAAAGATTTGCTGCCGGTGGTTTTCGTGACCGGTGACATGGCAGGCGAGCTCGACAGTCCGCTCTACGGTATGCTCGACATCTTCGCCACACTGGGTGATACGCTGGTCGAGCAGGGTATCCCCCTGGAGCAGTACCTTATCCGCCCGCCCGACAATCCCTACCGCTACAGCCTGAAATGGGATGGTGAATGGCAGGTCACCTACGAGACCTTTCGCGACATGGGCATCGCCTACTCGGTTGGGTTGGTGCTGATCTTCCTGCTGGTAGTCGGTCAATTCCGCTCTTACCTAGTGCCGGTGATCATTATGGTGCCGATCCCGCTGACCGTGGTCGGGGTGATGCCGGGGCACGCCGTGCTAGGCGCCCAGTTCACGGCCACCTCCATGATCGGCATGATCGCCCTCGCCGGGATTATCGTGCGCAACTCCATCCTATTAGTGGACTTTATAAATCAGGAGGTGCGCCGCGGGGTTGATTTCGAGGAGGCTGTGATTGGCGCCGGCGCCGTGCGCGCCAAGCCCATCGCCCTGACGGGCCTGGCGGCCATGCTCGGAGCGCTGTTCATCCTCGACGACCCGATCTTCAGCGGACTTGCTATCTCATTGATTTTCGGTATTTTTGTATCTACTGTCCTGACCCTCGTGGTCATCCCGGTGCTGTACTATGCGTTCATGCGCAAGCGCCTTGGCGCGATCAGCGCAGGGCCCGCGTAGGGGTTGGCCGCCGGCCGGGAGGGTTGGTTGGACCATAACTTTGTCTTATGCCATTTTGCTGGTACCATGACAAGCTCGCGGCCCATGACCGTTCGAGGTATCCATGGCCGATCGCCGGCTGCAAGTCTTCCACACCGTGGCCCGGCTGCTGAGCTTCACCAAGGCGGCCGAGACGCTCCACATGACGCAGCCTGCGGTCACCTTCCAGGTGCGACAGCTCGAAGAGCATTTCAATACCCGCCTGTTCGATCGTACCCACAACCGCATCAGCCTCACCGAGGCGGGCAAGCAGGTCTATCGCTATGCCGACGGCATCTTCGAGCTTTATGTCGAGATGGAGGACGCGGTGCGCACCGTGACCGGCGAGGTCAGCGGCGCGCTGATCATCGGAGCCAGCACCACCATCGCCGAATACATGCTTCCAGCGCTGCTGGGCGACTTCAAAACCAGCTATCCCGACGTGACCGTGCACCTCAAGGTCTCGAACACGGACGGCATCGTGTCGATGGTCGAAAACAACGACATCGACCTCGGGGTCGTAGAGGCGCCCGTCACCAACAAGAACCTGATGGTCGAGGTCTGCCGGATGGACCAGCTCGTGGTCATCGTCCCGCCGGGCCATCCGCTGGCCGGACGCGAGAGCGTGCCGATCAGCGCCTTGGTGGAGTTCCCGTTCATATGCCGGGAAGAGGGCTCAGGTACGCGCGAGGTGATCTCCGAGTACATGAGCCGCAGCGGCGTGCCGGCCTCGGACCTCAGGGTGTGTATCGAGCTTGGCAGCCCGGAATCGATCAAGGGCGCCGTCGAGGCCGGTATGGGGCTCTCCATTACCTCGCGCGCGACCATACAAAAGGAGCTGCAGCTCGGCAGTTTGGTGGCGATCAATCTGGAGCCGGCACTGGAGCGCCCCTTCTCGTTCGTGCACCAGAAACAGAAGTTTCGCCACCGGGCGATGGAGGAGCTGCTGGATTTCGCCAGGACGTACTGCAAGGAGCACCAGGATATCCCCGTCGCCCCGGGGAACGCCAATGGCCGTGTCACCGCCGGCGGGGCGAATCGGTAGCATTTCACTGTACGGCTCGTCGGCCGATACCAACGCCGCTCTTTCGGGAACCAGGTGGGCGGCTGTTTCCCGTCCATTGCCTGCCGGGCGCATTCCGGGATAAGGTGCCCCAGGGGGTCCCCAGATTCCGACTAGACGCAAGTGGCCACGGTGGATCAAGAAGAGAGGCTGCAGCGGTTATTTGCCGCGCTTGACCGCGAGGGCAGGCAGATGCTGCTCGAGTTCGCCGAGTTTCTCGCGGGCCGCCATGGCACCTCCGTTGAGATTCCTGCGCCGGTTCCCGTCTCGAGGCCGCAGCACGAGACTGTGGTTGCGGCGATTCGACGGCTGTCGCAGACTTATCCGATGCTCGACAAGCGCAAGATACTCAACCAAGCCTCGGTGCTCATGGCCCAGCACGTCATGGCCGGCAGAGAGGCGGCGGAGGTCATCGATGAGCTCGAGGTGATCTTCGAGCGCCAGTACCGTGCCGCACAAGGCCAGGACGACGAGTCGTAATGGAACTCATCAGGGATTGGTTCCGGCGCCACTTCTCGGATCCGCAGGTGGTGATTCTCGCCCTGTTTTTGCTGATAGGATTCGGGGTAATCCTGTTCTTCGGCGAGATGCTGGCCCCTGTGATCGCGAGCCTGGTGATCGCATACCTCCTGGAGAGTGTGGTCGCCAGAATGGAGGGCTGGGGTGCGCCGCGACTCGTCGCCGTGGTTGTTGTCTTTCTGCTGTTCATGGCCTTTCTGCTCTTTGTGTTGTTTGGTCTGCTTCCGGCCTTGTCCAGGCAGATCACTCAGCTCGTGCAGCAGCTTCCCGGCATGATCTCCAAAGGTCAGGCCCTGCTGCTGCGCCTTCCCGAGATGTATCCCAACTTCATAGATGAGGCGCAGGTCGTAGAGCTCATGGGGCGTCTCAGGAGCGAGCTCGCCGATCTCGGCCAACAGGTAGTCTCGCTTTCGGTGAGCTCGGTGATGGGGCTCATCACGCTCGTGGTCTACCTGGTATTGATGCCGCTGCTGGTCTTTTTTTTCCTCAAGGACAAGGACAAGATCATCGGCTGGACCCGTAGCTATTTCCCGCAGCAGATCGGGCTGGCGCAGCAAGTGTGGCACGACGTGGATGTTCAGATCGGAAATTACGTGCGCGGCAAGATGCTGGAGATCCTGGTCGTTTGGATCGGATCCTATGTGACTTTCACGCTTATGAGTCTGCAGTTCGCGATGCTGCTTGGATTCCTGGTGGGGCTGTCGGTGATCATCCCGTATGTAGGCGCGGTGGTGGTGACGCTGCCCGTGGCGCTGGTGGCCTACTTCCAATGGGGCTGGGGGGCCGACTTCGCCTGGCTTGTCGTCGCGTATCTTGTGATCCAGGCCGTCGACGGAAACATCATCGTTCCGCTGTTGTTCTCCGAAGTAGTCAACCTGCATCCGGTGGCGATCATCGTTGCCATCCTGGTGTTCGGCGGGATCTGGGGCTTCTGGGGTGTATTCTTCGCCATCCCGCTCGCCACCCTCGTGCAGGCCGTGTTGAGCGCGTGGCCGCGAAAGGCCCTCAAGGAGATCCCTGAATCCTAACCCAACGCCGGCTCGCGGGCTCTCGGAGCCGCGCGCTCGGATCTTCCGGCTCATGGGCATAGCTCGGGGGGCACGGTATTGCTCTCGCCAAGGCGCAAAGAACGCAAAGAGTTCATTGGCTGCCTGGTGAGATTTGCGGGCTCGCTACTCGCCACTTGGAGTGAAGTGGGAGCGGCATTCCTGCCGCGACAGTGGTGGCAGGGAGTAACCGGGGCACGGACCGCCACTAAAAAGCAGCATCCTTCAGGAATCGATGTTCTTGGTGTTCTCCGCGCCTTTGCGGCCTCTGCGTTCATCGACCGGCGCCGATCGTGGGTCGCAGCCTAGATGTGCGGTCTCGATCGATGCAGCTCATTCCTCACGGCAACCTCTCATGGCTCAGAGCCGTTCCGTGGCGTAGTCCGCAAGGCGCGAGCGCTCGCCGCGGAGCAGTGTGACATGGCCGCCGTGCTCCCACTCCTTGAAGCGGTCGACCACATAGGTCAGCCCGGAGCTCGTCTCTGTCAGGTAAGGTGTATCGATCTGTGAGATGTTGCCCAGGCACACGACTTTGGTGCCCGGACCGGCCCGGGTGACCAGGGCCTTCATCTGTTTCGCGGTGAGGTTCTGGGCCTCGTCGACGATGATGAACTTGTTGAGGAATGTCCTGCCGCGCATGAAATTCAGTGATCGGATCTTGATGCGGTGGTGCAGCAGATCATTGGTCGCCGCGCGGCCCCAGGAGCCTCCCGCCTCGGATTGGGTGAGCACCTCCAGATTGTCCATGAGTGCGCCCATCCAGGGCGTCATCTTTTCCTCTTCCGTTCCCGGGAGGAAACCGATGTCTTCCCCCAGCGGCACGGTTACCCGTGTCATGATGATCTCCTGGTAACGGGTGTCCTCCAGCGTCTGCGCCAGACCGGCCGCCAGAGTGAGCAGCGTCTTTCCGGTGCCTGCGGCCCCGACCAGGGACACGAAGTCGATCTCGGGGTCCATCAGGAGGTTCAGGGCGAAATTCTGCTCCAGATTGCGGGCGTTGATTCCCCACACCGTATGTTTAGGCTGCATATAGTCGTCGGCCAGGGCGATGATCGCGTAGCCGTCGCCGCGCTCCTTCACGCGCGCGTGAAAGGCCTCTACGTGCTTGCAGAGAAACTGATTGGGAAACCACGCTGAGACGCGAGGTCCTTTTATGCGGTAGTAGGTTCGCCCTTCCGCCTTCCAGGATTCCATATCCTTGCTGTGGCTATCCCAAAATTCGGCCGGCAGCTCTTCGATGCCCCCGAACAACAGGTCGACATCTTCGAGGACCTGGTCATTGAAATAGTCCTCTGCATGAATGCCGAGAACCGCCGCCTTGATTCGAAGGTTGATGTCTTTCGAGATCAGCGTGACCATGATATCTGGATGATCCCGTTGAAGGGTCAGGGCGGTGCTTAGCAGCGTGTTGTCCGGTGTGTTTCCGGGCAGTCCCTCCGGCAGCGAGCCGCCGAAGGCGCGCGTCTGAAAGAACACGCGGCCGCTGGATCCGAGCTTCTCGCCCGTGACCCCGTTGCGCGAGCTCAGGCTGATTCCCTTGTCGATCTCGCTGCGCGCGGTGGTGCTCATCAGCTCGTCGAGAAAGCGGCTGACCTGCCGGACATTCCGGGCAACCTCGGAGAGTCCCTTCTTGCTGCGGTCGAGCTCCTCGAGCACCACCATGGGAAGAAAGATATCGTGCTCCTGAAAGCGGAACAGCGCCGTCGGGTCGTGCATCAGCACGTTTGTGTCAAGGACCAGGAGCCGCTTGCCCTCGATCTCTTTCCTCGCCATATTTGCACGCCGGTCAGTCAGTGACGGCGCCATGCGCCGTATACTCCAGGAGATGAATGTCCGCGATACTTGAAGAGAGCTAGAGCTCTTTGACGGCCTTCAGCACCTCGCCGGCGTGGCCGTCGACCTTGACTTTGCGCCATTCGCTGCGCAGTTTGCCGCCAGCGTCGATCAAGAACGTGCTGCGCTCGATTCCGCGGATCTTTTTGCCGTACATGTTCTTGGTCTTGATTACTTCGAAGAGCCTGCAAGCTTTCTCGTCTTGATCCGACAGGAGCTCGAATGGGAGCTCTTGTTTGGCCTTGAAGCGCTCATGGGACTCGGTGCTGTCGCGGGAAATACCGATGACTACGGTTCCCAGCCGGCGGAGCTCCTGGTGCAGATCTCGAAAGCTCTGTCCTTCCCGCGTGCAGCCTGGGGTGTTGTCCTTGGGATAAAAGTAAAGGACAACGTTCTGTCCCTTGAGCTCCGAAAGCCTGATCATCTGATCACCGGTTGCGGGAAGCTCGAAGTCGGGGACCTTTTCGCCGATGGTTACCTTGGCCATGCATGCTCCTGGGCGGGTGGACGGGTCATGTCAATAGGGCAACGGGTGCCGGCGGCGTACGGGCGCTGCGGTATCAGCGCTTGATGGGCTCGATCACCGCGTCCAGATTCAGCTCATCGCAGAAGTCGAGGAATGCCTCCCGCAACTGGGCGATGTGCACGTCACCCGGTATTCCCACCTCCATGTGCACCGAAAACATTGGTGTTCCTGTATGGGCCGCGCTGTAGCTACTAGTCACCAGCTCCTCGATATTGATGCCCTTTCCCGAGAAGAAATGGGCGAGGTGATGGACGATGCCGGGGTGGTCCATGGCGACGACGTCAACCGCGTACGGAAGCAGATTTCCCGCGGCCCCTCGCGGCTGGGTTCGCTCGGAGCTGATCGCCATACCCAACCTGTTGCCGAGAGCGGCGAGACTGCCCTCGAGCTTGGCCACGGTGTTCCAGTTCCCCGAGACCATGAGCATGACGGCGAATACGCCGCCAAGGACGATCATTCGACTGTCTTCGATATTGCACCCGGCATCCAGGATGACCTCGGAGAGATCGTTCACGATCCCGGGTCTGTCGGCCCCGAGGGCGGTGATGACCAGGTGAGTGCTCATCGGGTATAGGGAGAAAGAAGTGTCGGGTCCATGCAACCCTATTATACACGCCGTCGGGTCGGAAAGCCGAGATGCCTGGCGCGGGCGGGCTCGGTCCGGGGACCCCGAGATGTGGGCTCCGGGCCGCAATTTGGCATGAGCGGCCCGGCGGCAGGCAATTCCTTGATTTTGCGCCGCCTGCGGCACGAGGGTGAGCGAGGCGCGGGCGTCTCCGTACCCCCGTCTTGTCATAGGGGCGAAGCGCAATTACCATTCCAGATTGGCTTTTTCGGAGCGTGCAGATGTTCCACGGCAGTATGGTGGCGTTGGTTACCCCGATGAGGGAGGGGGGCGACGTCGACAGCGATGCGCTACGGTGGCTGGTCGATTTTCATATCGACAACGGCACCGACGGCATCGTCGCAGTGGGAACAACCGGTGAGTCCGCGACACTGGACGAGCGCGAGCATTGCGACGTGGTTCGACAGGTAGTCGAGCACGTGCGTAACCGCGTGCCGGTGATCGCGGGTACCGGATCGAACTCCACGCGCGAGGCCATCGATCTCAGCCGCTGTGCCATGGAGGCCGGAGCGGACGCATGTCTCCTGGTGACACCCTACTACAATAAACCCACCCAGGAGGGGTTATATCTTCACCATAAGGCCATCGCCTCCGAGGTGCCGATCCCGCAGATCCTATATAATGTTCCGGGACGGACGGCCTGCGACATGAAGCCCGAGACCGTGGAGCGGCTATCGCGCATCTCCAACATCGTCGGAATAAAGGAAGCCACCGGAAGCACCGAGCGGGCCCAGGAAATCCTGGCGAGGTGCGGCGAACGAATCGACGTCTACAGCGGTGAGGACGCTACCGGGCTGGACCTGATGTTGGCCGGGGGCTCGGGGGTGATCTCGGTTACGGCGAACGTCGTGCCGGAAGCCATGCACGATATGTGCGACGCCGCGTTTAATGGGCGCGGGCAGGATGCCAGGGCAATAGACCTCCGCCTGCGGTCACTGCACGAGGCCTTGTTTCTCGAGTCCAACCCCATCCCGGTGAAGTGGGCCCTGCATGCAATGGGCTTGATTCCATCGGGTATCCGACTGCCGTTGACCGTCCTCTCGGAGCGGCACCATGACGCAGTGCGCGCCGCGCTGAGAGAGGCCGGCGTATCATTGGACTGAACCGGCCAACGAACACGACGTCGCCCCCTGTCCCTATGAAAAGACTTGTGCTGATCGTATGTCTGGCATCGATTGTCGGCGGGTGCAGCGCTGACAACGTATTCCCGGACAAGCGCGCCGACTACAAGAAGGCGCGCAGTACACGCAGCCTCGAGGTGCCGCCGGACCTCACCGAGCCGGGCTACGATGACACGCTTGCCGTTCCGGAGATCTCCCCGTCGGGAACGGCGACCTACTCGGACTACTCCGGCGAGCAGCGGGACGGACCTCAGGTGGCGCAGGGCGTTTTGTCCGAGCCGGAGACTATCCGATTCGAGCGCGATGGCGACCGATACTGGCTGGTGATCCAGAGCGCCCCCGCCCAGGTCTGGCCGCGCCTGCGCCAGTTTTGGCTGGACAACGGATTTCTCCTGCGTATCGACAATCCCACCATCGGGATCATGGAGACCGGATGGGCCGAGAATCGTGCCGATATACCCCAGGGGGCCATTCGCTCGTTCTTCGGCAAAACCCTGGGCAGTCTCTACTCCGCCGGGACGCGCGACAAGTTCCGTGTCCGCCTGGAGCGTGGTAAGAAACCGGAGACGACGGAGCTGTATCTCACGCACAAGGGCTTGGAAGAGATCGTGCAGGGGGAGGACATCGCTCCCGAAGGCACCATCTGGAAATCACGGCCTCGAGATCCAGAGCTGGAGATCGAGATGCTCAAACGGCTCATGATGTTCGTCGGCATGCCGGAGCAGCACGCCGAGCGCGTGCTGGCCAACCCGAAGACGAAACAGACACGGCGGCCCCGAGCCCGCATGACCCGGACCGATGACGGCAAGATTTCCCTCGTCTTGGAAGAAGGTTTCTCTCGTGCCTGGCGCGTCACCGGACTTGCATTGGACCGCGTAGGCTTCAACGTACAGGACCGGGATCGTGCGCGCGGAATCTACTATGTAAAGTATCAGGATCCGGAACGGCGGCAGCGAGACAAGGGGTTCCTGTCCAAGCTTGCGTTCTGGAACGATGATGAGGAGCCCAACGACAATTTTCAGGTTTTCCTGAGTTCGGACGGGGCAAACACACGCATCGAGGTCCGCACGCAGAAAGGTGAAGAGGATACGTCGAGTACCGGCGAGCGCATCCTTACGCTGCTCCACGAGGAGCTACGTTAGCTTCTGGCGGCCAGCTCAGTGCGCACCTCTCGGAGACCACACTTGCGCTTTGCATCATTGGGCAGCGGCAGCCGCGGCAACGCAACTCTGATAGAGTCGGGAGGCACCTGTGTCATGGTCGACTGCGGGTTCTCGGCGCGGGAGGCGGAGCGGCGTCTGGCGCGGCTGGGCATGGCGCCCGAGGCCATCGGGGCCATATTGGTCAGCCATGAGCACGGCGATCACATGCGCGGCGTGGCTCGTTTCGCACGCAAGAATCGCATACCGGTGTGGATGACACCAGGGACGTGTCGCGGTGCCGGCGGCCTCGAGGCGGTCGACCTTCACCTGTTGGACTGCCACGATGAGCTCGCCATTGGGAATCTCCAGATTCGGCCCTTTCCCGTGCCCCACGACGCCGGCGAGCCGAGCCAATTCGTGTTCCATGACGGCAGCTTTCGCCTGGCGGTGGTGACGGACGCCGGGTATGCGACGCGCCACATGGAAGCGGTCCTGGACCGGTTGGACGCGCTGGTCGTGGAGTGCAACCACGACCCCGATATGCTGAGCACGGGACCCTATCCGGAGTTCCTCAAGCGCCGGGTGGGCGGTGCGTTCGGTCACCTGAGCAATACCCAGGCCGCGCAGCTGCTGTCGGGCCTGGACGTTTCGCGCCTGCAGCACGTGGTCGCATCGCACTTGAGCGAAAAAAACAACACCCCGGCGCTCGCCCGCCGGGCGCTGTGCGAGGCGCTCGGCTGTGAACCGCAGTGGATCGGTATCGCCGGCCAGGATACGGGGCTGGGCTGGCGCCAGCTCCTCGCCTGATCGCCCCAGGTCGCACTTCCTCGTTCGCGTCGCCGCGGCCCCTCAAGTTTTCCCTGGGATATGACGATGATATGAGCAGGCGTTTACCGCCTGCGCGTCCAGCTATTGGAATATCGGTTTAAACGAATTGGCGCAAATGCTCGGGGCCGATTATGAAAAAACTGCTGTCCGATCTCACAATCCGTCAAAAGGTCTGGGGCGCCCTGGCCACCATGATGGCCGTGCTGCTGGTGATTGCCGTGCTCTCGAATCTCAGCTTGTCCAGCGTGGAGAAACGTGTCTCCATGGTGGTCGGGGAGATCCAGCCCGCCGCCGTCGCCTCCCTGGAGCTCAACGCGCAGCTCGAGCGGACCGCCCGTTCCTTGGGCTTTTATCTTTTGAGCAAGGAAGCAGTCCACAGGCAGGACTATGTCGCGGGACTGAAGCAGGTCCAGGCCACCCTTGACGAGCTGAGTGGCGCGACCGCGATTCGCGACAACGCCTCCATGCGTGAGCTGGTGGGCGCGATCGAGCGGGGCGTGCGGCGGTTCGCGTCCTACCAGGGGCGCCTGTTCGAGCTGGCCGAGAACACCTCCGAGAACCTCCCCGGCGTGAGCTATGCGGCAGAGAAGCTCAACCCCCTGAGCCAACAGATGCTGCAGCAGCTCTCCAGCATGGTGCAGTCCGAGTCCATGGAGCCCGCCACCGAGCGCCGCAAGGAGATTCTCACGGATATCCAGGACCTGCGTTATGCCTGGGCCAATGTCATGAACGGGGTGCGGGCATACCTGGCGTTCCGTACCAGAAATTCGCTGAAAGAGGTCGAGCTGTATCAGGGTGAAACCGAGCGCATTGTGGACAAGATGCGGGGCTACGAAGACGAGCTGACATTCGAGCAGGCGGACGCAATCGAGCAGTTCGTGCAGCGGCGCGAGCAGTTCTTTACCCGCCTCGATGAGCTGGTTGCGATCCACGGCAGCGACGAGTGGCGCACCGATGCTCATCTCGTTCGCACGGAGATCGGTGATGTCTTGACGAGCATCGATGCCGAGGTGCAACGCCTGGTCACGGCCCTCGGGGTGCAGGCGGACGCCACCAGTCGGGAGCTGATCGACAAGGTGCGCTCCAGTATGGTCACCGAGGCCGTACTGCTGGTGCTTGGGCTGGTCCTCGGGGTGTTGGTCATGATCGGGGCGAGCCTGGTCATCGTCAAGCCTGTGCAGCGCATGCGCGACCTGTTGAGGGGCATCTCCGAGGGCGAGGGTGACCTCACCCAGCGATGTCAACTCGCCGGCAGCGACGAGCTGGGTCAGGCGTCGCGTCATTTCGACAGAACGATGGATGACCTTCAGGCCATGGTGCGCGATGTCGCCGCAGTCGCCAAGGAGGTCAGCACGCGCTCCCAGGATGCCAAAGCGGAGATCGAGTCGGTAATGTGCAACATCAACCAGGGGGCCGACCGCGTCCGAAGCACAGCCGCCTCCACCGAGGAGATGTCGGCCACCGCCTCGGAGATCGCTCGCAATGCGACCGGCGCGGCCGAGGAGGCCGGGCGGGTGCAGGAGGTGTCGCAGGAGGGTTCGCAGCGCGTCGATGACATGTCGCGCCAAGCCCAGCAGATGGGGGTCCAGGTCGACAGCCTCAAGCATGAGGTGGAGCAACTCACGGAGAAGAGCCGGGGAATGCTGGACATGGTCGGTATCATCAACGACATCGCCAACCAGACCAACCTGCTGGCGCTGAACGCGGCCATCGAAGCGGCCCGCGCCGGCGAAAGCGGTCGCGGGTTCGCGGTCGTGGCCGACGAGGTGCGCCAGCTCGCTCTGAAGACCCAGGATTCCACATCCAAGATCACGGCGCTGATCACCGATAACATACAGTCCAATGAAAATCTGACGTCCGTCATGGGCAAGGTGGCGGAGGCAGCCCATTCCGCGGTCGCCAGCGTCAACGACACCGCCCAGGTCATCGGGCGGATGGCGGCAAGCGTCGGTGTGATGAATGACAAGGCCGCACAGATTGCCACCTCGGCGAACCAACAATCGACGGCCACGGACGAGGTGGCCGGTCACATCGATTCCATTACTACCATGGAGAATGAAAACTCTCGGCGTACCGGCGAGGTGGCGGAGCACCTGCACCAGCTCTCCGATCTTTCCGTCCGACTGGACAGCCTGGTGAACCGATTCAAGGTTTGACGCCGGGTGTTTGCGGCGGTCGACGGGGGTTCGGGCTGGACAGTGTGCCGCCCGGGGGCTGCGGCCTTGCGGAAGGCAAGGCCCGGGCCCGCAATCGAAGCAGGATCGCGCAGGGGTGCATGCCGCCGTCGAGCCTGCAGGGAAGTATTCAAGGCGTCCCGCCACTGGGCACGAAGCATTTGCGCATACCTTGCTGCGAAGTCCGCGAATAAACCCGACTATTGCCGCCCCATAGACTGCCCTCGTTCGGGTGTATTGGCCCGTTAGCTGAATGGGCAATCGCGTTGAGCGCAGGTAATGACCATCGACTACGGTGTCTGCGCCATCTCGGCCGCGCGCCGCTAGATCGCTCCGGCGGTGAGATCTCGGTCGGCTTGTGCAACGGTTGCGTGGACACGGGTGGCAGCTTGGGGCCCAGAGACCCACCGCCTTAGAACGACGCATTTTCCGGGGTCCCGACGAGATATCCGGTGTCCCTGACCCACAGCGTGCATCCCGCTCGCCCTGCACGAGGCGCGGCCCCGCGCGCCGGTAGCAGGGGGACGCCAGTTCCAGTATCATTCGCACCTTCCCCGAACCGTCTTCCGCTGCAAGGGACACGCGATGCTGCGACTGCGAGGTGGCCCCGCCCTGTCCGAGTTCCGTCTGGCGAAGCTGCTGGCCGCGGCGCGCGAGCGGGTCCCTGCCGTCGAGGCAATCTACGCGGAGTTCGCGCACTTCGCCGATCTCGATCGGTCATTGTGCAGCGCGGAGCGTGAGGTGCTGGACAGGCTGCTCACCTACGGTCCGCGTCAGGCGCCCGGCGACACCGGCGGCCTGCCGCTGCTGGCGATACCGCGGCCCGGGACCATCTCCCCGTGGTCCAGCAAGGCCACCGACATCGCCCATAACTGCGGCCTGGCCGCGGTGCGGCGCCTGGAGCGCGGCAGGGTCTACTACCTGCATCTGGAGGGCGGGCACGAGCCCACCGCCGATGAGCTCGCCGATCTGCGCCCCGTGCTCCACGATCGGATGACGGAGGTCTTGCTGATCGACGCCGACGACGCCGACGACGCCGAGGCGCTGTTCTTGCAGGCCGAGCCGGTGCCCCTCGAGGTGGTGAATGTCCTCGACGGCGGTCGCCAGGCCATCGAAGCGGCCAATCGCGATCTCGGTTTAGCGCTGGCGGCGGACGAGATCGATTATCTGATCGAGAACTTCACGGCCCTGCGGCGCAACCCCACGGACGTGGAGTTGATGATGTTCGCCCAGGCCAACTCCGAGCACTGCCGGCACAAGATCTTCAATGCGAGCTGGGTGATCGACGGCGAGCGCCAGGAGGATTCACTGTTCGCCATGATTCGCAACACCCACGCTCGGCACAGCGAACGGGTCCTTTCGGCATATCGCGACAACGCCGCCGTGATCGAGGGCTTCGAGGCGCAACGCCTGCTGCCCGAGCCGGACAGTCGGCGCTACGCCTACCTGGGCGAGGGTGCGCCGATCTTGATGAAGGTGGAGACCCACAATCACCCGACGGCGATCTCGCCGTTTCCCGGCGCGGCCACCGGTTCCGGCGGCGAGATCCGCGACGAGGGCGCCACCGGCCGCGGCTCCAAACCCAAGGCGGGGCTGACGGGCTTTTCAGTGTCCAACCTTCGCATCCCCGGCGCCGAACGGCCCTGGGAGACCGACCACGGCAAGCCCGGGCGCATCGTCTCGGCCCTTCAGATCATGCTGGAGGGTCCCATCGGTGCCGCCGCCTTCAACAACGAGTTCGGCCGGCCGAACCTCTGCGGCTATTTCCGCACCTTCGAGGAGCGCGTGCCCGGGCCCGACGGTGACGAGGTTCGCGGTTACCACAAGCCCATCATGTTGGCAGGCGGCCTCGGCCACGTGCGCCCCGAGCACGTGGAGAAGGGCGAAATTTCGCCGGGGGCGCACTTGGTGGTGCTGGGCGGCCCCGCGATGCTCATCGGTTTGGGGGGCGGCGCGGCCTCCAGCATGGCCACCGGGGCCAGCGCCGAGGACCTGGACTTTGCCTCGGTGCAGCGCGGCAACCCCGAGATGCAGCGCCGCTGCCAGGAGGTCATCGATCGCTGCTGCCGCCTGGGCGAGGACAACCCGATTGTCTCCATCCACGATGTGGGCGCCGGAGGCCTTTCCAATGCCATCCCCGAGCTGGTCCACGACAGCGGGCGCGGGGCGCGCCTCGAGCTGCGCACCATTCCCAATGACGAGCCGGGCATGTCGCCGATGGAGATCTGGTGCAACGAGGCGCAGGAGCGCTACGTGCTGGCCGTGGCCGCCGAGCGCATGGACGCCTTCGAGGCCATCTGCGAGCGCGAACGCTGCCCCTTCGAGATCATCGGCGAGGCCACGGAGGAGCGGCGCCTGGTGCTGGGGGACGGGTACTTCGACAACACCCCTATCGACATGCCCATGGAGGTGTTGCTGGGCAAGCCGCCCAAGATGCTGCGCGACGTGCACCATCGCAGCTTCCACAAGCCGGACTTCGACACCGCCGGCATTGATCCACGCCAGGGGGCCACGCGCGTGCTGCAGCTGCCCGCCGTAGCCGACAAGACGTTTCTGATCACCATCGGCGATCGCACCGTCACCGGGCTGGTGGCGCGCGACCAGATGGTCGGTCCCTGGCAGGTGCCGGTCGCCGACGCGGCGGTGACCCTGAGCGGCTACACCGGTTATACCGGCGAGGCCATGGCCGTGGGCGAGCGCACGCCCGTCGCCCTGGTCCACCATGCCGCCTCGGCGCGAATGGCCGTGGGCGAGGCCCTTACGAACATCGCCGCCGCGCCCGTCGAGGCGCTGGGGCGCGTGGTGCTGTCGGCCAACTGGATGGCCGCCGCGGGTCACCCGGGAGAGGACGCCGGGTTGTTCGACGCCGTCCGGGCGGTTGGTCTGGAGCTGTGTCCGCAGCTCGGGATCGCGGTCCCCGTGGGCAAGGACTCCATGTCCATGAGGACCGTCTGGTCCCAGGACGGCGAGCAGCGCGCGGTGACCGCGCCCCTGTCGCTGATCGTCTCGGCCTTCGCCCCGGTGCGGGACGTCCGCAACACCCTGACGCCCCAGCTGCGCTGCGACGGCGCCGATACCGACCTGATCCTCATCGACCTGGGCAAGGGCCACAATCGCTTGGGCGGCTCCGCCCTGGCCCAGGTGTACAAGCAGGTGGGCCATCATCCCCCCGACCTGGACGACCCCCGGGCCCTGAAGGGGTTCTTCGAGGCGATTCAGGGGCTGAACGCTCGCGGGCGGCTGCTCGGCTATCACGACCGCTCCGACGGCGGGCTGTTCGCAACAGTCTGCGAGATGGCCTTCGCCGGGCACTGCGGGGTGACGGTCCACTTGGACGACCTGGGCGACGATCCCATCGCCTCGCTGTTCAGCGAGGAGCTGGGGGCGGTGGTGCAGGTGCGCCATGTGGACACCGACGAAGTAATGGAGTGGCTGCACGACGCGGGTCTCGGGCGGCACAGCCACGTCATCGGCACCCTGAACGACGAGGACCGAATCGTGTTCACCCACGATCGCGCCGAGGTGCTGTCCGATTCGCGCGTGCAATTTCAGCGGATCTGGTCGGAGACCACCTGGCACCTGCAGTCGCTTCGGGACAACCCGGAGTGCGCCCGCCAGGAGTACGACCGCATCCTGGATGCGGCCGACCCCGGCCTGCACGCGCAGTTGACGTTCGACCTCGACGAGGACGTGGCCGCACCCTATGTTCGCCGAGGGGCGCGGCCCCCCGTGGCCATCCTGCGTGACCAGGGGGTGAACGGCCAGGTGGAGATGGCCGCCGCCTTCACCCGCGCCGGTTTCGACGCCATCGACGTGCACATGAGCGACATCCTGGAGGGCCGCACGTCACTGCGCGAGTTCAGGGGCGTGGTCGCCTGCGGCGGCTTTTCTTATGGGGATGTTCTCGGCGCCGGGGAGGGCTGGGCCAAGTCCATTCTATTCAACCCGCGGGCCCGCGACGAGTTCGAGGCTTTCTTCCAGCGTCCCGACAGCTTCGGCCTCGGGGTGTGCAACGGCTGTCAGATGATGTCCAATCTGCACGAACTGATTCCCGGCACCGGCCACTGGCCGCGCTTCGTGCGCAATCTGTCGGAGCAGTTCGAGGCCCGTCTGTCCCTGGTGGAAGTGCTCGATTCGCCGTCGGTCTTTCTGAGCGGTATGGCCGGCTCGCGCATCCCCATCGCCGTGGCCCACGGCGAGGGCCGTGCCGAGTTCACCGAGGCCGACGGCGCCCGCCGGGCCCTGGAGGCGGGCATCGCCGCGCTGTGCTTCGTCAACCACTACGGAGACCCCGCCCAGCGCTATCCGGCCAACCCCAACGGCTCGCCCCTGGGCCTGACCGGCCTGACCAACACGGACGGGCGGTTCACCATCATGATGCCGCACCCGGAGCGGGTGTTTCGGGCGGTGCAGTTCTCCTGGCGGCCCGACGAATGGTTCGAGGACGGGCCGTGGCTGCGCATGTTCCGCAATGCGCGCGTCTGGGTGGAGTGAGGTCAAGTCGAAAGTCAAAAGGCAAAATTCAAAATGCAAAATGTCCGACTCCAATTTGGGCCGATCTCGGGCCGCAGTGTGAATCCCCGCCGCTGACGTTCTGAGCTTCCAGCCGGACAGGTGCGCGTGGAGCCGGGCATTGGCCGCCTCGTCTCTCCCCCCGAATCGCCAATCCGGCCCTATCTGCCTGAACTTCCAGCGTTCGCGGATCGAGCTGAACTGATTCTCGATCCTGCTGTCGAAGAATGGAAGGCCACAGAGGGAGCGCAGGATGCTGATTCGGCTGAAGAAGCCCAACGAGCCGCGGCCGTCGGAGATCACCGACCACGAGTTCTATCGCGCCAGGCGCCGGTTCCTGCAGGGCGGGGCGGTGCTGGCCGGGGCCCTGCTGGCCCCGGGCTGGCTCTCGCCGCCGGCCCAGGCCGGCCGCTTCGCCGGCAAGCTCGAGGATCTGGCGAAGGGCCCGTTCAGCACCGACGAGGAGCCCACGCCCTACGAGGACGTGACGAGCTACAACAACTTCTACGAGTTCGGCACGGGGAAGGACGACCCCGCGCACAACGCCCATACGCTTCGCACCGACCCCTGGTCGGTGACCATCGAGGGGGAGGTCAAGCGGTCCGGGACCTTCGCCCTGGAGGACATCCTCAGGCCCCACCCCTTCGAAGAGCGCGTCTATCGCCTGCGCTGCGTCGAGGCGTGGTCCATGGTGATCCCCTGGGTGGGATTCCCCCTGGGCGATCTGCTGAAGCGCTTCGAGCCCACCTCGCGGGCCAAGTACGTGGAGATGACTGCCCTGTACGACCGCGAGCAGATGCCGGGGCAGCGCTGCGGGGTGCTCGACTGGCCCTACGTGGAGGGGCTGCGCATGGACGAGGCCATGCACCCGCTGACCCTCCTGGCGGTGGGCCTGTACGGCGAGGCGCTGCCCAACCAGAACGGCGCGCCGCTGCGCCTGGTGGTGCCCTGGAAGTACGGTTTCAAGAGCATCAAGTCCATCGTCAAGATCCGGCTCACCGAGACCCAGCCCCGCAATACTTGGAACATCGCCGCCCCCCGCGAGTACGGCTTCTACGCCAACGTCAATCCCGACGTGGACCATCCGCGGTGGAGCCAGGCGCGCGAGCGGCGCATCGGGTCGGGCTCGCTGTTCGCGCCGCGCCAAAAGACCCTGATGTTCAACGGCTACGCGGAAGAGGTGGCGCACCTGTACCTGGGGATGGACCCGCGCAAACACTTTTGATGCACGAAACGTATTCGCCACCGGGCCGCGACGGCGGCCATCGCTGAACGTCGACTGCCGAGCCTCTCAATGACCGCACGCGCCAGCTCCTACAGGGTCCCGGTATTCGTGGCATGTCTGGTGCCGTTTCTTGCCCTGCTGTGGGGAATCTTCAATCAAGACCTGGGCGCCAATCCGGTGGAGCACCTCACCCACCGGACCGGGGACTGGACACTGCGCTTTCTCCTGCTGACGCTGGCGGCTACGCCCCTTAGACGGCTGACCGGTTGGAGCTGGCCCTTGAGGCTGCGGCGCATGCTCGGGCTGTTCGCCTTCTTCTACGCCTGCCTGCATTTTTCGATCTACGCCGTGCTGGACCTGGGCCTGGACGCGGCCTTTGTCGCCGAGGACGTGCTGGAGCGGCCCTATATCACCGTGGGGTTCACTGCGCTGGTCATGCTGGTTCCCCTGGCCGCAACCTCCACCAAGGGCATGATGCGGCGGCTGGGGCGGCGGTGGAAACAGCTGCACCGGCTCGTCTACGTCATCGCCGCGCTGGGGGTGCTGCACTTCGCCTGGTCGGTCAAGGCGGATCTGCGCGAGCCGCTGCTGTATGCCGCCATCCTGGCGCTGCTCCTGGGCGCGCGGGTGTGGCACGTGCTGCAGCGACGTCAGGCCGCCGCCCCCGTGGGGGTGTCATGATCGCGGGGTACCACGATGAATGATCTTCTCGCAAAGACGCAGAGTTCGCCAAGCGAAATATCACCCAGGTGAGGGCGCATCGTCCACCGAGCCTGCTGAGATCCTCATAGGAGTGGGGCTACACCAACGACCAATCGGCTCGAAAAAACAATCATTTCTTGGCGTGCTCAGCGTCTTGGCGAGAGCAAGCCGCCGCGGACGGTCCGGAATTCAAGCAGGCTAGGCCCGCAGGGGCTTGTACTTGATGCGGTGGGGCCGGTCGGCCTCGTCGCCCAGGCGCCGGCGCCGGTCGGCCTCGTAATCCGCATAGTTACCCTCGAACCAAACCACCCTGCTGTCCCCCTCGAAGGCCAGGATGTGCGTGGCAATGCGGTCGAGGAACCAGCGGTCGTGGGAGATGACCACGGCGCAGCCGGGAAAGTCCAGCAGCGCCTCCTCCAGCGCGCGCAGGGTCTCCACGTCCAGGTCGTTGGTGGGCTCGTCCAGCAGCAGCACGTTGCCGCCGCTGCGCAGCAGCTTGGCCAGGTGCACCCGGTTGCGCTCGCCGCCGGACAGATCGCCCACGCGCTTTTGCTGATCCGAGCCCCGGAAATTGAATCGGCTGACATAGGCGCGGGAATTCAGCTCGAAATTGCCGATGGCGATCACGTCCTGGCCATCGGAGATCTCCTCCCAGATGCTCCTGTCATCGCTGAGGGCGTCGCGGGTTTGGTCGACGTGTGCCAGCTCTACGGTCTCGCCGATACGCAGCTCGCCGGCATCGGGCTGCTCCTGGCCGACCAGCATGCGAAACAGCGTGGTCTTACCCGCGCCGTTCGGACCGATCACGCCGACGATTCCACCTGGCGGGAGATTGAACGACAGTTCGTCGATGAGCAGCCGATCGCCGAATCCCTTGTGCAGGCCCTCGGCCAAGATGACCAGTTCCCCCAGCCGGGGGCCCGGCGGGATGAAGATCTCGTTGGTCTCGTTGCGCCTTTGGTAGTCACTGCGCGAGAGCTCCTCGAAGCGCGCCAGGCGAGCCTTGCTTTTGGCGTGCCGGCCCTTGGGATTGCTCCGCACCCACTCGAGCTCGGCCTTCATGGCCTTGGCGCGGGCGGTCTCCTTTTTCTCCTCCTGCTCCAGCTGTTTCTCCTTCTGCTCCAGCCACGATGAATAGTTTCCCTGCCACGGGATGCCGTGGCCCCGGTCCAGCTCCAGGATCCAGCCGGCGACGTTATCGAGGAAATAACGGTCGTGGGTCACCGCCACGACCGTCCCGGAAAATTCGTGGAGGTAGCGTTCCAGCCAGGCCACCGACTCGGCGTCCAGGTGGTTGGTGGGTTCGTCCAGCAGCAGCATGTCGGGGTTGGACAAAAGCAGCTTGCACAGCGCTACGCGGCGGCGCTCACCGCCGGAGAGCTGGCGCACGTCGGCCTTCCATGGCGGCAGCCGCAGGGCGTCGGCGGCGATTTCCAGCTTGCGCTCCAGTTCCCATGCCCCCGCCGAATCAATGGCATCCTGCAGCTTGCCTTGCTCCTCGAGCAGGGCGCTCATCTCGTCGTCGGACATGGGCTCGGCGAACCTCATGCTGATCTCGTTGAAGCGATCCACTAGTGCCTTGAGCTCGCGCACCCCGTCCTCCACGTTGCCCCGTACGTCTTTCTCCGGGTCGAGCTCCGGCTCCTGGGGCAGGTAGCCGATCTTGATCCCCGGCTGGGGCCGCGCCTCGCCGTGGAACTCGGTGTCGACGCCCGCCATGATGCGCAGCAGGCTGGTCTTGCCCGAGCCGTTCAGCCCCAGCACGCCGATCTTGGCACCCGGAAAAAAAGAAAGAGAAATATCCCGTAGGATCTCGCGCTTCGGCGGGACTACCTTGCCCACGCCGTTCATGGTGTAGACGTACTGCGCCATTGCCTTATGCCGTCGAGCCTGTCGTTTGGTTTCGCCGGTTGTCTTGATAATTGCCGCTAATCCCATTATACCGAGTAGACCAATGCCCGGGCAAAGCACAGCGGGCCGCGTGGCCCAGACGCAATTGTGCGTAGATCGCCGTGCCGACAGGACCCGCGGTGGGCTGCCGGGCGGCTGGTTCCATACGCTAGGAGGTAGGGCGTGGATACAGCGGTCCCCCCGTCACATGCGACGCCCGCTCGCCCTCGTCGGGATCGTCCGCTGAACGTGAATCCTGCCCAGAGGCTCGGTTTGCTGCAGGCGATCCCGGTGCTCGCCGCGCTGAGCGCGGTGGTCTTCGTCTCCACCTCGACCGAACAGACCCGTGACGACAATCGATTGGCGAACCTGCTGGGCCGCCAGCACGCCGTGGTGCGCCAGCTCCCCGTCCCGGCGGAGGCCTACCTTCGCCGGGGCGACACCGCCGCCAGGGCCACGCTGCTCGAGATGGTGGCAATGGTGGACGCGTATCTGCGTACCCTGGGAGAGGGCGGGGAGGTGGGGGGTGAGCCTGTTTCCGCAGCGCCCAGGGAGCTCAGCGGTGAGCTTGCCCGCCTGAGGCGCGCATGGTGGGACTATAGGGCCGCGGTTCAGGACCTGGTCGAGCGCGAGCCGGGCAGCCGGCGCGGCGGTGAGGCGCTGAGTTATCTGCGGACCCACGGCGCGCGGTTGGCCGAGGCCGTGGCGCGAGTCCGCAGGGCGCTGGAGCGGCACGGCGCCTCCGTTCGCGAGCTCACCGTGTCGGCAGTGACACTGACCGCAGCGGTCTCCGCCATGTGTTTTCTATTCGGCATTGTGGTCTTACGTGCCCAGCGCGTGGAGCGAGTGCGGGCCGATCATCTGGCCAGCGAACGCGCGGAGAACCTGCGGGCGCTCACGGACAATGCCTATGACGGCATCCTGGTGCACAGTCAGGGCAGGCATGTGTTCGCGAATCGATCCGTGGGGGAGATGTTGGGCTACGGGCCAGACGAGCTGATCGGCACTGCTATCGAGGACATCGTGCACGCCGGTTACCGGGCGCGCACCCGGGACTATTACAGCAAGCGCATGCGCGGCGAGCTCGCGCCCGCCCAGCACGAGAGCGAGTTCCTGCGCCGCGACGGGGGCGCGGTGCCGGTGGAGCTCACCGCCGCGCGTACGACCTGGCACGGCCAGCCGGCGCTGATCGTCGTCAGCCGCGACATGTCGGCGCGCAAGGAGGCGGAGGCGGCCCTGCGCGAGAGCGAGGCGCACCTGCGACAGATCATCGACCTCGTGCCGAACTTCATCTTCGCCAAGGACCACGAGGGCCGGTTCCTGCTGGTCAACAAGGTTGTGGCCGACTACTACGGTATGAGCGTTGACGAGCTCACCGGTCGATATCATCGGGACGTGCATGCCGATTCCGCCGAGGTGAAGCAGATGCTCGCCGACGACCGTGAGGTGAGCATCAGCGGGCTGCCGAAGGTCATCCCCGAGGAGTCGATCGTCGACGCCCAGGGCGATCGGCACGTGCTCCGCACGGTCAAGATCCCCTATGTGGTATCGGGTTCGGCGCGCAATGCGGTACTGGGCGTGGCCACCGACATCACCGAGCAAAAGCGCGTGGAGGAGGCGTTGCGTGAGCGCGAGATCCTGTTCCGACAGCTCGCCGAGAACATCCAAGAGGTGTTCTTCATCCGGGATCTGGCGCAGACGCGCATGGTCTACGTGAGCCCCGCCTACGAGAAGCTGTGGGGGCGGTCGCTGGAGGCGATCTACGAGGATCCCACGGACTTCGTCAACTGTGTGCACCCCGAGGATCACGAGCGTATAGTCGCCGCCATGCGCGCCCAGGGCGAGGGGCAGTTCTTCAACGAGGACTATCGCATCGTGCGCCCCGGCGGGTCCGTGCGTTGGATCCGGGCGCGGACCTTTCCCGTGCACAACGAGCGTGGCGAGGTCTACCGCATCGCCGGCCTGGCCGAGGACATCACCGAGCGGCGGGAGGCGATGGAGGCGCTGCGCGCGAGCGAGGAACGGCTGCGGCGCAGCCAGGAATACGCCAATATCGGCACCTGGGACTGGGACATTCAGACCGACGAGCTGTACTGGTCGGAGCAGACCTGGTCACTGTTCGGTTATGCAGACCAGTCCCGAAACGTCGAAGACCGCTTCGTTGCCGCCCTGCACCCGGAGGACCGCCAGCGTGTCCTCCAGGCCGTGCATGCCTGCGTCGATCGTGGGGCGGACTACGACATCGAGCACCGGGTAGTTTGGCCCGACGGGTCGGTCCACTGGCTTCACGAGGCCGGCGACGTGGTGCGTGGAACCGACGGCAAGCCCCTGCGGATGTTGGGCATCGCGCAGGACGTCACCAACCGCAGACTAGCCGAAGATGCACTGCGTGAGTCCGAGGCCCGTTACCGGACCATCATGGAAAATGCCAGTGACGCTATTGTGCTTGCCGCCGCGGATGGGCGACTGCTGGACGTAAACCGCCGCGCGTGCGAGCTTTTCGGCTACAAGCGGGACGAGTTCCTAGAGATGGCCGCCAAGGACTTACATCCCCCCGAGGAGTGGCCGAAGGTGGAGGCCGCATTCAGGGACATGAATGACAAAGGCGTATCGCTCTACGAGCACAAGATCGTGCACAAGGACGGCGCCGTGGGCGAGGCGGAAGTTGCCGGCACCATGTTCGCCTACGGCGACAGCCGCGTGGCACTGGGGATCTTCCGGGACCTTACGGAGCGCCGGCAGGCCGAGCACGAACGGCTTGCGCACGAAAAGGCCCAGCGCGATTCGTTGGTGCGCGAGGTTCACCACCGCATTAAGAACCACCTGCAGGGTCTGATTGGGCTGCTCCGCCAGGACGCCGCCGCGAATCCCAAGCTGATGCCGCTCATGCAAAAGGTCATCGGGCAGATCCACTCCGTGGCGGTGGTCCATGGGCTCCAGGGGACGGTGGGTCACGGGGAGGTCCGCCTCGGTGACATGATCGAGGCCATCTGCCGCTCGGCCGAGCGCTACACCGGAAGACGAGTTGCGCTGAGCCAGGAGTCCGACCTCGTTTGTCCCGTGTGCCTGCGCTCCGAGGAGGCGGTGTCGGTGGCGCTGGTCCTCAACGAGCTCGTCACCAATGCCGTAAAGCACGGTGGCGACGGGGCAGGTCCGACGGTGGACCTTGAGGCGGAAGCGGAAAAGGTGTGGGTCACTATCCGCAATCCGAGCGCACCGCTGCCGGGGGGCTTTGATTTTGCCGGTGGTGAAGGTCTTGGCACCGGGTTGCAGCTGGTACGTGCCCTGCTGCCGCGCGAAGGCGCCGCTTTGGGTGTAAGGCATGCCGACGGGGTCACCGAGGTGCGCTTGATCCTTACCGCGCCGGTGGTCGTGCGGTTCGGCACGTGCTCGAAACAGTAAGGCCACGGCTGCGACGCTGCTCGGCAGCTCGACACGCTCTGGGCCCGTCCCGGGACATGCGGAGTCGGCAAACGAGAATGCAGCGTGAGCCGTGCGGAGCCAAGAGCTAAGGTTTTGGGACAAGCGGTCGCTGCAATAGGTACACGGTTGCAGAACGGCTACCTACCGGGGCCATTTGGCAGCGGGCACGGGCACGGGAATGCAGCAGACGTTGAGGCCGTCGCGCGAAGGGTCCAGATCTCCTTGGGCGGATCGTATTGGCAAAAATGCCAGCGGGCCCCACCAACAAATTAGCGTATGCTAACAGACTCTTCAACTGGTGTCATGTATACTTGAAACCAGTCAAAATCGCGAATATCGTGATCAGCGGGCGGCGTTGCGAGCTCATTTCAGGAGTGACCTCTGCGACAGTGAATCGTTGATCCTTCCGAACCGCCGAGATCCCGCGGTTTCTCTCAAGTGGCATATGTAATACAGGCCGTGTCCCCGCCTGGACAGGTCAGTTCCGGCTGGCTGCAAACCGGGGAATGCGCGCACCGGTGGCGCGCTGGTTGTTTCGTCCGTACGGGCGCTCAGGAGCGCCGCTGGCCGTGTGCTCGCCCGCGCAGGCGGCAGATCTCTCGAGGCAATAGATGTCGACGACTCGCATTCTCTTGGTGGACGATGATCGACTGATTTTGGCTACCCTCAGCCAGGGGCTTCGCGCCGCCGGATACGATGTGATCGAGGCCGCAGGCGGTTGGGAGGCGCTGGACATCCTCAAACAGGGCGGAGTGGATCTCGCGGTGCTCGACGTGCGCATGCCCGAGATGTCCGGGCTCGAGCTCGCCCGCTGGCTGCGCGAGAACACTTCCGTGCCCTTCATGTTCCTTTCGGCCTACGGGGAGGATGAGGTAGTCAGCCAGGCGGTGGCCGAAGGTGCGCTGTGCTACTTGGTAAAGCCGGTGGACCCCACCCAGCTCGTTCCAACCATCGAAGCGGCCGTCTCCCGCGGCCAGGAGATCAGGCAACTACGTGAGACCGAGCAGCAGCTCAACACGGCGCTGGCCAGCAGTCGCAAGACCAGTGTCGCGATAGGCTTATTGATGGAGCGATGCCGGTTGGACGAGCGTGAGGCATTCGAGCGGCTGCGCGCGTACGCCCGCAGACATCGCCGCAAGGTTGCCGATGTCGCCGACGAGCTGGTTCGGGCCGTTGAGCTGTTGAACCTCTCGGACGGCAAGGACTCCGGCTCGGACAGTACGATGGCAGCCAACAATCGCTAGCGGCCGTCGCCAGCGAAGGACCGGGGACCGCCCCGTCGCGGCGATGCCGCGAGGCAGCGGGCCCAATCAATCGGCGCACGCTCATCATTGCCGGTCACGCTCTTACGCTTGGGGGTGCCCTGACTCAGCGCCCCCGCGACCTAGGCCCGGATCCCGCCTGAACAGACGACTGTTATGTCCGGCCCGAGGTCGAAAATGACACACTCCGCCAAATCCCTGGAAGGCACCTTCGACGCGATCCTTGCCACCATGGGAGTCAACCCTGCCGACGCCGAGCAGCGCAAGCGTTACCTCGATCTCACTCCCCGGGACGCATCGGTACTGCGGCAGATCCGCAATGCCCTTTCCCTGCGCCATGATGCGGTCATGGAGGTTTTTTACGATCATCTTCTTGAGTTCGACGAGATTCGGGCGCTGCTCAACGACCCCGAATCTCTGGAAAGGCTGAAGAAGCACCAGTGGCGCTACCTGGCCAAGCTGACCGCGGGCAAGTACGACTGGTCCTACGTAAAGGATCGCCTGCGCGTGGGGATCACCCACCAGCGTCTCGGCGTGGCGCCGCGCTGGTACCTGGGGGCCTACAGCAAATATCTCTGTGAATTGGTTGGAGAAATCCGCGACGCCGTGGGCGGGGATAGGCAGCGCTTGACCGAGTGTTTGCAGGCGTTGCTCAAGGTCGCGTTCCTGGACATCGGTTTGGTAGTGGAGACGTACCTCCACGCCGATCGCCGCGCGTCGACGGAACATCGGGACTATGCACAGAATGTCATCCGCAATGTTCCCGCCGGGCTGGTGGTCTTGGCGGATGATCTCTCAGTGTTGATGGTCAACCGTCTCGCAGAGCAGCTGTCCGGATACCGTCAAAGCACACTGCGCAATCGCGATATCGACGAGGTCTTTCCGGGGCAAGGACTAAAGAGCCGCGCCCTGGAGGTGAGGGGGACGGGCAAGCCTCAGCATGGGATCGTGCTGCGCTGGTCCAACGGCGGCCAACAGGGATACTGCGAGGCAAGCATTACACCCATGGAATCCCATGGCCTGTCTGATTCCGGTAAGGGAGCCCCGTGTCTGTTGGTAGTGATCGAGGACCTGACCGAGCGCGAGTTGCTGCGTGCCACGACGGCCGAGGCCGATGCACGCATGCGGGCCGTGGTGGAGAACGTTCCCGAAGGTATTGCCACCATCAGCGAGGAGGGGAGGATCGAGTCGTTCAATTACGCCGCAGAACGGATGTTCGGCTACGGTGCAGGTGATGTCATAGGATGCAACGTCAGCAGGCTGATGCCAGAGCCCTTCCGCGGCGCGCACGACCGGAACCTGAGGGAGTTCGTGGCCTCGGGCAAGAGTCGTTGCGTGGAGCAAGGGTTTCGCGAGGTGGAAGGCATCAGGCGTGACGGTACCCGGTTTCCCATTGAGCTGGCCGTCAGCGAAATGTACGCCGGAGGACAGCGAAGGTTCATCGGCATCATACGGGATATCTCAGACCGCAAAGAGGCAGAGGGCGCGCTCATCGACACCTATGAGCGGCTGCGAACCATCATCGAGAACAGCAGCGACTGGGTCTGGGAAATCGACAAGGACTACCGGTACACGTACGCCAGCCCGAGAATAGCGGACATCCTTGGTTATACGCCAGGCGAGGTCCTGGGCAAGCGTATCTTCGACCTGATGCCAGACGATGAGGCCGAGCGTATCGAGCAGTTCCTGGAGCCGGATCTATCACATCATCGGCGCTTCACCAATGTTGAGCACAGGGCGGTGCACGAGGACGGGCACACGGTGGTGCTGCAGACCAGCGCGTCGCCGTTCTATAACTCCGACGGGCAGTTTTGCGGATATCGGGGGATCAATCGCGACGTCACCGAGCGCAGGCGCGCGGAGGCGACAATGGCCAAGCTCTCAAGCGCCATCGAGCAGGCCGCCGATTCCATCTTGATCACGGACAGCGGCGGAGTTATCGAGTACGTCAATGCCGGTTTCGAAGAAACGACGGGCTTTGCGCGTGACGAGGCCCTCGGGCAGACGGCCAATATTCTCAAGTCCGGGATGATGGACAAGGACTTCTATCGGCGCATGTGGGAAACGGTCGCGCGCGGCGACGTGTTTCGGGACATAGTGATCAACCGCAAGAAGGACGGAACCGTATACTACGAGGAGAAGACCATCACGCCCTTGGTCGATGCCGAAGGGAGCATTAGCCACTTCGTGTCTTCCGGAAAGGATATCACCGAGCGCATGCGAACCCAGGAGCAGCTGCAGTACCTGGCGTATCACGACGTGCTCACCGACCTGCCGAATCGCACTCTGTTCATGGACCGCCTGTCTCAGGCAATAACTCACGCGGCGCGCGAAGGTGGGTTGCTCGCCCTGTTGTTCATGGATTTGGATAATTTCAAGGTAATCAACGACTCGCTCGGACACCCGGCCGGCGATCAGTTGCTGCAGGAGCTGGCGACCCGACTGCGCAGCGGCCTGCGCGAGGGAGACACCGTGGCGCGGCTTAGCGGTGACGAGTTCGCGGTCCTGCTCGGAAACCTGGCCTCGGCCGAGGATGTGGCGCCGATCGCCAGAAAGATCCTGGATCGAATCTGCGCGCCATTCGCGACCGAGGGGCGCGAGCTCATCGTTACCACTAGCATTGGTGTCGCGTTGTTTCCCAATGACGGCACTGAGCCCTCGGTGCTGTTGAAGAACGCCGATATCGCCATGTACCGGGCCAAGGACAAGGGGCGCAACAATTATCGCTTCTATACCCCGGACATGAACGCGGCGGCCGAGGAACGCCTTCTCGTTGAGAACGAGCTGCGCCGCGCGCTGGAGCGCGGCGAGTTCTTTCTGACGTATCAGCCGCAGGTCACCATGGATGGCAGACGGGTAATCGGTGTCGAGGCCCTGGTCCGCTGGAGGCACTCGCGCCGCGGGGTCGTGGCGCCGGCGGATTTTGTCCCGGTGCTTGAGGAGACCGGGTTGATCGTTGCCGTCGGGGAGTGGGTCCTGCGCAGCGCCTGCAGGCAGCTGAAAGCATGGCGCGACCGCGGCCTGGCCTTGCCGCGCGTGGCGGTGAACATCGCTCCCCGCCAGCTCGCCGAGCCGGGCTTTCCGGAGCTGGTGCAGTGCGTGCTCGCGGAGTGCGGGGTCCCCTCTGATGCCTTGGAGCTGGAGATCACCGAAAGCTCGCTCATGGAAGACGAGAGCGGCGCCGTGGACGTGCTCCACGCACTGAGCGAGGCGGGCATCCGGATCACCATGGATGACTTTGGGACGGGGTACTCCTCCCTGAGTTACCTGCGCCGTTTCCCTATCTCCAGCCTCAAGATCGATCGCGAGTTCGTCCGCGACGTGCCCCGCGACATCGCCGATTCCGAGTTGGCCCGGGCCATCATTGCCATGGCCCAGAGCATGAATCTCCCGGTCGTGGCGGAGGGGGTGGAGAGCGAGGAGCAACTGAGGTTTCTCCAAGAATACGGATGCAGTGCCATCCAGGGCTACCTCATCGCAAGGCCCGTGCCGCCGGGCGAGCTGGAGAGCCTGATCACCGGGGGTACCCTGTTTCTGTAGCCCCGATGTTGGGCTGAGCCGCCGGGTCCGTGCGGTCGGGCCGCCGGCCGTGACTGGCCGCACAGCCGCATCGGTCCGCGCGGGCTCTGCGTCGGTGCCGCTGCCGGTGCGGGCCCCCGCACGCCGCAACAATCCGGGGGCAGGGGCGGCACATCGCCTTTTCGTCGAATGTCCGGGGGCGCATGCCCGTGCCGTCGCTCCGGTCGGCCCTCGGACACCCTCGCGGCCGGGCGCTCGTGGTTCAAGGGGTGCGCCGTCCCGCCGCCCCCGCGCGGCAAGGGCAAGGCATGCCGCTGACTCTCTAAAGCTTCCTCGGGCCGGGTCGATAGGATGCCCGAAGGCCCAAAGAATTGGGCACGGACAACGACAGCGAGGCGCTCATGGCGACTGCATCTTCCGGAAACAAAACGGGCCGAAAGGCCCCGACCCGCAAGGCGGCCCGGCGCGCGACGCCGAGCCGGCGCAAGCCGGCATCGAGAAAGGCGGCCAAGAATCCCCGGCAGCGCATCAACCTCGGCCCGGAGCTCGACGTCACGGTGGCCCGAGACCTTCACGCGCGACTGTGCAAGCTGCTGGACGCAGGGCACTCGGTGGATATCGATGCCGCCTCCGTGGAGCAGGCCGACAGCGCGGGACTGCAGCTGCTGGCTGCATTCGTGCGCGATGCCCGTGGCCGTCGCACCGGCATCCGCTGGTCCCGGACCTCCGAGCCGTTGCGACAGGTTGCTCGGCGGCTGGGCCTGTCCCAAATGCTGGGGTTGTCCAAGAAAACCTGACTCCGGCCGATTTTCTTTGCTGCTTGGGTCTAAAGAATATTGGCCCACACGCCGACTATGTGTGCAGGTGCAAGATGAGGACGCAAGCAAACCCTACGAGCCCAGACAGCGCGTCTCTTTAGTGCCCGCCTGGGCCGCCCTATCCCCGCGGCCTCGCCGGGCGCTCAAACGGCCTTGACCCGGCCTCTTTGCGCCGCTCGTACCCTGCGGACCTTTTGAAGAAGGCCCAATCCCCGCCTTTTGAATCATTTGATGCCGCCCGTGTGTCGTGCACGCGCCGTGTTGCCGCCTGGGTATTGGCAGCGTGCCGCTGCGCGCAAGGTGGGGTGCGAGCCCGCCCGATTGAGGACGTGGAATGCGAAGCGTCATGATGACCGATGAGCGGAATAAGGAGTGTAGGTAATGGCAACCATCCTTGCAGTCGATGATTCGGCGTCCATGCGCCAAATGGTCAGTTTCACCTTGAAAGAGGCGGGCCATCAGGTCACGGAGGCCGCCGACGGGGACGAGGCACTCCGGCTGGCGAAGTCGAAGGCATTCAATGTTGTGCTGACCGACGTGAACATGCCCAAGATGGATGGAATTACTCTCACGCGCGAGCTCAGGCAGCTGGCTACCTATAAATTCACGCCAATCCTGACACTGACCACTGAATCCGCTCCGGAAAAAAAGCAGGCGGGCAAGGCGGCCGGGGCGACAGGCTGGATCGTCAAGCCCTTCGATCCGGAGCAGCTCCTTGCAACGGTCGATAAGGTGCTCGGGTAAAGTGACCGCAAGGGCCGGTCGCACGAACAGACACGGACACTGAAACGGAGCCCACGGAATGTCGATTGATACTGGCCAATTCTTGCAGACCTTCTACGAGGAAAGTTTTGAAGCTCTCGATGTTATGGAGTCGAATCTATTGAGCCTGGATGCGGGTGCGGCGGACCCCGAGGTGGTCAACACCATATTCCGCGCGGCCCACTCCATCAAAGGCGGCGGCGGAACCTTTGGGTTGTCAGACGTGGCCTCGTTCACCCACGTGGTGGAGACGCTGTTGGACGAGATGCGTAAGGGCAGTCGACCAGTAACCCAAGACGCCATAGACCTCCTCTTGCGCGCTGTAGACAACCTGCGCGAGATGCTCAAGGCAAAGCAGCAGGGGCAGAGTTCCGAGACGCGGGTCACGGCCGAGCTTCAGCAGGAGCTCGAAGCATTGTTGGGTGACGGCGCCAATGGTGATGTCGCCCCAGACGCCCCGGCACCGGAGGCATCCGTTGCCTCGGGCTGGGCGCTCACTTTCAGGCCGCACTCGCACCTCTATTTTACCGGAAACGACCCGAACCGGATCTTTCGTGAGCTGGAATCGCTCGGCGCGCTGGATGTGCAGGTCGACGCCGCCGACCTCCCGCCGTTGAAAGAGATGGACCCGGAGTCCGCCTATCTGGGATGGAGCATTACCCTCAGGGGCGAGGTCTCGCGCAGTGAGCTCGAAGAGGTGTTCGCATGGGTCGAGGGCGACTGCGACCTGAGCCTCACGCCGTTGGATCAGGCGCAGCCCGCATCCGTGGCGCAGGGCGCGGCCGACGAGGGGGCCCTGTCGGGCGAGCTCGTCCGGGAACGGCGCAAGAACAAGGAACGCCGCCGGGGGGGCGATCGCCGTGCAAGCGGCTCCTCGGCCGGCGACGGCACATCGATCCGGGTCGGGATCGAGAAGGTCGACGCGGTGATAAACCTGGTTGGTGAGCTGGTCATCACCCAGTCCATGCTCAGCACTTTGGGGGACGATTTTCGGATGAACAAGATCGCCGACCTGCACAAGGGGCTGGCTCAGCTCGAGCGCAACACCCGCGAGCTTCAAGAACAGGTCATGCGAATGCGCATGCTGCCAATCGGATTCGTATTCAATCGCTTCCCAAGGATGGTTCACGACCTCGGCGCCCAGCTTGGCAAGCAGGTGAACCTGGAGATCTCGGGTGAGGGCACCGAGTTGGACAAGACAGTGATCGAGCGTGTCAGCGATCCCCTCGTTCACCTCGTGCGCAACGCCCTCGATCACGGAATCGAAACCCCGGAAGAGCGCACTGCGGCCGGCAAGTCGGCGGCCGGCATGCTTCGGCTGCACGCCTACCATAAGGGCGGCAATATCGTTATCGAGGTCACGGATGATGGACGCGGGCTGGACGCCAACAAGATACTTGCCAAGGCGGTGGCCAGCGGGTTGGTTCCCGACGACGTCCAGTTGGCCCCCGAGCAGATTTATGAGCTGCTCTTCGTACCCGGTTTCTCGACCGCTGCGCAGGTCAGTGATGTGTCGGGGCGCGGTGTCGGCATGGACGTGGTGCGCCGCAACATCCACGGTCTCGGGGGATCCATCGAGGTGGTCTCCGAGCCCGGCCGGGGAAGTAAGTTTACGGTCCGCCTGCCACTGACGTTGGCCATCGTCGACGGTCAATCCGTTGCGGTGGGCCCCGAAACCTACATCGTTCCCCTGGTCTCGATCATCGAGTCCGTGCAGGTCACGCCGAATATGGTCAACCATGTGGCCGGGCAGTGCGAGACCTTCCGTTGGAGGGATGAGTATCTTCCGGTTGTCCGATTGCATGCGCTGTTCGGCGGCGATGCCAAGGCGGAACAATTGAGTGACGGACTGATTGTCGTCGTCGAGGGCGAAGGGCGCAGGGTCGGATTGTTTGTGGACGAGCTCTTGGGTCAGCAGCAGGTGGTGATCAAGTCTCTAGAGGTAAATTACCAAAAAGTGGATGGGGTATCGGGTGCCACGATCCTGGGAGACGGGTCGGTGGCCTTGATTCTGGATATCCCCGGTTTGATACGTGCATCCAATCAATACGCGACAGCGCATGAGTATCGAAAGCGAGCGTAA
>JABAHS010112584.1_pt2 | contig 38312 bp, 55 predicted proteins | sample 7062111 | NCBI WGS metagenome assembly JABAHS01 (sample SAMN14534600, study PRJNA622989) | marine sediment metagenome | biome: marine biome [ENVO:00000428]; feature: marine pelagic biome [ENVO:01000023]; material: deep marine sediment [ENVO:00002113]; isolation source: pool of 4 deep marine... | reverse complement strand
ATCTGTAACCAGTAACCTTCGGTTACTGTTACAGTGCGGTAACTATAGCCACAAGCTGTTGTGCAAAAGGCAGAGGTAGCCCACTCAATGGTAACCTTGCTACCCTAAAGGGTAGCTACGGTAACATTCCGTGGGGTAACCACTGGGTAACATTGGGTTTACGTATTACCCGCAACTGTTGCTGAACCCCTATCGAAACGGAATAACCCTTCCCGTTTCCTAGGTTGCCAGTAACCCTTTAGAATCTCAGAAAACAAATATAAAAACCCATTTAAAAATGGGTATAGAATCCCCTAGGTTACCTGTTCGGTTTTTTAATTCGCGCTTAATAGGGTTACCATCTCTGGATTACCTACCCCTAGCTTGAGAACACCTACGCATAAACCCCGGCTCGTCACCTAGTCCGCTATAGGTCCACCTACCCGTTCAGGATCGGCCTCACAGTCGCAACCGGACCTCTCCCTCTGCTCTCCCAGATAGCTAGGACGCACCAAAACTATTTGCTTTGGTGGGATGTAATGCAAACATCCGCTTCCCGCTGATTATACCATGCGGAAGCTTGGGCGGTTGGTGGGTTTTTCCTGTGGTTTTTTCGCCAGCTTTACCGCAGCTTTAACGGATTGTGAAATGCTTCACACTAGCTACGAGTATCACAAAAACGAATATTAATAATCATTAAATTCCTAGCTGCGCCGGGACTTGACAACAGCATCTCCAAGGGTGTAAGCTTGCAGCATCAACAACGACGGAGACAACAACAACAAAACATCACCAAACACTCAAAAGTCCCAACTAACACCTACCAGAGTGTGAAACTGGCAAGGCTTATCCATTGGGACATCAGCCAGCCTACCCAATAAACGCATTAAGACGTTATTGCATAGTTACCCATTGTAGGTAGGCTACTCCCACCAGTTGCGGGAATATGGGCTGGGAAGGGTCGCTACCAGATAGCTGGCGGGTGATCTAGCTAGGTTAGCATCATACTTCGGGTAATCAATGGCCAAAGCTGGAAATAAACTTGCGGGGTTCTTGAATCCTACCTATACCTGAGAGAAACGATATTTCAGGTATAGCTATGGGCACAAGAGTGCCTAAATTTTGAGACTTACTCGGAGGTAAGTTATGGCTACTCGTAACAAAGTAAACCAGGATACCGTCAAGATAGAGAACGGCAGACTCATAATCGATGTGGCAATAGATCCCAAGGGTACTCCATCCGCTAGTGGAAAAACCCTGGTCAATTTCACTACCCACGGGGCCATCGACGTGGATGGTTCCAAGCTGAACATCACCCTTTACACCTACCCGAAGCGGTAGGTCCTGGGGTCATACTCCGCTGGCTAGCTTCGGCTAGCTGGCGGTAATGGCTACAGGATAGCCAAATTTTATGGTGAATGGAGTATAAACCATGAAAAAACCCAAGCTAGTTTCCCTCAATCCCTCAAGGCTAGTCTGTAAAGTTTGCGGGTGGGGCTATCACCGCATGGGAAGGTGCCAAGTATGCGTCAGCATGGCCAAATAGAGTGCAACTGTTACGTCAAGGCACTACCAGAGATTGAAAGGTTTGGGCTCCGCTATGGAGCCCATACCCGATGCTGTCCAGTCTATAGAGAGTCCCTAGATCCTGTGGATACCATCACAGACCGTATCGTGCGGGAAAGATACCTTGCCAAGTTTAGGAGGGAATTGTGCTAACTTACAAACAGTTTCAATTAGGTTCAGTATCTAGTGGAACCTTGAGACCTGAGAATTTACTGCCAGTCTTTGCCAATACTTTGGAATCCTTCGACTCTAGCGACGACTTGATTCAAGAGGCTAGGAAAGTCTGGGAAGATTTGGGCAATGATAAGTCCAAGGCTGATTATATGGCGTCCGACGTAATCAACGATTTAATAGACGCTATACAGGCTTACTGCCCACCATTCGTATACTTTGGTGCACACCCTGGAGACGGTGCAGACTTTGGGTTTTGGCCAGATTGGGATAACCTCGAAACTATCTCAACCTCTGACTCACCGCTTCACCTAGAAGAAGATAATATCTGGGTTCACATCAATGATCACGGCAGCATCACAGTGTTGACCAACGACAACGGGAAGCCTGGGAAAATTATTTGGAGGTCAGAATGATCATTGATATGACCAATCCTGAGACCCGGAAGGTAGCCAGAGTTCTCTCTGGCTACCATGCCCTAGCCTTTGAGGTTAAGACTGGCCTCAGACATAAACTCCCTATCCTGAAGGTTATGCAAAAGGAAGGCTTCAAGTCCAAGCGTAAACGGGCAATGCTCTGTGAGCTTTACGACTGGTTGAATCAATGGGAGAACATACCTATAGCCACGTGCCGTGGCTGCGGAGGGGATAACCATGATTGATATCCACTCTCCAGAGTTCCGGGAGAAGTTAGCCAATGCAATGGCGCTGACCGCTACGGTTGAGGAGCTGAAATTTGTATACGTGCGGTTCTATTGTGATTACCTGGAGGATTATCCAGACTGTGAACTGTTGGAGTTAGCAAGAAAATACCAGCTGGAGGATTAACAGTGTAGCTGATGATATAATGGCCCTAGCGCATGAGGAGGACCTCCCATGTTGCAACCGGGCCGTTAGTTCTGCTTGCGAGGCTGCCACTAACGGTCCTTTTTTTATTATTACCTGGAGGTTAACAGTGTATAAGATTGTCCGTTTCTATTACCCTAGCCCACATACAGGCTACAGTCGGAGGCCCCGCACCATAAAGCGGGGTCTTACTCTTGAACAGGCCCAGGCCCATTGTAAAGATCCCAATACTAGAGAGGAAGGTAAGTGGTTCGATGGATACACCGAAGATTAACCTGGAGGAACTGATGGAGGCTGTGGAGAATGACGAACTGGCTGGGTGGTGTGTGTCGTGTGGTGAACGGGCTGATGATTTGGTTGAACCCGATGCTAGGCGTTATCACTGTTCCTACTGTGGGAACTTCCAGGTCTATGGCGCTGAAGAATTGCTACTGATGGGAGTCGGGCTATGATAATGACGATTGCAGGTAGGGATTATCAGTTTGAAGCCTATCGGGAGCCTGAGATTGGGGAACTATTTGTTACCTGCCTTGGGGTTAAGGAAGCCTCAATAGACGATACTAAGCATAGGTTCCTAATCGTGACTGCTAAATTATACCTGAGCTTCGGCGGTGTGCGGTTTGAAACTGTTGGCATTAACAGGCCTATAAAACAAGGTGAATGGTATCTCAATCCAGCGAATAGCAAAGAACCAATCTTTGCCATGTTTACCACCACAGGAAAGTATACCCCATTACGAGCTATAGGTATGGAGGAAGATTTTGCCTAAGAAACCACGCCCCAGTGAATTGATTGAAGAGTGTGGGTGGAAACAGGGTGGGTATTTCTCTACCCCTAGGGTATGGTCTTGGACCGCTGCCAAAGATGATCCTGAATCTATTATCTACCAGTATGAACACGGCGAGATTACTGGTATGTGTACCCTTGGGGCTATCTATCTGGCTGAATATTTGGGAACTTTCCCGCCTAATGGGGCGTTCCAGAATGCAGTTATTCGCCGTATCCCTAAAGATACCAATATCCCAGCTTGGAATGATAGGCTCAAATCCCCCCGCCGTGTCCTTGAGGTGCTGAGACAGGTTGAAGCTGATTTGTTAGGAGAAAGGGAAGATGCTATCCAGACGACACTATCAGGAAATAGCTAAGATTATAGCCGAGAGCCGTTGGGAGTGGGACCCAGTGGGGTATATACAGGAAAACCTGAGTAGCTACTTTGCACAGGAAAACCCCAGGTTTGACAAGGAAAAGTTCCTGGCAGCTTGCCATGAGCATGAGCATGACTACCTCAGGTCCACTTATTGCGGGGCTATGGTGTGTGACAGGTGTGGGGACCATCAGGGGTTTGACCGCTGTTATTGTGGGTGGGCTGTCTCAGGCGGGAACGGTAGACAGGAACTTATAGAGATGGGAGAAAACATTGATTGACCTGAATCTGGCCACCACATTGGAGATCATGCGGGAACGGGATTATAACCAAGAGGTGCTGAATAGCATATTCAGGAGATTCTATAAGGGGGAAATAGATGTAGCACAATGCACCCAACTGGCCGAACAGTATCAAGCACGCTATCTGGAGTGTTGTGTGCGGCTGTTCAAAGATACCCAATTCGCCATGAAAATAGCTAAACAACTGGAGGATATAGATAATGCCAAGGAAATCTACTAAGAAACCAGCGGAACCCAAGCCAGAACATGCGGTAGAGTTACATTCCCTCAGGCCAGGACTGGAGGAACTGGAACGGGCGATTGATTGGGTGGCGGCTAGGGCGGGGATTGAGAATCAGCAGCGGGTGGTGCCGACCATTCAGACTACAGGCAAGAAGGCTAACTGTTACGGGTGGTTCATGCCCGATAGGTGGTCCACCAAAGAAGGGGAACTGTGCCATGAAATGACTTTCTGCGCCGAACACCTAAGCCGTGAGCCTGAAAGTATAGTCGCCTCTGTAGTCCATGAAACTGTCCACCTGTGGTGTCATGCTCAGGGGCTGAAGGACGTATCCAAGTCTGGGTACCATAACAAGGTCTTTAAGAAGCACGCCGAACAGCTAGGCCTGGAGTGCGCTCCACCTATGGATGGTAGAGGTCACGCTTATACCAGAGCTGGCGCCGAACTGCTGGAAGATATAGAGAAAGACTTCCAGCCCGATGTGGGTAGATTCAACCTCTTTCGGGTAGCGGTCCCCAGTAAGCCCAGAGTACCCAGTAAGATGAAGAAATGGCAATGCGGGTGTACTACTGTTCGGTGTGCGACTGAACTGGTAGCGGACTGTGAAGCCTGTGGTCAAAAGTTTGAGCAACAATAGTTTGTGGTAAAAACCATAACCCTTCCCGAAGGCCACACCCCTGCCATTTGGGGGGCTCCGGAATATATGAGGACGCCTAGGGAAGGTTCCCTAATGGCCTGGGCACGCCGTTAAACTGCCCAATTTTTATTTCAGGAGGGCGTGATGCCTACAGTTACCTGCCCTAAATGCCAGTATATGTGGACAAGTAGGGTTAGAGACCCAAAGAAATGCCCCAACCCACATTGCGGGGCTAGCTTGAACTATCCTATGCCAAAGAGAGAGGAAGAAAATGCAAGCGTTACAGACGCACCTAACGCCTAGTGAGGATTACGTAAGGCGCTATTGGAAACACTTAACTCAGAAGAAAACAGTAAATAATTGGAACCGTTACGGCTTGCTATCAGCTATGCATAATGGTTTGTATAGGTGCCTAGCTTGTAGAGAGGTTTGGGATAGTCCTGATAAGGCCAGAGCTCATCACTGCCATTATGAAAAGGCCTTCAGATACTACATAGCCAATCATGGCAAGCCGCCACATATCCAGCCAAAGAGAAAAAGAATAGTTAAGGAACCAAAGACACTCCCTGATTATACAAGACCTAAACTTATGAACACCGAATCTAAGAATATACAAGATTCGATCCTTGCATTGATTCGGGATACTGCAATGCTGCAGTTGCGAGTAAGGGAGCTAGAGAATGCCGTGGCTTCCATGATTAAAGAAGAGAATAAGTGGTGGAAAATATGGTAGAACAACAACAACCAGTAACTAAAGCTGTTCCAATGGTAGTCCATCAGGTATCGGATACTACCGATAGGAACGGGAACCCTCAGATAGAACTCTCCGTTAAGTTTCCCTGGACTAATGCCCAGTGGAATGACAGAGTGTGGATTAACCCAGCTCAGTTCGGTAGGCCTGCTCCTAACCAAACTTATAACGTGGTCGTTACCCAACGGTCCCGGAAGAAGGATAGATCAGGAACCTTCTATGATGGCAGCTATGACTGGATGTGGATCTGGGATATCGTTAGCTTTGATGCAGCTAGCCATGTTGCCACCCAGGTAACCCAGCAGGTGCAGGGAGCTCCCGCTGCCCCCTCTCCGACAAGCTCAGTGGCCGCGCCGCCCGTTGCGGCCACGGCCATGAAAGATTCCAGGGAAGCTAGCATAGAAAGGCAGGTGGCCTTTAAGGCTGCGGTCGATCTGTGGCTGGCAGGTGATAAGGGTCTGACGTTAGAGAATATCCACGAATATGTGGATTACTTCTACTCCGTTATCAGTGGTCAATTCGGAATATTGCCAGGAGATGCAGAGATTGACTTCCCAGAAAGTGAACCCATTAACAGTGCTCCCACAGTTTCAGGACCGCCTACCGATCCTGGTCCCGAAGGGGAATAGCCATTACTATTCCATTCCTGGCATAGATGGTCTGTGGCCTTCAGTAACTACCATACTGAAGGTTATAGACAAGTCTACCCCTCTTATGATCTGGTCCCGTAGGGAAGCCCTGGCTGAAGCCTATAACCTTATCCACACTCACTGGCCTGATATGGCTATGGATGAGATATTTGCCTTGGCTGAAAAGTACCCCGATGAGGCCAGAGATACAGCCGCTGACCTTGGCTCCAGGTTGCATCAAGCCATTGATTCTGCTTTTGAAATAGGGATGGAGATAATTGCGCTTGGGGCGGCTAAAATGCCTGAGGTTGAAGAAGAAGATAGGCCAGCTTTTACTGCGGCCTTGAATTTTTTAGCTAGGCAAAACCTTATTCCTGTAGCTACAGAGTTTGCCTCTTGGAATCCTGATAGGCCTGGAGCACCATCGCCCGGAACCGTTGACGTTGTGGCCAGGAACGCCGATGGGGAGCTGGTAGTGGTGGACTGGAAACGTAGTAGCGGTATCTATAAGGAAGCTGCCTATCAGGTAGCGGCTTATGCCAATAACGTGGCCATGCTAACTGGAGAGGATGTTGTAGAGGCTTGGGTGGTGCAGCTGCCCAAGCCTGGGAGCACTGTGACTAACAGTAAGCCTATCACTGACCTACCTGGGGCATACCATACCTATCTGGCAGCGGAAAGACTTTACTATAGTTTGAACCTCAAGGTGATGTGATGCAAATACACCTATCTGTTTCTGGAGTATGGGGAACCTGAAGATTTAAGGGAGTTGGTAGCGGAGTAGGTATGGTCAATGATTTCGGAGCTGGCCTCCGAGCTGAACAGGATAAGGCCGATGCTGAAGAGAACAGAATATCATCGGCCAGGGAAGCATTGCCTGATGAGTCCCAATGTGATGTGTGTGAATGGTTTGACCTGGAGCATGTGGATGTTCGTCGGGTGCTCTACGCTAGAGACCCTTCCGGTAGGCTCTATGGTATGGCTGGGTGTAAATGTCAGGAAAGAGAGGATGCAGCGTTGGCCAAGTTGTTGAAACAGGCCAACCTGCCCCTCAATTCCCATCGTGATTTTGATTCTTTTATCCAGAGAGATGGCACCGAGCCGTTGTACCGCGCCGCCCGAAACTTTGTGGATGGTCATGGTCCACCTATTCTGGTGATGGTAGGTGGGACTGGTGTAGGAAAGAGTCACCTGATGGAGTCAGCTATACGTTATCTGGTCCGAAATAAACATAAAGCCAGGTACGAGCTGGCTCCAAACTTTTTAGATAGGTTACGACACACTTTCTCAGGCAGGAGTGAGTCGGACCTATATGAGCTCACAGCCTGGTATCAGGCCTTTGAAATACTGGCTATGGATGATGTGGGGATGGAAAAGGGAACTGACTTTGCTGGCGCCGAGCTAACTAGGTTATTGGATATTCGTATTCAGGCTCAGCGCCGCACGATTGTATCCACTAATCTCAATAAAGCTCAAATGGCTCAGCATTTAGGGGATAGGCTAGCCTCTAGGCTATATGAAACTAATCCAAATCTTGGCACAGTAAAATTAGTAGAGTGCTATGTCAGTGATTACAGGAGTTTCAATGCTCAGAATAATATTCCCCTATCTACCTCCAGCTAGCTTCTCAGGTAATGACCGGAGAGGTTTTTACGCTAGGCGCGGGAAGAAAGGTGATGCCCAGGTAATCAAGAACGATCTCATTGGGTTATTAGAAGAGGCTGGCTGGAACCACAAACCCATACAGTTCCCTGAGGTTAGGGTTACTTTTGTCTTAGATGGTAGACGTAGAGACCATGACAATATGGTAGCTAGAATGAAACCTATCTGGGATGGGTTGGTATCTCTTGGGGTGCTGGTAGACGATAGCCTACGCATGTTGGGCTGGCCTGAGTACAGAGATAGAAAGAAAAAGAAGGGAGAAGATATGCACACTATTTTGGAGTTGTGGTCTAAACCATGAAGGTGTAGTGCTGGTGGGGCAACTCTGGAGGCATCCTACGTTCAGCGACCAGGAGGAAGTAATGGTTAATCGTAATTCCAAGGGTCAAATAACTAAGGGCTCAGCGGGCAGGCTGGCCGTTAAGGGATTCAAAACAGCGGCTCAGTGGGCGCTGGAAGGGGTAACGGTCTTTAAGTCCTCTGGAGACCTGCCCAGGGAAGAGCGCGAGACTAATATCAGCTTCATTAACAGTCAGAAAGATGCTGAAGTAGATACCTGCGAACAAAGATGGATGCGTAGGTTGGAAGCTGATGGAGCTATTCCACAAAGTATCCATGTGTACTCTGTTGGGGATGGAGAGCATCGGTCGTATATAATACCGAAAGCATGGGTGAAGATGCCCTATAAAACTAAAAGAAGTACATCGTGATGGATGAAGTAGCTGCTATCCCTTCATTCCGTTGTGAGCAATGCAAGCAACAGTTTCCATTAACCAGGTGGGAGTGGCTTTATCTCCCCAATAGTGAAGCCTGGTTACACAGAAAATGCGGGTGGGCAGTTAAAATTGACAGTCAGAATGAGAGAGAGACAGGAAGGGAGTAATATCCCTTCCTCTTTTTTTATTACCTTCCAAAGGCTACACCTGCCTTCAGGAATGCCTGAGGGAGCTCAGGTGCTGCATGTTCCTCATTCCCTAATATCTGAGTGCAGGTATGAAGTAATTGGGACAGTACATAATCAGATCATCAATATTGATGCGGTATATGCTGTGGGAGAAGATCACGTACCACTCAATCTAGTAGACCGAATAATCCTACAAAGTTATATCAATCAAGAGTTACAGAATCGTGGTATGACAATTAGATACTGGAGCGTGGATAGAATATATGCCGGGGAATAAGAAACGATACAACATTGGGGACCAGCTTTACTATGCTGGTATCAACGCGAAACATACTGGGCATACTGGTTTTGTTATTGGGTTTAATGAGAGAAAAGCTAATACGGATGCCTATAAATGGTTGTGCTCTGAATGCTCCGTTACCCTATTTTTAAGTGCAGGTCAGTTGACCAGATCTCTTGAAGATGCACTCTATTCGTGAGAATATACCTACAAGACCTAGCGTTATCGTGGTGAAGGCAAAAATCATGTGACATCTTCCTCTCGTCACTTAGCCCTTCATCTCCCTAAGGGCGCTAGGTCTTGCTATTGGAGGAATATGGTTCTTGAAGATCAACTAAATAGTTTCCTACAGAGCCCAGTTCCAGAACTGACAATAGATGAGCTCCTGCTTATTGACTGGGCGCTATGCTCATCCTCTGGGTGTATTCCAGGTGCTAGCCTACAAGAGCTTCAAGAGTGGCGCCCCTTCAGGGAATCCCTATGGGAAGTGATTATTGATGCGGACTTTCCTGGGCCTAACAATGTGAACCCGAAACCGAATCCCTTCGATGTTGGCCCAGTTAATGCCAGTATCCTTCTCCCAATTATCCCCACTTCCTTCCGCTGGGGTACTGGTCCTGACTGTGGTTTCACTCTTAAAATAAAACTAGCTAAAGTAATATTCGGAAGAGATCCAAATGCCAACAAGAACCAAGCCAGTAGTAACCCCGCGCCCCCAGACGCAGCCGCAGCCTGAACCTGGGTTCGAGCCAGCCAGGGTATGTCCAGCCCAGATAGAAAGGTTTGCCCCATAACCATGCCCATTGATAGTTATTCATGATCTAACTATCGACCTTGAAGGTAATCGTATCTGGCGAAACGATGAAGAGATCCTTCTGGGCTATCAAGAATACCAAGTTCTTTGGGCTTTACTAAACAATAGGGGTCGGATATTAACCCATGATCAACTACTTAGAGATGATGATTGGGTTAGCACAGAGGACTCGCATCATAGATTGCAGGTAATAATATATAGGTTGCGTAGCAAGGTGGGTTATTCTCTTATCACTACGAGAACAGGGATAGGGTACGGGATATTAGTATAGAAGATGGACAACTAGAAGATTCTATCCGTTGGGGTAGCTATAACTCCCCCCGTATGTGCGAAACCAGCGGTTGTTACGAGAAGGCTCTAGCCATGATGAAGGTTGGAGACCGCAGGGTGTGGATGTGCAATCTCTGCCTTTATAAGGCTACTAAAGGATTAGCGACCTATGAAGAGCCAGAGTAAACACGCACCTTGGGAGATCGGGGAGAGGAAGTTTACTGGATATAACGATTATCAAGAAGCCTTATGGAATGCTTTTAACGATGCTTATCATGCTGCGGTTGGCGGGTATGAGAAGTGTCGGCAACCCTCGCCATTTACTGTTTTTGATGAGGCTAGGCTGGAGGTTTGGAAAGATAAGGTAGTGAACGCCTGGGCTTATGAGGCTGGTTCCAGGGATAAAAAGACTAAAGGAATGAAGTGGGAGGACTATCCTGAGAATCTATGGTACTATCTGTACGAGCGGATGGTAGCAGCTGATGGGCTAAAGCTACCCGCCAGCTAGTCTTTCTAGTATAAACCACACCCCAGCCACAATACCGCCACCGCCACCAGCTGCACTTGCTCTCTCAGTCCAGATATTTTTAGAGCCTGTTTTAGCTATCTTGTAGTACCGCTCATCTTGAATGGCTCGGTACTTCCTACTTTCGTTTATGAACTGAGTCAGTTCCTTCCTGAGCTCCGAGATGGTAGACAAACCAGCATCCACCCTCTCATCTAAACGAGCGTAGTTCTCTTCAACCGTCCGCATCCGTTCTTCTATATCTGGCATTTAAGATATTCTAGTAGCTCTGAGAAATGAACCGGCACGAACAGTAGTTGTGCTGGAATCCCCAGTAGATTGTGCCCAGCGCACGGTTATAGACCCTGCATTGCTGCCATTTGTTACCACGCCCCAATGTGCAACAACAACTTGGGAGCCCACTCCAGCACCACCGCTTGACCGAGCGCCGCCTATGCCAGAGCCAGCAGCAGTTAGTAGATTCCCCGTTCCTGAAGTAGCAGCGGTTTCCAGGGCCATAAAGCCAGATAGCTGGCTAGCCCCTGATGGCCCATTTAAACCCATTTTGAAGTCAGCAGCCGTTGCACTGTCATAAAATAAGACAACCTCCACCAACCACACTTCATTTGCCGCAATGGAAAAGGTTAGGTCATTATCATCTTGAAGAGTAGTATCCGGCCCTATCAAAGCCTCATCAGAGGATTTCCGAACTAAAATAACCCCTCCGATGTCTGTTATGTCTACTTCACCGCCCCCAGCCGCGTCAGCATGGTCGTGAGTAGCGTTAGTAAACGATGCGATGGTGGGAGTGGTTAAGGTTTTGTTAGTTAGGGTTTGGGTGTTTGTAGTTCCAACCACAGCCCCAGTAGCTCCGTGAGCTACAGTAGGGTTATCTACTTCAGCTCCATGATCTAAGTTAGATAAGGTGTTGTTATCTCCATTGATAGTTTTGTTGGTTAAGGTAGCTGCAAAGGCATTAAATACAAAAGTATCGTTGCCAGTTAGTAGCGGGAGTGTAACAGTTCTATCATCTACTAGCTCACTAACCCCAAAAACATATTGGTGATTTGCGGATGTGTCGTTAATTTGTGGCGTAGTGAGAACTGGCGAAGTCAGTGTTTTATTGGTTAATGTTTGGCTATCTGATGTCCCAACAATAGTTCCAGTTGGGGGAGTGGGACCGTCTATCAGATCTCCATTAGCATCCCAAACTGCCAGGTCGCCATTAGTACCTGCAGTACCAGTAATAAGAGTGGCATCAACTCCAGATTTTAGAGCTGATGCTATCTCAGTAATTAAGTCCACTGCATCCGCAGCCAGTGTAGGACTGGGATAGGTTCCTGTTAATGATCCGCTAGCCGCATCACCACTGGAGACCACACCACTCAGATCTACAACGTCTTGAATAGCGCGGACATCATCCCTTAGCTCTTGTCTCCCTTGTCTCTGTTCTTCTTGTGTAGTCATTAAACTTCAGATGCTATGAAGGAAACTATGTATTCAGGTCGGCGCCCAGATTCATGGGCTATCTGATTTACTTGGAAAGTCTCAGGTAGAAATACCACATCTCTGGAAGTTTCTTCATGGTCAATCATGGTTACTTCAGGAGCCCCGCTATTCCAGCTCCTGAGCTGGGCTAGCTTGGCCTTCACCCCTGACTCAGTAGCACCATTAAGAATCTGCTGTCCATCAGCCAGGTATATATTTACAGGATAGGTCTTAATAGGGTCAGGCCTCAAGGCAAAGGTAACGGTAAATCTCTCAATTTCTGGAGTGGTTGTGGTTACGCTGGTCTGGACTGGTTTGAACTTTAGCTCCAGGAGCTTTCCAGTTGTACCAGCTGGGAAAGTTAGAGTAGTAATCTTGCCAGTAGAGTTAAGAGTGTTACCAGTACCACCGCCACCAGCCATATCAGTTTGGAATCCACCACCATCTATCTGGTATTCCACATCAATCTGCCTGCCACCAGCCCCAAGATTGTTATGTACAAAATCAATCTTGGTAAAGGTCTTATCCATTCTACGGAAGGATCTATCATCGGCTACTGTAGTAACCTCACAGTCACTATCGTTAGTGTAACCATCCTGATCGTCAGTCCTGCGTGGGTAGAAGTATGGCAACAAGCTGCTGCCTGAGCTTTCTACGCCAACCCATACTCGATTGTGTACTTCAGCACTAGGGCCAGGAATGCCCTCTGACATCAGCGCAGCATGGAATGGTTCAGGAGTACCTGTATAACTAATCTCGCTGACTTTACTCCAGTGATAATCAATGGGGTCGTCACCCACCGAAGCATACTCAGCCATGAAAAGGTGGAACTTAGTATTTGTGGTATCTTCCACAAGAACGAATAGCTCTGTAGGATTGCCATGAATGGCAGCTACTGTTCCATGATACTGGGTTTCGTTGGGAGCGTAGAGACGGAAGCTGACGTTGAATAAACGGTTGCCTATAACCTCAAACAGACCGCCACCACCTAGGGGTAGCAGGATATGCCCGTTCCAGTTATGAGCCCCCCTGAAGTTATCTGGGTGTGCTCTAAACTCAAACTCAGCAGTCAGATTTTCAACGATTCCACTACGAGAATATGTCCACAGTCCGTTGGTCTTACATATCAGGAGTTGGTTCTGGTCACCTTCAAGTAACCCAGTAATTTCACTATCACTCTCACCAATCTCTACTGCAGTAGACCAGTTAGCTGTATTAGTCGGGTCTGTAGTGGAACGAATATGATGGGCGTCAGTGCCAATATATCCACCCCAGAGAATTTCATCTCCAGTGGTATCTCTGGATTTAGCGAAATACTTGAAGGCAGTGGGCGCCGCACCTGATACCTGGGTCCAGGTCAGAGCTGCATCTCCATCGGCTCGGTAGATATAGTCACTAGGGACATCAGTGCTAGCTGTCCAGCATGGGACAAAAGTACGCCCACCAAACTCTACCCCGTTACGATAAATAACATCACTGGCAGCTGGAGTGTTCCCTTGGTTCCAGTCCTGAGCTGAGTAATCCCACTCATAAGTGTTACGGCCAGAGAAAGCCCAGACTTCCGTACCTACTGTGGCAAACCCAGAAGTCTTATAGTTAGTAGGGGCTACGTCTACAGTAGTGGTGAACAGTTCCCTGGCTAGCTTTATCTTCCCATCCACCGATATATCAATCTTAGTAGCGTCGGCAATCTTCCTGGGTTGCTTGCTAGATAGGATTCCACCAATACCACCACGCCACGAATCTTGCGACCATATCTGACGCAAACGTGGGTCATTCTCAATTTCAGTTACCTCTCCCTGCGTGTGGGATCTGTTGGGGAAGTTCTGAGCATCACGTACTCCAGCCTGACGAAGCTGCGCTCTCCTGGCATACATGAAACCAGTCTTATTAGTCCCGGCAGTATCTGAAATTGTAATGTCGTGGGTTACGTTAGCTGTAGGCATTCAATTCTATTTCCTAAGAATTCTTCCAGTATGGGGTCAACGCTTGGGCTTATTGGTAGTCTTAGGTTTGGGCCTTTTGCTCCCTTTATATCCTATTCCTTTAGGCAATTACTGAACCTCCACGTCGAATATCAAATACCAGGTACTGACCGCTAGAATCAGCTGAGATATGCCAAGCTCCAGTAGGGGTTTCAGCTCCCATAGGTGGGTTCACCATTGCGTAGTTGGCTATCATGGCCTCGACCCTGGAAGCCCAGTAATCTCTAGCCCTCTCGTAATCAGCCCTTTGTTGCTGGGCTGAGTAAGTGGGAGAGGCCAAGACTTCCAGCATGAACACTGCAGCCATTGTGACGACCAGCCGGACCTGAGGTTCACCTATCTCAGCGGTGTCCGTGTCCGATGAGAGCTGCGATAACAGCCCTTTCCCCTCCAGCCTGAGCCTACGGCCAGCGGTGGGTCGGCCACCCCAAGGAATTGGGGTATAAACCCCATCGGGCTCATCTTCGTTGGCTTGCTGGCTAACATACCGTGGCCCTTCTGCCATGAAATCTGTGGGTATCGTGTAGCGGTAGATTGGATCTATCTTCATCCAACCACCATCAAAATAAGCTGTGTTGGTTCCAGTTGCTACTTCAAGGATTATCTGCACTTGGGTAGCAGTAGATGGGACTGTCGCACTAACTGATAAGAGTTCCCAGTTATCTTCACCAGAATGCCAATCGCTGTTCTCAAAGTTACTGCCATCCCAGTCCAGGCGTATCCTGGCTGCACTGGCAGCGGTAGCCCATACCCAGAATTTAGCCTCTACTGTTTTCCCAACATGCTCATTAGTGTTTATCTGGGGCGCCTGGGTCATTTGAGCATCAGCTGCGGCAGAGACTATCTTGATAGAGTTGCTACCGTGTTTGACGATGCTAGTTTCTTGGGTAAAGGCAGCCCCAGCTCCTACTTCAGTCCATCCAGTAAAGCCACCAGAGAAGGTCTCTCCATCAGAATTGGTAAGAAGATTGTCTACTACTAGAGTTTCATCTCTGAGCTCTTGCCATATGTAACGGCTGGCTTCTCTTAAAGCTCGGTTGATGCTGTCATGATAGAGATCATTATCATACCTGGAGAGCTCATAAGCAGAGCCACTACCAGTAGCGGCTGAATAGGCTTGCTCTACATTCAGGTTCTGGTCGGCTGTGGTATAACCTCCAGTTCTGCTAACTCGGCGCTGTTCTCCTTCAGCTGTGTGGCCACTCTCAGTAATGAGTGCGTACCACTCCTGAAAGGCATCATCATCGCCACCACCAGGCAGGTTTAATAGGCTAGCATCAACGAAGGTGTCAGTATCACCAGCTCCAGTAGTAGTCTGGGCGTGGTAGTCCCCCATTAACTTCTTTAACTCTTGCCTGAATACAGCTCTGGTAGTAGTAGCCATTACCTACCTATACCTCGTTTAATTCCTGAAACATTTAGTTCCATAGTAGCACGACCAATAAGCCTGGCTATAGCTACCTCTACCGCTACCCCAAACAAATCATCAAAGATTTGAATATCATTCAGGTGCCCTACAGGGAAAGGTTGTCTACCTTTCGGAGGCCTGACTTCTTTAGCCCAATACTGGTCAATATCTGCAAACCCTGGAACTTCATGTAAGTCACCATAAGTGGTTAGATCGCTAAGCCATTGCCGCATCAAGTTCGGCAACTCAGCTTCAGCTGCCCTAGCTATAGAGCCTAACCACTTATCAATGAGTAGCGGGATAGTTAGTTCAGACTGGGTTAAGTCATTAAGCCAACGCCTGTCAAATACAGGGAGTTCAGCCTCAGAAGGCCTTCTCTCTGGTTGCCACCATTTATCCAGAGTGAATGGAATAGTCAGTTCACTCTGGCTCAGATCATTTAGCCACCGTCTATCAAAGACTGGTAGCTCAGCTTCAGCTGCCTTACCGTCACTTCCCCGCCACCAGGCAGCTTCATCAAACGGTAGGATATCTCGATATTGAGTAAGGTCGCTGAGATACCTGCGGTCTAGTGCCGGGAGGTCCGCAAAGGCGGCTCTACCATCACTGCCTCTCCACCATGCAGCCTCATCGAAAGGCAGGATATCTCTATATTGAACCAGGTCATTTAGATACCTACGATCAAAAGCTGGTAACTCAGCAAATGCTGCCTTACCTATGCTCTCTCTCCACCAAGCCGCTTCATCGAAGGGGAGAATATCCCTGTACTGAGTTAAGTCATTCAGATGCCTACGATTTAGTGGTGGCATCTCAGGGAATGCTGCCTTGCCAATCGAACCCAACCACTTATCAATGGTGAATGCAAGCTCAGCTTGGGTTAGATCATTGAAATGTCTGCGGTTGATGGGAGGCATTTCAGGGAAGGCGGCACGACCATCGCTACCACGCCACCAAGCCGCTTCATCAAATGGGAGCAGCTGCCTGAATTGAACAATATCATTTAGCCACTGTCGGCTAAGATTGGGTAGCTCCGCTTCCGATGCGCGGCGTTGTGGTTGATACCACTCATCCATATCTGGGATAGGTGGAACAGCAAACAAATCCCCAAAGGTTGTGAGGTCACTTAACCACCTTCGGTCATAAACTGGACTTTCAGGGAAGGCAGACTTACCTATACTCCCAAGCCAACGGTCTATTAAAAGTGGGAAAGTAATCTTATCGGCGTGGGTAATGTCATTGAGCCACCTGCGATCATAGTTTGGCGGTGCCTCAAAGGCTGCTCTGCCCATTGAGCCTACCCATTTATCATGGGTGAGCAGGTGGGTAAGCTCAGAGGTAGTGAGGTCATTAAGCCAGCGTCTATCCCAGACTGGTGATTCAGGGAACGCAGCTTTCCCAACGGAATTAATCCAGCGGTCAATTAGCTGCGGGAAGATGCTATCAAACTGAGTGACATCATTAAGATGTCTACGGTCCAGAGCTGGTGGCATCTCAAAGGCGGCTCGGCCTATGCTTTCTCGCCACCAGGAGGCCTCGTCAAAGGGAAGGATGTCTCTATACTGGGTTAGGTCATTTAGATAACGGCGGTCCCAAACTGGGCTTTCTGGGAAGGCGGCCTTACCCGTACTACCACGCCACCACGCTGCCTCATCAAAGGGTAGGATATCCCGATATTGGGAGAGATCATTAAGATATCTATAGTCCAGTGCTGGGGGTTCTGGGAAAGCAGCTTTGCCCAATGACCCTATCCACTTGTCTATAGTGATAGGGAATACGCCTTCCTCAAACTGAGTAAGATCGTTTAACCAGTACCTGCCACGTTGAGGCTGTTCTGGCTCAGCTGCTCGTCTTTCGGGTTGCCACCATTTATCCGCTGTTGGAGGGTGGAGAAGCTCTGCGATAAGAATATCGTTAAGCCATCTACGATCCCAAACAGGACTTTCAGGCTCAGCGGCTTTACCAAGACTCCCTACCCATTTATCAATGGTGATAGGGAATATCCCTTCTTCAAATTGGGTTACATCATTGAGCCAGTAACGTCCAAATTGAGGCTGTTCTGCCTCTGCAGCTCTCCGTTCTGGTTGCCACCATTTATCAGCCAGAACGGCAATGGTTCCAGGATCAAACTGAGTAACATCATTGAGCCAGTAGCGACCAAATTGAGGCGGGATAGCTTCCGCTGCTTGTCTCTTATCGCTCCCTATCCATTTCTCTACCAGAACTGGGATAGTCCCAGAATCAAACTGGACAATATCGTTTAACCATCTCCTATCAAATACTGGAGATGGTGCAAACGCAGCTCTGCCAATACTGGCATGGGGAATATCTGGCGCAACGGCTGGGGGAGCCGGGGGCTCTATTGGGGCAGATAGTTGTGGGTAGTGAACTACAGGGCCTAATGGCATAGACCCTCCACTACTTATCTATCTCAAGCTCTTTCCAGAACTTTCTTCTACCTTCCCAGGCCTCTAGTTTGGCCTCAAAAGGAACGCATCTATCACAGGTCTTAGTCCCACAAGTAGGTTCATTACAAAGTAAACACATAGCAGGAGGTCCCTGCCCTACTTTGCGAAAGAAATGGGCGCTACAGTGGCAGCATTGATAAGTCTCATGCTCTACAACGCCGCCACCTAAGTTATCGGAAATAACAATATAGCCGCCCTTATTCCTAAGGCCTGGGATATACGCAGCCATTACTTCTTTCTTTTGCCCTGCATCTTCTTGGTAGGTCGTATTAACCCACGAGCGAGAAAATAATCAAGCTGGCGTTGAGTTAGGAGGCCATCAGGTATGACCTCCCCCTCATACCAGTCTTTTAACACTCTCTCGTCTGGAGAATCCGGTCGTCTTGGCCCATGGAGAACTGGCGCCCAGCCAGGTTGTCCGTATGGGTTCAAAACCTCGTATCTCGGCATGGCTTTACTCGTCGAAGTGAAGAGTAGCTTCGTAGTTCTGAGCAGCTGTTGCACTAACACACTCCAGCACCGCACCAGTAGTAGCAGTGTCTGGGAAGGTGAATTCTTTCCCAGGATTGGCGTACCACTGGAAGTTGGCTCGCAGGTTATGAGAGTAATGCAGCAGAGTCTCAGCCTTAGTCATGGGCTCAGTAGTCAGCGCGGTCAAAGCCGTAGTGACAGAAGCGCCATCGACATCATCAAAAGGCTCTGGCGTAGCAGCAGAACCAGCAGCTGAAGTCGTGTTGGTTACACGGTTGACTTCCATCTCAATAGCCTGGTCCGCAGGAGTAGCGGCAGATCCAGTGGTGAGATAGAAAATCTTGTACCGCTTGGAAGCGCCCCTGGCAAGATACAGAATGGAGTCAGCCGCAACCGAAGAATCCTGGCCATCTATGGAATAACTAGGCATTATCGCCCTCCTGTGAATCTGTGGTTACTTCCGATTCAGTTTCGACCCATACTCGGGAGTTGGAATAAGAGTTAGGCTCAGTCCCATACTTGATGCGGCTAGGCCCTAGGATTTCTACATCCGAGCATTTAACGATCTTATTTTCACTGTAATATACCCGGATCGGATTGTCCAGACGATCTTCAAGGGTAAATTTATCAACACTGATATAAGTCGTCATTATGGTTTCTACCACAATTCCCGAATCACTAAAATGGTAGCATAGTTGGGGCAGTAAATGCACCGGGTCCAGGGTGGGGAACTATTGCCGCTGATATAAAGCTAGTATCACTAGCTGGCTGTTGGAGTTCCAAGCCGATGTAGGATATGTTTATTGTTTGAGACCCACCAGCCGAGCAATTGTTGTGATACCAGGCCAAGCAATCACAAGCTGCTAGGCAAATGGTAGAGGTAGTGTCCTCGTGAGTACCGGTAGCGCAAAACACGCCAGTGGACAAGCAAGATACGGTTCCATTCTGAGCTAATGCTATTGTATTTCCTTTGGCACCCGATATCGCTGTCACTCGGACAAAGAGATTCGTAGCCTGCCACGCAATAGGCTGACAGATTTCAGAGTCACATATTACGGCATTGCCTGTCCCTTCTGCTATCTGGCCTTCCAGAGTGTAGTACCTAGTAGAATTTAAGTTAGGGATACAGACAACCGCTGGGTCCGCCCTACTCGCCACCACGTTATGCCCCACGCCGTCCTGGTAGATGGAGGCGGTGGTAATGGCGATTTCGTCATTGGACATGCCGGAGTTAAAGGTTCTAAGGCGATAATTGATAGTTGACCCACTAGCTACACAAGCGGTATTGGTAGTATCTTCAAACTCTCCAGTCGTACACGCACAAACACTTAACGATAAACACGTTAAACCACTATCATCTTGAAATCTCCAATTTGTCTTACAAGGACAGGAGTCAATCGTATTACCAGAAACATAGACTCTCATGTCAGAGAAAGTTGACGCGTGGCGAATTATGTATTCTACGTCTACTTCGTTACTAATCCCTTCAACTGTGTCTCCAAGCCCTCCAGCGATGGTTGTATATCCTTCTAGTGGACAACACGCTGTTCCTCTCCCCTGAACCACATCCGTCCCGTGGCTCACCAGCAGGGACTTGCAGCCGCAGCAGGTGTCGGCGAGGGTCATGGAATGGGCCGTAATTGTTACAGTGTCACCATGCCCACCGCCCACCCCAGTTGTAAATCTCATGTTGATTAGGGAGCCAGAGGCAAAGCAGTCATTACAAGTTTGAGAGAAAGTGCCAGTTGCACACACAGTCAGGGAATCCCCCGCTACGTCATCATCTACCCTCGTTGCCGTTGATGCTCCTAGGCAGCAGCTATATTGGGTAACCCTTACGAACTGGTTAGAGGCTTGAAAGCCAACCCTGTCTCGAACCTCCACAGCATTATTATTACCAGAGCCACAGTGATTGAGGTTTAGCAGCCCAGTAAACGGATAGTTGTATTGGGTAGGTGCCGAGCCATCAAACGCCACCCCAGACGCATCACCCGCTACGTGCAACCAAGTATTAGCCACTACAGCACTTCCACCTGATTAAACCCAGATTGGATATCTATTGCGTCCTGCAATTCAGTCTTTTCCTGGTTGGTAAGCAGGTTATTCCCGTCCCTGTCCTTGAACACCACCACCAGCTTCCGGTTGGCATCGAAATGGGTGGTGTTGGCGTCGTTAGAATCACGGGAGAATGGCCTGGTTTGTAGTTCCGTCAGGCCGTAGTTAATCTCGGCCAGCCAGCGAACATGGGTGCGCCTTCGGTTCTCCCGCAGGCAGGTGTCTAGCAAGTCCTGACCCGACAGCCCAGCATGTTCAGGGCAGGTGGTTTCAGTAGATACCCAAGTAGCGGTATCCCCGTTAGGCCCACCGTCAGGCAGGCGTTCTATCACACACCCACAGGTGTCTGGACCCCATTTACCGGCCATCTATCACCGTCTCCAACTTGGTAGCACATTCATTGCAATAGACGCTAGGCTCGTCAGGCCACAATCGACCTATTGCCTGAAACCCATCAATTACAGGAACTATCCCTTCCATAAGCACCCCGCTACTAAGGCGCATATCAGCACTGATATTCCCTGCCTTCTCTTTCCCACATTCGTCACAGACCCATACCAGTTTGAAGCTCATTCCACCACCGTCTCCACCAGAAACTCCCGATGATGTTTGTGGTTGCGCCTATTAACCCGGCGTCCGCACTCGGTACAAGTAGGCCAGGGTCGGGACATCTTCTGAGCCTTCTCGATATCCTCAATCCGGTCTTGGAGAAGGTCCCACTCTTCTTCTGTTATCTGGTGAAATCTAGGCGAGACCATCTATCTCCTACTCCTACTTGTTCTGCCAAGGTGAGGCCAACTAGGGCTGCATCTATCTCGGCAATGTGGGCAGTCTCTGGCATGGTGAGGTAATGCTGACCAGGTGAGAGTTTCAACGTGGCACTACTGCCAGCCAGCTTCACGGTTTCCTTGTCGTCAAGGTCCGCAATAACCAAGTCGGCAGAGGCTGGGAGCACCACCTGGTTAAAGTCGCCTTCGTGAAACGTGATAATCCCGCCCATATTGTTGGTCGAGATATTGGCTCGGGCCATCATGGATGGAATACCGCCCCGCTCAATAGCCACAACCTCCGTGGCTCCCAAAGCGGCAGCAGCCAGGGCCAGTATCCCGTTACCCGCACCGAAGTCAAATACCGTCATGCCGGATTGCACCAGAGAATCAAGCTTCTCCAGCATACTCCGGGTCCAGGGTGCGTATGGGTTGCCTGATTTCTGGTGGGGGGAAGGATTTAGGCGTACCGCTACCCGGTTGCCGGGTACGTTAGAAGTATCCTCGGTGGATAGTATGGCCAGGTTGGAGCCTATAAGAAGCATTAGCAACTCACCGGATGATTGCCAGGGGTGATTCTCCATTGCGTTGCTGTGAGTGGGTCGCACTCACCAGTACCACATCTACTCCAGTCTTTAGGGTCGTAACCCATCGAAACTTCTGGCTTTTCCGGATGTTCAGCTTCTGGCCTCCCGCAATAGGCGCACCGGATTTCACAGGCAGGCAAGTCAATAGAGAAATAATGGCTACCAGGGTCCAACATCGGGTAATAGACGCACCCGCCCTGATAGCCTGGGTCATTTACGTGCTGCCACTCGGTCATTTGAACCAGAACACTCCGTCTATAACTTCCTGCTTACCCTGGTGGAAGATATGCGTTTCCCGTGGCTTGAACTTGCTACCCTTAATCAATCCCCGATAGTCCAGAACTTCCCAAAGCTGGCCGGTGGCTTCGTCCCTGGCACGCCAAGCGCATAGTTCCTTGTCAGCGCAGAGCCGCCAGTGAGTGTTCGCCACCGGCATATTCTCGTAATCGTACCGGACGCCAGGATGCTGTTTCATGTTCCTGCGGTGTTCCTCTACCCAGGTCAAAGGAACCGCGTCCAACATGGCTATCTCATCAGCTTCCGGACCCCATACATCGCATTGCCAGAGCTGGTTGCTATTCAAGTTTAGGTCAATCTCGGCCCGTACTGCCAGGAAATGCGACACCAGGTCACCATGCAAGACGTAAAAGCGCCCACCCAACAAATCACAGTGCCAGGTCGACAATTCCCGCATTTCTTCCCGGCTCATGGGGCTACCCAGCCAAAGGCCAGTCAACGGGTCGATTAGATCGTCAGCCAACCGCCAGCGAAATCGTCCCTGGTTAGATTGGTCAGTAAGCTCAAGAGCTAGGAGCCAAGTATGCAACCCCTCAGGAGGCGATAATGTTTTCTGGTAGGATGGCTTCGGTATCGTGACCATTCTTTTCACTCTTATTGCGCTTACTAGGACGTTCCTTATTGGTCTTAGGCACCACGCCATCATCCGATATAGTTAAATCATCTATGGACAGCTCTCCGTCCTGTAACTGTTTCAGATAGGCGAGGAATTGTTCCCCTTGATCTTGTTGAGTGCGGAAGTTCTTGCTCCATTCCTCCACGATACCACCAATGATATCTGCTAATACCTGGGGATTTATATTATTAAGACGACGAAGAAATTGGAGAGTTACTGTAGCGGCAGAGGCCCCTACCAGTGCATCGTTATTAATGGGCATGGTATATCCTCTGTGTTAATAGGGGGCCGAAGCCCCCCCTGTTTCCTTATGGTTCAAACCTTAATGTTTCAACCAGCTAACATTGGCGGTTGTAGCGCCCCCCTGGGAGATAAGGCCTATCGCTCCTACTAGTGTGCTGATGTCAATGACATATTCGGTAGAAGCCTTGGCCCATAAACCACCGTTGGAAGTAGCTCCCTGGGTAATTACTTCATCAAAGGCCAGGATTTCTTGGATCTCTACATCAGCGTCTAATACCGCCGATACATCCAATCGTAGCCAGTAGAGTTTATGTTTAGGGGCAAATGTATCTGACAAGATATCAGACAGGATAAAGTCGTCCCAGTCTGTTGGGACGGAATCTATCGTTACATCTCCATCCTGACCCAAGGTATCTCCAGCTAGATCTGTCCCATCGGTGATAGTTGTAGAAGCAAAGGTATCGTCATTCTTGGAATACTCTGCAGTCAATACCGATGGGTTCCCATTTACACTGGCAGTAAGATCAATAGCGACCCCTCCAAAAGGTCTTTTGCACCCAATATAGAGGTAGTCAGCCGTTGCCCAACTGTCCAGTGTAGTACCAGTCCCGCCAGTAAAGTCCCTATTAGTGAGTGCGCGATTTTGGTCAAGCAAGTTAATCCACTGAGAGCCTGAAGCCTGACTGTTATCGTAAAAGAAACATTGCTGAATACGTGGACAGAGTTCTATACGAGATGCCGCAGCGCATTCAATCATTACTTCTTTGAACCGCTCCCTAACTCCAAAGAGTGTGGGATTCCCAGTATTTGCTGGAACGGTTAGTTGCTCTCCAAAAGCCTGGATAATAGGAGCATCAACAACTCTGGAGGTCATTACAGATTAACCCTCCCTCCCCCATCAGGGTGGAAGGGAAATTCAAAGCCTTCCCTTTCCTTAAAGTCTTGTAGAGCCTGGGCCGCTGCCTTTTCCTTTTCTTCCGCTGCCGCAGTTTTAGCATGTTCTGACTGAACTACAGCGTTGAAATCTTCCTTGGCTTTGTTAATGACCTCAGAAGAGGCTTGTTTGGCAGCTTCCATTTCCGATTGTGCTTTACGCCACAACCCAAACAGTTCAGCTCCTTTCAGGAAGGCCCTTTGGATATCGGAGAGCTCGTCCCCGCCCTCGTCTGTTGGCTTTCTTGTCCGTGGGGGCATCTTCCCTCCTTTAGCTCGGGAGCATATCCATGACAGCTACAGCAATGCGCCATTTGGGATTAGTAGCGCCAGGAGTAGCACCGATAATATAGTCCGCATCAATCGTATCATCTGCTGTGTATTGATACGGGAAGGCAGCGGTTACACCAGCCACTATGTCTCCAACCGAACCAGTTTCGGTATCGGTGACCGCAACCAATCGGTCTACGTCACCACCGTCACCAACGGATATGGTCGAAGTAGTTGAACCTGCCGCCAGAATGGTCTTTATTGCATAAGCGTATAAGACCAAATCGCCTTTCTTGACATTGAAGATCGGCGTAGTTTCAGAGGAACCTACAGCTGCTGGCTGGAAGTCCGCTGTCCTAAGCTGAATCTTTCCTATCGACGCCATTCGGACCTCTCTTGATCAATTCCTGAAGCTCAGCTTCTGCTGCCTCCAGGTTTGGGAACTTATCCAGCCTAACCCAGTAGGTGAATCCATCAACTACATCGTATAAGACTGGGTACTCTTCTTCTTCCTGCCTGATGCCTGTCTTATTCATTCAGTTTCAGGCCTAGTTTCTCTACTTCCTCAACGGCATTATCTGGGATGTCAATATGTATTTCCTGTGGACGCCGACTGACTCTTGCCCAGATAATAAATCCTCTCCTATCTTCTGGCAGGCTAGGGAATGCCTTGGGATTTTCCTCTGGCATCCCCATCGCCAACACATTGTATCCCTGTGCTTCCAAGTGATTCCCAAACTTTCGCTGATATTTGTCCGCGTGGAAATCTATCTGCTCATTGGTAGTACTCTTAGGCACAGTGAATACAGCACGTTCCCAAGTGTAATTAGGAGTGGAACCTTTTGGGATATAGAGACTACTTACCATCGAGCTCGGTGCCGAAGTTATCCTTCACCTTGATGAAACCATAGACCATGTAACCAGCAACCTGGTTAAACATACCATCTTCGATATTCATATCGTTAAGCATGGTTAGCTCTTTCTGAGCCGCATAAGCAATAGCTTCCGTCTGGAATACGCCGTTCTTCTTGCCAGCGGCGCCAGCCTCCAGGTTATTACTTTCGTAAACTCCCAGAGAATAGACATTACCAATGAACCCAGCACCCTTATCTCCAGGGAGATTGCCAACCGCCCCGCCGTACAAAGAGTTGCGATAAACATCAATCTTCATAAGGGATGCCCGAGTGGCTGGGGAGACTACCATGTAGCGACTCTGCAGTGGAGCATTAGCGTTACCAAGATTGGTCTCAGCTTCCAGAACATCATCATCAGTTACGTCTACATTGTCAGTCCCGGCAGTGGTGGTAAAGCTATCAATACCATTGGTATCATCACCAGCCAGTTCACTATCAACGGTAAGAGCTATAGCCTGTCCTATACCGTCAGTCAGCATAGGGACATAAGTGGACATAGCCTGAGCACTCATTTCAACTGGCATTCGGAAGGCTTTATAAGCCAGCTGGTTGATTGCCAACTGAGTTTGCGACTCAGTAACCGCATCAAAAGTAATAGCAGCACCAGTACCAAAAGTACCGCGCTTGTTAGCCGAGTTGTTTTGGGTAAAGTTCGGGATATTAACGGTATCGCCCCTACCAACCCCAATTTCAGGCTCCCACCTTCTATCCATCAGATCTGGGAGAACAACATTGGAACGATAGGTAACAGAAGCCAACCGCGACCATACCTCAGGAAGGTAGGTGGCCATAGTGGTAGCTGTCATATCTGCCATTGGTTAGGTTCCCTCCTAATTATCTAGGTGGACGCCGCATCGTAGTCCCGGTTTCCCGTTCAAATGCTGCGTCTAAGTCTCGTTGATATTGAACCAACTCACTCTGAGTCATATTGTTGATATTTTTGTTTAACAGGGCATTTAAGGAACTTCCAGTACCTCCAGCCCCTGCCCCAAGATCGGCTGGCATGGCCGATGAGGACTCCGGTGAGGGCGCTGCCTGGGGTTGAGTAGTGTTACTGGGCGCCCCAATGCCACGAACAGCGATTGAGGCCTCCGCAACGGCCTCGGCCCACTTGGCAGTTCTTTCAGCAGCGGATAGCTGTCTGCCAGAGGCATCTTTGCCATCCACTCCCTCATTCCAGATCCGTCTTGCTTCAGCTAATTCAGGAGCATTATTCAGGTCCAGCAACGGCTCACCACCTGGCCCGTTAATTGCCTGAGATAGGCGATCCTGGTATCTCGCGTGCTGGGATTCCAGTTCTGTAGCGGCAGCACGTTGCTGGACCTGAGCTTGTTTCTCCTGTATTTGCGCCCTGAGAGAGTCGGGTTCACCACCGAAGCTGGCTTCCGCAACGAGTCCCAGTTGCTCTTGAAGATCAGCAAAGCGGGAATCTATGGACATTCGCAAGTCATCCATATCCTTCCGTCTACCGCGCTGGCTCTTTAAGTCATTCTCCAGTTTCGCAGCCCGAGCTTCGCTGTCTCGAAATTTGGCCTCCCAGTCTACTGTTTCCGTCTGGGTGTCTGGTTGATTGGTCGTATTATCCAGAGCGCCAGGGTCAGAACTTTCACTAGATGGCGTTACCATAGTCCAGAGCCTCCAATCACAAGGGTGTGAACTTGGCCTATAAGATAATTTTTTAGGCTTGTCTTTATCCTACTCAAAAACATTATCGCTTGGCAATACGCGATTATGGTTTATAACACAGTTACTCGTCTAAATACTTCTGAGCTGCCTCTCCAGTAACAGCTAGCCATTCGTTTACTCTTTCGGGCAGTTCAACCGCTGGTCGTACTGGGGAATCAGGCGCAAACTGGTCGATAAAACTTATAGTGCCAGTCGTTAAACCAAGTATAGTTCCATAAACCGCAGCCGTTTTCCAAACAATATCGAGAACATTCCGCACGACCTTCCATGCTAGACTGGCCGTTCTCCGTCCTCCGTTTAACAACACCCTCAAATGCTGCACCTGCCTTTTCTACTCGGCTATCCTTGATAGCAGCTTTAGGTATTTCATCATCCACAAAGATTGAAGTCTCTGGCACGCTGCAGAGCGATACTACTAAAACCAGTATTATCACCAGCCTTATCAACGGCGCCCTTCAATCACCAATCCTTCTTCTACTCGCCCAGCGTCCGTCCTGGCTCTGCCAGTGTAGTAACCCCAGCGTATTAGGGCAGCTTCCATTTCCGGGACACGCCGAGCTCTAGCTCTATCTAGCTCCAGCTGCCGTTCTAGTCTACGCACAAAAGCTGAGACATCTCTAGGTAGCTTAACGCGGAGAATCCGCTTTTCCTGAGCTCCAGCGGTGCGGTAGCGGTCCCAGGCAGCTTCTAGCTCCCGGCGCTCAGCAGTAGGAACTCTTTCAAAATACTGGTCGTCCAGGTTCCAATAGGGGATAAGCCAGTTCTCCAGGTCGTCACGCCACGCCTGGAGCACCCTATCTACATCTGGATCTTCAGAGGCCTTCCTGAGCCTTACCTGACTTTCAGTAAAACCAAAGAGAGAAGCATCATCTAAGACTTCCCGCTGGTGAGCCTCCAAGTCCGAGAAGTCAATAACACCAAATCTATCTGGCTCAGGGTAATCTACAGCCCAATACCGTTCCCTGAATATATCAATAGCTTCTTCTTCGCTAGCACGCTTGAAATCATCAATAGCTTGCTGAGCCAGAGGATTCTCAAACCATTCGTTATAAGCAACCAGTGCTTTATTCCGTTCTTGTATTGCTTCTCTAAGACGTTTTCCAGAAACTCCTTCCCGAATCAGGTCACCCAGTTTAGTATCAGCTACCGCTCGTTTATTGTTGACCTCTTCACGTATGAGATTAAATGCCTCTCTAGCTTCAGGTAGTTTCGGCGGTGCCTTCTCATCAGGCTGTTCTATGGTTTGGTTACGTAAGACTTGTTGCTGGCTAGCTCCATCAAGCTCAGCAAACGTAGTTCCAGTAGGATAAGGATTCCCAGTATCTGGATTAACTAGAGCTCCTTCCCTGAGCATTGCATCAGTTACTCTTTGCTTAGCCTCATCCTGCCTCTCGGCTCTAAGGTTGAAGCCAATGCCTTGAATGCCCTGACCCTGAGGCCCAAGCCGTTCCTCCCCTCTGGGGAGCACATCTTGAGCTCCAGGCACGAAAGGTTTCGCTCCTTGGATGAGAGACCCGGCACCGATGGGAACCACCAAATCTTCCAGAAGAGTCGCGAGTCTCTTAATATCAAAGACTCCAAACTCATCACCAAAGAAGTTTTCACCCCTTGCCTGGTTCACTACAGCTCTCGGGATTACATTAGTTCTGGCCGCAAAAGCAGAGGCAGGGGATAGCAGCCACCTGAGTGCAGTATCCATCTGGCCAACCAAGTCTAGGAATAATGGCTGGCCATCCCTTCCCTTTATCAGCGGTATCTGAGGTGAAAGGAACCTATTGTTATAGCCAAAGTCATTGAATGGTGCGTAGGGATCATCCGTATCAAAGGGGTTATAAGCCTCTAATGGCAGAGGCCTTCCAGTCGCAACAAAATTAATTCCATTCGCAGTTATTGCCAGTGAGGTAAGTAAGCCCAACCACCATTCCTGCCACAAGGCCTTATTTGGCCCAGTAATCGCAGACAGGAACATGCGTATACCAGACTCAGTTTCATTACTGGAGAAGGCTAAAGTGTGGACAAAGGCTCTCAGGCCAGGATCTTTCAGAATAGTCTGATAGTTCCCCAGAGCGGAGAACATCTTGTTTACTTCTGGAGCAGCAGCTGAAGCTATCTGCCTAGCGGTCCAGTTGGGATGCCTTCTCCTAAGAGCTGGGATAATGAACTTAACTAGAGCATCACGCTGAGCTTCACGATAGACACCATCAAATAGTCCAGACTCAAAGAAGTCTGCTAGTTTATTCAGCTTTCTAAAGGCTGAGTTACTGGGCTGCGTACCTACCGCTGAGAAACCAGCTCTAACATCATCGACAAATCTACCTAGTTCCCTCTTCATAAAGGAGAGGTCACCAGCTACGTTCCAGCCCTCTTCCAGGAGCATTCGGTAGGTGATGTCAAAATCGTCGTAGATTTTCCTGCCAGCCAGCAGATCGCGACGAAGCTGGTTTCTGGCGCCCCTGGACATACTGACTCTAAAGAGTCGAGTAATCAGGGATGGCCACTGAATAGGACCGCCAGAGCTACGGATAGCAGTAAAAGTTCCATTAGCTGCCAGTGCTCTAGTAGTAATGTCAGCATGTTGGAAGAGTGAACCCAGGAGCTTTACCCGCTTGGCCCTATTTGACCATCTACGAATAAAGGGAACAAAGTCCACATCTCTGATAATTAACTGAGGCTGTCTCCCATACATGGATTCAATAAAGTTAGCCAGCTCATTCGGAAGAGCTATGCTTTCAGTAAATCCATCTGGGGTAGGTCTACCCTCAAAGACCCTACCAGCCTTTGGAACTTTCCAACCGCGCGGCTCAGTTACTTGACTCATAGGCTTAGCAAGCCCACGCTGGATAGCCCTATTCAGGAACTTGATATTCTCCCTGTACTCCACCCCCTCCAGGCGCCGCATGGCAAACAATCTGAATGGGTTCTTGCTGATTGGCTCCATGCCAGCTTCCATAAGTTCACTGGTAGACATATCAGCTAGCTTGCGCCCACGCAAGAATCCTGGGGAGAGACCAAAGTTCCCGCTGGCCCCAACATTCTTGCCTGGAATTTTCCAAAGCCTGGGGAAGTATTCTGGGTTGGCCAGAAATCTAGCAGCTATAGCTTCAGCATCGGCGCCCCGTAGGTCAGCTCCTTGCTCAGTAGCCGCCGCCAGGAATTTGAGCATATCGTCCTCTTCGGCTTTCCTGAGAACGTCCAGTGCGTCATACAGCCTACGCTCTGCAGCTGAAAGAATATTCCGTGGCTCAAACCCCTCCAGAACATCTATCAATCTACCAAAGGTGGCATCATCCAGCTCATTCCCAAACCCAAGGGATTTCATCAGGTTGGAACCATCTTCAATAGCCTGTTCCATCCCTAATGCTTCAGTATCCCGACTCCCCTCCAGCTTCCGCATGATTGCGTCACGGAAGCGTTCATGAGTAGGAATATCCAGATCCTGGCTTAGCCCAACATCTGTTTGCCTGGGAATAGCATCTACTGGGTCTGACCCAATAGCCTCGCCTACCTTCCTTGCCTTTCTCGCAACATTGACATCATCAATCTGTTGAGCATATTCATCTACAGCAGACAGCATGGCTTGTCTAACCGATTGCCCTTCAGGCAACGCCGACTCAATATCCCCGGCTCTCTGAGCTCGGTTACGAATAGACTCAGCCAAGAACTGCCTGGAGGATTGCTGCCTGGGCTGACTCACCGCATTGGCGAGAGTATCTTCCAAGCGCTGGGGTCTCTGAGCTGCCTCAGAAACAGCGTCAATCATTGCTCTGCGAGTTGTGGTTTCAACCCCAGTTTCAATCGCTTCTTCCGCTGCCTCTCGGCCAATACGCCCCAGCTGGCGTCCAGCGAAACGGCCAGCCGTTCTAGCCCCGGCACCTAACCCAACAATATCCGATGGAGCGAAGGGATTTAGTAGTGCCTGAGTCGGCAACTGCTCACGTAAGGGGCGCTCAGCAAAAGAGCGCCTAGCTTCTGCCGCATCCAGCTGAGCCTGTAAATCTTGAGCTCTACCTTGTAGTAGCTCTCTAGGGTGGCGCGGGTCCGTAATATCAAACCCAGTTGGAGATTCCCGACCAACTCTCTGGAGCACTTCTTCCCGAGATACATCACTGATAAAAGCATCGCCAAACACAACGCTGGCGGCTCTCATCAAATCTTCTCTGGTTTTGTTCTTAACTCTCTCCCGTTCCTCTCTCCGACGAGCTGCGCGATCCAGCTCAATCTCTTCAGGAAACTCAGGGATAATGCGGCCAGCGGCCCTCTCCCGAGCTATTTCAATCGGGTCAGGTTCACCACCAGCAAAAGCATCTATTGGCTCATCAGGTGGGCGCACTGGCTCTGGCGTTGGAGTGGGCACGCCAGGGCCAGATACACCACCACCTGAGCGGAGCTCCCGAGTGGGGGCCTGGGAGCGGAAAGTAGGCGTAGGAATAGGCTCAGGGCCACGTATTGGAAACTCTGAGCCGATACGTTCAGGCTTGAAAGGCGCAGGGATAATAGAGTCTTTCGGAAGATTCCGAAGAGCCTCAATCTGGCTAAAGTCTACAGTAGGAACTTTAGGCGGCGGCTTCGGAAATACCAGTTCCTTATCAGCGTCAGAACGAATAGGGACAAGAGGCATTATCTAAATACTCCCCGATTCCCACCAAAGGTTAGGCTGCCTGGTCGTCCAGCAAGGGGTATCTGAGACTGAAGCTCTCTATCAAACTCAGCTCTGGGTATACCAGCCAGCTCAGTCAGTCCACGAAGAGATTCCAGCTCAGTTGGCCCAAGCCTACGAATAGTCTGGGCACTGAGAGGTCGTATCCCAACCTGAGGGAGAAGAGGCTGCGGCCTATCTATGGTCTGGTCAGAAAGTACTTGTCTCACTCGTATCGGCAGGAAATCCAATAAGGATTCTCCCTGTGGCTGAGTATTCAATGAGGCAAATTGTCCAGTTGGCTGAGAACTTACTCCTGTGTTACTTACCTGCTGTCCTCCTAAAGGACGGATCTCTATCCCAGGGAACTGTGCTTGTATAGCTTGCACATCAGATGGGTCTGCAATGTTAGCCACTAACTGGCCATTTAGAAATGCTCCCAGCCGCTGGAGGTTAGCCGCTGGCCCACCTGGGCCTAGGGCATCCCCGGCGCCTACCGGACCCACTCCCGGCGAACCCCCAGGTCGCGCTGGCCCTTGGCCAGTCGCAGGCTCCGGTGGCTGCGGCAGGTTACGGAAGGCATCAAAGGGATTAACTGAAGGTTGAGGCGCATCACCAAACCTAAAGAAGTCATTAGCCGCTTGCTGGAGAAAACTCTCTACTGGCCCGAGTCTAGTTATATTGGGTTCTATGACCTGAGGCCTTACTTCCAGACCAAACTCAGCTGCAGTAGCTGGGTTATCAGTAGTAGCTACAATCTCCCCAGTACGTGGGTCTATTACCTCATATCTGCCAGTACGAGAACCAACCTGTCCCTGGCCAGTCTGGGGTAGGAGTCCAGCCTGGGCCAAACTGACCGCTAAGCTACTAGCTGGGCTACGAGCCAAATCCAGTCCCATCTGGAATCTTTCATTATCCAGTTGCTGTCTCTGGAGCTCTAACCTAGCTTGTTCGTTAGCATCTGGCCTATCCAGAATGCCAGCTATGCTCTCAGCTCTATCTATATCTCCATCGAGAATAGCTTGGGCTAGTTGCTGTTCCAAAGTCAGGAACGCTTCTTCTGGAGTTTCTGGAGACACCCCTGCAGCTAACTGTAACTCAGGCCCGAAACCACCCGCTGCAACCTGGTCGAATATTCGGTCAAAAGCTGCAGTGTCTAGCTGAATGGAAAATCCTTCCAGGTCGTTACCGTCAATTCTGAAAGGCGGGGCCATCCCTTCTGGCCACCAAGCTGGGGGAGTGACACCTAGGGATTCCCAGGTGATGTCACCCCTGCCTGGGATTATCTGAGACCCGAAAATATCATCGCCAGATAAAGCATCACCCAAATTCCCAGGACCACTAGAACCAGATTCACCAGGAATCTGGACTGAAGCTGGATCAAAGGTTTGTTCCTCTCCATTAGCATTGCGTATGGTAATGCCTGGAAAGAGGCCGACTATCGTTCCTCTAAATCCATTAGGGCCAACTACTTCTTGCCCTATCTGGAAGCGAGATTGACTGCTCTGAAATTGACCAATAATGCCTTCGGCTTGTTCGATGGAAACGTCCATACGGCTTCCATCGGCATTGATTATCTTGAAGCCATTTGGAGTTCTAACCACAGATTGTGGCCGACTTTGCAGAACAAACTGTAGCGCAGTAAATAAATCTCCTTCTGAAGGTCCAGGAACAAATCTAGGACTAGGCTGTCTGGGTGGATTTATTTGCTCAGGTGGGACATCAGCCTGTCCGATACGGGTATTGTTCCCAATATTTCCTGGGTCTAACTGCTCCCGTTGTCTCCGAGCTGCCTCTTCAGCGCGAACTCTTGCAGCTCTATCGACTTCTCGTTGTCTAGCCTCATCTTCGGCTTGTCTATTCCTATCCTCAAGAAGCTCCCTACCCAACAAATCTTGTAGCTGTCTCAGGGCAGTAAAGGAGTCAATCCTGCCCAGATCCATGCTATTCATAATCCGCTCAGCTGTTCGCTGGTCACGGATTCTGTTTAGCAAGCTACTGATAATCTGCTGATTAGGGTCAGATTGAGTAGTCGTAGTGCTCCCAGACCTACGCAACCTTTCCTGCCTATCCAGCTCTTCACGAATACGCTGATCTTCCAGAGCTCTTTCCTGAGCCCGATCAGTAGTCGTAAACTGACCAATCAAGCTAACATCGAAGCCTTGGCTTATAGCTGCGTCTGGATTTGTGGTATTAGCCACAACCTGGCCAGTTCTTGGGTCAATAACTGCGTAAGTCGGCATTACTTATTCAGAAACTCCATCATCTTTCTGGGGCCACCCAGTCGGTCCATAGCCTGTTGCTTCTCTTCCCGAGTCCACTTTTGAATAACTGCCTTTCTGGCTTGACTGGGGAATTCCTCTAGCCTTTTCAGAGACTGTCCTATTGGGAGTCGTTCCGCACCTAGAGGGTCAGTAGTAGAGGCACTAGCTGCCTTTTCCAGGCGAACTATCCTGCTATCTACTCTATCTATGATGTCATTCAGTGGATTCTTAGCCATTTATTATGCTCCCAACAGCCGCCTGTCCAACTCTAGGAGGTCTGAATCCCGTAGGTGGGACAGCGTTAGTCAGCTGCCTTAATGCCTGAGTAGTTCCATTTTGCGCTTGTTCCTGCGTCTGACCTGATTGGTCTATTACTTGCCCAGGTAGCTGAGCCTGGGAAGCATTGAGCTGAGCCTGGACTTCAGCCAACCTACGGAGGCCTTTCCTGCGTAGGATCTCTTCGGCAATCAAAGCCTGAACCTCTGGAGAATCATTCACCTTATCCTCAGCAATTCGGTCCATCTCCCCAGATACATCAGCCAATCCCATATCCGAAGCCCAGTAAGTAGGCTTGGACTTCAATCCTAGCTGGAATTCCTGCATGCCCATCTGGCGCCGCTGGAGATTCAGAACTGGGTCCACCAGCTCAAAGTGAGCCTGAATAGAGTAATCATGCTGAATATCAGCAGGACTAATAGTATGGCCCTGAACTGTCAGACTCTTACCCCAGGTATCTATCAACCGGAGAATACCTGAAGCTGCCTGGGTAGCGGAATGCTCTAACTGCTGGCTAGGAGCTGCGAATCTGCGTTGGCCCAGCTGAGTTAGCTGAGCCTGTTGTCCAACTGTATCCACTCCCGGCGCCTTAATACCAGCTAGATTCTTAGCAAACGTCCCAAACTCCATATCCGCATCCAACGTCTGCACCGCCTGGAATAACCATTGGGGTACTTCCGTAGCTGGCATCTGGTTAAGGGACTCACCGGGTCGAAGCTCAATGGTTGGGACTCCCCTTGCCCTTTGCCTGTTAATAGCCTGGGCATCTCCAGTAGTAATCCACTCTCGGAAAGCCGATTCAATAATCGCGTTATGGAGAGCTGAATGAGCCTGAGCGTTCACTCTCAGGTCGTCGAGAATAGGCTCTAATATTCCTACAGCCATATATTGGGGATCTACACTATTGATAGCCGTAGGTTCCTGGCCAAATCCAGCGAATATGTGGCTATATGGAACAAACCCAGGCAGGTTTGGCTCCAGCATAATCATTCTTTGGGGATCTAAAGCTACCAGGGCGTGCCAATCTCTCGACCAATACTCATCACATAGGATTGGCTCAAAGGGGTTTTCCCCAGCTTCAAAGGTTTCTGTCTTTCTAAACCCACCACCAGACCTGGATATCTCTTCCAGCTGGTAGGCGAACCAGTGCTGGTGCCTGATAGCAACCGTGGGCACCTTCTCCATTGGGTCCATAAGCACCCTAGCTGGGTGGGGAGCTCGCATCCGAACAGGCATCCAGTTACGTTTATCATGCTGATAGAGACTCATCCTGGCATCGAATTCAACCTGACTCTCCCCGCGCATCCGCTGGGGTTCCTCAGGTTCATCCATGCTCCATTTCGGACCCTCTCTTACTGAGTAGCCATAGGCTAATAGGTGCCTACCGATCTGCTTCTCAGTCAAGATAGGCTCCATCAGACTACTTTCTAAGAAGATAGCTGGAAGGAACTTCTCTATGGCATCGGCCCTTTCCTTATTCCTATCCCCGCGCCCAGTAGGATTACGAGTAAAGGTAGGATTAAAAGCCAGCTGGTTATCAACGGCGTGGTCCAGAATACCGTTAGCCCTAGAGGGATGATAGGAGGGGTAGTGCCTATTAGAGAACTTCTCTGGCCAGACTGGGAAGCTACGGTGAATGTAACTATCAATCTTTTCCCATTTCTGGTGAGTGGGCGCCCAGAGATCTATCAGAAACTCTCGTTTCTTGATAATGTCAGATATTTCAGGAGTAGGTTCCTTTCTACGAGCCATTACCACTTCCAGAAAGAATCAGATTGTCGTTCATGCCTAGCAAAGAAATCGTTCTCAAAAGGACTACGCTTACGCTCCCTAGCGTAATTCCCGAACCAGCAAGCTATCGCCGCAGCTAGCACCATATCGTCATGGGTGCCTTCCCGCCAAGCCCCATAAGTATCTCTACCTGTAGCAGTAGATATCTTCACTTGAAAGTCCAGCAGCTCATCAACAAACTTCTGAACTTCTGGCAAACCCTGAGCTATTTTTAGTCTACCAGTTTGAAAAAGTGATTGCAGTATCCCAACCAGGTCTCGCTTGGGGACTCTAAACGTCCCATCTTCATGGTTGACAGTAGTTCCACCAGTAATCAAAACAGGTATAGGAGTTAGTTCCACCTGTTTCAAGAGGTCCACTACTGGAGCTCCAACGCCTGTAGTATCAACCACAAGCCACTTCTTATCGAAAGCCAGGTTAGTAAACAATCTGTCCACCTGGCTGACTATAGTGGTATACGGCGTTCCCAAATCGAAACGCTGCAAATGCCTTAAATGATAAAGAGGCCTGTCGGCCTCTTCTTGTTCCACCATTTCAACTGCTACTAGAGCTGTATAGTCGCTGGATTGTCCTAAGTCCAGCCCTACGAATATCTCACTCATAATACCCTCTCTGCTGCGGACGCCGCATCCTATCGTAGGGATTGTAATCACTCACGTATAGAGTATGTCTATCATCTATCCCACGGGTGGGAGAGAAGAACTCCATAGGTTCATCTGAGTGAACTATGGTATAAACCGCAGGTTTCTCTTGCCTCAATCTTTCAGGGATCTCTTTAGATAGTCCACAAACAGTACAGTATAGAGTGTACTCATTTTCCCGCTGATAGTATTCATCATAGAATCCCATAGTCGCTTTAGAACTCCAATGGGGAGATATCAGACGTGATGCTTCCGTAACCAGCCCCAGCTCCCACTAGGGGGCGAACATCCTCAGACATAGCAGACATAATCTGCTCCATCGTAAAGACAGAATCCATGGACTCCATAAACTCTCCCATATATTCCTGCTTGAACCACCACTCACCCATACTATCTAGCTCTTCTTGCAGGAACTGGTCAGATATGCGCGGACATTGCTTGGCAGTTATGTGGACCCTCTCCCAGAGGACGCCCCGGCGCCACTCTTCGTAGAAGTGCCCCCGCTTCCCAAAAGGAGTAGACATAAGAATTATTCGTCCACCTGACACAGCTATCATAGGCCGCATAGCGCGATAAAGGTCGTCGTCTACCCTGGAAGCCTCATCCTCAATAATCAGATTAGCTCCAGAAAAGCCGCGAATAGTCTCCTCTTTACTAGGGAGAGATACAACTCTACTGCCGTTCCCCAGCTCCAAGCTGAGCTTGTTATCCTCTTTCAAACCTACATCATCAACCATTGAGAGGAAATGACCTACTTTCCTGAAGAGCTCAGAGCTCTGCCTCAGGGAGGGAGAGACTAGAAGAATAAGAGAATTCTCGTTAAAGACCGCCTCATGGACTGCCAAAGCTGCCGTAGTAGTAGATTTCCCTGACTGGCGGCAGCAATTTAGGATCAACCGTGGATCTTTCCAAGTCAGCACCTTCTCTTGCCACGGGTCGGGGTCGAATTCCAAGATATCCCGAGCAAAAGCCACTGGAGATAGGGCATATAGAACTTTCTGCGTATCAAGCATTAGTTGACTGGCAACCCGCCTACTTCTTTAATTCCATCAATGTGGGGATCGGGGACTCTAGCCCCTTCAATAGCCTTCTCCAAAACTTCAATCACCGCTGAATGAGCCTCAGGATAAGGCTTTAATGCATCAATAATAGCATTTTCTATTTTGAAGTTCTGCTGTAGGTTCACCGTTACAGGCCTCTGGTCTGGTTCCAACATCCTACCCAGTAGTTTGGCCTGGAATTCCATCTGATGATGAACTCTATCAATAGCCCTCAGGACCACCATGAGATTATTAGTGGCTTTGGCTTCTTTCAGGACATTCAAGGCCTCCACGTTTACGTGGTGAAGCTGAGCCCGTAGATCCATCACAGGCTCGTTAGCCAGCTCTGCCAGCTTATGATAGTTGGGGTCTTTATCCCCTCGCTGCTTCTGTATTAGAAGCTGCCCCCGTTCCACCATAGCTGATAGGTGGTTGTTCCTGTGTCTCTGAACCGAGTCCACAGATAAATTATAGGCCTCGGCTATTTGAGCCATAGGCCTTTTTTGAACAATATCCCTATTTACCTTCTGTGCGTGGGGTGAAGCACAGATTGAACATCTACGTCCCATAATCTCTCCTAATAGAAGGGAGTAACCTCCCCTTTATCAGCTAACCTGACATACCCAGCTGCATTCTGGAGTAACAACCTCCCGTTATACAGCTCCTTTCTAATGGTACACCTGTCATGAAAACATCCATCAGCTGCGTGCCTACTACGAGTACGCTTACCTCCAACTACTACATGGAAGTAACACCAGCAAGACTCCTTTAATCTGACATCACTCATTATTCCTCTCTTT
>JABAHS010001159.1_pt7 | contig 38355 bp, 37 predicted proteins | sample 7062111 | NCBI WGS metagenome assembly JABAHS01 (sample SAMN14534600, study PRJNA622989) | marine sediment metagenome | biome: marine biome [ENVO:00000428]; feature: marine pelagic biome [ENVO:01000023]; material: deep marine sediment [ENVO:00002113]; isolation source: pool of 4 deep marine... | reverse complement strand
CCGCAAGCATCGGCGATGGGGCCGAGGACCGCCGTCAGCGCAGCGGCAGAAGGTAAGGTGGACATGGCTCCGGCTCCAGAGAGTCAGTCGAGGATCTGGAAATGCGCTTCCACCGGCGTGCGCTGTCTGCCGTTGATGGGCAGGATATCCTGCGGGCACGCCGAGAACGCGATGACCAGGTCCATCTGCGCCTCGAGCAGCACGTAGTCGCCAGGCTTGGTTTCCGGCGGATCGAAGGATAGCTCGCCATCCTCGGTCCACGGGATATTCATGAAGATGTTGAAGGGGCTCGGCGTCTCCGGGGCAGTGAGCCCGAGCCCGTACATGGCTGCGGTGAGATTGTCGGTGCAGTTGTCGTGGTACTCGGTGCAGCCGAGGAGCCCGTACCGGTAGCTGTCGCAGGCCGCCATCAGTGTGTCGTGAATGCCCGGCGTCGTGTCCTCGGTAATTGTCAAAATCGGACGCCGGCGGTTGCTGTAGAGAGGATCGCCGGTGCCCGGCATGATCTTCACCAGCGTCGCCCGCGTGTGCTCCATGGACATGAACTCCTTCAGGTCGTAACGCGAAAACGCCCAGGTGTCCACTACCTGCGACCCGTGGGTATTGATGAGTTTCACCGACTGGCCCTTGGAGACGAACGCTGCCTTGCCTTTGCGTGCCGGGATTTCAACGAGATCGCTCACTGTACACTCCTCATTTCACAATCAGCTCCAGCGGCAGGCGACTGAGCCGCTCGCAGCCGGCGTCGGTCACGCGCACCGTCTGCCCGAGGGTCATCGCCCGATGGGTCTCGCTGTTCGCGATAATAATATGAATAAAAAAGATCATGTCAGGCGCCGCTTCGACGGCATTACCGTGGTAGAACATGGGCCAGTCCATCCACGTCGGGGTGTACGTGGTGCCGAGACTGTAACCGCACGCGTTCATTCGATGCTCGCGAAACCCGGCGGCGTCCAGCACCCGAGCGTGGGCGTCGAAGACCCCGCCGATGGGTCTTCCCGGAGCGAGCGCCTCCATGCACGCCTGCATGGCGTCGGCGCAGGCGTCGAACATGGCCACGTGATCGGGATGCGCCGAGCCGGTCAGCAGCGTGCGCATGAGGCATGCGTGGTAATGGCGGTAGATACCCGCATGCTCGAGGGTCAGCTGGTCGCTGGCCTCGAGATGGCGGCGCCCCGAGTAGTACCTGCACAGCAGCGCGTCCTTCCCGGAGCTGATGATGAACTCGTTGCCGGGATAGTCGCCACCGCCGCTGAAGATGGCCGAATGCATGGCGGCCAGGATGTCGCCCTCGAAGGCGCCTTCCCGGGTGAGATCGATGGCCGCCTCCAGGGCGTCGTCGGCGAGCGCCGCCGCCTTGCGCACGTACTCGAGCTCGGCCTCGCTTTTGACCAGCCGCTGGCGACTGACCAGGTCGGATGCGTCCTCGAGCGTGCAGAACCCGTCCAGACTGGCCTCGAGCCGCCGCCAGTTGTACGCCGTCAGGCCGTAGGCATCGAACTCGATGCCGAGCCTGGCGTCGCGGCAACCTTGCTCGGCGAGGATCTCGCGTAGATCGTCGGCCGGGTTCTTACCGGCCACGTCGACCCACACGCGGATGTCCTCGATGACCGAGGTGTGCCGGGCCTGGCGCAGGTCCGGGGAGCGGGTCAGGAGCACCACGCGGCCATCGGCGCCGAGGTACAGGCACTGGAAAAAGCAGTAGCCGAAGGTGTCGTATCCGGTCAGGTAGTACATACTTTCCTGACGAAAGATGAGCAGAGCATCGAGACCCCGAGCCGCCATCGCCTGCACCGCGGCCTGGCGCCTTCGGGCAAGCTCGGAAGTGGAGAAGTGGATAGCCATGTCCGCTGGTTGTTGTTTTGTTCCAGTGGGCGAGATTAAGCCCCGGGCGGGCCCATCACAAGGGCGCGACCGCCTCGCGGGCGGTGGAATTGGCAGACTGGACGGTTTCTAATAAGCGCCATGACGAATTCGGAAACGACAACCGGCCCATGCCGATTCGGCTTTCTGCTGGTTCCCAACTTCTCGCTGATTGCGTTCAGCTCCGCCTGCGATGCCTTACGTATGGCAAACCGTATGCGGGGACAGACGCTCTACGAGTGGAAGGTGCTCACCCATGACGGCAAGCCGATTACCTCCAGCAGCAATCTGGAGATCGCGCCGAACGGGGACATCTCCTTGGCGGACGAGCTCGACATCCTGTTCGTGTGCGGCGGTGACAAGGTGCATCTGTCGGTCGACAAGTCCATGCTCTTCTGGCTGCGCAAGCTCGCCAAGAAGCGGGTGGCTTTGGGGGCCATGTGCACGGGCAGCTATCTGCTCGCACGGGCCGGGCTCCTCGACGGATACCGCTGCACGATTCACTGGGAGAACATCGCGAGCATGCGCGAGGAGTTTCCCAAGATCGTCGTTACCCAGGAGCTGTTCGAGATCGATCGCGATCGCTACACCTGCTCCGGTGGAACAGCACCGCTCGACATGATGCTGAACATCATCTCCCGTCACCACGGTACCCAGCTCGCGGTCGCCATTTCCGAGGAGTTCATTTGCGAGCGCATTCGCGGACGCAACGATCGCCAGCGCATACCACTGCGTCTGCACCTCGGCACCAGTCAGCCGAAGCTGATGGAAGCGGTCTCCCTCATGGAGGCGAATCTCGAGGAACCGATGAGTCTCGATGAGCTGGCCCAGCACGTGGGGCTCTCGCGACGTCAGCTCGAGCGCCTGTTTCAGAAGCACCTGAGCTGTGTGCCCACCCGCTACTATCTGGAGCTGCGTCTCGCCAAGGCCCGCCAGCTTCTGCTCCAGACCAGCATGTCCATCGTCGACGTCGCCTTTGCCAGCGGCTTCGTATCGGCGCCGCACTTCAGCAAGTGTTACCGGGACTTCTACGGCATTCCGCCTCGCGATGAACGCCGCCAGCTCGGTCCCGCCAAGCCCGGAGACGTCGCCATCGGCGACTGACCGGGCCCGGCTTGGCTGCAGGGCGCACGCAAGCCTGCTGCATCGGCGCGGCCCGCACGACGTTCCATTCCGGGCCGGGAGCCGCTACTTCGTTGCGGCGCCGAGGCGCGCAATCATCCCGATGGTGCTGCGGATGTCGTCCTCGGTGGTTCGGGGATTGATGGTGCAAAGGCGCAGAACCAACTGTCCGTCGATCATGGTGGTGGTCAGCATCGCATGCCCGTCGGCAACGATATCGTCGAACAGCGCGCGCGTCAGTCGGTTCAGATCGCCCTCGCTGCTTTGCGGTGGACGATACCGGAACGTGACGACGCCGAGCTCGGCCGGAGTCACGATCTCGAAGCATCCCTGCTCTTCGAGCAGCCGCTGCGCCGTCTCGGCATTGGATATGCCGCGGTCAATCGCGGCACCAAATCTGTCCAGGCCGAACACCTTGATGGACATCCAGAGCTTCAACGCACGAAAGGCCCGCGTCAGCTGCACGCCTCGATCGCAGAAATTGACCTCCCGGCTCATGTCCATCTTGTCTCGCGTGTCCTGAAGATACTCCGGATGCTCGGAGAAGGTCTGCTCCAGCCAGCGCACCTCGCGCACCAGGCAGCAACCAATATCGAAGGGCTGAAAAAGCCACTTATGGGGATCGAGCACCAGCGAGTGCGCGCGCTCCATGCCGGCGAGCAGCCGGCGGCCGCGTTCGGTGAGCACCGCCGCGGCGCCGTAGGCGCCGTCCACGTGCAGCCAAAGCTTCTGCTGCTCGCACAGATCCGCGATGGCGTCGAGGGGATCCACCGTTCCGGTGTTCGTGGTGCCGGCGGTGGCGATGACGCAGAAGGGACGCTTGCCGTTGCGCCGGTCCTCGTCGACGGCGCGTGCGAGGGCGGCGACGTCGAGCCTGAGGCGATCGTCGACGGGGACCAGACGCGTCTGCTCGGGTCGGAAGCCGAGAATGCGGATGTTCTTCCAGTTCGACGAGTGGGCCTGACTCGAGCTGTAGATGATCGCGTCGTCCATGATGCCGTCGAGCATTATCTGCCTGGCGGTCACCAGACCGGTCAGGTTCGCGACCGAGCCGCCGCTGACGAAAACGCCGCCGCCTGTAGCGGGAAACCCGCAAAGCTCGCGCAGCCAGTCGGTGGCAATCAGCTCGATCTGTGAGGGACCCGAGGACTCCAGCCACGTCCCCGGGCATACGTTGACTCCAGAAGCCAGCGCGTCGGCGAGCACGCTCACGTAGTTGCTGGGCCCCGGCACCCAGGCGAAGTGCCTGGGATGGGTGCAGTACATGATGTTCGAGAGCACGTTCTTCTCGACGCTCGCGAGCACTTCGAGAGGATCGCTGCCCGCGTTCGGCGGCGCCTCGCGCAGCAGCGCCTCGAGCTCGCCACGATGGCGGTAGCTGGTCGCCGACTTCTCGCCCAGGGTCGTATGGTGCTCGACGATCATGTCGATGACGCGATACCCGAGCGCGCGCATCTCCTCCGCGCTCAGCTCGAAATCGGCTGAGTCTCGGGACATCGGCTGGCTGGCCGCCGCTACTGCTCGACGACCGTAAACGGTATCTCGAGATTTCTCTCGAGGTCGAACTGGGAGCGTCCCGTGTGGTTCACGTGCATACCGTAGGTGTGCAGCGACACCGTCACGCGGTCGCTGCGGTTCATGACGCTGTGAATATGATCGGGCTCGAGCGCCACGACCTCGCCTTCCTCGAACACTTTCTCGGCGCGCTTGGAAAGCTCTGCGTGTCCCTCGATGGAGCCGTCGTCGATGCGCTCCCAGAAGCAGTTCTCCTCGGGACCGTCGACACCGGCCACCACCGCCCACGTGCCGTGGTTGTGCGGCGGTGCACCGCGCCCCGGCAGCCAGCTGACGGCGAACACCGCGAGGCTGTGATCGGGCTCCTCGTGCAGCAGATGCACGCCGAAACCCTGCTCCTCGTTGCACTCGTAGTGCTGCGCCTGGAGCCAGCTCCTGGAAAGCGCCAGCCGACGTGCCAGGGCTCGCACGCGGGTGATGATCTCGCGATCGTCGGCGGCTTCCGCCGTGATGCTCCGCAAATCGTCCACGTAGTCGTCGAGGGTGTAACCGTCGTCGCTCATAACACCTTTCCTGGATTCATGATGTTGTCGGGGTCGAGCGCCGTCTTAATCTGGCGCATGACCGATACCGCCTCGCCGTGCTCCGCCTTGAGGAATTCGAGCTTGCCGTAGCCAATGCCGTGCTCACCCGTGCAGGTGCCTCCGGCGGCGAGCGCGCGCGTCACCATGCGCTCGTTGACGGCGCCCGCCCTCGCCATCTCTTCCTGGTTTTCGGGGTCGACGATAAACACCAGATGGAAATTACCGTCGCCGGCATGACTGACGATGGGCGCAAGCAGCCCTGATTCGTCGATGTCCTTGCGAGTCTCGAGCAGGCACTCGGTCATGCGCGAGATTGGCACGCACACATCGGTGGCCCAGCCCTTGCACCCGGGTCGCAGCGCGAGCGACGCGTAGTAGGCGTCGTGGCGCGCCTGCCACAGCCGGTTGCGATCCTCCTGGCGCGTGGCCCACTGGAAATCGCCGCCGCCGAACTCCGCAGCAATCTCGCCGACCATCTCGGCCTGCTCGCGCACGCCGTTCTCGCTGCCGTGAAACTCGAAGAACAGGGTCGGCTGGACCGGATACGACAGATCCGAGTACCGATTGATGGCGTCCATCTGAAATTCGTCCAGCAGCTCGATGCGCGCCACCGGAATACCCATCTGAATCGTCTGGGTGACCGTTCTGACAGCGCCCTCCAGGGTCGCGAAGGAGCACACCGCGGACGCGATGGACTCGGGGATGCCGTACAGACGCAGCTGAATCTCGGTAATGATGCCCAGCGTTCCCTCGGAGCCGACGAAGAGCCGGGTCAGGTCGTAACCGGCCGCCGACTTGCGGGCGCGGCCGCCGGTGCGGATCACGCGGCCGTCGGCGAGCACCACGGTGAGGCCCAGCACGTTCTCGCGCATGGTTCCATAGCGCACCGCGTTGGTGCCCGAGGCGCGCGTAGCGGCCATGCCTCCCAGGGATGCGTCGGCGCCGGGGTCGATGGGAAAGAACAGGCCCGAGTCACGCAGGTGGTTGTTCAACTGCTTGCGGGTCACCCCGGGCTGCACCCGGCAGTCCAGATCCTCGTTGTTGACCTCGAGAATGGCGTTCATCTGCGTGAGATCGATGCACACGCCGCCGTGCAGGGCCTGCACGTGGCCCTCGAGCGACGTGCCGGTGCCGTAGGCGATCACTGGAACCTTGTGTCGCGCGCATACGCGCACGACGGCCGCCACGTCCTCCGTGCTGGTGGCGAACGCCACCGCATCCGGGGCAGCGAGATCGTGGAAGGACTCGTCCTTGCCGTGCTGGCGCCGCACCGCCTCGGACGTCGACAAACGCTCGCCCAGCAGGGCACGAAGCTCGACGATCAGCGGGTCCAGATTTCGCGCTGGGGCGGTCATGAACGCATCTCCTGGGGCAGATGGGGCAGGATACACCCCCGGCACGGGCGCGTTCCAGCGACGCTAGCGGCTCTGCCGTCGGCGACGCCGGCCCCTGGCGCCGGTCTCGATGGCGTCCCCGGACGATTTTCGAGCGGGCAGATCCACGGCTCGGGAAAGGTTTGGGAACTCAGCGCTCTTGTGGGGAATCGCCATGGCCTCGACGAAATGCTCCTGAAAGCGCGGCTCGACGGCGGTCTCGACCTTCTCGATACGCCGCACCACCTCCTCGATCTCGTCGCGGGCCTTGCGATCGAGCAGCGTGATGCGCGCCCCGGTGCCGGCGGCGTTGCCCGCCGAGGTGACGTGCTCGAGGGTGCAGTCGGGCACCATGCCGAGGACCATGGCGTACTTGACGTCGATGTGGCTGCCGAAGGCGCCGGCAAGCCGCACGCGGTCGACCTCGTCCACGCGCATGCGATCCATGAGCAGGCGCACGCCCGCGTACAGCGCCGCCTTGGCGAGCTGCACGGCGCGCACGTCGTTCTGGGTGATGCGAAGCGCCACCTCGCCGTCGTGAAGCACGTAGCTGAACGTGCGCCCATCGGCGACCACCCTGGAGCTGCGCTCGGCGAGCGCGCCGTCGAATTTTCCGTCACTGTCGATGATGCCGGCCAGAAACATCTCCGCCAGCGCCTCGATGATCCCGGAGCCGCACACGCCGGTGATGCCGGTAGCGGCGGTGGCCTCGGCAAAGCCTGCGTCGTCGGACCAGAGATCGCAGCCGATGATCTTGAAGCGCGGCTCGAGCGACTTCGGGTCGATACGCACGCGCTCCACCGCACCCGGCGCCGCCCGCTGACCGCAGCTGATCTGCGCTCCCTCGAATGCAGGGCCGGTCGGACTCGAGCAAGCCAGCATGCGTTGACGGTTGCCGAGCACGATCTCCGCGTTGGTGCCGACATCGACCACCAGATTCATCTCTTCGCGCAGGTAAGGCGCTTCCGAGAGGATTACGCCGGCCGCGTCGGCACCCACGTGCCCTGCGATGCACGGGAGCACGTAGACCCGTGCCGCCGGATGCAGCGCGAGACCGATGTCGCGCGCGCGCAGGCGCGTGGCCTCGTCGGTGGCGAGCGCAAACGGGGCACCACCGAGCTCGATCGGGTTCACGCCGAGAAGCAGGTGATGCATGACGGGGTTGCCGACGATGCAAACGTCGAGAATGCTCTCGACGGCAATTCCGGCGCCGGCGGCCACCTCCGTGGCGAGCCGCTGCAGCGCCTCGCGCACCGCTGCAGTCAGCTCCACCTCGCCCCCCTCATGCATCATGATGTAGGAGACCCGGCTCATGAGATCCTCGCCGAAGCGGATCTGTGGATTCATGACACCGGCCGAGGCAACCACCTCCCCGCTCGACAGATCGCACAGATGCGCCGCGATCGTCGTAGAGCCCACGTCGACGGCGAGCCCGAACGCCCTGCTGTGAAAACCGGGCCACACGGCGATGATGTCGCGGTCTTCGTAGACGGCCACCGTGACCTTCCAGTCGCCTTCACGAAGCGCCGCCTGCAAACCATGCAGCACCTCGAGGTCGCAGCCGAGACGCTCGAGCCGCCACTCGAACTCCAGAGCTTCTTTCAAACGCCTCAGATCGCTCGCCGGATCGTGCATATCCGGCTCCTGAACCTCGACGTAATAGACGCGAACGGCCGGATCGAGCTCGATCTCGTGAACCTCGGCACGCTTGCGCACCACCTGGCGGTGGACCTGGCTCTCTGCGGGAACGTCAATGACCAGGTCGCCGAGAATCCTGGTCGAGCAGCTCAGGCGACGCCCGGGCGCGATGCCGTTCTGATCGGCGTAACGGCGCTCCGTTTCGCTGAGCGGCGTCAGGTTCTCGGCGCGTGAGCTGACCCCGTGCTTGGCGAACTCGCCGACGGCGGGCTCGACCTGACAGCGGCCACAGAGCGCGCGCCCGCCGCACACGGAATCGATGTCGACGCCGAGGGACCGCGCCGCATCGAGCAGCGTCGTCCCTGTCGCGAAGCGGCCGCGGCGCCCCGAGGGGGTGAAGACGACGAGAGCGTCGTCAGGCACGGCGTCGACGACCCTGGCGCCGCCCCCGGGCACCCTGCACACCGTCCGGTGGCGCGACGCGATATTTCCTGATCCATGCCCGGCAATCGGGGTCGTGCCCCATCATGACGTCGGCACCGAGCACGGCCTGCATCATTTCCTCATGAAGGGGATTGGTGATGGCGGAGGTGAGGCCGGCGCCGATGGCCATGTTGATGAAGGCGCTGTTGATGCCGTTTCTGTTCGGCAATCCGAAGCTGAAGTTCGATGCGCCGCAGGTGCTGTTGACTTTGAGCTCCCTTTGCAAGCGGTGCAGGATGTGCATGACCTGACGGCCGGCCTGATTGATTGCGCCGACAGGCATGACGAGCGGATCGACCACGACGTCGCAGCGCGGTATGCCGTGATCCTCCGCGCGCTCGACAATTTTCCTGGCCACCTCGAAACGCACGTCGGGATCCTCCGAGATTCCGCTCTCGTCGTTGGAAATGGCGACGACCGCGGCGCCGTGCTTCTTGACCAGCGGGAGAACGGTCTCCAGCCGCTCTTCCTCCCCGGTCACGGAGTTAACCAGCGCCTTGCCCTTGTAAACGGCAAGCCCGGCCTCGAGCGCTGCCACGATGGAAGAGTCAATGGAAAGCGGCACGTCGGTGATGCGTTGCACCAGCGTGACCGCCTCGGCAAGTATGGCCGGCTCGTCGGCGAGAGGGATCCCCGCATTGACGTCGAGCATGTGCGCACCTGCCTGCACCTGGGCAATGGCGTCCCACTCCACCCGACTGTAGTTGCCTTCCGCCATCTCCGCGGCCAGCACCTTGCGTCCGGTCGGGTTGATACGCTCGCCGATAATCACGAACGGGCGATCGAAGCCGATGACGACTTCCCTGGTCTCCGAGCTGACAACCGTATCGGTCATGAGCTGGCTCTTTGCAGGCTAGCTTCGCGGCGACGCGCCGGGTTCCAGGGGCTGCGGCCCGCAAGCACGCCCGAGGCGTCGATGATCTCGGCGATTGCTTCCTCCTGCCGATAAGCCATGACGTGCACGCCGGCGACACCGTCGATTTCGCGAATCTGCTGAATCAGTTCCATGCACAGGCGCCGGCCCTCCAGCCTCGGACGCTCTGCATTTTCCAGTCGCTCGATGATCTCGTCTGGCACATGCACACCCGGCACGTTTTTGCGCATCCAACGAGCCGCCCGCGCCGAGTTGAGCGGTCCAACTCCAACCAGAATCGCACACTCCTCGTGCAGGCCCCGTTCACACACCTCGCTCATGTACTGCCTCAATCGTGGAATATCGAAGCAGTACTGCGTTTGAACAAAACGAGCGCCCGCGGAAATTTTTTTCTCCAGACGCTCGACACGGTAATCGAACGGTGGCATGAAAGGATTGGCCGCCGCGCCGATAAACACCCGTGGAGGGACCGTGATGGCGCGACCACTGAGAAACCGGGACTCATCACGCATGGTGCGCAGCGTCGTGATGAGAGACATGCAGTCCAGATCAAATACAGGCTTGGCGTTTGCGTGATCACCTGCCTGCACCCCGTCGCCGCTCAAGCAGAGGACGTTCGAGATGCCCAACGCCGCCGCCCCGAGCACGTCGCCCTGAATCGCGAGGCGATTCCGATCGCGACACGAGATTTGCATTATGGTCGTATAGCCGCGACGTTCCAGAAGTGCGCACACCGCGACACTCGACATGTGGCAATTCGCGCCTGAGCCATCCGTGGCATTGATGGCATCGACGTAACCATCGAAAACGCGCGCGCGGGAGTACACCTCTTCCGGGTCTGCCGAATCCGGCGGCGAGAGCTCCGCGGTCACGGCGAATTCACCGCTCGCGATCAGTTTCTCGAATGCGCCGATCTCGTTCATGTCACCACCTCCTGCATCTTTCTCCGTTGATGCGCTTTCCCGCGCACCTCGCGCAGCCACGACGAGCGACCCTGCAATCGGTTGTCGATGCTCACCTGCACGTCGCGAATCGCCTCGCCACCGCGCATGCGCTGGCTGCCTTCCCAGGCGTCGACCCAGACGCAGCGCATGTCGGGCAGCACCTCGCAGCCGCCGTCGGCCCGCACGCCGCCGCATGGCCCGTTGCGGATATTCTTCGGACAGTTCATCGGGCAGGACATGCCGGTGGAGCTGAGAACGCAGTGCCCGCACATGCGGCAGTCGAAAATAAAGCCCTTGATCGTCCGTTCGACGGCAGCCACCGGCCTCTCGAGCCGTGCGTAACCGATAGTCGACAGCAGCGGGTCGAGATGCACCAGCACGCCCTCGAACATCGCGTACAGGCGCTCGAAAAAGCGCGCGTGCCTGACCGACCAGCGGCGTACCCGGTACACGTTCCTCACCCTTCTCCGGCAACGGCCTGGCCGCCTGCCTTGACCATTCTCTCCAGCAGCTCGTCGTCGAAAGCCGATTCGAGACGTTCCGCCTCCGCCTGCGCCTCCGCCTCGAGGCCGTTGCCGCAGGTCCTCGGCACCCGGCGCCAGTCCTCGAGATACTTGTCACTGCTGCCCTTGCCGGCGCGCATCGCGGCCCGGTCGATGGCTTCCTGAAAGCGCATGGACAATTGCACCTTCGCCGTTTCGCGCCCGCGCTTGGCGATCACCTGCGATGGAATGTCCCGCCAGTAAACGGTGATCAGCTTCGCCATGTTCCGCCTCCCGTAAGCGTCACGAGCGCGCGCTCGAGATCGCCGTAGCCGGTGACCCGGTGATCGAAGGCGAGCCCGAGCCTGTCGGCCGCACGCCGCGCACGCTCGACGAGGTCGTCGTCTTGCACCTGTGCCAGATAAACGAGCTTCGTGTAGTTTCGAAAGTATTCGTCGGCGAGATGCGGATGCCGGTCGAGGCCGAGACCTTTCCAAATCAGGCGATCGAAATTCCGGGTCAGGAAGTCGGTCAGGTAGAACGTCCCCGGCTCGGCATCGGAAAGCGCCTCGAACAGCGGCGAGCCCGCGTAGAACTCGTAGCAGTGGGCGCCCGGGATGCGGGCGACGTTCTCCTCTTTCAGCACCGCGTCGAGCAAACCGCCTGTGCCGCAATCAGCGTAGGCGACGAATACCTGATCGAAGTCCCCTCGCAGCTCTCGAATCTTGCCGCGTACAGCCTCGGGGATTCTGTCCGGGAAATTGTGCAACTCCGCCGGCAGGCACTGCACCGTCATGGAATGCCAGTCATTGGCACGCTTGAGATCCATGATCTCCTGCGCGAGCGCCCCGCAGGCGATGACCAGCACCGACGGCGCTGCGCGCGAATTGCTGCGGGCCACGGCTGTCATCTGCCGGCACTCTCAGAGCGCGCGAGTGCGTCCGCTCAGCCGCTGACGGCGCCGCGCACGTTGTGCCGACGCGCCATCATTTCCTTGGCTGTCTCGACGGCGACGGCCGCATCTCTACAGTAGGCATCGGCACCAATGGCCTGCGCGAAAGCCTCATTGAGCGGCGCACCTCCCACGAGCACGATGTAGTCGTCGCGGATGCCCTTCTCCACCATCGTGTCGATCACGACCTTCATGTACGGCATGGTGGTGGTCAACAAAGCCGACATGCCGAGAATCTGGGGTTTGTGCTCCTCGAGCGCGTCGAGGTAACTCTCGACGGAATTGTTGATGCCGATGTTGATGACCTCGAAACCGGCGCCCTCCATCATCATGGCGACCAGATTCTTGCCGATGTCGTGGATGTCGCCTTTCACCGTCCCGATGACCATCTTGCCGATGGGCGGCGCACCGGTCTCCGCGAGCAGCGGACGAAGGATCTCCATGCCGCCCTTCATGGCATTCGCTGCCAGCAGCACTTCGGGCACGAACAGAATGCCATCGCGGAAATCGATGCCGACGATGCGCATGCCCTCGACCAGAGCGTCATCGAGCAGCTTCTTGGCATCCCAGCCGCGGGACAGAAGAATCCGGGTGGCCTCCTCTATCTCCTCGCGAAGGCCGTCGTAGAGATCGTCGTGCATCTGCTTGACGAGCTCGTCGTCGTCCAGCGTCGAGAGATCGAGTTCCTCTTCTTCTCCGTCTTCGATTTCTGCCTCGTCGTTCATGGCCTTTCTCCACGTCAGGGCGACCGAAGCCTCGGCCCGTCAGGGCGCGTACGGGGCGTAAGGGTAGGCAGCGCCCTGCCCCCCTGCTGACGTGCCCGCGACATGGGGTTGTCGAAAAGCGACACCCCGACTCCGCACCTGTGAAGCAGGTCTCAACAGGTTAATATATCGGCGCTGGAATACCAGAAGTCGAGGAAAGAATGAGTCAACAGGTAGAAGACGTCGGCAGAATCATCGATGGAAAAGCGTTCGCTGCGGCACTGCGCGCCCGGGTCGCCGGGCAGGTGACCAAGCTCAAGGAGGCGCACGGAATCACACCGGGCCTCGCCGTGGTGCTCGTAGGCGAGAATCCGGCGAGTCAGGTTTACGTGCGCAACAAGAACAAGCAGACCGCCGAGGCCGGCATGAACTCCTTCGAGCACCGGCCCCCGGACACCATCAGCGAGGCCGACCTGGTGGCGCTTGTCGAGGAGCTCAATCGCGACCCGAAAGTCAACGGCATCCTGGTGCAGCTGCCGCTGCCGGACCAGGTGAGCTCCCACGCCGTAATCGGCAGCATCGATCCGGCCAAGGACGTGGACGGCTTTCATGTCACCAACGCCGGGCTGCTCGCCGTCGGCGGACAAGGCATGGTGCCCTGCACGCCGCTCGGCTGCATGATGCTCATCAAGGACGTCCTCGGCGACGACCTGTCGGGCCAGCGCGCGCTGGTGCTCGGCCGCTCCAATATCGTCGGCAAACCGATGGCGCATCTGCTGCTCGCCGAGAACTGCACCGTCACAATCGCGCATTCGCGCACCCGGGATCTGCCCGAGGAGTGCCGGCGCGCCGATATTCTGGTGGCCGCCGTGGGTCGCCCCGAGATGGTCAAGGGCGACTGGGTGAAGCCCGGCGCGACGGTTATCGACGTCGGCATCAACCGGATCGAAACAGACGACGGTAAAACGAAGCTCGTCGGCGACGTCGACTTCGAGGCCGCGCGTCAACGGGCCGGGGCGATCACACCGGTGCCCGGCGGCGTCGGGCCGATGACCATCGCCTGCCTGCTGCTCAACACGCTCACGGCCGCGTGCCGCCAGCACGGGGTGGCGGTGCCGGAACCGGATGGTTGACGCTGCGCCGATCGGCACATTCGATCAGGCCGTCGCGTTTCTGCTCCGCCTGGTGCGCGACGATCCGCGCCCCTATCAGTCTCGCGCCGAGCTCCCCATCCGGGCCTTGCTCGCACGCATCGGCGATCCCCACCTCGGTCTGCCGGCCGTGCACATCGCCGGATCCAAGGGCAAGGGCTCGACGGCGCTTTACCTGGAGGCGATCCTGCAGGCGGCGGGACTGCGTACCGGCACCTTCACATCGCCGCATCTGCAGCGCTGGACCGAGCGTTACCGCATCGATGGCCGTGAATCGACGCCGGCCGAGCTCACCGCCCTGCTCGCCCGCCTGCAACCCCATGTGCTCGCCCTCGAGAACGAGCTCGCAGCGAGCGCACCGAGCTTTTTCGACGTGCTCACGGCGGTGGCCTTCCTGATGTTCGCCGAGCGCGGCGTCGACTGCGCCATCATCGAGACCGGAATCGGTGGCAGACTGGACGCGACCAACGTCGTGCATCCGCGGCTCGCCTGCATCACATCGATCGAGCTCGAGCACACGGACAAGCTCGGCACCACCATCAGCGCCATCGCACAAGAGAAGGCCGGCATCATCAAGACCGGCGTTCCGGTGCTCACCGGCATGCTGCCGGAAGAGGCGGATTCGGTGGTGCGCGCGCACGCCCGTCGGCTGGACGCGCCGGTGAGCGCCCTCGGCCGGGAAATCGAGCTGCGCACCCGGCGACTCGCGGACGCTGGTCTCGCGATTCACGTCGCCGACAGCGGCGGTGCTTACGACGCGCGCCTGCCCGACGCTGCGGGCGGCGTCCAGGCGCACAACGCGGCGCTTGCCATCGCCTGCGCCCACCGCCTCGCTGCTCGACGCGCGCCCGCACTCGGGCGCGCCGTGAGCGTGGCGCTCGCCGAGACGCGCCTGCCGGGTCGCCTGGAAGTGCTCGCGCAACATCCCTGGATCGTCATCGACGGGGCGCATACGCCTGAGTCCGGCCGCGCCCTCGCCGACACGCTCGGCAACCTGCCGGCGCGTCGAATGCACCTGGTGATCTCTCTCTCGGCGGGCCGGGACGCCGTCGCCGTGCTCGCGCCGCTGCTCCATCGCGCACACCGAATCGTCGTCACCAACGCCGATTCGAGCCGCTCGCTCGACGCACGGGCGATCGTCGAGCGTCTCGTGGCGAGCGGCTTCGACGCCGAGCGGGTGCGTGCGGTGCCCGATCCGCGCCAGGCGCTGCTCGAGGCCCGTGCCCAGCTCGCCCGAGACGACTTGCTATGCGTCGCGGGATCCATGTACATGGCGGGGGTGGCTCGAGAGACGCTCACGGGCGACGCCGACAGGGCGCGACACACGGCATGATCGAGGCAATCGACGCACGCATCTGCGAGGTGGCACGGGCGGTGACGGCGGCCGGAGGTCGGGCTGTGCTCGTCGGCGGATACGTGCGCGACCGTCTTCTCGGGCTCGACTCCAAGGACTATGACGTGGAGATCTACGGCCTTGCTCCGGAAAAGGTCTCCGATGTTCTCGCTGCATTCGGTGAGATCATCGAGATCGGGCGTGCCTTCGGGGTGTTGCGCATCAAGGGCATCGACGCTGACTTCTCGCTGCCGAGGCGCGACAGCAAGCGCGGAAAAGGCCATCGCGGATTCGATATCGCGTTCGATCCGGATCTCGACTTCGCCGAGGCGTCGCGGCGTCGGGATCTGACCGTGAACAGCATGGGTCTCGACCCCCTCAGCGGCGAGCTGCTCGATCCCCACGGCGGGCGCGCGGATCTCGAGCGCGGCGTGCTGCGCGCAACCGATGCGGCGCACTTCGCCGAGGATCCCCTGCGCGGACTGCGCGCCGCGCAGTTCGCCGCGCGCCTCGAGATGGAGCCGGACGAGGAGCTCAGCGAGCTGTGCGCCCGACTCGATCTCAGCGAGCTGGCCCAGGAACGCATCTTCGACGAGCTCGACAAGCTGCTCATGAAGGCCCGCAGGCCGTCTCTCGGCTTCGAGTTCCTGCGCCGCACGCGGCTGCTGCGTTTTTTTCCCGAGCTCGATGCCCTGCAGGGCGTGCCACAGGACCCGAAATGGCATCCGGAAGGCGACGTGTGGGTCCACACCATGCTGGTCATCGACGAGGCAGCGGCCCTGCGAAGCGGTGACGCGGACGACCCGGCGCTCATGTACGGGGCGCTGTGCCACGACTTCGGCAAGCCGGACGCCAGCATCGAGGAAGGCGGGCGCGTGCGCACGCCCAGGCACGACGCCCTCGGCGCGCGCATCGCGCGGGAATTCCTCGAGCGACTGCGCGCCCCCGGACGGCTCTGTGACCAGGTGGAAGCGCTGGTCGCTTACCATCTCGCGCCCGCGCTGTTCGTTGCGCAGGGCACGACGGCGAGGGGCTACCGGCGCCTCGCGCGCAAGCTCGAACGCGCCGGCGTGACCATGGCGCTGCTGGTCAAGGTCGCGCGTGCCGACCACTGGGGTCGCACCACCGAGGAAGCCCGAAAGCGCATCTTTCCCGCTGCCGATGCGTTCCTGGCCGAAGCCGAGAAGGCCTCGGTCAAGGACGCGGGGCCACGCGATGTGGTCCAGGGCCGCCATTTGAAAGCCCGCGGCCTCGAGCCCGGACCCCACTTTCGTGACATTCTCGCCCGCTGCCGCGATCTCCAGGACAGTACCGGTTGGACCGACGTCGACAAAATTCTCGACAAAGTGCTCGGCGACGGGCGAACGTAGCCGAACGCACTCCCCACCATGGGCGGGACCGTGACCTCTTCGATCATCGCCGCAGCGCGGGTGCGCGCCGAGCTGCTGGCCGAGAGGCAGACCAAGACCGACGGGGCGCTCTACGGGAAGCTTCGAGAGCGCTACGAGATCGTCGTCGAGCGCCCTCAGGCACGGCCGTTGACCGCAGAGTAATCGATGCGGGTGCGCGCCATCAGCCGCCACACCAGCGCCACTGCCGTCACAATGAGTCCCAGCGCAAGCCCCCACCACAGACCGCGCGCACCGTATCCCAGCGCAAAGCAAAGCACCCAGCCGCCGAGAAGCCCCAGCAACCAGTAGCCGATCGACGCGATCCACAGGGGCACCAGCGTATCCTTCATGCCGCGCAGCGCCCGCGAGGCAACGGCCTGCAGCCCGTCGAAGAGCTGAAACACGGCGGCAATTCCGGCCAGCACGACGGCGTATGTGACCACGTCAGCGTTTTTCGCGTCGCTGGCATCGAGAAAGATGGAGACGATCTGCCTTGGATAGAGCCACAGCAGGCCCGCCGAGATCAGCATCACGAACGTGCCGAGACCGATGCCCGTCAGGGCCGATCGGCGCACGTCGCGGGGCGCGCCGGCGCCGACGCCGTGCGCAACCCGCACTCCGGTCGCCTCCCCTATGGCAAGCGCGATCACGAATGCGGTGGCGATAACATTGAACATGATCTGATTGGCCGCGAGCCAGGACGCCCCGAGCACACCCATGAAAATCGATACGGCAACGAACAATCCGCTCTCGAGAAGCGCGATCCCCGCTACCGGCGTGCCGAGACGGAATATTTCCTTGATGACGGCTCGATCGATGCGCAGTCCCGAAGCGTAGAGACGGAAGCTGCGGAAGTTCCGTGAGGTCGCCGTGTGGACAGCCAGCGCGCCGAGCATCAGCCACACGGTGATGGTCTTGGCCCAGCCCGCCCCGGCGACACCGAGCGCGGGCATCCCGAGCGCCCCGAAAACCAGGCCGTATGTGAACAGGGCGTTGACCGCGATCGCGGCGACCGTCACGACCATCACCGAGCCGGCGCGCGACAGTGCCGAGACGAAGCTGCGCAGCACAATGAAAAGCAGATACGGCGTGATGGACCAGGCGGCAGCCTGCAGGTAGCGCTCCGCGAGCACCACCACCGCCGGATCCTGGCCGGTGAGCGCCAGCACGCGCGCGAGATTGACGGAGATGATGGTCGCGGCGATACCGAGCCCGAGCGCGACCACGAATCCCTGGCGCACCGCGTGGCGCACACCCTCGGCGCTGCCCGCGCCACGGGCCTCGGCAGCCAGAACCGTGACGATGGACACCAGGCCGACCGCTACGATGACCACCTCGAACAACACGCTCGATGCCAGCCCCACTGCGGCCAGCTCCAGTCCACCGAGGCGACCGACGAACAGCATATCGGTGATACCCATGGCGATCTCGGCGAGGTAGGCGGCCGCCAGCGGCGCGCTGATACGCACGATTGCCTCGAGCTCCGCGAGCGATTGCTTTTTTCTGCCACATTTCATACCCGTTCCCTGCAGCACCGATACCCCGCTTCGACTCGACGCGGCGCTTGAATTGCCTTCCATGGCGTGCGCAGCCGCGACGCCGCGGATGATAGTAATCGCAACGGAGAATTGAAATGAGCAGATTCATGATCGTGCCGTGCCTCGTGCTGATGCTGGGGATCCGCATGCCGATGGCGGACGAAGCGCGCACAAACGAGGGCACGCTGGACGGTGTAAAGGGATTCGGTATCGGCGCTCTGGTAGGCGGACTGGTTGGCGGCCCCGTGGGGGCGCTCGTCGGTGCAGCCGGAGGGGCGTTCTTCGCCGAGCAGGATGCCGCCAAGGACAGGAGCATCGACGAGCTGGAAGTGAAGCTCGACGAGCGCACTTCCGAGCTCGTCATGCTGAAGAGCGATCTCAATCAGACGCAGCTTGCCATGACCGGTGAAGCTGCGATTATCGATCGGCATGCCGACGTTCCTCTGAGCCTGGCGGTCTACTTCCGCACCGGCAACGCCGACGTCGAATCGTCTCTTATCTCACATCTGGATCGGCTCGGCGCGTACCTGAAAGCCTATCCAGAGCTGCAAGTGCGGCTCGAAGGCTACAGCGACCGCCGCGGCGACGTCGATTACAACCTCGCGCTCAGTCAGCGCCGCATCGACGCCATCCGTCGCATCCTCGAGACGCACGGCATCGCCGCGGATCGCATTCGCGAGCAAGCCTGGGGCGAGAGCCGGGCTGCGGCGCAGGACGGGGACACCGACGCCATGATCTTCGACCGCGCCGTCATCATCAGCATCGGCGATTCACGCTCCACCCGCGCCTGATCCCCCCGCAGGAATCGCCGTTTCAGGAGCGGGCGCGCCTCTGCCCGCAGAGGACCCGCTCCTGTCTTTTATCGTGCTTCTATTATGGTGCTTCTATCTGACCGCGCCGCTCGACGCGATCGAGAGGCCGTACTCGCGGCTGGCGTCGCTCAACCAGCTCCATGCGTAGACGGCGAAGCTGCGGTGCACGTAGATGTCGTAGCGGGGAGCAGCATCGAGCTGATGAAGCAGCATGTGACAACGACCCAGATGTGCCTGAACGCAGCTGCCCTCTGCAAAGACGCGCGGATGCAGATCGACGTTGGTGCCCTTCATGAGCACCTCGCGCGCACGCGGGCCCTCGAGGCCGATAACCGCGCGGCTGTGACTCACATCGGCGATGGCGTGATGAAGGTCGACCAGCGCCTCTGCCAGAGAGACGGCGAGTCTGTCCTCGCCCTCGCCGGCGACCACCGCCAGCCACTCGTCGGGACCGAGCCAAAGCAGCGTCCTGTCACCTTTTCGATGCGCGGTCTTGGGCTCGGTGGGCAGATCCAGGCCGAGGACACTGCTCACCCCGGCCGCGAACTCCGCCTCGGCGGCGTCGCCGCGAATCACCAGCTGCGTGCCGACGCGGCGCTCCGACAGTGTGACGCCGGGCTCGGCCACGGGGGCAAGCGCGCGCGCCTCGAGGCCGAGGGTCGCGAGAGCGCTCTGCCATTGATACTTCTCAGGCATGCATTCGCTCTCCATCCGGATCGAAAAAGCGCGGCGCGGTGACGGTGGCGGTGACGGTGCGCTCCTTGAGCGGAACGTGGATGCGCTCACCGTGCCGCTCGCGCCCGGATTTGATGAGCGCGAGGGCGATGGAGTGTCCGAGATTGGCGCTGTAGTAGCTCGACGTCACGTGGCCAATCATTTTCATCGGTGGCGTGGACTTGGGCTCATCGACAATCTGCGCGCCCTCCGGAAGCACCTCCGAGGCGTCATCGGTCAGCAGTCCGACCAGCTGCTTGCGATCGGCACGCACGCTGTCCGGGCGCGACATGGAGCGCTTGCCGATGAAATCCTTTTTCTTGCTGAGCGCCCACGACATGCCGAGATCCGCCGGCGTCACCGTGCCGTCGCTGTCCTGGCCGGCGATGATGAATCCCTTCTCGGCGCGCAGCACGTGCATGGTCTCGGTGCCGAAAGGCGTAATGCCGTACTTGCGGCCGGCCGACATCAGGACCGTCCAAAGATGCATTCCGTAGTTGGAGGCAACGCTGATCTCGTAGGACAGCTCGCCNNCGGTGGCGAGATCGATGTCATCGGTCAGCTCGCCGAGCAGCGTCCCCGCCAGCGGCCCCGCGACTCCCGCCGTGCACCACTGCTCGGTGACCGAGTTGCAGAACACGCGCAGCTCCGGCCATTCGGTCTGCAGCCATTCTTCCAGCCATGCGAGCACCCGCGCCGCATTGCCGCTGGTGGTCGTCATCAGGTAGTGCCGCTCGCCGAGCCGCGTCGTCACGCCGTCGTCGAACAGCATGCCGTCCTCACCGCACATCAGACCGTAGCGGCACCGGCCGACGGCCAGGGACTTCCAGTCGTTGGTGTAGATGCGATCGAGCAGCTCCGCGGCATCGGGGCCCTGGATGTCGATCTTGCCGAGCGTCGATGCATCGAGAATACCGATGGCGTTTCGTGTTGCCAGGCATTCGCGGTTCACCGCATCGTGCATGCTCTCGCCGGGGCGCGGGTAGTACCAGGGCCGCTTCCATTGGCCGACATCCTCGAACTTCGCGCCATGCTCCTCGTGCCAGGCGTGGATGGGCGTCCTGCGCACCGGATCGGCGAGCTCGCCGATGTCGCGCCCCGCGAGCGCGCCGATGGTGACGGGCGTGTACGGTGGCCTGAAGGTCGTCGTGCCCACGGAACCCATCTCGACACCGAGCTGTCTGGAGAGAATCGCAATGGCATTGACGTTGGCGGTCTTGCCCTGGTCGGTGCCCATGCCGGTGGTCGTGTAACGTTTGAGGTGCTCGACCGAGCGATACCCTTCGCGCGCGGCGAGGCCGATGTCGGCGGCCGTGACATCGTTCTGAAAATCCACGAAGTGCTTTGCAAAAGGCGCCCCGCGCGCGCGCCGCGGCATGATCCACTGCGGCTCGACGGGCGTCTCCTCCTCCACCTCGACGCGCGGCGACACCGCGCTGCCCCGCTTGCGAAAACCCGCCTCCGAGGCCGCCACCTTGCCCGCCTCGCGCCCCTCGGAGAGAGCGTAGGCGAGCTCGAAGGCGCCGCTGGCAGCGCCCGCGGAACGCTCCGCCTGAAAGGATTCGCCGGGCACGAAGCAGGCCTTCTGCGTGTCGTAGGCGAGCCGTCCGCGTGACTGGGAGAACAGGTGCACGGCCGGGTTCCAGCCCCCCGACATGCACACCAGATCGCATTTGAGCGCGCGCGGCGCGCCGCTGAAGTCATCTCCCGCGGCGTTGAGCGCCGCCACCTCCACCGCCGCAACCCGTTCGCGACCGGCGGTGCCCATCACGCCATGGCCGGCCAGCACCTCCACGCCACGCTTGCGCAGCTGCGCACGGCGCGCATCCGAGGGCTCGCGGCGCACGTCCACCATTGTCACGTGGATGCCGGCATCCGACAGATCGCAGGCAACGCCATAGGCGCTGTCATTGTTGGTGACGACCACGGCTCTGTTGCCGGGGCGCACGGCAAAGCGGTTAACGTAGGCCTGGGCCGCAGATGCGAGCATGATGCCGGGACGATCGTTGTCGTGAAACACGAGCGGTCGCTCGTGAGCGCCGGTCGCGAGCACCACCTGCGCAGCACGCACCTTCCAGAGTCGCTGCCGCGGACGATCCGGCACGGTCCCGGGCGGCAGATGATCGGTGAGGCGTTCTACCAGCGTCAGGTAGTTGTGGTCGTGGTATCCCGCGACGGTGGTGCGCGCGAGCAGGTGCACGTCGTCGAACGAGGCGAGCTCGCTCACGGTGCCCTCGACCCACTCCATCGCCGGCTTGTCGTCGATGCGATCGTTGCGCCCGAGCAGAGCTCCGCCGAGCTCGGACTGCTCGTCGGCGATGATCACCCGGGCACCGGCGCGTGCCGCGGCCAGCGCCGCTGCGATTCCGGCAGGCCCTGCGCCGGCAACGAGCACGTCGCAGTGCGCATGCATCTTGTCGTAGGTGTCCGGATCCGGCTGCTCGGGCGCCCGGCCGAGACCTGCGGCCCTGCGAATGAAGTGCTCGTATCCCATCCAGGCGCGCTTCGGCCACATGAATGTCTTGTAATAGAAACCCGCCGGAAGGATCCGCGACAGCAGATTATTGACCTCGCCCACATCGAAACGAAGGCTCGGCCAGCGATTCTGGCTGAACGCTTCGAGCCCCGGGTAAAGCTCAATCTGTGTCGCACGCATGTTCGGCTGAGTGCGCGCACCGGTTCCCAGCTGAACGAGCGCATTGGGCTCTTCGACGCCGCAGGATAGTACTCCGCGCGGCCGGTGGTACTTGAAGCTGCGCCCTAACAGGTGCACGTCGTTGGCAAGAAGCGCCGACGCGAGCGTATCACCCGCATAGCCCGTGTAATGTGTGTCGTCGAATCTGAAAGTGATCGGTCGCTCACGGTCAATGCGACCACCGCTCGGCAGGCGGCACGACTGTGCGCTCACGATTTGCGCCCCGCTTTTTTGATTGCGCCTGGCGGCTTTTCTCCCATCCTGTAAACCGCCGTGATCTCGTCGGTGACGGTATCCCGGCAAACATTGAACCAGCGACGGCAGCCGTTACACACCCATCTCTCGAGATGAGTGCCCTTGGGGTTGCTGCGCATGAACAGGTAGTCACCCCATTGCTCATCACTCAGCTTTTCCGGACGCTCGGGCCGCGCGATATGGGCCTCACCGCCGTAGGTGAAATCCTGGTCGTCGCGGGGCCCACACCATGGACATTCAATCAGTAACATGTGCCTGTCAGCCCATTCAGTGCGCGACGGCCGCGGCGCCGTGCTCATCGATCAGGAAGCCGGTCGTGAAGCGTTCGAGCGTAAAAGGCGCGTTCAGGGGATGCGGCTCACCGGTTGCGATGGTGTGCGCGAACACCCAGCCGGAGCCCGGCGTCGCCTTGAAGCCGCCGGTGCCCCAGCCGCAGTTGAAAAAGAGATTTTCGACCGGGGTCTTGCCGATAATCGGGCTCGCGTCCGGACAAACGTCTACGATGCCCCCCCACTGCCGCATCATGCGCAGTCTGGAGAAAATGGGAAACAGCTCGACCAGTGCGCCTATCTGTCCTTCCACCACGGCAAAGCTGCCGCGCTGCGCGTAAGAGTTGTACGCATCGATGCCCGCACCGATGACGAGCTCGCCCTTGTCGGACTGGCTCACGTATACGTGCACGGCGTTGGACATCACGACGCTGTGGTGGATCGGCTTGACAGGCTCCGAAACGAGAGCCTGCAGCGGGTGGCTTTCGATGGGAAGGCGGAAACCGGCCATCCCGGCAAGCACGCTGCAGTGCCCCGCGACGACCACGCCGACCTTCTTGGCGGCGATATAACCGCGGCTGGTCTCGACTCCTTCGACCCTGGCGCCGTTGCGCCGGATGCCGGTGACCTCGCAGTTCTGGATGATGTCGACGCCGTGCGCGTCGGCGCCGCGGGCGAAACCCCAGGCGACCGCATCGTGCCGCGCCGTTCCACCCCGTCGTTGCAAGGACGCGCCGAGAACCGGGTAACGGGCCGTCGGCGAGGTGTTGAGGATGGGGACGATCGCCTTGATCTGTTCCGGTGTGAGAATCTCCGAATCGATGCCATTCAGCCGGTTTGCATTGACACGCCGTGAAAGCTCTCGCATGTCATGGAGATTGTGTGCGAGATTGAGCACGCCCCGCTGACTGAACATGATATTGAAGTTCAGCTCCTGGCTGAGTCCCTCGTAGAGCTTCAGAGAGTGCTCATAGAGCGCCGCGCTTTCGTCCCACAGATAGTTCGAGCGAATGATGGTGGTGTTGCGTCCCGTGTTTCCGCCGCCGAGCCAGCCCTTCTCCAGAACGGCCACGTTCCGGATTCCGTGCTCCTTGGCGAGGTAGTACGCCGTCGCCAGCCCGTGGCCGCCGCCGCCGACGATCACCACGTCGTACTCGGCTTTTGGCTCGGGGCTGCGCCACGCGAGCGGCCAGTTCTCGTGGTAGCCGAGAGCATTTCGAACAAGGCTGAATATCGAATACTTGCTCATCGTCACGATGGGTATACCGGATGTCGCGTGCACAGCTCCCTGACCTGCGCTCTGACCCGGCTGATAGTGTCGTCGTTGCCGAGATCGTCCATGATGTCACACATCCAGCGCGTCAAGTCGCGAACGTCGTCCACGTCGAAGCCGCGCGTGCTGATTGCCGGCGTGCCGACACGTATGCCGCTGGTGACAAAAGGCGATTGAGGATCACCGGGCACGCTGTTCTTGTTCACGGTAATCGCCGCCTCACCGAGCGCAGCCTCGACGTCCTTTCCCGTGAGGCCCTTGTCGACGAGACTGACCAGCATCAAGTGATTGTCCGTGCCGCCTGAGACGACGGTGTAGCCGCGTTGCATGAAAACCTCCGCCATAGCGCGGGCGTTGTCGATCACGCGCTGCTGGTAGCGCTTGAAATCCGGGTGCATGGCCTCCTTGAAGGCGAGCGCCTTGGCGGCAATAACATGCATGAGTGGCCCGCCCTGCATGCCGGGAAATACCATGGATGCGAGACGGCGCCGGACGTCCGGATTCTCGCGGGCGAGAATCATGCCGCCGCGCGGCCCTCGCAGCGTCTTGTGCGTCGTGGTGGTGACCACGTCGACGACGGGGACAGGGTTCGGGTACAGCCCGGTGACGATCAGCCCGGCCACGTGGGCCACATCCGCGAGAAGATACGCGCCGACCGAATCCGCGATGCGCCGGAAGCGCTCGAAATCGAGCACTCTGGAATAAGCCGAGAAGCCGGCAATGATGAGCTTCGGCTTGTGCTCTGCGGCGAGTGCCTCCACCTGATCATAGTCGACCAGGCCGCTGTGCCTGTCGATTCCGTACTGCACGGCGTTGAAAATCTTGCCGGAGAAATTCGGACTCGCGCCGTGAGTGAGATGTCCACCGTCGGCGAGGCGCATGCCGAGCAGCGTCTCGCCGGGCTCGAGCAGCGCCAGATAGGCGGCCATGTTGGCCGAGGAGCCGGAGTGCGGCTGCACGTTCGCGTAGTCGGCGCCGAACAGCTGTTTCGCCCGCTCGACCGCCAGGCGCTCGGCCACGTCCACGTGCTCGCAGCCTCCGTAGTAGCGCCTCCCGGGATAGCCTTCGGCGTACTTATTGGTGAGAAGCGATCCCTGCGCTTCGAGCACGCGCGGGCTGGCGTAGTTTTCCGAAGCGATGAGCTCGACGTGGTCCTCCTGGCGGCGACGCTCGGCGTCGATCGCGGCCCCCAACTCGGCGTCGAAGTCCGCAATTCCACCGCTCTCGAACATGCACACCTCCCGCGCGCACCCACAGGCCCGAATCCCCGGGCGGAGGGTACTGTGCCGCAGTCGAAACCCATTTTCCACTGATCGGGTTACTTGTTGCCATGAGACGATTACCTTAAGCTCCGGCCTCGCTTGCGAGACCGCGATATCATGATCAGCCTGGAAAAGGTACTGGAGTCAGGAAAGTTCGTTGTCACCTGCGAGCTGAATCCACCCAAGGGTACCGATCTGGGACCGTTGCTCGACAAGGCGCAACGCCTCGAGAACGTCGTAGACGCCTTCAACCTCACGGATTCCCACGCAGCGCACATGGCCATGACGCCACTTGCGGCCGCCCACCTGATGGTGGATCGCGGCCTCGAGCCGATCCTTCAGATCACGACCCGCGATCGCAATCGCATCGCGCTGCAGGGGGATCTGCTCGGCGCGCACGCCCTCGGCGTTCACAACGTGGTGTTCATGGGCGGCGATCCGCCGAGCACCGGGGACCACCCGGATGCCAAGCCGGTTTTCGACGTCTACTCCTCGATGATGCTGAAAGCCGCCAAGGCGCTGCAGAACGGCCACGACATGGCCGGCAACCCGCTCTCGGGCAGTCCGCGCTTCTGCCTCGGCGCCGTGGTCAATCCGGGGGCTTCGGATCTGGGTGAGGAGATCGCGCGCATGGACGAGAAGGTGCAAGCGGGTGCGTCGTTCTTTCAAACCCAGGCCGTCTACGACGCCGCCGCCTTCGAACGCTTCGCGCGGGCCGCCGAGCCGCTCCGGGTGCCGGTGCTGGCGGGCATCATCCCGCTGAAATCGGCCAAGCAGGCGCAATACATGAATGCGCACGTTCCGGGGATCACGGTGCCCGAGGCCGTGATGCGCGAGATCGGCGCCGCCGACGACCGTGTCGCCACCAGTCTCGCCATGGCGGCACGCACCATCGGCCAGCTGGACGGCATGTGCCAGGGCCTGCACATCATGGCCATCGGCTGGGAAGCGCACATACCGGCGCTGCTCACCCGGGCCGGCATCCGAAGCTAGCTCGACAAAGAGAAGGGGCCCGAGGGCCCCTTGCAAAAGTGGACTGATCGCAGTCCGGGGGGGGAGGAAGGCGTCATTCTCTCCAGAGGGGCTTTGCCGCCTCGCGAACGGCTGCGGCGCGGTCGAGGCCCATGTCCTCCAGCAGCCGGTCATCCAGTGTCAGGAGGTGCTGACGAAGCCTGAACCGCTGCTGCCAGGTCGTTACCACGGCGTACAGGCGCTTCAGCGGATGGCCGAATCCGGCGCCGAAAACGGGCCGGTGCAGGGTCTCGACATGCAGGTTGCTCATCACCATACTCCTTTAAGTTTGTTAATCCGAAAGATCCGATGGGTTACACTGCTCATAGCCTTATATGATGGGAAATATAGGGATTGTCCCGGATTTCGACAAACGATGATTTTTCGCCATTCGCATTAGAATTTTTGAGGCACCCGGCAACATGGCCCGACGTCTGCCCCCCCTCAACGCCCTGCGCGCCTTCGAGGCCGCGGCGCGCCACCTGAGCTTCACGCGCGCGGCCGAGGAGCTGCACGTGACCCAGGCGGCCATCAGTCACCAGGTGAAGGCCCTCGAGGAGGATTTGGGACGCAAGCTGTTCCGGCGCCTGAACCGCGCCCTGCGCCTGACCGACGACGGACAGGCGTACCTGCCATCGGTGTCGAAAGCGTTCGCGCTGCTCAACGAGGCCACCAGCGACCTTCTCACCAAGCAAGCGCCGGGGCCGCTGACGGTGTCCGCCCTGCCCTCGTTCGCGGCCCGCTGGCTGGTGCCGCGCCTGGGGCGCTTTCGCCAGATCCGGCCCGACATCGACCTGCGCATCGATCCGTCGGTGGCGCTCGCGGACTTCGCCGCCGGCGACGTCGACGTCAGTATCCGCTATGGGCGTGGCAAGTACCCCGGCCTGCGCGCCGACTGGCTGATGGCCGAGGACATATTTCCCGTTTGCAGCCCGACACTGCTCACCGGCGCCCACCCGCTGCGCGAGCCGGACGACCTGGCGCACCACGTGCTGCTGCACGACGAAGGCCATGGCGACTGGCGGACCTGGCTGCTGGCGGCGGGCGTCGAGGGGGTCGATCCGGCCCGCGGTCCCATATTCACCGACTCGAGCATGCTCATCCTGGCGGCCATGGCCGGCCAGGGCGTAGCGCTCGCGCGCGGCGTGCTGGCGGCGGACGAGCTCGCCGCGGGACGCCTGGTGCGGCCCTTCACCCTGAGCCTGCCCACCGAGTACGCCTACTACCTGGTGTGTCCCGAGGCGACCGCCGGGCAGCCGAAGATCGCCGCCTTCCGGGCCTGGCTGCTCGACGAGGCCGGCGGTGAGGCGTCGGCGGGTTGAGGCCTCAGCGCACGCGCCAGGCCTGGGTGCGTCGCTCCAGCCAGCGAGAGCCGAAGTAGTGCAGCACGCGCACTCCGGCGGCGGTGTAGAAGATCATCATGCCCATGGCCGCCGCCGGCGCGATATCGCCGGCGTCGTCCATGTTGAGCACCGCCACCGAGGCGAGATTGGTGTCCGGCCCGTAGAGGAAGATGACCGCCGACACGGTGGTCATCGCGTTGACGAAAAGATAAATGCTGATGTCGAGAATCGCCGGTAAGCACACCGGCACCGTGACGCGCACGAAGGTCTTGTAGAAAGGCTGCTTCAGCGACGACGCCACCGCCTCGAATTCCGCATCCAGCTGCTTGAGCGCCGTCAAAGCCGTCAGGTGGCTGACGGTGTAGAAGTGGGTGATGGTGCTGATCACCAGGATCGCCATGGTGTGGTAGAGGAACCCCAGGGGATTGTCGGGGTGGTTGAAAAAGAAGATGTAGGCGAGCCCGAGCACCAGTCCCGGCACCGCCATGGGCATCATGGCGAGAAACTGGAATGCGGCACGGCCGTGCCTGAAGCCACGCCCCTTCTCCACCAGGTAAGCGCCCGAGAACACGACGATGGTGCCGAAAAACGCCGTGTACAGCGCCATTTTGATCGAGTTGTAGTAGGCATCCCAGCCGCCGCCGTCCATGACGTCGAAGCGGTAGTTGTGCAGACCGAGACTGAGGTCGTAAGGATAGAACTTGACGAGCGCCGCGTACTGGCACACGGCCAGCATGCCGATCAGGAAGATGCTGACCAGCACCACGTAACCGAGCATGACGAGATCGAAACCGCGTTTCGGCTGCGGCTCGAGCGGCACCGCGCGCGCCGAGAGCAGCGCCACCTGCTTGCGCTGCACGACGCGATCGACCATGAAGGCGAGCACCGCCGGGATGAGCAGCACGACGCTGACCACCGCGCCCATCTCGAAGTTCTGTTGTCCGATGACCTGCTTGTAGATGTCCGTCGCGAGCACGTTGAAGTCGCCACCGATCACCTTCGGCGCACCGAAATCGGTAATCGCCAGGGTAAAAACCACGAACGCCGCGCTGATGAGGCCATAGCGACAGCCGGGAATGGTCACCGTGAAGAAGATGCGCAGCTTGCTCGCGCGCAGGCTGATCGCCGCCTCATAGAGTCGCGAATCGGCGATGGAGAGCGAGGTGATGATAATGATGATCGCATGGGGCAGCGTAAAGAACACCTCGGCGATGACGATGCCGATCGGTCCGTAGATGCTGTTGCCCATGAGCAGTCCGGTGATCAAGCCCTGGTTGCCGAACAGGTATACCAGCGCGATGCCGGGCAGCAGTGACGGCACCAGGATCGGAATCATGGTGATGCTTTTGAACAGCCCCTTGAACGGGATGCAGCTGCGCGTCAACGCGTAGGCGAAGGTGAACGCCAGAACGACGGTGATGACGGTAGTGACGGTAGCAATGTAGAGGCTGTTATTGATCGAGTAGGCGAGCGCCGGCGTCGAGAAATACTCGATGTAGTTCGCAATGCCGACGAAGGCCCCGTCGTGATCCTCGAGACTCTTGGAGAGCATCACGTAAAGCGGCAGGGCGAGCGACACGAGCAGATAGACGCCAATGACGCCCATGAAGGCGCGCATCATGCGGTCGTCACGACTGGCTTTCGGCTTGACGATGGGCGCGGAGAGAACCTCGGCCGCGGCTCTACTCATGGCTCACGCTGCCCCTGTAGATACGAATGTGCTCCTTGGGAACACGAACCAGCAGGGAATCACCCTCGGCAATGCTTTGATGGCGCATGAGGTTGATGGACAAATCCGCGAGCAACCGGCTTTCACCGGTCACCTCCGAGGCGAGCTCGGCGCGCACGAAAGAGCCGAGAAACTCGAGCCCGCACACCTGCGCCGGGTAGACATTCTCGTCCTCGGCGGTGACGCCCTGAACGACGATGTCCTCGGGCCGAACGGCAATGGTCACGTGCGCACCGTCGGCGAGCCCATCGGTGTCGCAGACGAGCTCCAGCTCGCCCATGCTCACCCGCCCGGGGCCGCGCACACTGCCCGGCACGAAGTTCATGGTGCCTATGAAATCGGCGACGAAGGAGGTGCCCGGCTCGCGGTAGATCTCGAGCGGTGTGCCAATCTGCTCGATCTTGCCGTGATCCATGACGACGATACGATCCGCCATGGTCAGGGCCTCTTCCTGGTCGTGGGTCACCATGATCGTGGTGATACCGAGGCGGCGCTGGAGCGACTTCACCTCGTGGCGAAGATGCACGCGCACCTTCGCATCGAGCGCCGAGAGCGGCTCGTCGAGCAGCAGCAGGCCGGGAGAGACCGCAATGGCGCGGGCCAGCGCGATGCGCTGCTGCTGACCGCCGGAGAGCTGCGATGGGTACTTGTCGCCCTGCTCGGGGAGTCCCACCAGCTCGAGCAGCTCATTGACGCGCCGGCGGATGTCCGCCTTCGACATCTTGCGATTCTCCAGGCCGTAGGCGACGTTCTTCGCCACCGACATGTTGGGAAACAGGGCGTAGGATTGGAAAACGATGCCGAAATCCCGCTCCGCGGGCGGCAGCGCGGAGATGTCGCACCCGGCCTGCTCGACGGTGCCCGTGGTCTGGATGTCGAGGCCGGCGATGGCGCGCAGCAGGGTCGTCTTTCCGCAGCCCGAAGGCCCCAGAAAGCACACGAACTCTCCCTCGAAAATCTCCAGCGAGATGTCCTTCAGGGCCGCGAACGGTCCGAACATCTTGGTCAGGCCGGAGATGCGCAGATAGGGCTCGCCTGGCGCTTGCTGAGCCTCGCTCATGGTGCTGGTCCCCGCCGGCGCGCGTTTAGCGGATTTTTACGGTAGCGGCACGGCTGTTCAGAAAAAGAGCCGGTTGCGGTGCCCACGGGCACCCGCAACCGGCTTCGATGGCTTTGGCTCGAGTTAGCTCTTCGGCTCGGACTTGGAATCGTAGCGTCGCTGCCACTCTTTCAGAATGCGCTTGCGATTCTCCGCCGCCCACTCGAAGTTGTTGTTGATCATCGCCTCGATGATCCCGGGCGGGAAGTACTTCACTTCCTTGGCCAGCTCCGGAATGGCTATGACGGCATAGCCCTCGTTGTACATCTTGTTAGCCTTCTCGGTCACCGACCAGTCCACCAGCTTCTGGGCAGCCTTGAGATTCTTGGTGCCCTTGACGATGGCGGTCGCTTCCATGTCCCAGCCAATGCCCTCGCTCGGGATGATGATCTCGAGCGGTGCACCCTGAGCCTTGGACTTGGCGCCGCGGAATGCGAAGGAGACGCCGATCGCGACCTCACCGCGCGCCGCCTGCTTGCAGGGCTTTGAGCCGGAGTGGGTGTAGTGGTTGATGTTCTTGTGCAGGTTGTCCATGAAGGCCCAGCCGTCGTTCTCGCCGAACATCTGCAGCCAGCTGGAAACATCCAGGAAGCCGGTACCGGAGGAATTCGGGTTCGGCATGGCCACGTGGCCCTTGTACTGCACGTTGGTCAGGTCCTTCCAGGAACGCGGCGGGGTGAGGCCGTGCTTCTTGGCCTCGACGGTGTTGTAGCAAATTGCCGCTACCCAGGCGTCCATACCGGTCCAGTAGGGCGCGCTGCCCTTGTCCTTGAACTTGGGATCGAGCTTTTCCAGACCCACCGGCGCGTAGGGATGGAGCATGCCCTCCTTTTTCATCAGCAGCAGGCTGGTCGCGGCCAGCCCCCAGATGACATCGGCCTTGGGGTTGTCCTTTTCCGCCAGCAGCTTGGCGGTGACGATGCCGGTGGAATCCCTGACCCATTTGATCTGGATGTCGGGGTAGTCCTCGTTGAAGCGGGCCGCGTACTTCTTGAGATCTTCCGCTTCTACAGCGGTGTAGACCGTCAGGGTTTCCGCCCAGGCCGTCGAAACCGCAAACAGCGCCGCGAGCACGCCACCGACGGTCCACCCGGCGATGCGGCTGGTGAGCGAAGAAATTTCGTTCATGATTGTCCTCCCTCCGAGGGGTTTTGTTGTTGCCGAAACCGGCCTCCCGGGCAGGGTACCCGGAGTCGGTGCCCACTATATGACAAAAAGCGTGTGCGGCAAAAAAGTGCCGAACGCGCCCTAACGGCTGCCGTACTTGACGAACAGCTCCCGGGCCAGGTCCCGGCCAGCCGCCAGCTCGGCGCTGGTGAGGTACTGGGCCACCGAATCCCGGAATTCCGGTGCCCCGGGGTATCCTCCGGCGGAGGCCACGCCGTACCAGGCAAAGGCCATCAGGTAGTCGCGCCCGACGCCGTCGCCGGTGCGGAACAGATGGCCGACGTTGGCCTGGGCAGCGGCATTGCCCTGCTTCGCGGCGCGCTGGAACCAGTCCATCGCCTTGGCATAATCCTTCTCGACGCCGAGCCCACCGGCAAATATCAGGCCGAGATTCTTCTGCGCGTCGCTGTCGCCCTGGGCGGCCGCCTTTCCGAACCACTCCTGCGCGAGCGCATAATCGAGCGGCACCCCACGCCCCGCCATGTAGAGCTCACCGAGGTTGTTCTGCGCCGCCTTGTACCCCTTGTCGGCGGCCTTGCGGAACCACCGGGCGGCCAGGGGCTCGTCCTTGCGCACGCCGAGGCCGTTGGCATGCAGAACGCCGAGACCATTCTCACCGCGCGGATCGCCGGCGTTGGCAAGAAGCTGGAATTCCTGAGCCGCCACCACGTAGTCGCGCTTGTTGGCGGCAGCCACGGCCGCGTCGTAGTCGGCGCCGCGCACCGCGGCGGCCACGACCATGCTCGCGAGCACCAGCAGCGCCAGAAGCAGGATCTCATTGGGCTTCATCGGTTGAGACTTCCGGCGCATGCTGATTCAGCCACTCGGGCAAGCTGATGAACCCGATGCTGACCCCGGGTCTTTCCGGCGAGAACGGGGCGCACCAGGAAATTGAGCGGCGCGTGCCGCAGCACCAGTGTACCCGGCTCGGGATGAGGGGTGTACTCGGCGCGAGCGGCGCTTTTGACCGGCGCACGCCGGGGGCGCGGCCCGCTGGGGCTCGGATCCCGAGCCCCGGCGGACACTCAGATCACGGTGAGCGCAATCCCGCCGACGCCGTCCACGCCACCGCGCAGCACGTCGCCGCGCACGGTCGCCCCGACACCGGCCGGCGTGCCGCTGAAGACGAGATCGCCGGCAGCCAGCGTGAACAGACCCGACAGGTACGCGATGATCTCCGGGACCTTCCAGATCATCTGGTTGAGATCGCCCTCCTGGCGAAGCTCACCGTTGACCTCGAGCCACACGCGACCCGACGTCGGGTGTCCGATGACGTCGGCGGGCACGATCGCCGAGCACGGCGCCGAATGATCGAAGGCCTTGCCGACTTCCCACGGGCGCCCCATCTTTTTCGCCTCGCCCTGCAGATCGCGCCGCGTCATGTCCAGGCCGACGGCGTAGCCATACACGCAGTCGAGCGCCCTGTCCTGCGGGATGTCCTTGCCGCCGCAAGCGAGCGCCACCACCAGCTCGAGCTCGTAGTGCACGTCCCCGGACTTGTCGGGATAAGGGAATTCGCCTCCATCCGCCACCAGCGTGTCGGGGTTTTTCTGGAAGAAAAAAGGCGCTTCGCGATCCGGGTCGTGACCCATCTCTATGGCGTGGGCTGCGTAGTTGCGCCCCACGCAGTAGATACGATGCACGGGAAAACGCCTCTCGCTTCCGCGCACCGCGAGACTCGCAACGGGCGGTGGCGCAAAAACGTACTCGCTGACCATACAGGATGGTATTGACGCCCACACGGAAGTGTCAATTTAATAGCGGTGAATGAATTATCTGGCCCATTTGGTTCTCGCCGAGCAAAGCAGACAGGGACTGCTCGGCAGTCTGCTCGGCGATTTCGTCAAGGGTCCGCTCGATGACCGGCTCCCGGAGACCGTTCGCCGGGGCATCCGGCTTCACCGCGCCATCGACAGCTTCACCGATGCGCATCCCCTGCACCTCGAAAGCCGCAATCGAATCGGGCCGAGCCGGCGCCGCTACGCCGGCATTATCGTCGACGTCTGCTACGACCACTTCCTGAGCCGGCATTGGGCCGACTACTCGAGCGAAAATCTCACCGATTTTGCCGCGCGCGTGTATGACGTACTGCGCGAGCATCGCGACGATCTACCCGATCGACTGCGGCGCATCGCACCGCGCATGATCGAGGACGACTGGCTCGGCTCCTATGCCGAGCTGGCCAATGTCGGCCGCGCGCTCGACGGGATCGCGCGGCGCATCACGCGCACTAATCCCCTGGCGGGCGCGCTGCCGGAGATCGAGGAAAACTACGCCGCGCTCGAGGAGGATTTTCGCCGCTTCTTCCCCCTGCTCGCGGCGCAGGCACAGCGCATGCTCGATGCGCTTGTTCGACGCAGCGCCAGTGATTAGATTGGCACCATGAGCTTGATGCGCCCCGAGATCGAAGATCTGGAGCCGAGCGGCATTGCGAGAATCGCTCTGCCGCGGTTCACCGACCCCGATGTCATTCCGCTTTGGATCGGCGAGGGCGACACGATCACCGCCGAGTTCATCCGCGAAGCGGCCAAGCGCGCCATCGACGAGGGCCATACCTTCTACGCGCACACCCGCGGCCGCGCCGAGCTGCGCGATGCCATCAAGGCGTATCTGGACCGTGTCTACGGCATCGATCTCGACCCGGAGCGCATCTCGGTGCCCGGATCGAGCATGATGGGTATCACCCTCGCCGCTCAGATGAGCGTGGGGCACGGCCGACACGCGCTCATCGTGAGTCCCAACTGGCCGAACATCGAGAACACCCTGCGCGCCACCGGCGCCGACGTGAGCTTCGTGCGGCAACGCGTGGAGAACGGGCGCTGGCATCTCGATGCGCAGGACATCATCGCCGCGGTGCGCGCCGACACTCACGCCATCTACATCAACAGTCCGTGTAATCCCACCGGTTGGATCGTTCCCCAGACGACGCTGGAGAGCCTGCTAGCATTGTGCCGGGAGCGGAACATCGTGCTGATATCCGACGAGGTCTACCACCGCACCGTGTTCGATCGGGACGTCGCGCCGTCGCTGATCACGCTGGCCGGCGACGACGATCCGGTGATCATCGTCAACGGCTTCTCCAAGGCGTGGGCCATGACCGGATGGCGCCTGGGATGGATGATTGCGCCGGCCCGCTACGCGACGCACATCGCCGTGCTGTCCGAGTGCTTCAACACCGGCGCCCCGAGCATCATGCAGTTCGGCGGCATCGCCGCGCTGCGCGACGGCGAGGCGCTGGTGGAGACGCTGCGCACCCAGTACGCGGGCGCCCGGGACATCGTCATGGAGGTTCTCGGGCGGCATCCGCGGGTCGCGCTTCCACAACCCGAAGGCGCCTTCTATGCATTCCCCCGCGTCGACGGCATCGGATCGAGTCTCGCCTTCGCAGAAAAGCTGTTGCAGGAATACGACGTGGGCGTCGCACCGGGGTACACTTTCGGGCCGGATAATGACGAGCACTTCCGCCTGTGCTTTGCGCAGTCGCACGGACGACTGACCGAGGCACTGGGACGCATCGTCGCCTGCATCGACGCCCGGGGATGAGCACATGACAGCGAGTTCACAAATGCGCGTCGACGAGAGCCGCATCGAGGAGTATCAGAAGGACGGCGTCACCGTGCTGCGCGGCGTGTTCGACGACTGGGTCGAGACGCTTCGCCGCGGCGTCGAGCGCAATCTCGCGGATCCCGGACCCTATACCAAGGGCTACACGCCCGAAGGCGGCTCGGGACGCTTCTTCGGCGACTACTGCAACTGGCAGCGCATCGCCGAGTACGAGGATTTCGTTCGCCACTCGTGCGCCGGCGCCATCGCCGGTCAGCTGATGCGGGCGCGTCACGTGCGCTTCTTCCACGAGCACGTGCTGGTCAAGGAGCCGGTCACCGAGGAGCGCACGCCGTGGCACCACGACGCCCCCTACTACGGCGTCGCAACCACCCAGAGCTGCAGCCTTTGGATCCCGCTCGATCCGGTGTCGCAGGATATTTGCCCGGAGTTCGTCGCCGGCTCGCATCGCTGGGGTCGGGTGTTCCTGCCGCGCATGTTCAGCGGCGAGGACTATATCCGCGCCGACGACGATCACGAGCCGATCCCGGATTTCGACCATCACCGCGGGGATTTCGACATCCGCGCCTGGGAGCTCGCGCCCGGCGACGCCATCGCGTTTGCTTTTCTTACCGTGCACGGCGCGCCGCCGAATCTCTCTCCGACGCGACGGCGCCGCGCCTTCTCGGCGCGCTTCGTGGGTGAGGACGCCACCTACGCGGTGCGCAGCGGGCGCACCTCGCCTCCTTTCCCGGAGCTCGTAGGACGCCTGAAAGACGGCGATCCGCTCGACGTCCCCGAGTTTCCCATCGTCTGGGAAGCGTCGTAGCCCGATCCCGGCGTGCGGCGTCAGTCCGCCCGGCTCCAGATATCCGCTACCTTGAAGCCCTCGGGAAACGGATCCTCGGCGTCGACCACGTATTGGCTGAAGCCGGTGATCCAGGCGCGCCCGCTCAGCGTCGGCACCACGGCCGTGTAGTCGCCCACCCGCGTCTCGCGCAACAGGCGGCCGGTGAACAGCGTGCCGAGGATGCCCTCGTGCACGAAGTCCTCGTCGAGGGCGAGCGCGCCCCTGGCGTGCATGACCGCCATCGTGGCGCAGGTTCCCGTTCCGCACGGCGACCGATCCAGCACTCCACCCCAGGTCTCCGGGCGCTGCCAGTCGAGCGGCCCCGTGGACACGACGACGGCGTTCTTGCGCATCGCCCGGGGATGCGTGGGTGGCGCCGAGAGCTGGGAGATGGAGACGTCGCGAATCGCGGGATTTTCCGGGTGCGCGATGGGTAGCTGCTCGGCGGCGGCGGCACGCAGCATCTCACCGACCCGGGCGATGCGGCCGGCGTTGTCCGGCTCGATGGCGACTCCCAGGGCATCGGCGTCCGCGATGACGTAGAACATCCCGCCCCACGCCACGTCGACGGTGACCCGGCCGAGCTCGGGCACCTCGAGCACGGCGTCGAGATGGGTCGCGAAAGCCGGCACGTTCTCGAAGGTGACGTTGGTGACCTTGCCGTTGCAGATCTCCGCCTGAACCTCGATGAGCCCCGCGGGCGTCTCCAGCTTGAGCTCCGTCACCGGCTCCTTCGCGGCCACCATACCGGTCTCGATGAGCACCGTGACCACGCAGATGGTGTTGCTGCCGGACATGGCCGGGTACTCGCTCTGCTCCATGATGACGAAACCGGCATCGGCCTCGGCGCTGGTGGGCGGCAGGATCAGGTTGCAGCAGGTGGCAGGATAGCCGCGCGGCTCGCGCAGCATGCGCCGGCGCAGGCCGTCCTGGTGATCGCGCAGGTAGCACATCTTCTCGAACATGCTGGCGCCGGGAACGTCCAGCACGCCGCCGACAATGACCCGCCCGGGCTCGCCACAGGCGTGCACGTCGACGGCGGAGATCATGCTGGCGATGCGCATTGGCGGACTGTCACAATGACCGAACGGGCACCGGCAGTATAACGAAGGAGTCTTTCCATGAGCGATCGGGTGACCATGAGTCTCGCCGAGGTCCACGCCACGACAACGCGCATACTGCTCGCTCACGGCGTGTCGACCGATCAGGCCCGCGCGATCGCCGACACCGTCACCAACGCCGAGCGGGACGACTGCAAGTCCCACGGGCTGTTTCGCGTGCCCGGCTACGTCGCATCGGTGAAGAGCGGCAAGGTGAATCCGCGCGCGGTGCCGACCATGCGGGATCTGGCCCCCGGGGTCATTCAGGTCGACGGCCAGCACGGCTTTTCCCCCCGGGCGCTGGAGGTGGGTCGCGCGCCGCTCGCCGAGCGCGCGCGCAGCCAGGGCATCGCGGCGCTCGCCGTCGTCAACGCCCATCACTTCGCCGCCCTGTGGCCCGAAGTCGAGCCGCTCGCAGAGCAGGGACTGGCCGCCCTCGCGTGCGTCGACTCGTTCAGCTACGTGGCACCGGCCGGCGGCAGCAAGCCGCTCTACGGCACCAACCCCATCGCCTTCGCCTGGCCGCGCCAAGGCCGGCCGCCGCTGGTCTTCGACCAGGCCACCAGCGTCAGCGCCCGCGGCGAGATCCAGATCCACCTGCGCGACGGCAAGCCGATCCCCGAGGGCTGGGCCATCGGACCCGACGGCGGGCCGACCACGGACCCCCGGGCGGCGCTCGCCGGTGCCCAGCTACCCTTCGGCGGCTACAAGGGCGCCGCCTTGTCGCTGATGGTCGAGCTGCTCGCGGGGGCGCTGGTGGGCGACGTCTTCAGCTTCGAGGCCAGCGCCCGCGACAACGGCGACGGCGGCCCGCCGGAGGGCGGCGAGCTCGTCATCGCTATCGATCCGGGACGCTGCGTGGCCGAGGATAAGCGCGCCGGCCAGCTGGCCCACGCCGAGGCGCTGTTTGAAAAGATCCTCGAGCAGGACGGCGCGCGCCTGCCCTCGGATCGCCGCTACGCGGCGCGCCGGCGCACACCCACCGAGGGGATTCGTATACCGGCCTCGCTTTACGAGACGCTCGAAGAGCTCGAACGCGCTCAGTAACGCGGGGGCTTGGTGACCTGCACGCCGCCCGATGTGAGCCGCGTGTTGGCGAGCACGCGTTCCTCGTGGTTCATGCGCCAGCTGAGCATCCTGCGCGTGTGCTCGAGGACCTCGGCCCGGGACGCCGCATCCTCGGCGAGATTGCAAAGCTCGGCCGGATCTTTCTCGAGATCGAAGAACAACGGCGGCAGCGCGGTGAAGTGGACGTACTTGTAACGCGCACCGCGCAGCACGCTCAT
>JABAHS010074847.1_pt1 | contig 38461 bp, 28 predicted proteins | sample 7062111 | NCBI WGS metagenome assembly JABAHS01 (sample SAMN14534600, study PRJNA622989) | marine sediment metagenome | biome: marine biome [ENVO:00000428]; feature: marine pelagic biome [ENVO:01000023]; material: deep marine sediment [ENVO:00002113]; isolation source: pool of 4 deep marine... | reverse complement strand
GAAACAGTTAAAAGTTGAAATTGAAAAGTGTAAAACCACAACTAAAAATGCAAAATTGTGGAGGGCCTTCGGGCGGACTCTTATTTTAGCCGGCGTAAAACGGTTGTTTTTTGTCATTTATAGACCACCCAGTTAGATAACGCTTCGCTATCTAACGGGGCAAGAAAATGTTCAAAAACTTGTCGTTTATCGACAAATATTGGTTTTTTTGCGCCCTGAACCAATTTTGCTCAGGCTAACGCCTAAATGGTACAGGGCTAAACTTGCGGTTCTCCGCTATCTGCCACTTCTGTGGCGATTGTAATTATACCAAACGGTCATTAAATGTTCAATAAAAAATGAACTTTTTTAAGAAAATTTAATCGATTCTGGATGCTCAATTCTCGTTAGTTAAGAGTGAGCTAAAGTGTCTAAAGTGCCTAAAGTGAGCTAAAGTTGGATTCTCGAGGCTCATGTCTTGTATAGCGTGGGGGGAAATGGAGCATTTCTACCGTAGGCCGCGATTCGCATCGTACAGTATCACGTAGGCCCGTTCGGGCCGGAGTGAATAGAGAAAATGCGAACCGCAGGTAGAAATGCGTAGATGCGTGGATTTATAGATACATGGGTGAAAGGGGCTTGAAACAGTTTAAAGTTGAAAGTGAAAAGTTTAAAACCACAACTCAAAGTGTAAAATTGTGGAATCGCTGCGTGATGGCTTTCTAATTTTTTACAGGGAAGGCTTTATTACATGAAGATAATTATAGCATTATACACACATTTATTGATTCAAGCCGTCGGCATATCCAGCGTTTTCGGCCCGGTGAACAGGTAGGGATTATTTACTTTTCATGGATTCCCGGCTTGTAGTTTAATTTCTCAAGGGCCTCAGCGGCGGCTTCGTGGATATACTTATCTTTATCACCCAGCAACTCTATTAGCGGCTCTACCGCTTTTGTATCACCTATCCGGCCCAGCGCCCCAGCGGCGGCCCTGCGGATATCTCTATCTTCATCACCCAGCAAGTTTATCAGCGGCTTTACCGCCCTTACATCACCTATATTGCCCAGTGCCAGAACGGCGGCTTTGCGGACGTGCCATTTTTTATCCCCCAATGCCTTTATCAGCGGCTCTATCGCTTTTGTATCACCTATCCGGCCCAGCGCCTCAGCGGCGGCTATGCGGAGATACATATCTTCATCACCCAGCAACTTTGTCAGGGGCTCTACAGCATTTGTATCGCCTATCCGGCCCAGCGCCCGAGCGGCGGCTCTGCGGATAGACCAATCCCCATATCCCAGCGCATTTATCAGCGGCTTTACCGCTTTTTTATCACCTATCCGGCCCAGCGCCTCAGCGGCAGTTATGTTGGTAGACCAATCTTTATCACCCAGCGCGTTTACCAGCGGCTCTATCGCTCGCCTGTCGCCTATCTTTCCCAGCGCCTCAGCGGCTGCCTTGCGGACACGCCCTTCTTCATCCCCCAGCGCGTTTATCAGCGGCTCTATCGCTCGCCTGTCACCTATCTTGCCCAGCGCCTCAGCGGCGGTTGAACGAACGATATAGCTATCTTCGACTGAACGGAGGATATACTTATCTTCATCACCCAGCAACTTTATCAGCGGCTTTACTGCCTTTGAATCACCTATATTTCCCAGTGCCTCAGCGGCGTGATCGCGGACAAACCAATCTTTATCCCCCAGTGCGTTTACCAGCGGCTCTATCGCTTTTGTATCACCAATCCTGCCCAGCGCCCAAGCGGCGTCCTGGCGGAAATCATTGTTTTTATTCATATCGGCCAGCACATTTATCAGCGGCTCCAACGCCCTGGCATCACCTATCATACCCAGCGCCCGAGCGGCGGCTTCGCGGACATCCAGATTTTTATCGGCCAGCACCTCTATCAGCGGCTCTACCGCTTTTGTATCACCTATCAATCCCAGCGCCGTAGAGGCGGCAGCGCGGATACTCGATTTTCTATCCCCCAGCGCGTTTATCATCGGCTCTACAGCTTTTGTATCTCCTATCTGGCCCAGCGCAATAGCAGCGTAGTGGCAGATATAATTATTTTTAAACGCCTGTAACAGCGGGTCTACCGCTTTTGTATCACCTATATCCCCCAGCGCCTCAGCGGCTCTTTGGCGAACATCCGGATGTTTATCGGCCAGCGCCTTTATCAGCGGCTCTACCGCCCTGTCATCACCTATCCACTTCAGCGCAACAGCGGCGTATTCGCGGACATTCGGATCTTTATCGGCCAGCGCCTTTATCAGCGGCTCTATCGCCGGTTCTCCTATTCTTACAAGCACCTCAAGGGCATCTGAACGGACAGACATATCTTTATCCCCCAGCGCTTTTATCAGCGGCTCTATCGCCGGTTCTCCTATTTTTATAAGCTCCTTAACGGCGTCTTCGTGGACACGCCAACTTCCCCGACCTCCGTAACCTCTCCAACTTCCATTCAACTGCTTTATCAAAGACTCCACTGTCTCTGTTTTATCTTTAGAAATGGATGCAGTTTCCGGAGTGCTTTTGGCAATAGCCGTGTTCGAATTGGAAGGGATCAGGTTTACTGCAGTCAATATCGCAAGTACTGCGAAAACCCTCATAAACGGCTTTAGCTGACATTTCTCATTTAAACGCTTAAGAAACATAATCATTCTTTCTAAACCATCAATATCCCCATTCTCTAAGAATCGGCTGAACATCTTTGATAGTGAGTTTTCGAAGATTTGCAAGCCGTGGGTCTTCTCCAAAATACGAAACATTCAACCTATTTGTCGGATGACCCGAGACCTTTTCTATATGAAATGTTAGGGTTATCTCTTCGTAGAAAGTTCCATCAACCGTCTTATACCGATTTGGTCCCCGAAACGTTTCTTGTTCCCCTATCCAGCGATAACCCTTGTCAGTTTTCCTGAAGGCGATGGTTCTTGATGTCTTTGAAGATATGTGAAGCATTGCGTCATATGCTTGTCTCATCGGACGCGATTCGAGTCGAACATCAGCCTTTTCCGGAAGGGGTGAAAAACCGTATTTTACACGTTCAAAAGATTCTGCAGCATTCAACAAAGGAGCAATTTTAGGGTCACTCATCTCGACCCTTACCGGAAACAATTCTATTATCCTGTACGCAAGATAAAAAAGAGAGCCCGTCAAACACAGCAATATAAAAGACACCAAAATAAGTATTTTCAAGAGCAACCGTTTTTTCTTTGCTTTTTGTTTCTTCATAAAATCCTTCTCTTAATCTGACGTTTCCTATTTAGACGTTTAAAAAACATGATTTTCCCCCTACGACATCAGGAATTTAAAATTCCATGAATAGCCAAGCATTGCCATGAAATCAAGTTATCTCGTAGAGCCGGGCTGATATATTGTCTTCGGCCTTTTTGCTAAAGAACTTTGAAGCATTTCGAAGTGAAGTTTGCTATTCCAAATAAAAAAGGTGGGATGCGTAAATCCCTGCCCTCCCAAACAGATCGGGGCAAGCTAAATAAATGATTAAGGATGAATGATTATTGACTAATTTTTGTAGATTCTTCTCTGCGTTCAGAATAACGTTGAAAATTACCATCCCCAAAGCCTTCGGCTTTGAGTCTGCCACCCAAAGGAAATGATTAATGATGATTGTGATTGACACGACACCATACAGTCACGACAGTGCCGGAGTGAATAGAGAGAATGCGAACCGGAGGTAGAAATGCGAAGGGAGAATGTAAATGTTAGAATTGAGCCCAGTTAGAAAGTAAACAGGCGCCTTGGCGCCTACTTCTAATGAGCCAGTGAATTGAGAATTTAGAATTGGTCTACGGCATTTTTTCAGTCTTTTTGGAGACTTTATTTTGACAATCTCAGAGATTTTAAGTATATTACTCGAAATGTGATCATTCGGGCATTTTAGGGAACGCTTTTCAAGGAAAGTGAGTATCTATGCCATGAAAACATCATGTCTTAAAGCAAGTTGTATATTATTGTTGCTCATTCTGACAGTTGGCTTTTTCCTGCCGGGCTGTAAAAAAGCAGCCCCGACCAGGAGAACGTCACCGAGATCAAGGCAAGAGCAGGCTGCAAGGGAGAAGGAATTCCTGTCAGATCCAAATCTGGTGAGTTGCAAGCTTGAAGAAAGCACAATCTCGGAGATCGATCTTGCGGAAAAACATCGGCCTTCATTTGTCCGGAGGATGGAGCGGGAAAAGAGGGAAGATGTGAAAGAAGGTGAGATCACCTTCGCCGGCCGCCCATTTAAGGTACTGTTGGGAGAGAGGCCGGAACGGGAATTTTACCTGCATGACGTCGAAAATGAATTCGGCCCCTACTGGTGGGGCTCATGGAGCCTGTATTCTTATCACATGATCGACGACAAGTATTATCAATTCACGACCCTCAAAGGGGAAACCAAACTGGGTGTTCTCCCTTACAAGGGCGAATTGGGTGTGTTCAGAACCGGCAAAGGTAACCGGCAACTCGAAAAAGCCGAATTCAAAGGCTCATTGAAACAAGCGGGTTACGTCTCAGTGCCGGTAGGAACCATAAAGGAACGCTGGCCCGATGCAGTTACCGAATGCAAGGTGCCGGTGGGTGACTACACGCCATATCTCCTGAACATCACCTATGATAATCTGAATATCAGCATCTCGAACAACTATCACACGAACGCACAAGGGCAATCCGAAGAGGAAAAGCAGACCGTTTATGGTATCACGATTCGCAAAGATGGACCTTATGTGCTTGACTTCTCCAGCAAACCGGCAGTTGTCTTTGATGAGCCCGGTAAAGACAAGACCACGTTCAGACGTGGCGATAAGATCAAGTTCGCCGCCGTACTGGTGGATCCGAAGCTGGATATCATGATCCGCGGGCTGGATGATACGTCGGTCAAAATCGAAAAAGAGTACAAAGATGAAGACGGCAAGGTGATTCACACCATGAAAGTGAATAAGTCGCTCGATCCGAATGTGGTCATTACGCGGTCCGATGGCAGTATCGTGGCCGAGGGTGTCATGCCGTTTGGGTGAGCAGGAACCTGCGGGTACACGTGGCGTGTACCGGACGATCTGGAACTTAAGGGCGATGAAGAAGAACTGACCGTAACAGTGACCTATGAAACGCAGAAGCTTTACGGCAAAGTAGCTTCACAGCGAAGAATTAAGATCCGCAAATAAGCCAATTAGGTAAAGTGCGGCTCAAGCGGGAACCGTTCAAGTGGGAATCATCCTCATCTACTTTATTCTTAAATCCTTATAGTCGACAGCATCCTTTTTAAGAAAATCAGCCGGGGGGATTGGGCCGGTCTTTTACCTGTAATTTGAAGGTATTGGATAATCTTTGAAGTTAGTAGAGCCGCCATTATTAAGAGCGAACGGAGTAGTAGTAAAGCACCAGACATCGACGCTATCCGGCTTAGGGTGATTGTACAGAACTTGAAGGGCTTTTTGAGATCGGTTGCCGAGTTTTTTTGGCGGCATCAGCAAATTTTAGAACAGCGGGTCAATTTTCACGTCCCTGAACCTTTTGTCGATAATGGGGGTATCGAGGGGCAAGGGGATACGATTTAAATCAACGATATCTCCATCAACCACCAATTCAATTTCGGTTCGGGCCCTTCTGATATGATGCAGCCTTTTATCAGAATATTCCTTTGCCTTCTTCTTTGTGTAAGGGGTCCATTTATCATTTTCGTAAAGAACAAATTTGGGCAGGGCACCGGATTCGGACTTTACGTGATCGGGCCAGGGTGGGCCGATTTTGAGGAATTTACCATCGCGGATATGCGCTTCTGCTCCCGGAGGGTACTGTGTGCCTTTGGGGGTGATTAGTGTTCCCGTTAGGGGAGAGAAGATGCGAACGCCGGCTTTGATTTCGCCCAGACTTTTGTCAGGGCTTCTCAATAGTATTAGCGGGGCTTTGCTGCTCTTTACCGAGAGAATATGCGGCCAGGCAGCTTCAAATTCTGCCCGACTGGTAAATGGAATTACATGGATGGCACCTCGTTGAGAATGTACCATTGTGTGCGCTTGTTTTCGCAACGGCTCCAATTGTTTTGGCCAGTTCTTCGGCCATGCTCCCTCATTAGTCACTTCATACAGCGCATATACGGAATACACCGCGCAAAGGACGAGGGCGGCAACGATAACGAACCTATACTTTTTGAGCATATTCATAATGATCACCTTTCTTATCGCATAAAAATCAGCTCTTTTGCTGAGGGCCTTCGCCGGCGGCCCGAAACGTCAGGATTAAACCGCCAGTGAGAGCCTATACCGTCGACGCCGGGATTTTTAGCTTAAAAATCGCACACAACAGGCCGGGATAAGCCCGTAGTCTGGTCCCGGGCCAATTCTCAAGCGTAAAGTCGACAGATCTGGTCCTGTTTTTACATATTTCTATTATAAGTGACGATTCTGAACATCAAAAGTTGACAGGTTTTTTTGAAATTTTCCGACTTTTTTCTTAAGAAGTGGATTACTTTTTCGGGGTATTGGCGGGCACGTTTTTTAATCGGTTTCTTGATTATAGGAATATATTTGTCGGGAAATTAAAAAAGGTGAGAAAGTTGTAAAAAGCATGATTGTATAAAACTTTGGCTGAGAGGCAAAAACCGGTTAAATCCGGCTTATCAACTCAATCAGCGGCGATTTTTTCGGCGTTGGCTGGTAAAGTGGCCCCCTAAATCTGTCGATTTGGACAGCATAATAAGTGATGGTTATTTGAGTTTAAGGGGATTTACAATGGATGAAACAACTGAGCGAAGGACAGAGCAGAGACTTCGTTATTGTTGGCCGGTCTGGTTCGCCGAGGATTTCAACGATGTACTTTCACAGGGTCAAATGGTAGATATTTCGAGCAGAGGTGCGGCATTTACCTGCTATGACGACGGCAGTTGCCCCTACCTCGGCCAGCATATAACCACTCGCTTTAGTATACCTCGGCTTGGTCCGGAAGAATCCTTCGATATGGAGAATTTTACACGTTCCGGTCATATTTCGAGGGTCGATGAGGTCAATAACTACTCACGCCGGGTTGTTATTCAATTTGCAGAGCCGCTTCCTTTCAGGCCGGGCGAACAAACTGAAGGCGAAAGTGAATTCGGCGTTGAGGAAGTGCTTGAGACTGTAGAAGTGTGAGAACTATCCTCATTTACGGTCGAGATTGCACATCACATGCGATGCGATATGTCGTTAACCGGGATTTAGGGAAATAATATTCTTATATCATATTGGGTATAGGAAAAAGTGGGAAGCGGAAAGATGCAGGGGCGATTCACTCGAATCGCCCCTGTTGATTTTGTTGGATAGTATTCGGAGCGGCGATTAGGGTGTTTTTTCCTTTTCTGTGGAGTTGTTATTTGCCGAAAGCTCGTTTTTCATGTAGTACTTTCGGTGCAGTAGGCCGCGAACAAGCAGGCCGACACCTACGCCGCAGAGAATCACAAATATCAAAGCTCCGACATCATTCGTATGCATAGGATTAAGAAAGGTAAAGCCGAGCCCGATGATAATCAGCATAATTCCTGCGGAGACATATTTTATCCAGGCGGGTCCTGCCGGTTTTGGTTTTGGAGGCACAATTTCGGACAGTGGCGTTCCTTTTTCGATGGCCGTCATAATCTGTTTGTGTTCGAGGCGTTTCTTAAGATAGTAAAAAACGCCGATAGCAATGACAGGGCTGCATAAACTCAGTATTATTACCGCCGCCGTTAAGCCTTGCAAAATATCATCCATTTTTTTTCCTTTCAAATTTAAGTTAATGTTAAAGAACTGAATCCACTATTTTATTCTTACCAGGCAGTTGTTTGTTTTGAGGTATACTTTTCCTACGCAGCAGAGTTGGCCCGGCCGTATCATTTGCATAAGTTTGGTTTTGCTTGTTTTTGAGATTACGATCAAGGGCAGGTCTGTTCTTATGGAACCATTGTGTGTCCATGCCGGCTTTAGATAACAGTTTGTTTTCATCGTTTTATATTCCTGAATTATTTAATTTCTTTTTTTTAGTTTTTGTTGTCTTTTGCCGGTTAGTCGCTGGTAAGGGGGGGCAGGTTTCAAGAAATATACGATTTTTTCCTAATTTTTGTGTAGAATATCGGTGCTGTGAATTTTTGGCGTATTTTCTATAATAGTTTTAGGAAATCTGAAACTTGTTGGGCTTTCTATTCGACTAACAATAGAAGGAGCCTTTTTTGGTAGAAAAGATATGGCAAAAACGGCAAGAGAAAAAGTGGTTACGACTGCTTCGCAGCGGTGACCATGATGCTTTTGGTGAGTTCATTGACAAATATAAAGAGACGGTTTTTTTGTGCAGCCGGAGACTTGGATTGAGCGAGGAAGAGACCGAGGATGTTGCGAGCGAGACGTTTCTGGCAGCTTACAAGGCGATAGGGGGGTACAGCGGCCGGTCTGAATTAAGCACGTGGCTTTGGAGTATAGCTTACAGGCAGGGGATAAATTACCTGCGAAAGAACCGAAAAGAATGGCAGCTTGAAGCTGAAGCGGGCGAACAAATTGGTGACAGCAAGGAGCAAGGGCCGGCCGAAGCGGTGCAGAGCAGAGAAACTGAGCAGGTTGTCTGGGAAGCGGTGGAACGGCTGCCGCGACTCTGGGCAATGGCGGTTATACTATACTATCGAGAAGAAAAAAGTATCGTTGATGTTGCAAAGATCATGCAAATAAAGGAAAATACAGTTAAAACATATTTGTTTAGAGGTCGTAATAAATTAAAACAATTATTAGCAACAACTTTTGAGTAGGATGTCGATGATGGCCGGCAAATTAAATGAAGATAAATTTGATGAGATGTTAGGAAAGTCTTTGCGGAGACATTCGGAGCCGGTGCCGGCTGATTTTACCGAGAGGATGTTGAGACAGATTGAAGAGGCGGAACAGCGGCGGATTCTGGCCCGGGTGGTTTTGCAGGAAAGGCTTTCTCTTGCGGGGTGTATTGTATTCGGCGTTCTGGCGGCCGTTGGGATTGTGGTTTTTCCGGGGAGGATTGCGGGGATTCTTCGAGGTATTGCGGCCGGCTTTGCAGAGCGTGGGGGAGCATTGGTTGACGGCATCGGTGAGTCTATATCGATAGAGGCTATCAGGAGTGAGTGGCAATTGTATACGATTCTTGCGCTGGTGCTTGTACTTGCCTTTGTTTGTATTTTGGATACGTTGGTGGGTGAGAAGTTAAGGGCTGCGTGAAGAGCAGGGGGTTGGAATAAATTCGGAGGGAGATTGCGGGGGAATGGGTAAGTCAGCGTTTTTTGCGGCGGTGACGGCGGAGGATTAAAAAGACCACGAGCGCCGTAACTATAACGATTACCAGTACTTCACCCTGACCGAACAATACACCAAGCATAGCGACCTTGCTTTTTGATTTATCACGTCTTGTTTTCGTTTTTAATATCGAACGTCCGGCATGAGTCTATCGTTGCAGTCCTTTTATGTCAAGTTTGGTTGAGGAAAATATCCTGTTGTTCGGATCCGGTGTCAGGTTAAGAAATATTAAAAATGTGTGAGTAATTTGCATTCTTCGCGCATAATACATAGTAGAAACCGGTAACAGAATCGCGAGTCTGTAAAAGTGGCTGATCAGTCTAACAAACAGGATTGGGCGTGGATATCTGCGGGCGATGCAGATATGTGGCGGGAATTCCTGAGCAGGGAGATACCACGGCTTTACGGTATGTTTATGCGGCGGTGGCCGAATCCTGCGCTGGCTGAAGAACTGGTTCAAAAGACGGTTTTTGACGCTGTACGTGGACGCAGCAGCTATGAGCCGACGAAGGGCAGCGGTGAAGAATGGATATTCGGTATCGCACGGAATAATATCCGCCTGGAGATTAGAAAGCGAGCGAGCCGGCCCAGTGTTGACGGTGATATCAGCGGCTACATGGAGACGATTGACAATGAGCCGTTGCCTGACGAGGTGCTCGAACAGAAAGAAACGGCAGCAATTGTCAAGGCGGCATTGGCCGGATTGGCAAGTAAAGAGCAAGCAGCGCTGAGGGCCAAGTATATCGAAGGACTCTCAGCGCGTGATATTGGCCGGCGGTTGGGAGTTACAGAAAAGGCTGTGCACAGCTTGTTATATCGGGCGAGGATTTCACTTCGCCGGGAGCTTGAGAGAATGGCACCGGCGGATAAGAAGGGATAAATAATTATGAAACCTAAAGAAGACAATTTAGAACAAAATATCTCACGGCTGGTGAAACTGGCCGGCGATGCAGATAAACCAAGTAGTGAGTTTGTTGATTCGGTGATGGATGGTGCTCTTGATGAACTCAAGACACCGGGCACTGGCGCCAAGAAAGAGAAGAGCGGCAAAACCACAAAAAGTAAATGGGTAAAGGGATTCGCTTATGCGGCATCCATTCTTATTCTGGTAATTACTTTAACGTTGCCAAGTCTTAAGCGTGCGTGTGAAAGGAAAGCACGCCCATTGATGGCGAGAAAGATGGCTCCGTTGGAGTATCAAGTTTCCAATTCCAAGGAAGTAAGTGGCCTGAACACATCGCCTCAACCACCCAAACGGAAAGCACATTTTGTAGGGACACCGATGAGTACCAATAAGCCTATGGCACTTAAAGACGCTAAGGAAGAACATAAAGTTGCGTTAAGGGTGGGTAGACCGGAAGCGGGTTTGATTGTCGCCCGCAAGTTGGAGCCGGGAAAGCGGAATTATCCTCCGATGGCGCACGGAGGTACTACGCCGCCGAACGGCGAAGATGTGGATGCGATGTTCTTTAAGAACTACGGCGTTAATCCGTTTGTCGATACCGAAGATGACCATCTGTCCACTTTTGCGACGGATGTCGATACGGGCAGCTATACGGTTGTTCGGCGGTATCTGCATGATGGCCATCTGCCGCCGGAAAAGGCTGTGAGGGTGGAAGAGTTTGTCAATTATTTCAACTATCATTATGCCGCACCGCAGGAAGACGATTTTGCTGTTTACGCAGAAGCTGCACCGTGGAGTTTCGGGACGGGTCGCAAGAACAGCTATCTGCTTCGGCTCGGATTGAAGGGTAAGCAGGTTAGCGAGGAATACCGTAAGCCGGCGATTTTGACCTTTGTAATCGATGTTTCGGGGTCTATGAGACGTGAAAACCGGTTGGGATTGGTCAAGCGAAGCCTTCGGATGCTGGTGGAGAGGTTAAGAGAAGAAGACCGGATAGGGATTGCAGTTTACGGGAGCCGAGGCAGGAAAGTGATGGACCATCGGGGACTTTATGAAAAGGGCGAGGTTCTTGGGGTAATCGAATCACTTCAAGCCCAGGGCTCAACATACGCCGAGGAAGGCATTCGCATCGGTTATGAAATGGCGGAGGATGCCTATAAAAGGGGATATATCAACCGGGTCATACTTTGTTCGGACGGCGTAGCCAATGTAGGCAGGACAGGAGCCGATGATATTTTAGAGGTCATCAGGAAAAAGGCAGAGAAAGGGATTACGCTTTCGGCCATCGGTTTTGGGATGGGCAATTATAACGATGTGCTTCTGGAAAGACTCGGCGACAAGGGTAATGGGCATTACGTTTATATTGATACTATTGCCGAGGCAAGGAGGGTATTCGAGGACAACCTTACCGGCACTTTGCAGGTGATCGGCAGGGACGTCAAGGTACAGGTTGATTTCAATCCTGAGGTTGTGCGAAGCTACCGGCTGATTGGCTACGAGAACCGCGATGTACCGGATGAGAAGTTCCGAGACGATAAGTATGACGGTGGTGAAATAGGAGCGGGGCATTCGGTAACGGCCCTTTATGAATTGAAGTTGTGGCCCGACAGGGAAGGGACAGTCGCGACCACTTACGTTCGCTATAAACATGCTGATACAAGCGCGGTAACGGAATTTAAGAGTCCTGTTGCTGTTGAAGATTTTAACAGGAGCCTTGATAGTTCAAGCAGCGAGTTTAAGCTTGCCGCGACAGTAGCCGAGTTCGCAGAGATTCTTCGTAAGAGTTACTGGGCCAAAGGGGCAACACTCGATAGAGTGCTTGAGCGCGCCCAGCAGCTCAGCAGGGAATTCGAAGGAGACGGCGATGTAATCGAACTTGTTGATTTGATATCGAAGGCCGAGCGGTTGATGAGGGATGTGGAAGATGATATTTTCGAGATTGAAGAGCCTGTCGATGTTGGAGATGATGAAGACGAATTCCTTCGGCCTTAGCGGTGAAATATTAACGTGAAAGATTGGAGAGGCCTGTCTTTTGGCAGGCCTTTTTGTTTTTGGATGATGATTTTTAGAAGGTAATCTTGAATTCGTTGTATCGGGGGTCGATGGGGATTTCTTCGATTTTGTTCTCTCTTATGTAGCCGGGGAAGGATTCCTCGATGTTCCGTATGCAGGCAGTAATTTCATCTACCGGGCCCTGGGCGAGCATTTCCACGGTACCATCAGAACAGTTTCGGACAAAACCGGTCAGCCTGTGACGGTTGGCTATGTGAAAAGCGGTGTAGCGAAAACCGACACCCTGTACCCGGCCGACGAAAATTATATGTTTTGCAGTCTGGCTCATTTTCCATTTTATATTAATCCCTGTCGTTTCCTGCTGCAAGCGTGTATTTTGGCTATAGGCAATAGCGAAAGAGATTAAGGTTCACTGCGGGCATAAATTCGAGTATAATCCGCTGTTTCGGAAGTGCCTGCTAATTATGGAAAGAAGTACAAAACAACAAATAGAGAGAGACGAGCAGATTTATCAGCTTACGACGCTTGTAGCGGGTGATGTTTCGCTTCAGGAGGTTCTGGATAAGCTGGCGGAAGCGGCTGTTAAGATAACCGGCGTCAAGGCCTGCTCGATTCGTCTTCTGGATGAAGATGCGGGCGATTTGAAGATGCGAAGTACGTACGGGCTTAGCGAAGAATACCGTAACAAGGGAGTTGTTTCAAAAAATGACCCGGTGGTTAAGGCTGCGTTTGCGGGCGAAGCGGTGGTTCTGGATGATATGCGGATTGATGGGCGGGTGAAATATAAAGAGGCGACAATCAGAGAGGGTCTTGTCAGCCAGCTTACCGTTGTGATGCAATTCAAGGGTGAAGCAATCGGCGTGCTTCGACTTTATAGTCCAAAGCCCAAACACTTTGACCATGATGATGTTGGTATTGCCAGAGCGGTAGCTTCTCAGTGTGCAGTTGCGATAACAAACGCCAAGCTGTATTCGGAGGCAATTGAAGGGGCCCGTATCGCCGAACAGATGCGTTTAGCGGGGATTGTTCAGCGTAGAATGATTCCTGAGAAGGCTCCGCTGGTGCCGGGTTTAGATTTAGCGGCTGCCTATATTCCCTGTTATGATATCGGCGGCGACCTTTACAATTTTCATCAAATAGGTGACGACTGTATTATTGTTGCGATTGCCGATGTGATAGGCAAAGGGATTCCTGCTGCGCTTATGATGAGTTCGTTTCGAGGTGCCGTGCAGGCTTACGCTGACACTGAGACTTCCAAAAATGTTGCGCCTGAAGATATTATTAATAAAATAAATAAGCTGGCTTGTGGTGAATGCAGGGATGGAGAGTTTATCACGTTCTTTTTTGCGGTTATTTGCGTTGGAGAAATGACAGTATCCTATTGTAATTGCGGACACCAGCCAACGATGCTGATACGAGAGGGGCAAGTTATGGAATTGCAAAAGGGGGGGCTTGTACTCGGTGTTGATCCACAAGCCGAGTACGAAATTGAAACCGTCGGACTAAAAGACGGCGATTATTTGCTGTTCTATACAGATGGACTGGTTGACGCAGCCAACTTTGACGGTGAGTTCTGGGGCAAGGAGAGGCTGTTCGAAACTGCGAAGATGTTTACTGAAGGTTCCGCGGAGCAGATGGTTAAAAGTATCTTAGGGTATAGAAGGCGTTTTGTGGGACTTGCCAGTCAGCGTGATGATACGAGTATTATTGGTGTCAAAGTCGGCAAGCCGGTAAAGCCGTAGGTTATGAAGTAGATTATTTTTTGTGATGGCGAATTTTGTTATTACAATTGATGGTCCCGCCGCAAGTGGCAAGAGCACTGTAGCCCGGCTGCTGGCCGAGAGGCTCGGGGCGAGTTTCCTTGATACGGGCGCGATGTATCGGGCGGTTACGCTGGCAGCAATTGAGGCCTGCGTCGATATGAGTGATGAGGAGAAGCTGCTTAGTGTTTTGAATAATCGGAAGTTTCAGTTTACTGTCAGAGAAGGCAGGATGGCGGTTTGCATCGATGGAGTTGATGTTACCGAGCGGATACGCCGGCAGGAAGTTACGGCCAATGCCCGATATGTTGCATCGGCGGCGAGGCTGCGGGAAAAGTTAGTGGAAATGCAAAGGGAATTTGCAGCAAGAGAGAAAAAAATAGTTACCGAGGGAAGAGACCAGGGCACCGTGGCATTTGCCGATGCCAATATAAAATTTTATCTTATAGCTGATGCGGCCGAGAGAGCGAAGAGAAGACAGATTGAATTGAGGGCCAAGGGCAGTAGTGAGAATCTTGAGCAGATACAAAAAGCCATAGAAGAAAGAGACAAAAGCGACGAGGACAGGGCGGTCGGACCTTTAAAGCCTGCTGAAGATGCTATTGTTGTCGACACCACCAATTTGAGTATCGAAGAGGTCGTAGAAAAACTTTTTTGTTTCGTGGAAGAAAATGCCTGAAGAGAAAGCAAAGATGAGATGGTTTCGGTTTGCACGCTTATTGTGCAGGATTTTTTGCAGACTTTTTTTTCGGATGCATGTTTTCGGTAGCGAGAATGTCCCCGAAGAAGGTGCTTTTGTGCTCATCAGTAACCACCAGAGCTATCTTGATCCTGTATTTTGCGGAATTCCTTTGCAAAGGCCTTTGTATTTTCTTGCCCGTGATTCACTGTGGAGGAATTGGTTTTTCGGCCGGCTTATTACTTCAGTCAATACTATACCGGTCAAGCCGGACAAGGGTGATTTGTCGGCGATGAGGAAGGTTATTAGTAAACTCAAAGAAGGCTGGGGCGTTTGTCTTTTTCCAGAAGGTACCCGAACGAGTGACGGAAAAATTGTGGCCTTTAAGCCCGGCTTCGGTCTTCTATGCCGGCGGGGCGGGGCGGCGGTTGTGCCGGTTATGATTGACGGCGCTTTTGAGTGTTGGCCGAGGCATAAGAAGATATTTTCAACCGGTCCGATTGAGGTGTGCTATGGCAAAGCGATACCTGCCGGCGAGGTCGCGAGCATGAGTGATAAGGAATTAGCGGAACTTATGACGGTTACGCTTCGCCGGATGCAAACGGAAAGCCGGATAAAGCAGGGTAAAGAGCCATATAGTTATTAGTGATTTTTTGTTGCTCGTATCAATCGTATTGTGAAAATGAGGTTTTTGACCTTTAAAAATGATGCTTGACTGCATGAGTCATTAAGAGTATCCTTTTTCTCCAATCGCTGATGCTTATATAAGGTGCTTTTTTTCATTATTCAATGGTTGAGGGCAGCCCCTTAAATCAAGTGGGCACCGAAAATAATGTATTTTTAATATGATTAGAATAGCTCCGGAGTATGCGACGTTGTGCAAGATTCAGGAGTACCAAAGAAGGAGGATTACGGAATGACCGAAAGTGGAAAAATTTCAATAGCAGGCAAAAGCCGTGGGCAAATCACGCGTCGCAGGTTTATGACCGGGGCCGGCGCTACAGCACTGTCGTTTGCCGTGATTAAACCCAAGCTTGTTCGCGGGACAGAAGCTAACTCGAAGGTGGATTTAGGATTGATCGGCTGCGGCGGCAGGGGGACATGGATCGCAGAGCTTTTTGCTCAGCACGGCGGGTACAATGTTGTGGCCGTGGCGGACTATTTCCAGGACAGGGTGGATGGCTGCGGCGGTAAACTGGGCGTGGACAATGAACATCGTTATACGGGAATATTTGGATATCGCAAGCTGCTGGAAAAAGTGGACGCGGTGGCGATTGAGAGTCCTCCGTATTTTCATCCTCAGCAGGCCGCCGATGCGGTTGACGCCGGCTGTCATGTTTATGTCGCCAAGCCGATCGCGGTGGATGCGCCCGGGTGCCTGAGTATTGGTGACAGCGGTAAAAAGGCCGCGGCCAAAAAGCTGTGTTTCCTTGTTGATTTTCAGACGCGTGCCGACAAGTTTTATATTGAGGCACTAAAGCGCGTCCATGACGGGGCTCTTGGTGAATTTACTTTTGGTGAATCGACCTACCACGCGAATTGTCCATTTAAGCGTATGTACAAGAGCTGGCAGGAGGGGCCGGAGGATTCAGAGAATCGATTGCGGGCCTGGGGGCTGGACAAGATACTTTCCGGTGACATTATTACAGAGCAGAACATTCATACGCTCGACGTAATGAGCTGGATAATGGATGAGGAACCGCTTTGGGCGGTGGGGACCGGCGGGAGAACGGTACGGCCCGTAGGTACATGCTGGGACCATTTCGCGATTCTATTTGAATATCCTAATAATGTTGGTATTACGTTCAGCTCAAGGCAAATCGATGGTCATGGTACTCAGCCCGAGGGAATTAGAAATCGAATGTTCGGGTCCAAAGGTGTTCTCGAGACTCAATATGGCGGCCAGGTAATCATTCGCGGCGAGAACTTTTATCGCGGCGGCAGGAGTCCCGGGATATATAAAGAAGGTGCCGTTGCCAACATCGCGACGTTCCACAAGGACATTACAGATAAGAATTACGATAATCCCACGGTTGCGCCGAGCGTCCGGAGCAATCTTATTACAATACTGGGGCGCACCGCTGCCTACGAGAGGCGGAAGGTGACCTGGAAAGAGATTATCAATAGTAAGAAGAAACTGGATGCAAATCTTAAAGGTTTGAAGGCATAGTATGGATTGCTCTGTTTATTTCAAATTGTTTATGGAGGTGTCAAAGTGAAGTTTTCTCTTATGAGCCGCCGTGAGATGATGGTTAATAGCGCCCGAGCAATAGCCGGGCTTGCGTTGACTACATCATGCCGCTCTTTAGGGCCTTTGTCGAGTAGTCGAGGTTTCAAGATTGGCGTCTGCGACTGGACGATTGGCAAGAGGACCAACCCTGCTTCGATTGAGATGGCCAAGCGGCTTGGACTTGACGGCGTGCAGGTAGACCTTGGAAGCGGAGAAAATGACCTGCCTTTATGTAATCCTGAGCTGCAAAAGACATATATCGAGGCAGTGAAACAACATGATGTTCAAATTGCGTCGCTGGCCCTTGCAACACTCAATAATATTCCCTACAAGAGCGACCCTCGCGCTGAAAGATGGGTCTCGGAGAGTATTGACGTCTGCAAGGCGATGGACGTAAATATTGTGCTTTTGGCCTTTTTCGGGAAAGGTGACCTGCAAAATGATCCTAAAGGGGCCGACGTTGTCGTCGAGCGGCTCAGGAAGGTAGCGCCGAAAGCGGAAGATGCAGGCGTTTTTCTCGGCTTCGAAAGCTGGCTCAGTGCCGAGCAACACATGGATATCATCGAGCGTGTCGGCTCGCCCGCCGTCAAGGTTTATTACGATGTGGCTAACTCGCATAAAGCCGGTTACGACATTTATGAGGAGATACGCCTGCTCGGAAAGCAAATCTGCGAGTTTCATGCCAAAGACTATGACGACCTCTACGGTAAGGGTACGATTGCTTTCGAGGAAGTCCGGAAGGCGATGGATGATATCGGCTATCGCGGTTGGATAGTTATGGAAGGCGTGAAAATGCCGCTGGGACTGGAGGACAGTATACGATATGATACCAAGTACCTGCGTGGCGTTTTTCCGCCGAGAGTATAGACGCAGAATCGAAAACATACTAAGAGGTAAAAAGATGAAGTTTATGAAAGATATATTTTTGATGACGGTTTTACTGGGATTGACAGGATTTACGCCCATTACTACGGATTGTTCCGGCGCTGTGGATTATCTTTCTCCACAGGCACTTGTTTCATCGGAGAATGGAAACCTGTTGTATATTGCTCATGGCAGCGCAGAGCAGGTAGCGGTCTTTGATACCAACAAGGGTAAGGTTATAAAGACAATAGCTGTTGGCGCCGAGCCGACAGGTCTCGACCTATCCGCTGACGGAAAACGCCTCTATGTTACCTGTGCAGGGCCGAAAGGGCTTGTGTGTGTTATCAGGACTGATAAAAACAGGATTATTAAGCGCATTGAAGTTGGACACAGCCCGCGCTCTCCTGTACTGAGCGGCGATGGAAATACGCTCTATGTATGTAATCGTTTCAATAATGATGTCTCAGTGATAGATACTCAGAAAAACAAGCAAATTGCCAGGATTGGTTTATTGCGTGAAACGTTCGCTGCTGATATTACGCCTGATGGAAAGTGGCTTTTTGTTGGGAATCATCTTCCCTACGGGCCGGCAAGTGCAGACTTCGTTGCTTCCAGGGTTTGTGTTATCAATACAAAAACAAGGCAGGTTGGTGCTTCTATATCTCTGCCCAATGGAAGTACAGGTCTTCACGGCCTTGTTGTTTCTCCTGACGGAAAGTATGTATATGTTTCTCACATACTTGCCCGCTATACGGTTCCCACTACACAGTTAGAACGGGGATGGGTGAATACCAATGCACTCAGTATAATCGATGTAAGTAGTAAGAAGCTGTTTGATACCGTTCTTCTGGACGATGTTGATTATGGGGCCGCTAATCCATGGGGTGTTTGCTGCACGAAAGATGGTAAGTATGTTTGTGTAACCCATGCCGGAACTCATGAATTGAGCGTTATCGACACGGCTGCTCTGCTGGAAAAAATTAAGAATTTTTACAGTGAAAAAAAGGCCAAGGGCGGGGGGGAACCACAATATGGATCCGGAGGTTATGGTTCGGCATTATCTACATCTTCAGGTGTTGAGAATGAATTGAGTTTTCTCTATGGTGTTCGACATCGCATCATGCTTAACGGCAAGGGCCCGCGCGCGCTTGCGATTGTTGGTTCTAAAGTTTACGTAGCGGAATATTTTACAGACAGCTTGACGTTAGTTGATTTGGATAAGTTACCGAGACCTAAAACTGTTAGCTTGTCCCTTGGTCCAAAGGCGAGATTGAGCGAAGAACGGAAAGGAGAAATGCTTTTTAACGATGCCACGATTTGTTTTCAGAAGTGGCATAGCTGCGCGAGCTGTCATCCCGGCCAGGGACGTACCGACGGCATGAACTGGGATCTGCTTAACGATGGTATAGGCAATCCCAAGAATACAAAGAGCCTTCTTCTTTCGCACAAGACCCCGCCGGCCATGGTTACGGGTGTTCGTGACAGTGCCGAGGCGGCTGTTCGTACAGGAATCAAGCACATTCTGTTCGTTGTTCGGCCGGAGGAGGAAGCGCTTGCAATGGATGCATATCTTAAGTCGCTCAAACCTGTTCCGAGTCCCTATCTGGTCAAGGGCAAACTGAGCAAATCGGCCAAACGAGGTCAGAAGGTATTTGAAAAGGCCGGATGCGTCCGTTGTCATACGGGGTCGTTATATACGGATTTGCAGAAATACGATATAGGTATAGGTGAAGGCAAAGATGAGGGGCGGGAATTCGACACACCTACCCTGGTGGAAATCTGGCGGACGGCACCCTATCTGTACGATGGACGGGCTCTGACCATTGAAGAAGTGCTGACAAAGTATAATCCCGGAGATAAACATGGTGCAACATCCAATCTGACCAAGGGCGAGATTGGCGATTTGGCTGAATTTGTTCTTTCACAGTAGTTTTATGAGTCAAGATGCTTGTTTTTCTTGGGATTTGAAGAGATCATCTGTTTTAGGGATGGTAAAAATTTTATTTAGATAGCCTCTTGACTACTTTCGGAGAATTTATATAATTCTCCACCATATTTCAAAAAAAGCATAGATAGTGAATCTTAATGTATTATTATCAGTAGCTTACAGAGATTATCGCAACCGATAATTATGAGTTTTTCATAGGTGGCATATATGATAAGTGTGAAGGAATTGCGGCGAAGTTTCGGGCCAATCGTTGCTGTTGACGGCATATCGTTCGATGTCGAAAAGGGGCAGGTGCTGGGCCTTCTTGGGCCTAACGGGGCCGGTAAAACAACGGCAATGAGAATGTTAGCGTGTTTTCTGAAGCCTGACAGCGGGACAGCTACCATATGCGGGCAGGATATTTTGAAGAATCCCGTTGAAGTAAGGCGAACGCTTGGATACCTGGCCGAGAATTCGCCGGCGTATAACGAGATGACGGTAGGTAGTTTTTTAGACTTTGTTTGCGATGTCAGACAGATTAAGGGGGGTGATCGCAAGAAAGCACTTGATAGAGTTGTTCCGATGTGTTCTGTCGAATCTGTATATCACCAGACAATCGAGACATTGTCGAAGGGATATCGGCGGCGTGTGGGACTGGCCCAGGCGTTGATTCACGATCCTGATGTGCTTATTCTTGATGAGCCTACCGATGGCCTGGATCCTAATCAAAAGCATGAGGTGAGGGAGCTTATAAATAGTATGGCCAAGGACAAGTGTATAATTGTTTCCACCCACATTCTCGAAGAAGTTGAGGCCGTGTGTTCGAGGACAATAATTATTTCCAGGGGGCGAATACTTGTTGATTCAACGCCCAAGGAATTGAAAGAGGAGTACAAGTGCAGTCTTGATGAGGTCTTTCGTAAGATTACGAAGACCAAGGTTGCTTAGGTTTTGTTTTTAGTTCGGGAAAATAATATGATATTTTCACAGGAGTACAAAAATGCATAGCTTTTGGGCAGTATTCAAAAGGGAGCTAAAAAGCTATTTTACAACCCCTATTGCATACGTGTTTCTTGTAATATTTCTTTTTTTCTCGGGGTACCTGACATTCAAGCAGGGCTTTTTTGAAATGCGTCAGGCGGACATGCGGGCGTTCTTTATGAATCTGCCGTTGCTGTTTGTTTTTATGGTACCCTCTGCGGCGATGCGTCTCTGGGCCGAGGAACGGCGGGTCGGTTCAATCGAACTGCTGTTTACTTTGCCGATTACGGTGACGCAGGCGGTTCTGGGCAAATTTTTTGCCGCATGGCTTTTCCTTGCGATTGCATTGGTTTTAACGTTCCCTATGCCGATAACGGTTTGTTACCTTGGTAATCCTGATATCGGTTTGATAATTACCGGTTACCTGGGCAGCCTGTTGATGGCGGGCGGATTTCTTGCCATCGGATGTTTCTTTTCGGTGGTGAGCAAAAACCAGGTCATAAGTTTTGTTCTCTCGGTAGTCGCCTGTGCGGTGCTTGTTTTTGCAGGCAGGCCGACAACGCTGAATTATCTTTCGACGTTTTTTCCCGCGGGCTTCGTGTCGGCGATAGAGACCATGAGTTTTCAGACTCACTTTGAGTCAATCCAGAAGGGAGTGCTGGAGTTTAAGGACCTCTCTTATTTTGTTTTGCTGATAGTCGGCTGGATTGCCGCCAGCAGTATTGTTTTGGATGAAAGGAAGGCGAGCTAATGAACCGGACAATAAGAGCAATAATAGGTGCGGTTTGTATTTTGATAATAGCTTTCTGCGCGATAAGCATTTCTCAAAATGTAGGCAAGTCGTTTAAAGTTGATGTTACCGACCAGAGGCTTTATACGCTTTCGGACGGGAGCAAGGCGATTTTGTCCAGGCTTCATCAAAAGATTGTGATAAAGCTTTATTACGCCAAGACCGCAGCTTTGAAAGGGCCGGACCAGATTAAGTTTTTCAATAATTATTACGAGTTTGTTAAGTCGTTATTGGAAGAATACGTGGCAACGGCAAAAGGTATGATTGAGCTGCAAATAATTGATCCGAGGCCTTTTTCTCAGGACGAGGTCGATGCATTGCAGTTCGGCCTGAAACGATTTTCCATAACGGAAGAAGAAAGCTTTTTCTTCGGATTAGTAGTTCGGACGCCATTTGGAGTTGAGAAGGCGATACCTTTTTTTTCACCGGACCGGCAGAATTTTGTCGAGTACGACATAAGCTATTTGATTGATACGGCCATTACCCGCCAGAAGAAGAATATAGGTGTCATGAGTTCGCTGCCTGTAATGGGCCAGGACATCAGCCCCTACATGGCCCAAATGATGCGGATGCAGAACCAGCGGCCGACCCCGCCCTGGACCATCATCGAGCAATTGCGAAAGAAGTATGAAGTCAAAAGTGTTGCTCCAGATGTTAACGAGATTACTGATGTCGATATTTTGCTGGTAATCCATCCTAAAGAACTGCCGGAGCAGGCGTTATTTGCGATAGACCAGTTTGTGCTTAAAGGCGGCAAGACGATTGTATGTGTTGATCCTCATTGTATGGTGGACAGGCCCGATAGAATGGCAATGCAAATGGGCAGACCACCATCACAGAAGTCGAACCTGAATGTGCTACTGCGGACCTGGGGTCTTGAGATGCCGGAGGATACATTTGCCGGTGATACGAATCTGATGTTGGCATGGCCCGGTGGCCCCAACCGGCGGCCGGAGAACCTTATTAGTTTTCTTAATTTGACCCCCAACTGGAACTGTTTTAATAACGAAAGTGTTATTACCGCCCAGCTTAACCAGGTGAATATATTGTTCGCCGGTGTACTGAAGGAGTTTGTGGGCACGGATGAGGAGGAAGGCGGGGCTGAGATCCGGCGGACGCCGCTTTTGATGACAACTAATCGAGGCAATAGCTGGAAGGCCGGCAGCCCATATGAGTTGATGCTTATGAATCCAAAGAGCTTAACGGACAAATTTATTCCAGGTGATAAGCCTGTGCACATGGCCTATGTGGTCACCGGGCGTTTTAAGAGCAGTTTCCCCGAAGGTATTGAGATAGAAGTCGACTCGAGCGCGGAGGGGCCTTCGGAAGAAGGAAAAGATCCGAATGACAAGAAAACCATAAGGCTGATGCCGGAACTAAAAGAGGCGAAGGAAGTCTGTGCCGTTGCAGTTTTTGCAGATGTTGATTTTATAAGTGATATGCTGGCGTACCGTGACTTTTTTGTTTTCGGTAAAGTTCCGAATGGCGACAATGCGGCTTTAATCCTTAATACAATTGATGATTTGGGTGGTTCAAGTGACTTGATTTCAATCAGGTCGCGCGGGAACTTTCGACGTCCATTTGTTGTTGTTGACAAGATTGAGAAGGAGGCGGAAGCCGAGACCGCCAAGGAATTAGCGGCAATTGAGTTAAAAATTGCGGGCTTCAACAGGGAGCTACAGTCAATTCTCGCCAAAGCCAAAGAGGGTGAGGAAGAGGTTATCGGCAGTTCGATAATGCAGAAAAGACGCGAACTTGAACTGGAGATACAACGGGCCAACAGCGAGAAACGTGTAATCCAGATGAAAAGGCGCGAAAGGATTGATAGTTTAGGCGGAAAGCTGCAGAGGGCTAATACGTTGATAGCTCCGGCGGTTATTCTGATAATTGCCATAGTAGTTGGTGTCCGCCGCAGTATAAGAAAGAGACATTATATCAGCCACAAAAGTGATGCTTGATTTGTACTCCGCAAAGCATTAAGCAAAACAGGAGACATGCTTTGTGAGATACGAACGAGGAGTTTTATAATGAGCAATAAAAACCTTACAATATTAGGCATAGTTACGATATTGATGGTGATATGGGCGGTGGTTCAGTCACGTGTTTCGAGCATGCCGAGGTCGGGGCCGGAGGCGCTGTCTTATCTTATCCCCGGACTTGACACAACCGGTATAGGCAGCATCGTGGTGGGTACAGGTGAAGATTCAGTGACCCTGAAGCGGAGGGGAAGAGATTTTGTGGTTACCAACAAGGACAATTATCCTGCGGTTACGAGCACAATAAGTGAGCTGATAACAACGTGTCTTGATATTAAGACGGCCGAACTGTATACGGATGAATCGACATATCACGAAGACCTTGAGGTAACGGAGGAAAAAGCACGCAGCGTTGTGAAATTTATGACGCCTGAGCCGAATTCGGCAGTTCTTGCAGGGGTTGTAGTCGGCAAGTCCAGGGAATTAGGCGAGGGTACATACGTCAGATTGATTTCGGACGACAAGGTTGCAAGTGATAAGGTTTACGTGACATCGAATGTGCCCTTTATTAAAAGCCAGGCGACGGATTACATTGAGCAGGAGCTTGTTTCTGTCAATCGCGACGATATTAACTCGGTAACAGTGAGTTATCCAGGTGGTGATTATACGCTTAAGCCAAAGGAGGGCAGCAAGGACATAACTTTGGTGAATATTCAGGCAGGTAAAAAGGCCAAGAGCAGTGAATGTGACAGTGTTTTCGGCGCTTTATCGAATCTGAGATTCGATGATGTCAGAGCGCAATCGACCGGCTTGCTCTTCGACAGGCGATATGTGTGTAAACTCAATGATTCGACGGTCTATACCCTGGAGATTGCCAAGAAAGATGACAAGACTTATGTTAGTTGTACGGCAGAGTATACAGGGGAGGTTCCTAAAAAAGATATGACGAAAGTGGAACCGGAAGAGGTCTTGAAAGAGAAGGAAGCCAAGCTGCTTGCCTGGGAAAAGGCCCAGAAATTCGCTGCTAAACATAAGGGATGGAAGTATGAAATCGCCGACTGGAAGGCGAAGGACCTGACGAAGGAACTTTCGGAATTAGTAGAGGACGAGGAGAAACCTGAGGAGGTCAAAGGGCCGGAGGAGCCTAATTCGGTAAGTGAGATTCAACCGGTTGAGCCTAATTCAGTTTAGTAGAAATGGTGATTTATCTGAGATAAAGGACTTAATCTGACAAACACACTGTTTTTCTGTCAGGTCCTGTTTAGTCTTTGTTTTCAAGAACTTCGGTTACCTTCATAGTTAATTTCATTTGTTCGGTTTCACTTAATGAAAGCTCGCTTTCCAACATTCCCATATATTTGTTGATTTCCGAATCCTCATCTCTTAGCCGGTCTATCTTTATATTTTGGTCCCTGATGTTCTCATTCAGTTCTCCGAAATCCAGGTCCAGGTTAAATTTTTTATCCAGAAATGAAAGGACCAGCTTTACCGCATGGTAATCTTCGGAGGCTGCCAGGTAAAAAGGTATTTGAGGCCAGAGACTGGCGCCGGGGATGCCTTTGTTTTTTGCCACCCACAAAAGATAACTATTGATGGCAGGCGGCCCTTGCCAGTTCAAATCGTGGAGCCCGTAGCCCCGGTGTTTTTCCCGGATTGCCTTTTGGTTATAAACCGCCGATATTAGTCGCGGGTTCGTATGGGCAACTGGAGAAATAGTGCCGCTAATAGTATACAAATCTTTGATTTTGCAGTAACTTTGAGCGAAATCTGCAATCGCATTCAGAAAACCGTATCGTTCGATTTGAGGCTCACTGCCTTTGAATATCACGAGGTCGTTTCTTTGGCCATAGTAAAATTTATTTTCGGGGAACCGGGCGATATTGTTTTCAATCGCCACTGACGCTAAGGAGAAAAAGCCGGCCGGTTCGATTTCACAGAAACTTTTAAATTTTATCTTTTTGTTTAGATATTCAATTACCTTCGGGCTTAGTTTGCCGCTGTCCTCGTCCCAGCCGACAATCAGAGATGGATTTTCAAACTCGGGACGCTCTGTGAAGTTAAAAATGTTTTTCATCCTGTCGGCCTCCTTCCCTGAAAAGTTCATCGAGATGTTTCATCATTTCATTTTGTTCCTCTTTTGTTATTGGTCCCGGCTCAGTCGGCCTGGCGTCCCTTAATTTCTCTATTTCATCTTTTACCTGTGGGGGTATTGCCTCCGCCGCATAAAGGCTTTCCAGGAACTCTTCAATATTTTCATCGACTGTTTCGGCTAATTCGTCCAGTTGACTGAGGTCGAACTTAACATCCAGGATTTTAGCCAAAACTTCAAGGACTGATTTTGAGCCTTTTGGATAGGGCCAGGGCGCTCCCTGGAGATAGTATGGAATTTCACCCATTAAACAAACAGCTTCCAAGCCTCTTTTTTTTGCTACTCCCAGCAGAAGGCCGTTAAGGCCGGTGATACTGCCCTGACTGCTATTTCTTCCTTCAATTCCTGACATCAGAATCGTGTTTTGATATTTCTTTATTTCCTCTATTAAGCTCTGCCTGTTTGGGACCGCCCAGACCCGCGGTTTTGCAGTGTGGTGAATTTGAGTTACGGCTGCTCCGGAAGTATAGACTCTTTTGCAGTCGTATTTTTCCGCCACATCCAAAACCAGGTTAGCTATCTTGTATGCCTTTTTCCCTTCGGCATATCTTATTCTTCCTTCGGAAGGCTGCTCCTGGCCAATGAAGAATATCAGGTCATGATTTCTAATTCGTTTAGAGTAAAATTTGCTGTATGGAAACTCTAAATCTTTCAACAGTCCTTTTTGTATTGTAACTTTTCGAGGATTAAAGAAGTCCCATGGTTCAATCTCTGCGAATTCCTGAGCCTTTAACACCACTCTTAAACTTTCTATCGCGTTTATCCCGATGTTTCCAATGCCCGGCCAGCCACAGAACATAACAGGATTTTTAAGTTCAGGCTCTTTGTAAAATTTGATTCCCATTATCCTGTCTCCTTTCCGGTCTTTCGGGATATGTATACTCTATTAGAGTAAGAATAGTAATAGTAATTTTCGTTTACTCGGAAATTTTTAAAACTCCAGCACCCTGTATTTTGCCCTGCTTGAGCAAAATCAGGGCCTTATTTGCTTCTTCTAACTTAAATTCCTGGATCTGGGGCGCAATCGGGATTTCGGCCGCCAGAGGCAGAAATTCTTCGGCGTCTGCTCTGGTAATATTAGCCACACTTTTTATTTCCTTTTCCAGCCACAGATGGGCCGGGTAATCTAATTTCAGCAGGCTATCTTTATCTCTTTCTTCCTTTCGGATAGCGTTTATAACAAGCCTTCCTCCTTTTTCCATGACTTTCATGGCTTCGACGACCGGGTTCCATACAGGTGTAAAATCAATCGCGCAGTTCGGTTTTTCCGGTGGAGTTTCTCCGGTTGCTCCAACCCAGTCGGCGCCTAATTTTGTGGCCAGTTCCTGATGATCTTTTTGCTTTGGTCTTGTAAAGACAAAGACTTTACAGTTTGGATATTTGTGTTTGGCTATTTGAATGACAATGTGAGCCGAGGCCCCAAAACCAAATAGACCGAGAATTTGACCGTCGTGGAGCCCGGTTAGTTTCAAAGCCCTGTAACCAATGGACCCGGCACACAAGAGGGGAGCTGCCGTTGAGTCCGAAAATCCATCGGGAATCGGGTATGCAAAATCCTCAGAGACTACAGTGTATTCACTATAGCCGCCATTTGCGTTACAGCCGGTGCCGAGAAAGTCCGGGCACAGATTTTCATTTCCCCTGCGGCAAAAATCGCATTTTCCACAGGCGGAATTTATCCAGGCAATGCCTACCCGGTCTTCTAATTTAAATTTAGCAGCTTTGGGACCGAGACTTTCCACTCTTCCGACAATCTCGTGTCCCAAAATTATCGGCAGGCTCGGCTGAAGTCTTCCTTCAATTTCATCAAGCTCTGTGTGACAAATCCCGCAGGTCGAAATTTTTACAAGAATCTGCTTCGGACCGGGTTGAGGGGCAGGTATTTCCTCCAGTTTTAAAGGTTCTTCTTCAATGGGTGCAACTTTCTTTAGGATCATTGCCTTCATTTATCAAATCTCCTTCCGATTTCGTGCCTGCTCCTTACGGATTCCCTATTGCAGTGCCTACCGGTCTTACAAGAATTTTTTAATTTTAGACTATCTATTCTATTGTCAATATTAATGTACAAAAATCCGGTTTTCAACGTCTTTCCCTGAGCCTGATATTTGTTTTGTTTGCTTCGGCCTGCACCTGTTCGGGTGTAAGCAAATCAACCTGTCCATTCACTCGCAACAGGTGGCAGCGTCCATCATGGGCGGCTTTTAGTTCGTAGACTAATACGTTTTGGCCGGTCATGTTCTCATTCTGGCCGGGGATATAAAGGTATTCTCCACCATCCGGTGCCGGACAACGCAATAGTTGCGAGTCAGCACCCCAGTCTACCAATGTTTTCAGCGAAGGCGGAAAGCTCTGTTTTTCTATTTCATACATTCTTAAGTTCTGCCGAATATTACTCAGGTTCATTTGGCACTGTAGGGCTACGGCCCTGCGTTTTGTGTTTACCATTGCCCCGGTATATTGGCTGCCTGCTTCTCCCATGCTTTTAACAATCCACGCAATTCCGAGGCCGATAAGACCAAGAACAATAAGGGAGATAACAATACCAATGAGCTTTCCAACATCCACACTTCCTCTTTGGGCTGATATTGATTTTTGACAAAAAGATAATTTCCAGCAGGATTTTTTTGTTCTATTTATCATAATTTCGTCCTCTCCTTGCTATTTACATTGTTCATTCTTATGGCATTTATATTTTATGTTCATGTAGGCAGCCCGAGTAAATAATATAATAAAGCGACCAATGGCAATATAATTATCTCAAATCCTCCGAGCAGCAAAAACACAATAAATACAAAGATTCCGTACCGGGCAAACCTGTTATACAGGTACACTGCCCGGGGGGACTTCAATAGAGCATATACTAAGCGTGAGCCGTCTAACGGTGGTATCGGAATTAGATTAAACAAAGCCAGGATAATATTAATTATTATAGCCAACAATACAAAATCGCTTAGGAGCGGCAGCTTGCCCAGACGGAAGAGGTGGAAAGCGACGGTTAAAATAAGAGCCAGCATTATATTCGCAAGGGGGCCGGCGACCGCCACTCCAAAGATTTGCTTTTTGGTCAGAATGGAAAAGTTGACAGGAATGGGCTTTGCCCAGCCAAAACGTACAAGAAGGGGCAGAATGATCGTCCCGAACAAACTAATGTGCGCCAAAGGATTCAGTGTTAAGCGTCCCAGATTCTTAGCCGTATCGTCGCCGTATTTGTAGGCCATCCATGCGTGTGCATATTCGTGAATGGTTAAAGACACAAGAACTATAGGAAGAACAAATAAAAAGGATAGACGGTCAGCTAACATGGCATATAATACCTAAAAAATCAAATTGTTATTCTTGTCACATATAGAGATAGCCTCTCCCGGCTTGATATGTTCGGGATAATTGATATTTTCTTTAACCATGAAGAATCTCGATACTGTCTAAGCTGCCTAACACGTTGTTGGCAAGTGTAAGATACTGGATATCTTTTGGGTCATGACCTAATAGTTCACTGCTTACGGCATCGACTGCCACCGCGTCGAAACTTGCGAGTATAAGCCCGAAGTTTTTGCTTTCACCCGACAGGTGCGAACCTGCAAGGGCGACCGAAGCATCCACGACGCTAAGGTCGGGTTTTTTGTACAGGCAAATGTCTACGACCGACTTGTGAGTTGAGGGAGAATGCAATTTTGATTTGTTCCAGGAACCTCGGTAATAGGGAGCCGGGGCAATTCCAAACATATTCTTCATGGCTACAGTGGTTGCCGTGAAACAGTGGTCCTTAAGTACCGGAAGGGAAATAATGAAAGCATCTTTGACAATCTCCGGGATATAAAGTTTTTTCAACTGCAGAGTATCTTTTCTTTTCAGCACAATGGCTTTTTCTTCATTAAAATCGATCAATCTTATTCCATATTCTTCGGCCAGATCTGTATAGCCGTTGGCCGTGAAGGTGTCTATAGTAATACCATCGCCACATCCCTCGCCGATAGCAATTGTAGCTTTGCTGTGTGACTTGCAATACTTATAAACCGCCTCAACGGCTTTGACGTTGGTTGTTACGGGTGGAGGATTGGAATTAGTGAGATTCGGCTTGATAATGACCAGCCCTTTTTGGGGTAACTTGCCGGCTGCTTTTATCAAGTCGAGGGCCTTTGAGACGCTCGTTTCATAGTCGATAAATTTGATTTTAGCTACTATACTCATTAAATTTTGACCACTAAATCAGCTCCCAGGGGCGTGCCCCCGGGGCAAAAAACATCCTACACCAAAGCAATGCTTCGGTCAATACGGCTCTAAGCCGGCGGCAGTTTTGGCATAAATTGGGTTTAATAGTCCCCACCAGAGCAAATTCGAAAAATACGCACATAATCTTTGTAAGGATGATTTGTGTAAAATAAGGTTGATTTAGCCCGTTGAAATATGTTAAAATACGGAATTATGTGTTCTGTAATTGTGATTTTAAGGCCCGCAGGTTACATAGTCCCCACCTCACAATAGTAGTCAAAATGGGGACCCGCAAAGGTAAAAAACGCGATTATTAACGTAAAACATCAGTGAGGAAGGATTATATAGATGCCCATATTTGAGAAAACCTTATTTTCCGTTTGGGTACGCCTTACGGCGTTATCAGTGCTATTGATAGTATCTTTGACCGGTTTGAGCGAAGCCCAATCTTTTGCCGTAGGTGATTTGAATAGGGACTACAGGGTAGATTCCGAAGACCTGCGGATGTATGCCTTTCAATGGTTGGATCCTGACTGTCTGGTCTCTAATTGCATTGCCGACCTGGATGGTGCTGACGGGGTAAATATGGCCGACTTTGCCCTGTTGGCAAATAACTGGCAGGTGGTTAATCCCCACATAGTCATCAGCGAGTTCCTGGCCAGTAACGCCAGCAACAAGCCGCCTCTGCCACCGAAGGAAGGCGACCTGCTGGATTCTGACGGGGATTCCTCCGACTGGATTGAGATTTACAATCCGACGGACACAACAGTCAATCTGGACGGCTGGTATCTGACCGACAATGATTCCAATCTTACCAAGTGGCAGTTTCCAGGCGGTGTTCAGGTTGATCCGGGCGAATTCCTGATAGTATTCGCATCGGGAAAGAACAGATTGGACCCGAACGAGCTACACACCAACTTCGAACTCAACCAGGAGGGAGATTATCTTGCCCTTGTGGCACCTGACGGCATGGCTGTCGTACACGAATATTCACCGGAATATCCACGACAGTTAACTGATGTTTCTTACGGTCTGACACAATATGGCGCAACGCTCGTACCAAGAGGTGCGAGCGCTTCATATTATGTTCCCACCAGCGGTGATGCGGGTTTGGGTACCGATTGGGCTGATGTTGATTTCGACGACTCAACATGGGATACGGGAAAAACCGGGATTGGTTTCGGAGTTGGGGGCGAGCCGAGCGTAGCCTACAATGATGTTATCTATGCCAGTGGTCAGTACATCGCCGAAAACGTTACAACCTATTGTATTGGCAGCGGGAATCCTGGTCCTACTTACGGGCCGCTGCTGGATCAGGCCACAGGTGAAAACACAGGTATAACGGCAACGCTGACAGAGAGCGGCGGCGTCAGTTGGCAGCCGAGCACTTCTACCGGTGGAGGTGACTGCGCCGTTGGCACCGATGCCCACAATACGTTCGGCGGAATTACCGATATGACCGGCGTACTTACTTATGGCAGTGCAGGCTGGCAGGTCAACTTAACATTCACGGGTCTGGATCCGTCGACCGAGTACACCTTTGCCACATCGGCTGCTCGCAGCAATTACACCGGCCGGTTCACGAATTATACTCTTAGCGGCGCCGATACTTATACAAATGCCAGCACTCCCGGCGTAGTCGTCCTCGCTGAAAACAAGGTGCAGTTCAACACCGGCGACAATCACAACGAAGGATACGTAGCACGCTGGACCGGTATTACAGCGGCCGATGGCAGCTTTTCGGTTCGGGCCGAGGCCGATCCAAGTGCTACCGATGGTCGCAAGGCGTATTCCTTTGACGTATTCAAGCTTGAGGGAGGTTTCAGCGGCACCGATGTTAAGAACGATATGTTAGGTTCCAACGCCTCTCTATGGATGCGCAGCGAGTTTAATCTCGAATTAGGGGAGCCGGAGCTTTTTGATAAATTAATATTGCGGATGAAGTACGAGGATGGTTTTGTGGCTTACCTTAATGGCCAACAAGTTTGCAGCCGCAATGCACCGGGCTCATTGCAGTGGAACTCAACAGCTGATTCCAATCGTCCGATTCAGGATGCTTCGGTCTTCGAGGTTATTAACCTTACCGCCTATTTGGGCGTTTTGCAGGCCGGTAAGAACGTGCTGGCTATTCACGGGCTTAATGACAACGCCGGCGACCCAAATTTCCTTATCTTGCCTGAACTGACCGCCGCCAGCAACATGAGTGTTCCTCAATACTTCACAACGCCGACACCGAGGGCGTTCAACGTCTCAGGTGCACTGGGTGCTGTTGATGAGGTTTGGTTCAGTCATGAGCGTGGTTTTTATGACACTGGATTTCAGTTAACTTTGTCCACCGGGACCAAAGGTGCTGAGATACATTACACTCTTGATGGTTCAGAGCCCACCATAACACATGGAAGTACTTACATCAGCCCGCTCAATGTGAATGGGACTACCACCATTCGTGCCATAGCGGTCAAGCCTGGCTGGCTGGACTCAGAAGTGGAAACACACACTTATATCTTTGTCAACGACGTGATAACACAGTCGCCTAATGGTGAAGCGCCCGGCCCCGGTTGGCCCACAGGTAGTGTCAACGGCCAAATGATTGATTATGGTATGGATCCGGATGTCGTCGTTAATGATCCGCGGTATTTTGGTATGGTTGACAATGCATTACTTTCGATTCCTACGATCTCGATGGTGACTGATTTGGCTAATCTTTTTGATCCCTCAATTGGAATTTACGTCAATGCGGGACATGAAGGCAGGGCGTGGGAGAGACCCGTTTCAATAGAATTGATTTATCCACCTAATCCGCAGGGCCCGGGCTTTCCCGACATGGTGCAGGTACCTAATAGTCAGGGAGGAGTACGTTTGGGATTACCCGCTGATATGCGTGACGGTTTCCAGATAGATGCCGGCATGCGGATTCGTGGCGGCTTCAGCGTCAGCGACAGCAATCCCAAACATGCATTCCGATTTTTCTTCCGGGCCGTATATGGCGCCGGCAGACTAAGATACCCTTTGTTCTCCGATGAAGGTGTCGACGAATTTGATCATATAGACCTGCGCACAAGTCAGAACTACTCCTGGGCTTTCCAGAACAGCAGCGCAAATACCTTGGTTCGTGAGGTGTGGTCCCGTGACGTACAAGGCGAGACAGGCCATCCGTATACTCGAAGCCGCTACTACCATCTTTATATAAACGGTCATTATTGGGGGATTTTCCAGACGCAGGAGCGCTCTGAGGCCTCGTTCGGTGAGACTTATTTTGGCGGTGATAAGGATGATTACGACGTCATATCATCGAACTATAGCGCCGGCCGAAGAATGGTACCTACAGACGGTAACCGAGAGGCCCTTGACCGGCTCTACGACGAGACAATAGCGGGTTTCGATAATTACGGAAGGTATTATCGAGTGCAGGGATTAAACCTCGACGGCACGCCCAATCCGACCTATGAGAAATTACTTGATGTTGATGGCCTGATTGATTTTATGATAATCGAATACTACACGGGTGACAGAGACGGACCCGGCTCGCGTTTCGGTGATAAGCCAAACAACACATGGGTTATTTTTAATCGGGTTAATCCGGATGGTTTTATATGGTTCCACCATGATAACGAGCATACCCTCGGTGCCGGTAGCGCCGAGTTGAATATGGTTACGCCTTTTACCTCGAGCAAAACCCTCTTTAGTCAAAGGGAATACTTCGCTGCGCACTGGCTGCATGAACAGCTCATGTTTTCCAATGTCGATTACAGCCTTCATTTTGCTGACCATGTGTATCGCCACTTTTTCAATGACGGCCTTCTTACCATCGAGAAATGCCGAAATCGTGTCCTAAACCGTGCCAATCAAATCGATATGGCAATCATTGCACATTCGGCGCGGTGGGGCGATGCCAAGCGGACAACTCCTTTTACAAAAGATGACCATTGGGTGCCCGAAATTGACGATCTGCTCTATGATACTGCAGACGGCAGGCACCTGACGCCCCGAGTAGGAGTTGTTCTTCAGCAGTTGAGAAATGTGGATTGGTATCCTGATGTGGATCCGCCCACTTTCAACCAACACGGCGGCGAGGTTCCCGGCGGATTTAACATGACCATAAGTAATCCCAACGGGTCCGGTACCATCTATTATACCCTTGACGGCAGCGATCCACGCCAGCCCGTGACCGGCAATGCTGTGGGGACGCAATATACTCCCCCCAATCCGATAACACTAAACAAGAGCACACATGTTAAGTCTCGTGTTCTGGATGGCGGCGCATGGAGCGCACTGAACGAGGCGATATTTTCCATCGGTCCGCTCGTCGAGAACCTTCGCATCACCGAGATTATGTACCATCCAAGGAATACGGGCAATATAAATGATCCGAACGAGGAATTCATTGAACTGAAAAACATCGGAGAAAGTACACTGAATCTGAATCTGGTAAAGTTCACTGAAGGAATCCATTTCACCTTCCCTGATATAGAGCTTGATCCCGAAGAATGCGTTGTAGTTGTGAAAAACCAGAGTGCATTTGAAGCACAATACGGCACATCAGTCAATACGGCAGGCCAATACACAGGCAGCCTGGCCAACAATGGTGAAAGAATTAGACTGGAGGATGTTATCGGCCGAACGATTCTGGATTTTGAGTACAAGGATGGCTGGCGTCCAATCGCCGACGGCGATGGCTTTTCACTGACTATCATAGAGCCCGGCGATAGCGCCATTTATAGTTCGGAAGGTCTGGTTGCGCACTGGAAGTTTGATGACGGCTCCGGAAACACTGCGACAGACAGCGCGGGTATTAACCACGGGACCTTATATGGAGACCCAACCTGGACAGCCGGCCGAATTAACGGAGCTTTGAACTTTGATGGTGCCGAAGATTATGTCTCTGTTGGCCCTGTCGCTCCTTTAATAGGCAATACCGTAACTGCACAGGCATGGATACGTACGAGCGAGTTCGGGGGAATATGGAATCCCGTACTGACTCAAAATGCCGGTAATGGTTACTATTTCTATATTTCCAGTGGCAGGCCTGCATTTTACATTGTTGTAGGTGCCGCTTATGTCCAGGCGATTTCACCAGACACAATTAATCCAAACGAATGGTACCATGTTGCCGGGACCAATGATGGTTCCAACCTGAAGCTTTACGTTGACGGCCAACTGAAAGACAGTGATAATTCAACCGGTTTTTTAGGGGTTAGCAGCAATGCTTATATTGGTTTTGAACCTTCTTCTTCACTTTATTTCAACGGTTTAATTGATGATGTTCGCATCTATAATCGGGCAGTAAGCGAAAGTGAATTTCAGGATATAGCCAACCCGATGGGACGCTGGAGCAAGAAAGACTCCTGGCGTACGAGTGTCTACCGCAACGGCACACCCGGCGCCGATGATAGCGGCATTCTTCCAAATCCCGGTGCTATAGTAGTCAACGAAGTTATGGCGCATTCGAATGCCGGGCCGGACTGGATTGAATTGCACAACACCACGAGCGAACCTATCAACATCGGCGGCTGGTTCCTCAGTGACAATAACAGGGATGAGCCAAACCTTACCAAATACAGGATTGCCGATGGAACAACGATTGGCGGCAACGATTATGTGGTCTTCTATCAGGACACGGATTTCAATAATCCTGGAGATCCAGGCTGCCTTATACCTTTTGCATTAAGCGAGAACGGTGAGGAGGCATGTATTTCCTCATATCTGGACCCGAATGGTTTCCTGACCGGCTACCGCCAGGTGGAGGATTTTGGGGCTTCGCAGACCAACGTATCGTTTGGTCGTTACTACAAGAGCAGCACCGGCAATTTCAACTTTGTGGCGATGGACTACAATACGCCGGATTCGAATAATGCTTATCCCAAAGTCGGTCCCGTTGTAATCAACGAGATTATGTACAATCCGCCGACCGGCAATCAGAATGAGGAATATATCGAGCTTCACAACATAACCGGAGCACTGGTGACGTTATATCGCTATGACAAATCCGCACCGTGGAAGTTCACCGATGGTATTGATTACACTTTCTCGAGCGGTCCTGTTGTGACGATACAGGCTTATGGTTATCTGATATTGACCAGGGATCTTACAGCCTTTACTGCAAGGTATGGCGTCATGCCGCCGGGCGTTCAGGTTCTCGAAGGTTACAGCGGCAGGTTGAGCAACGCCGGCGAGAGGTTACAGATTGCTATGCCCGGTGATATTGATAATCAAGGTAACCGTCATTATATCCGCATCGACAGGGTGACTTACAGTGACGGCTGGCATCCTGAGGATTGTCCCGGCGGAGTAGACTTATGGCCGAGAGAGGCTGATGGGCTTGGCAAATCGCTTTCGCGTAAGGAGCCTAGTGATTACGGCAATGACGTGGTCAATTGGGAAGCGGCTATACCTTCGCCTGGTGCCGCCAATCCATAGAATCTAATATGATGTAGGTTTTGTGTTAGTTGTTACCGGCTGTTGTATGCGATTTTAGTGAGTTTTATCGCTGCATCGGCCATTATTTCGCCGCCTCCCGGCGCGATCCTCGAATTGACAGTTTCGTAACTGCCTTCGGCAAACGCTTTCTTCGTTGGGATGTAGCCGGGTGCGTCCTGGCACAGTTCAATGACCAGTGTAGTCGGGAAGGGACTTGCACGTTTAATCGCGAGACCAAAGTCGACGAATACCTCACCGGGCAAGCCGACGATTGCCACGTCACGGCTCAGGCGAAAAACCTGGACCTCAAGAGGAATCGTCTCACTGCGGCGCATTTCGACCGCCAGTATTTTGTACGCCTCGACCTGTTCGAGGAATGATAGTTCTCGGGTGCCGACTTTCTTTATGTTCTCGCGTGCCAAGGCGACCTTCTCAGGGCCGTAATGTTGAAGGGGTACGCTCACTATCTCACTTCTTACGGCGAGTGCGGGCTGCGTAATGGTTTTGAGATGTTCCGCTTTTGCTTTCACTGTTTCGGCTAACGTCCTGCCAATGTAGTCTGTCTTGAGACGCTGCTTCTTCGTAACATCGATGTGGTTGATATCTCCGCACGTGCCCGTTCCGAACAGGAGAGTGAACTCGTTGCCATATTTTTGTCGCAGTGACTGCTCCAGGTAGAAAGGATAGTCCGCCGCGTATTTAGTTCCACCGACGGTGTCGAGGTGCAGGGTGAAGTTTACTAAAGCTGCGTCAATGCCGCCGGTGTCGACGGCGCGGAAAGAAACCATCCCTACCTCAGGATCAATTGGTCCTGCCGTGCGGACGATATCCGGGTTTAACACGCCGGGATTGAACCGGACACTTCCATCTTTCATGTGGAATCGCCGGTTGAACGAGAGGCCTTGCTGTTCGGCCATTCCGGCCTCCATGCGAAAAGGTTTTACCGAGGCATTTGCTTCTGTTATTACATTGACGAGTTTGTTGACAAGTTCCGCGGGGTAATCCACCTTTTCACAAGGATCGCTGCCATATTTTGCAACCGCCAGGTCATGTAGGTGTTTTCTCAGCGCTCCAAAATAGAGAGGCCCGGTGTGGGTGTGTGTTGCGGCAATGAGGATGTTCGCGGGTGGAATACCGGTCTTTTCGGCGGCTTTCTTGCGGGCGCGAGAGGAAACATCGGGCGATAGGCCTATGATATCGCAGGATACCAGGGCCGCGGATTCCTTACCCTGACGAAGGACGATAGCCTTGGCGTTCAGTGGGTTTGCTATGCCGGTGCTTAGTCGCTCGCGAAAGTATCCGCTCATACGGTAACCGATCGGCGGTGTGATGTCGATGGATGCTATGCCTGCGTTCAGTTGTGCTGCAGAGGTCATAGGTGTCGGTGCGGCAGCGGAGGCCTTTTGCCCGGTAAGTTCCTCTAAAAACCGTCGGGCCTTTGAGGCCTCGGCGAGGGTTTTTTTCAGGTCTCCTCGCTCAAGGCATTCTACGACCAGTGGGCCGCGGGTGAATCCTCCTTTCTTAAGGCGGGCAAGAACTGCGGGGAAATTAACCTTTCCGTTCCCAGGCGTTACCAAGACGTCCTTGGGGTGTCTGTAATCCTTAATGCACATACCAACCACGAGCCGATCCACGGTGGCGGCATCGACGACCGGGTCGAGTTCGCCGTTGGAGTAGTAGAAGATGTTGCCCGGGTCATACCAGATGCGGAAATTTTTATGGACCGACCATCTCAACGGTCTTGCGGCACTGGGGCCCTGTGGCATTCAGGCCGCCGTGCGGCTTGACACTGATGCCGATGCCTTTCTCAGCGGCGTAATCGCAGCATTCGGCGATGGCTTTGTAATAAGTCTTGTAGAGCTTTTCGTTGCCGATTCCGCCCATCAGCAGGTTCTTCGCACCGCAGGCGGCACAATTGTCTATGAGTTTTCTAAGACCCTCGATACCTTCTTTAAGTGACTTCGCTACCGGGATACCACCGCCGTATACTGAAGGGATGGACAAACCGCGTTTCTTTACTTCCTCGCCGACCTGTTCAGCCTCTTCGATTGTAGTGGAGACCGAAATTACCAGGCCCGTTTTGGACTTGGTAGTCATCAGGCCGGCATATTTGAAGCCAGCTTCAGCAATGGCATCCAGTGCAACGCGGTAATCATACCGGCCCCAGGGACGTGTGTAGCAGCCAATCTGCCAGGGGCCGCTGGAGGTTGATTCTTTTGTGGCTGATGCGGGTGATGTTGTTATACAGGAAGCGGCAAAGCCCGCTGTTCCGAGCTTTATAGTCCTGCCCAGAAAGTGCCGGCGAGAGATATGGTCGATAGAG
>JABAHS010132485.1_pt2 | contig 39015 bp, 61 predicted proteins | sample 7062111 | NCBI WGS metagenome assembly JABAHS01 (sample SAMN14534600, study PRJNA622989) | marine sediment metagenome | biome: marine biome [ENVO:00000428]; feature: marine pelagic biome [ENVO:01000023]; material: deep marine sediment [ENVO:00002113]; isolation source: pool of 4 deep marine... | reverse complement strand
TCATCTGTTTTTCGCGAAGTTCAATATAATCTTGAACTTCTGGCGCTAACGTCCCCCATGCATCGTGCATTTCTTTTTTCCACGATTGTGGAGCGGTGCGGGGTTCGATCTGCTGACTAGGTTCCTGAATAGAATCATCGTCGCCAACCGCTTGTTTGTCGGGCGTTTCAGACGTGTTATCGTCCTTTTCGTGACTAGCTTCCTGGCTAGCATCAACACCAAAAAGATCAGATCCTAATTGCCCTACCCCGGAATCGAGGTCAAAGGAACCTTGGCCACTGTCAGCGGCTAGTGCTTCTTCAGTCATTATTTTCTCCAGTAAAAAAGGCCCCGAAGGGCCTTTAAGGAAGTTGCTACCTCACGGTAGTAATTGATCCAGAATATTCGGCTTCACCCCTCTGGAAGGGTGATTCAAAAAAATAACCCGAAGATTATTCCAAAGCCTTATTATCAATGACGCCCGTATTCAATATCAGCACCGGCGTTCATGCTCTGCTCTAAGAGTTCTTGTTTTCTCGAACTCATTTTAGAAATTTCATGATCAACTGTTGCGTCAACAGCGTTTTCTAGCTTTAATTCTTCGTTTCTTAATCGTCGGTTGTTTTCTTCCACCATGCCTGTTTCATAAGGAACACAACCAGAAGAAGCCAAGTCCTCAATGCGTGCCTTTTTACTCGTAATTGGCTTACCTGTAATGGGTGATTCGTAAGGTTCGAAAGCGGGCGCAATCATCGTGGGAGAGATAAGCCTTTTAGATTCCGCACCACATTCGCAAGTCTGTGGATCTTTGTAATTGGCCAGTTTTAGGAAACGGTCAAACTTATGGCCATTGTCACATTGGTATTCGTATGTTGGCATTACGCTACCTGCTTGGACTTTTGCATTCTAGCCGCCTGTTTATCAAGCATCGACTGAACTTTAAGGGTGTGTTTATCAAGCATCGATTGGAAATCAGCCTTTAGCTTCTCCCCTTGCGTTGCCTGTTTTGCGGCCGCCAACTCTTCACGATGTTTCTGTTCGATCTGAGCCAGTTGTTTTTCAAAGTTGAAATTAGCCTCTTCAACTTGGAGTTGATTGTGTCTAGTGTCAAGATCCTGTTCCGCCTTCCGCTTCTCTTGCTCAAATTTTTGACGCTCTTGCTGTAGTTTCTGGGCTTCCTGTCCACCAGGTTGAGGGGGTTGCATCTGTTTTAGATGGTCTTCAACCTCACGGCCAAACCGATAGCGCCGAACAATTGACAGCATCATGGACTTAGCAACCTCGAAAGACATCGCCCCACGCTCTACGAGTGGAGTAACGCCGTTCATAAACTGCGCCATGGCATTCATAAATTCAGCAACCAATTGTTTGTCTTCGGTTGCCTCAACATCAAGCGTTGAATTCGTCTCAATATCAATGCGGTAACTTCTAAACTTATCATTCCTCAAGACACCAAGGATTTCACCCCATGACGGCATCTGCGCAATCTGCATCAACGTCGGGTCTGGCTGCATGCCTTGCTGCTGCGTCATTTGCAACATTTGCATAGCCTTCTGTTTCTCTTCCGTCGTAGGAAACGGGAGAGAGGTCATTTGCTTCCATGAGGTCTCTGAAAACTTTGTAGAGGCGATTTCTAGCATAATCCTCATTGTATCGAGGGCGTATTGCTGAACTCGCTTCTGGAGACGTTTGAGGCGCATCGTGCCCCATGCCTGCTTAATCTGTTGCGCCCCTAGTGTCTCAGAGGCCATCGATTGACCACGAATGATGTCAGAAATACCTGTAATCTCATAAATCACACGTTTGGCAGATTCGCGGGCTTGAATTAATTGTTGAGCGACAACGATTAATTTCTCAATGGGGAGCATCCAAATAGCACGATCCAAACCACCCTGGGCGGCAAGCGTTGCGCCCTTACTCGTTGGGACAAGGGCGTTATCATCCTCCTTAAGGATATTCTCTATCTCTTCCCCTAGCTGGCCGTCATAGGCCCCACGGGCTTTAATCGCCTCAATCACGCGGTTTAATCTACGTTGAATGCGGTTCAACTCCTCCGCCTGGTTTTCATACATCTTATAAGGGGATGTAGGTACCATGTTTTTCGATTTTTTAACGAATTTCAGCGGCTCCGGCATGTTAAAGAACCCGGAAAGCTCTAAGGGATCGTCATCGACTTTTAGATAATTATCCTTGTATTGAGGGCAAACATATTTGATTTTGCGGTCTGACTTGTCCCAAATCTGATAAACGAGTACAGTTTTACGCTTTCCCTTCTCCTCGTTATCCTTAATTTCGTCCTCATCCTCTTCGCCTTCGGTGAATTTCAGCTCATTAACAATTTTCTTATCAAAGAGCTTTTCACATTCCCCCTTATCTAAATACTCCTCGTAAGCAATCCATGGGACTTTGGTCCATTTTTTTGCATATCCGAAATAAACACGATTCCAAACACGTGAATCAGTACAAACCGTTTCATAATCAACGGAAGGAACCCCGTCTTCGGGTTCGTTAATGTCCGCCTCATATTTGACCGACGTAACCCCTCTACCTGGTAGAAGACCGTCAAGAACCGCATCTTCGACAGATTCCCCAAATTGGTCATATTCTCCCTCATCAGTATCGATGAGGTATTCAAGCATTCTTTGAGCCGCTTGAGAAACAACTTTCCCTAATGGATCGTCATCTTTAAATCGGCGCTGAATCACCGGACGTGGATTTTCAGAATATAACGCCGGTAACATCGTCTCAGTGTTGGAATACAAAATATTGAAAGGCGTATTTTGGTCAGCATCATAGATTTTTAGAATCTTTTCACCATCTTTGAAAAAATCCTTTTCACGCTTCTTAGCGGAATTAATCTCTTCTAACCAAGTTCTAATTTCTTCCATATTCTCTTTCTCTGCGCTTCTTCGCAAAATGTTCTTTCTTCAATTGGCCAAAATTGACCTGTGTAACATTCCCCATGTGGAACTTTTGAATCTGTGAAATTTCTGGAACCTGAACTTTTGACTTCTGCCAGGTTAAAGATAGATATCTAAAAGCGTCAGCCGCGTGTGAGTGCTCATCGTGAACAGTGTCCTTGGAAAAGACCTTTTTCACTTCGTCATATTGGCGACGATAACTCTTTAAGTGCTCGATCCCTTCAAAACACTTTTCCTCATCGAACCAACATTTATGGAAAGTAGCCCTACCCGCTTGGTGTCCGTCTTCCTTCTTCAGATTAGGAACCGGGGCGAAATCACCAACATCCTCTTCAATGAATTGTTGAAGGATTGACTTGCCACCCATCCCCATTCGTTTGGGAACGGCATCATGAGGTAGCCAGTGGAGACCGTACTCATAACCGTAAAGAGCTTTCTTGTCTCTTAAGACTTGGGCGTACTCTGGAACCTCTTTGAAATTATCGGCGTGGTAATCGATGACACGTATTTCATTGGAGATAACTTGATAAAACCAGATGACAGTATCATCCGTTCTGCCGATGTCCCATGCCGTGAAAACCGGGAATCCCTCAGTGAAAGGAACATCTGTAATCCGCCCATCTTGTGAGACCTTAGCGAGACTCTCACCCCAGACCGATCCCGGTAACGCTGCCTCAAAGGATGAGTAATATTCTTGTAACCAGATTGCCTTCCCATACGCTTCGCCATGTTCGTCCTGTAAACGGACGAGTTCGTTCTGTAAGTCTTCTTTCGTAAATATCCCGGTCTCATCAGCGCCTAAAATCTCTCCGAACCAATCATCGGCCTTAATAGCATGTTGAATCATCTTGTGAAAGTGATCCTTACCCCTTGGGGTTGAGTTAAACACCGCCCAACCGCCATTCTCTAAGAGAATCGGACTTAAAAAGCCCCAAGATGAGGGATTGGATAGTGCATACTCAGAAAATGTCAGTCCGTAAGGTGTCGAACCTACTAGCGCATCGAAATTATCAGACCCCATCAACTGCCAGGTAGAACCATTTGGGAACTCTATCTTCATTTCCTGAGCAAGGGTTTTAGTCCTTATCTCTGGGGGGAACACCTCATCTAATCTTTTTTTCCCCGTGTGAGGATTGATCGCGTCCCAAATCGCCTTTCGACATTGATTGTATTCAGGGAGGAGGTACCAATAGTTCCCCACATGCTCAAAGACAGAGCACGCGTTATGGTGGAGTAAAACGGCGTCCTTGCCAGCGCGACGATGCCAACACGCAGCGGCACGCTTCCCTCCCGTCCGTAAATATTCCCACAACTTAGCCTGGTAGTGTCGAGGCCTCCATTGATAGGGCAAATCGATTGACGCCATGCAGCATTAATTCTGCCTTTTAAAAAGCTGTTGCTTACCTAGAAAAATGGGAGTAGTTTATTGAATGCCCTTAGGGGCATAGCAGTTTTAAACAGTGGAGCCTAAGCCCACCCCGCACTGCCTACCGTGGGGTGGGTTTTTTTACGGTGTTAGGATGCACCTGGAAGTGTAAATGCTGGCCCTTCCCAACATCATGTAAAAGACAACACCTCAAATTTGGTCGTTTGGGGTCGTAAGACCAATGTTTATTCACAAAGAACTCAAGCGCCCGGCCAACCTCTTCAGATTTCATCCGAACATCAAAACCCCTAACGGGTAACGTACCATGCACCCCACCATCACCAGGGCGATAGATACTCGTTCCTACAAAGCTAACCCCCACCTCATCCTCTAACCAGACTAGAAGCTCTCTTAAGGTAGGATCTAGAAATTCAAGTTGCAGAACGTCTATCTGCATGATTCTAACGATTGGTAGTAAAAATGATGCAAAAACCCAAGAGGATAATCACCGACAACTCAATAAACCGATTGTGTTCGTCAATCTCAGCCTGAGTAGGAGCACGTGTAATCCCCTCAATGAGGTTACTTTCCTCTACGAAGTCGTATGTATTCATGCGTTAAGAGACGGCTAACCCGCACCCTAAGCCGTGTAGGGTCTTAACCCGACCGTAGTGCCACGATCCGCCAGCGGGCTTGGCGTCAAGGTTCTATTTTTGAAGTAACTGCAACTGAGCAAAAAGCCAACCAAGAGCAAGCGTTAATTCCAGAAGATTAATTTTCTGACTGGCAACCATAATCAGGATGAAAATCCCCAAAAAGGTAGTTACACCAATCTCAAACGTTGCGTCTTTCATGCCATAAGAGACTTCGCTTTCTCGGAAATAGAATCAGTTTGCTTCTTTATCAGCCCCTTAGACACAGCATGCAACGCATACGCCGTAATATCGTCACGACAGTTAGATACACAACGCACATCCCCTTCTGAATTAACCACCACAAGAGCGAAAACGCTATCATCCTCTGTGGCTTCCCTTACCTTATCCTCTAAATCCTTAGCCAATTCCGTTAACTTGTCAGACATAAAACACCCCTCTCCATTTATCTCATGAAAAGGGTAGCTTAATTATGATGGGATTTCACCCCTAAAGTTATCCACAGGCTAGAAAGTATTTCCCCGTGATTTTTGACACCTGGTCTATATAAATCAATGACTTACGAGATGGCTAAAAAATAGCCAATTTTGTGGTTTTTGCCTCCCGTTCCCTCAAGAGCTTGTAATACTGCGCCATAAGGCAGCAGCTTGTCTACCATGGCTTCCTCAAAATTTGTGGCTAGTGAGTATGGGGCGCGCGGAGTCACATGCCGCCGACCCCCGCCTGCCGACGACCCACCCCCCCCCTTCCAGGTGGGTATATCAGAATATTCTGATGTTCTCAATTTAACATAATGGATATTACGCGAAGTGAAGGGGTGTTGTAAGCCGTTGATTTATAACGATTCGTTAGTTATACACAGGATTATGCGCGAAATACACACGAAGTATCGACGCTAAGTTATTGATTGTTCGTTGGCTAATCTTTGCCCAATTCATCAATCACTTGTCCATCAACAACCACACCACCGCAAGTGCGATCAACGTTAACTGTAATAGATACACCTGTCGCAGCCTCTGGTGCTTCGTGATAGCCGTGCTTGGATAACACTAGGGCTACTACCTTCGGATGCAGTTCGCCGCTCAGACCGCCGTTGAGAGCGTCTAGCTCCTGCTGAGCCTCTAACGCGCGAACTATGCGGGAAAACTCGGGCTTATCCTCATGTGATGCCCAATCAGCAACCGTCCCTCTATCTAAACCAAGGGCTATAGCCAATCCAGCTTTAGAAGGCACTATTTGCCCTAGTTCTTTGTAGGTGCTTAAATAGTTTATTGAATCGACTAATACGGTTGAATTGTATTTAGTTGGTCTACCTAGTGTTCTTTTAAGCTGTTTTGGGGTGAGTTGTTTTAACTCTTCTGCTGTCTGCATTTGTCCCATGATTACACCTTTTGGGGTTATATGTCTTTGAGTGTTCCTAATAAATACAGGGTTAAAAACGGCCCTTATGGTTCTGATGATTCAATTGGTAATAATGGTATGTTTATTATCAAAAGCTTGAAGTTCAAGAGCCCGTTAAGAGTTATATGTTCTGACCAGGAAGGGTGGGAACATGTCTCTGTCTCATTAAGTCACCGCTGCCCTACTTGGGAATAGATGTGTTTTATAAAGGATCTCTTTTGGGATGAAGACGACGTTGTTGTTCAATATCATCCAGCTAAATCAGATTATGTAAACAATCACCAATATACTCTTCATCTTTGGCGACCAACCGAAGGAGAAATGCCGACTCCTCCTAGTATTATGGTCGGTATAAAAGGTCTTCGGCTAAGTTAGCCATAACCCTTTGTTGTGCTTCTTCGCCATATCGCTCTAAAGCTTGTTCAATATAAACTCTGGCGGTAGGGAAAGGTAACTCTGTGGCCTCAAACCCCCTCATATTTATAAGGGTGTGGACCAATTCATCCATTTCCATACAGTTGCCCACAAAATGGTCATAGAGTTTTTGTGCCCTAACTATCGGCGCTACGTTGTACCTGTAAAGGGAAAGAGCCACAGCTGTAACCATTGCTGAATGTTCATCAATCATTCGTTACAGGCTCCTTCTGTCTACCCTGAACCAAGTCACTAAACCTAAAGGAATGAATGGCGTGATCATAGCAAACCATGGTCGGGTTATCTTTTGTTCCGTCTTGACTAAGAACAACAGGAGCAACCAATAAAGGCTCACCACAGTGACACCTGGCATTTACTGCTGCATAGTGTCCTGAAAGCTTGTGATCCTCTCGAAGGCTAACGCCGTTAGCGTTAGTAAGTAAAAACTTAGTATGTAATGCCTCACTAATAGCATTCAACATTTCTGCTACATGTCTGGACATCGGGAGAGCAAGATTTAATTTTTCACCTATGTAATTAGGATGAAGCTCGGAATCCAGGGTGAAATAATACATGCCATGATGTAAAAGGCTTACAACGTAGCCACTTGGTTTTCCGCCGAAAGGCATAGTCCCAATTACTTCGAAACTTGGCGCAATCATTGCTACATAAGCGTTGACTTCGCCATCGCCAAAGCTAAAGACGATGTTTTTACCGTGTTTTAGTTTCCCGGCAAGCATCGGAGCATCATCCAACCGACACATTCCATACTCATCCATAATCAATCTCCTTTAGAGATTAACTATAGCACTAGATTATTTACGCTTACCGCCGCCTTTTCCTTTTTTGCATCCCATTTCTATAGTTCCTTTGTTAGATAAAAGAAATTAATAAACAATGTTTACAGCTAATGAATAAATTTATACAATGTACAACGGTTTTGAAGGACCGCTAACCACCCTGATGGGTATAACAAAAGGAGCAACAACAATGACAACTTTCGCAAAATTCGCTAACCAATCCGATATAGACAACGCTCTATTACTCGCCGTAATCAACCAAATAGGTTCTTGGGAAAAGTTCCAAGAGTGCGCTGATAACGTCATTAAATATAAAGTGTGTGGCACACCAGGATTCAGCCATTACGGTGAATCTATACGATTCGCACAAACCAACATCGATTTGATAAAGGAGCTAGGACAGTCCATAGCTGACAAACAAAGAATGAGAGACAACTGGACCGTTTTTGCATCCTTATATCATCTTCATGAAGACTTTGACGGCGACGAAATCGCGGATATCGTCAATAGGCCACAATCAAAAGAATACTCGTCTGTAATGTATGCCCTGTCGTACTTCGCCTTGCGTGAGGCAGCGTTAGACTATTCAGCCTACATATTGAATTTAAAAGCCCCCAAGGCCGAAGCCAAGGAGGCACTGTCCGTATAAACTAGGAAAACACAGACAAATAAAAGCACCTCCGACGTTGCAGCGCTAGAGGGGCTTAGTTCCACCGACTAAAAGGAGTAAGAAAGATGGTGAATCGTAAGCATAACACGTTTAAAGAATTAGGTCACAAACTCGAAAAGCTAGGGAAATCTATGCAAAACCCCCACACTCGTATGGAAACTATCTTGACTCTTTCCCGTGAATGCGGGTTAACTCTCGTTGTTACAAGAGAGAAAGAGGGTAAGGAAGTTGTCCCAAATTAAAAAAGTAACCGCTAATGCAGAGTTTCGCACCCTTACGATGGGCAAACGTCGTAAGGAAGTCGCCAAAATATTTAATAGCCCAAGGGATTTAAATGTATCACCCGCTAATATCACGGGTTGGAGGTGCACAGACCCCACAAAAACATATTATCGAAACATGCCACCTATGGCGCTTGAAATATTTAAAATAAAACTAAAATTGATTGACCCTCACAGCTGAGAAAGCACATCCTCTTTACGTGCGACCTCGGCTTCACGCTGTTCTAAACGTTCTTGGCGGGCCGCAAGTTGTTCCGCCAGGGCGTGAGCCTCTGCCAAGTCTTTCTCGGCATTCTCGCGCATCTGAGTAGCCTCATTCATTAGGACATGAGCGCTTTCCCTTTCTTCTTCTGCTTTCCGTCTCAGGTCATCAGTACTACTTTTAACTTCCAAGTAAATTTCTTGTTGGTAAGCATTCGCAGCACCTCTGACCTTCTGGGCATCGACCTCAGCTTCGGCTAACACTTGTGAAGCTTGTTTATGCTTATTCTCGGCATCCTGCAAAAGACGCTCTATATCTTCTACCTTCCCTAGGTTTTCAACTGACTCATTAGCCAATTCAATGTAATCGAGAAGCCTTTTAAGTTGACTTTCAACTTGCTTAGGATCGCTTAGAAAGGCAATAAGGCTAAATAGATCAGTCACACCTGGTGGTGTATCAACCTTATGAAACTTGCTTGATTTTGGACCCATCATTAGCTTGTACCGTCATATGCGGCCACTTTCTGACCGGGTTGCACACCAAAGAATTCAGGAGTGTCAGCCTGCACATTAATTCCATCAGTAGTGGCGGCCGTTGGATTGCTTCCGAAGTCTAGGAACGCCTCAGCATCACAACTGATCCGCACAAACCTAGTAGTATCCTGAAATGCTGCTGATTGCGCAGACGTGGTAAAAGTCACACTCTGGCCAGCGGCAAAACCATCCTCCTGACCGGCTTGAATGACATTTCCACCTTCATCACGTGTCAGGTACTTATATTCCCTGATATACATTGTTGCCATGTTTAATACCTCGCTGTCTCACGACAGTGTTTTAATTCTTAACGTAACCCCATCCGGTTAACATTTTGGATATAACGGCGAACTTTCTTAGGGCCTTCTGGCTCTTCACCAGACCCGCCAGCAAAATCGATATTCATTAACCACATAAGCATTAGGCATACCCCAAGTTAACAATGACTTCATTAGCGCCAGGTGCGCCAGCATCCGCATCAGCAACACCTGTGGTCGCTGCGATAGTGATCGCTGTTCCGAACGCAATACCGTTAGGAATAGATAAGGTAAATCCAGCACCATCATCCGTTGTACCTTGGGATGGGACAGGAAACGTCAAGTCTGGAGTTGTTGTTCCAACAGTTACAGAGGCCGCCGTAGCATTGTAGAACTTCAAGAATCTGGGAGCCGTTCCTAGGTTAATGGCGTGAATCCAATAGACCTGTCCAGCCGTGCCCTTAATTTGATCCTCGGATTCATCAACATCGATGTTCTTATAAAGTGTTGTGCCTCCTGAAGTTCTAGCCCCTGATAGGCCAACATCACCAATCAAGTTAGAACCAGCGGCAATCGTGGCCACATCAACATCACCGATGTTGTTAGTGCCTGCCGGAAGAGCGGCCACCACATCGACCTGCATTTCTGTTCCGGAAACGGCACCAGCGATAGTACTGACATCAGTATCTAGACCTGTATCAGCTGCTACTTGCAGCTTCCCATTCGCATTAGACGCAACGGGGGTGAAGTCGCCACTCCCAGACACCTGCGCAACAATAGCGGCCTTAACTAACTCAGCAGATCTATCAGGGGATTCATCATCAACTAAGCGGTGTATAGTTGTAGAGGTCGTGTTCTTGTGAAGAATGGTTTGAATACGCAAGTGAGTTTGCGCGGTGCCACCATTCGTAAATCTAACCCGAAAATACTGCGCTTGAACGCCAAACTGGAACGTTCTCCCCGTGTTGGCAGAATAAGAAAACGTCTTAGTAGTGTCCCAATTAGTATTATCGGTGGACCATTCAAACAGCATCCCATCAGTTGCACCATCATGGGAAGAGTGGAGTATCACCGATACACTCGTATAATCGAGCACATCAATACCCGTTCCGGTAAACGTGGCACCACCTGATAAAGGTGTAGTCGTAGAATTACCAGAATCTACAATATTGGGTCCGTCCTTCACATACAACGAACCACTAGAATCGAATTGAAGGGGGACATAATCGCCGTCGGTATCGCCTAATGATGCAAGCGTGTCATTGCGAACACCCAACATCATTACCCCAGTATCGCCGCTGGAATGGGCTGAATCCTCAGCCTTGCCTAAATTTGTAGCACCAGTACCGGGGATGACTGACAAAACGTCGGCTTGTATCTCCGTCCCCGAAACAGCGCCGGCAACAGTGGCAATATTGGTATTGATTGCCGATAGATTTACATCGTCAGTCGATATCGATACGCGAAGGGTTTCAGTGCCAGCATTACCGGCTCCGATATCCATACCCTCTGAGGCCTCTTGTAGAGACATCTTTAGATTGCCGCCAGTCGTAGCCCCAATATTTACATAACTTGTATCCGGCTTTCTCCCCGCAATAACAGACCTAACTAACTGGGCATCCGCATCGTCATTAATAGGCTCGTCTAACTGTTCAACTTCACCAACTGAAGGCGTTTGTTTTAGTATTGTTTGTAAACGAAAATGAGTCTGTGCAACAGCTCCATTGGTATACACAACGCGAAAATACTGCGCCTCATGCATTCCCTGGATAGTGAAAGATTCGCCACCAGTAACACTATGAGTTTGTGTATGGTCAATATTACTTGAATCAGTAGACCACTGAAGTTGAAGTCCATTAGTCGCGGAATCTTGATCCGTATTAATGATAATAGATACGGCCGCGTAATCGGTCATATCTACCCAAGACCCGGTAAAAACTCCTGAGATACCTAATGGGGTAGTTGATGAATTACCAGAAGAGATTGAATTCTTTTGAATGGCGGGCATTGGGTTAGATGTGGACACATCTGTTGCGGACCCATCCGCGCCATACTGGACTTTGACACGTTGATGCTTAACACCGCCGATATCGTCGGTGGCGATAGTATCCCCACCCGTGCCAGCGTTAAGTTCGGTATTATCAGCCATTCAATTAACCATAAAAAAACCCCCACTGATTTCTCAGCAGGGGTTAATTATCCAAAGGGAAGTATTGCTATTCTAAGAATATGATAGACAAAAACCTCAGCTACAAGCGCGTCTTGCGTGTGTTTCTGTGGTTTTTCTGTGGTTTTGTTCTCTGATAATATCTAGGTTCGTTTTCATCTTCCTGTAGATAAAAGCGATTCTTTCTTCAACGGCTCTTACCGACCTGTTTAGGCGGATAGCTACCTCATTATTCCCTAACTGTTCAACAAACTTTAACGTGGCGACATCTTTGTATATTTGCGGCATCTCATCAATAAGCACATCGACCTGTCTAATAACACTATCTCCTATGTAATTGGGTGTTCTTGGCCTCATCGCAGGCTTAGAAGATTGTTGACGCATTTGCCGATACTTCTTTTCTTCATCTGGCAATATACGTTTTCTTTTCCAGTTCGGCGGCTTCCCAAATTCATATTCATAATTAGCCGGGTCAAATGCCGGAACACTTCGGGGAAGATCTAACGCCGCAAAAGACCTGCGTTTGCATGATCCCCATCTTTCAAGCAAAGCTCTTATCGCTTTATGATCATTTTTCATGCAGCCAAATTTATTCTCCTATTGTAATTTTCAAACCTTCGGGTGTTTTTGGTAGTTTTGGCTCCTCTTCAATGACGAAATTGACATACTCACTAAATGGACTAAATGTATTTTTCACCATATTTCTCGACCTCACCCGACATCGACGTTCGCCGGGCTCAAACTCCAGTTTCATTGATTTGTGTGGCAGATAAACGCCTTTTATCCAGACAGCCTCTTCATTCTGAAGACCACAATAAGCAGCTATACGACATTCTGATGGCAGTTGAACACCACATTCGGTTGGTGTTAGTGGAGTCCAGCTTAAAATCGCTTTTTCCCCAGCGTGCACGGGAAATATCCAAAGCCCTAATACCACTCCGGACATCATGCCAATAATAAAAATTAACTTTTTCATTAGAAATACCCCACAAATTCAATGCGCCCCAATACCCCCTTACTTCTAAGTTCGGACATGCGCTTGAATTCATTACGATAGTGTTTTGCTATATCTCCTTTCCCCTTAGTTTTACGAGCATCTTTCCCTAGTCCCGTATCGTTCATTTTTTCAAAGAGAATGTCTTGCTCAGCATCAGTTAAAACATCCCTTCTTCGCTGTTCCGTGCCTCCCTCAAGGGAATGGCACCCATAACAAAGTGCCTCAGCGTTCAAAGGGTCAAACCGTATACCCCATTTACCCCTAGAATGATGGTGTGAGCAATGCAGCCCTTGAGAGTTCTTAGGATGCTTGGCCCCACATCGTTCACACGTCCAGTCGGCCCGCTCTCTAATACACTGCGAAAACGCCACATCTGCGGGCGTTCGTTTTATTCCGCCCATGCATAACTATTCTCCTATCATTACCCCAGCCATTTCAGCTATCTCATCCTCTGATAGCATTGGCCAATAAAATTCCGCCACATGCCTACACATCCCCCTCATAACTTCCTGAAACTCGCCCTCCTCCATACTTTCAAAACTCAGAGATCTAGGGATCTTCAATATAATCATTCCGTGCCCCGCAATATTTGCGGCGACTTCCTCACAACCAATATTTGCTTCAATCTGTAACCGTTTTAATACCTTGTGTGCATCCATACTCATAAAAGAGTCGATGTTCTCAGACACTAATTCCCCAAACTTATGAGCCAGATTATGAAACTTTGGGTTTCGCGGCTTGCTCATTTGAGCAAAAACAATATCGTTTATCCTATGTCCCTTATCACGCAACCGGGCCGCCGTGTATTCATCGGCAGGAGCATACCCCCCCCTAATAACACGTAAAGCAAATTTCTCAGGCCGGTTTTTTACTTTCATGTAGCGTTAAGGCTTCCAGTCCTTCATTGTTTCTTGAGCTTTCTCAAGGTTAATTTCTATTCCGAATGGAGTCGATTTAAAACCAGGGAATTGAGCTTCCAACTGAGCATCGAGGAACTTAACTTCCTCTAACAATTGCTTTTGTATTTCTTCTTCTGTGCAAACACCTTTATCAATCAAAATTTTTTGTACTGCGCTTAACTCCGCACGGTGAAAAAGAGTAGCTTCCCTATGATCCTTAACCGCTGCACACTCAGGGTCTTTATCATCCCGTGTTCCCAGCTGCCAACCGGCAAACACATTTCGCCATTTAGCCAATTTGTTTAATGCTTCTACCAATTTCTCACTATTCATCCCATATTTCTCCCGATGCGTGCCCCAATTCTTTAATTTCTTTCATTTCCTCAGCCTTTTTACGGGCACTCCTGGCTGTATAATCCATAGCACTAGGTTTCTCTTTGGCATATGTTGGTTTTCTAGGTCTATTAACAAACAAATGCTGATGTGGGTTAGGCTTTATCACTGTTTCCTCCCTATTTCGTAACCATTTTCCTTTGCATAGACAACCTTAACACCAACACCAAAAACCTTAACGACCTTATCGTAAACCTCAGCTATTTGAGGCATTCGTTCTCGATTTTGTCGTTTTTTTTCTTCTGTATTCATTAGTTTCTAATGTTGTTAGGCCTATATTTGATATCAAAGTGATCTAACGAAGGTTCGTTAGAATAAAACTGTTAGGTGTTTAGTCGCTTAACCTCTATCTCTTCTGAAATATCATTAAAAAGCTCATCATCATCACGATAAACACAGTTAAAAATATCTACATTTCTAGCAGCTTCATCGAATGATTCTTTCAACTCTTCTGCTTGCCAGTCAGGAAGAGAGTCGAGAAGGCTGCTAATGGTGTCAGCCAAAGCGTTCATACTGCCTGTTGCACTTCTGCGCATTCCATCAATACTAATTTTCATGGGTAATCTCCTGAATATGAAAAACACCGTCTTTATAAAAACCTCTACATGTGTAATCGCCGTCAGGTGATCCTTGGTCAATCCCAATAACCGGGGTAGCACCACGAGGGACAAAGTTAGGAGGGTATTTGCTTGGCTTAATAAGTTCGTGGTTGAACCAATCAACACCTAACAATTGCTCAGAAGGGACTTGCGTCCGCGACGTTTCCGGGGTTTTATCAGCTTCAGTGTTCATGTCGTTACCTTCAAGTTGTGAGTGGCCGCAAGCCCCTCAAGCTGGTCGTTATATTTCTTCCGCTATTACCGTTTCTCTCACAGTGTTTTTTGCTGTAAAAAACTCAGGTTTACTAGCTTTTTTGATGAGCCAGCTGCCTATAAGCTCCCTAAACTCTTCAATATCACTAGGTGATAGGTCGGTCAGATAATCCTCGGAATATTCGCCAGCCTCGCCGTATGCATGTTCTTGCATCTGCTCGATGATTTCATGAGGGTTGAAAAAGTCGTCGTGGGTGTATCTATGTTTTTCTGCTTTATAGATTTCAATTTTCGTTCCAGGGGCGTATGTGTCGTTCACATCATCCATTACTTCCTGAAAGCTTTTATATTCTTCATCATCCAAGCTATAAACATGTTCCATAAATCACCTATCGTGTTGAAATATAACAAGGCCAATTAAGTTCTCTCACTATCGTTCGCGGGACTGTCATTCCGCGTTGCTCCATTCCAGCCCCTTATTGGCGAACGTTATGTGCTTAGTGGTTGCTCTTCATTAGGGTAAATTTCTCTTGGTCATCTAGAGCTGCCTTCAGGTAATCAGTAACAAACTGATCGCCGTGCATTCCTCGCATGCAACCGATAGCTGTAGCGCCGAGAGTCGGGAAGAGCCTGCTTAACTCTTTATCATCAAGCTCGCGAGCCTTTGTCATGAGGTCGTTAATTAAGTCTTCTGCTTTCATTGCATTTCCTTCACAGATAAGGCCACATACCCCTCTTTTAGACCAAGGCCAGAATGGATGTGTGTAACTTCAAACAAGTATTCTTTCGGTTCTAGTTTTGAGTAATCCCAAAACCTTAGTGTGTCGCCTCGCTGGTAGTCTCGGTCATTAAATCTAATCTCGGTTTTCTTGATTCCGGACACTAGATTCTCCAAGTAATTTGGCTCAATTTTTAAATCGTGTACCATCTCAGCGCCTCCGTTGAATCGCACATAACAATTGGCTAGAAAGGATTGCTGGCCGCGCAGGCCGTCTTATTTTTCTAGTCCAATGTTTCCTATGTCTTGTTTAAGTTTATGAGAGGCCAGCAACCTCTCAGCCTGGTCGTTATGTGCCTACAGGCACCCGTGTTCTTACAATCCACCAATTACAATCACCAAACATCGATGCGCTACATTCTTCGGTGATATTCATTGGCACCACAGGGCAAAAAGTCTCTTCTGCCATTGTTTGACAAATACCAATCCAATCTTCTGGTTCTTCATCGCTTTTAGGGTTCCCGCCAACAACGCACTCAAGTATGAAATCAGCTCGCTTCTGCACAGTGTCAGGAGTGCAATGCTGCGCATCTGCCGTTCTTGTTCTTATGGTGCCTACAGGTTCGTCGCACCCAGTCAGAAAAAAGGCACATAACAAAAGGCTCCAAGGGACTGCTAGCCAACTGAGGCGACGAACAAAACTACGGAGACACTGAACCATGAAAAGCAAACGAACGCTGCGGCTAGCAGTCCCTGAGCCTAAGCGTTATGCACCAAAGTGTTTATCAATCTGCTCTTGATTTATTCCGCACCACCATTTGTCATCGCCAGAAAGGTAGGTTTTTATTCTTCTCACGGCTTCTTGCAAGCAATCATGTAGGCTTGCGCGGCACACAAGAACATTAACTTTGTTGTATGTTTCTAATCTACACACCCAGCATTCAGTTCCTGTAACCCAGCCTTGTTCAGTGATATATGAGTCTTTGTCTTTGTAGAAAACTTCGAACCGGACTAAATACCGCTCCTTGTCATCGCGCTTAAAGAAAGACTTGCTTTGCTCCTTAGCCAGCCAATCTAAACAGTGCATAACAACGGCGCTAGAGTCGGACGCACCTAACTCGGTGGTTGCGTCACCAGTGTTCACCGCTTCACCTTTATCTTTGCTCATAGCTTTAATTCCTCTTTCCCGGTGTGCCGCTCATGGCGGTCGTTAGGTGCTTAATCCGTTAGCCGCATTGCTTCATCAATCGCGGCACGCATATCGTGTACGTTGTTTTCTACTACCTGTTTTGGAAGCTGAAGAGCCGCAAAATTGTTATTTACATCAGCAATCCAATTTAGCCGTTCCTCATCTCGCTCTAACCTGGAGATTGCTATCAATGCCTCTGTTCGTGTTTCGTGTCCAGTCAGTTCATAGCACATATGTCTAACTCCAGCGCGATAGATCATGCGTACCATTTCATTAAATTCCACAGGCATCCGTCTAAACGCCATGCACTCATCATCTGTTAGCACCGCACCTAACAAGGCATTTTCAACGGACAGCCAGCCGCGTTGCTCCGTGGTTTCTTTTTGGTTTTCAGTTGCCATGTGTCCTCTCCAAGCTCAGCGGGGCGGTCTGCCCCTGAAATGCGACGTTATGCCCCAACACCCAATAACGCTAATGCTGGCTTAGTCGCGCCAGCAACCACCAAATCATCAATAACAAAATTGTCAATCTTAGTAAGAAGGCTACCAGTATTCCTTTGCACCCCGTGGTTTGTCTCAGTCTGTTTAAATGAGCTAGTGTATGTCACTTGAGACACATCATCGATGAAACCTTCCATACTGGTCCCGCTTAGATTCATTCTAGCTACATATGTAGTTCCACCAGAGAAAGTGAATGACGCCGTATCCCTAGTGGTATTGGTCCCGCCATTCCTTTCAACAATTCGAACATCCCCATTATCTTCCCTTAAGTTGTATCGCCAATGGTTATTGTCGTCGGTATATCTATAAATCAGCGAATTTCTATTTAAGGCGGCAGAGGCTACTATCCAATCGAAATATATGTCACCATCTGACGTGCCACCATCGATTGTGTTTGTTGAATTATCAGTATCAAATCTTAGTTGATTACTATTTATCTCAGCGGCTGTGCTACCAGACCAACCCCCACCGACAACATCTGTATCGGGTGTATGATTGTTTAATAACGTCCCATTGGTATCGGTGAATGTGTCTTGAACTTTTATTGTCATGACTGACCACCAGACGAACCATTGCCAGAGTTTTTCTTTAAAATACCTCTAATCGAGGTCGACAACTCTCCCATTGTTACAGAAGCATTTATTACATTGAGCGGTATATTGACACCGTGAGAAGCAAAGAATGAAATTATCTTTGCTCTATCTGCTGAAGACGGTATTTCATTAAGCTTCTTCATATCCAATCACCAGATATTTTTGATCTGAATCGACTTCATTCAAAGTGATTGGATCGATTATTGCTCGAACAGCAAATATATTAGGGTCGGGAGTTCCGTTATCTACATTTTGTTCTGTGATATCTTTTATCCCTACTTCCCCTATCCCTTTCCTAGATTTCATTAACTCCCAGTAATCATGTTCTAGCGCAGATATGCGCCCTATTTCTGGGTCTGGATCTTCAAACCATGGGGTATATATTTCAGCTATTAACATGCATACAAAAATCTCCTAGTAGAATTATTCATCTCCTAAAACTTCTTTTATTGATTTGACAAAATCAACATCTGCTTTAAATCTCCTAGCTCGATTCTGCGCTCTAGATATCTCTAACAGTCCGCATTCTTCAATAACTTCATGGGAAGCCAGTATCATTTTCATGTTTGAATCAAACTGTAGAATTGAATTGCAATAAACACATATTGTGATATCACCAGGTTCTGGTGTCCCTTCACAATTGACAGAGGTATACCCATCCACAACCGCTTTGCATGAGGGACACTGTGGTTTTGTATTAAGAACGCCTGTTACCATCTTAAGCCGCCATCCTATACGGCATCGCTGATCTAGTTTGCTTAGGCAAGTACTGAAGACTGTCCGGATGGAACCAAAGTTTTACAATTCCCTCCCATTCGCCGTGCCGCTGTTTGACAACCTCCAATGTTTGGTCTGGTTCGTTCTCATGCATCGTCTCACCCTTAGCCATAGCTGCCTCTTTACGTTTATTTCTATGTGAGATTATCGCGTTATCCACCAAATCGACAATAGCGCCATTTCCGCGAAAGTCATGTTTCCCTGGCCGTGAATATTCACCTTGTGTGCCTTCTCCCTTTCGCATGTGATGAACTAAGTGAATGTGCACATCATGAGACTTAGCTGCCCAACAGAGCCTATCGACAAATTCAACTTGCTGGCCTGCGACTTCATCTAGTCGGCCGTTAAATCCACATTTCATAAGGCTATCAATTACAATATGGTCAGCTCCCAATACTTTCGCCCCGTACAAAACAACTCCCAGAATCCGGTCATTTCTTACGGTATCTGTCTGGTCATAGATCCATAAGCGATTATCTGTCCAATCCATAAACTTCTGGGCATAAATGGGATTGACATCACGACACCCTGCAATCTGTCTGCACATACGCGCCATAGTTGCTGCTGGTTTCATTTCCATTGAAGCAATTAGCCACTTAGACCTCTGCAACAACCAAGCACAGATTTGGTTTAGGACTTGAGACTTACCATGTCCGTTATACCCACCCCATAGCGTCACCTCGCCAGGCCTAAAAGCTACTCTACTGTGTGTCTTCGACCAGGGCATTAAGTCACCACTAACCTCGATATCGCCTCTTAATCTTTTGATAACCTCTTGCGTCCACTCGCTTGCAGGTGCTACGAACTGGCTCTGTTGTTCGCCAATCTTGTACAGCAGATCCTGGTCACGAAGGATAATCATGAAGACCTGCTACGTTGATACGCTGCTAACTCAAGATCCATTTCCCGGTCAGACAGCTTCTCACCATTTGCTCGCTTACGACTCGCAGCGTCTAAAATCCAAGCGTCTTTTGTTTCTTGTGGTAATGGATTAATTGCTGCCTTTTCCTTTTCACGTTTGATTCTTCGCTGTAGTTGTTGGTATTGAATCAATTTCTGGTGACGTTTAACGAAATCCTCAGCAAACAAAGCTCCCATATCTAAGCCCACAGAATCAACAATGTCAGCAGGCGCACAACCGGCGTGACAATAAATTAATATATTTCCATTATCTGCATGGGTAATTGAAAGCGATGGGTCGCTGTCGCTGTGTGCTGGGCAACAAGCCGTCCATTGTCCTTTGCCCCTAGCCTTGACCTTATCGAGACGTAATAACAGCGTGTCAATGCTCATATGGCCCCCCGTAAATCGTCGCTCAATGGTGCCTGTTGGTTGCGCTCCCAAGTCCTAACAGCTGCCTGCCAATCAACCATTTTGCTTTTGCCAACCATCCAACCTTTCATCTGGTAATGGTTTATAAAGGCGGTTGGATCAACGTTATTCTGACGTTCTTTGCAATATTGAGTAACTTGGTCAATCGATGGGGGGGAAAATCTTTTTCGCTTGTCCCCCTTTAAGGGGGTAAGGGGGTTATTATTCTCTTCTCTTCTCTTCTCTTCTCTAGGTAACGGGTTTTTTGTTACCTCGGTAACGCTTTGCGCGTTACTTTTCTTTTGCTTTGACTTGGCTACTCGCTTAGCCGTTTGTGCCCTGACTTTTGCGTTTTTCCCATTATGTTCAAGATAATCAGGGAGTTTTACCCATCCGGCATCTAAACAGATCCAATCTTCAGGGAGGCTTTCACAGAATCCTGGTAATCCAACAAGCCTATCAACGTCGTCAAAGTCGTAACCGACTAAAACACCATTTTCATCAGCCTGTTCATCCGCCAAGCACCATAAAGTTACCAACGACCCCAAAACGCTAGCACAGTATGCGTTAGTGTCTGCGTTACCTAAAACGTTAGCGGCTTTAAGTGATTTTGCAACCACTCTTATCCGACCATCATTTGCAAGTGCTGTTCTCAATTTAATCCAATCACCCGCCATCATGTTCACCCGTCAGGATAAGAAAAACCCCGCCAAATATCACAATAACGGGAAGCCAAAATATAAGTTCGAAGTTACAAGGCCCCATCAAGCAGCCTTTGATTTTGTTTTCTTATCTGATGGCCACTTTTTACCTGGTTGAATAACAAGACGCATGTCCAATTCTCTTTGTGGTGGTATGGCATCATCCATTCCCCACTGGCAAACCGCTGGCAATGAACAATGTTCAATTTTGCTGAAAGCCTCAGCAATCTCTTTTTTTGTACCGTAATAGGTAAGTAAGTCTCTGACTGTAAGCATGCATGATTAATTAAGCACTACTTTTCTAATATTTCAAGAACTACATCAAAAGTAAGGTGTAAACAATTGATATATAGTTAAGTTTGTCTTAATTTCCCTCCCCTTTTTCCTATGAAAATCCCTTGATTTGCCAGCAAAGCAATGCTTTATTTATTTAGCGGTCACTTACTTAATAAATTAATACTTAACTAACGCGGGGTGGTGTAGCGGCAGCATTTCGGGTTCATGCCCCGAAGACACGGGTTCGAATCCCGTCCCCGCAACCAATTCAGGGAACAGAAGAATATGAGAATTTGGGGTGCTGTTTGCGAAGGCATTTTATGGGGCATCGCCATTTTCTTTATTTTTTTGCTTCCACTCATCTACATCTAAACTAAGAGGGCCACCCGATGCATGTCACAAGCAATAACTAAGCGAAGCACCCAGAAGCAAATAACGACTCCCATGCAATTATTGGCGATTGCCACCCAAGGTGACGCCGATGTAGACAAGTTAGAGCGCCTAATGGCGATGCAAGAACGCTGGGAAGCAAGCCAAGCACAAAAAGCTTTCTTTGAAGCACTATCGGACTTTCAATCTAAAGTCCCATCTATTAAAAAAATGAAAGATGGGCATAACTACAAATATGCCCCCCTATCTGACATTGCCGAACAGATTAGAGAAACATTGAGAGAGTGCGGGATATCATATCGGTTTGAGCAAAAACATGATGAGCGAATTACCGTAACCTGCATAATCACCCATATTGATGGGCACTCCGAACGCACAACCATGAGCGGCCAAGCCGATCAATCAGGCAGCAAAAACGGAATACAAGCAATTGGCTCTACAGTCACCTATCTACAGCGCTATACCCTAATTGGTGCCCTTGGTATTACCACAGCAGACGAAGATATGGACGGTCGTCTCTCAGCCTCTGGTGGAGATTTTCTTTCCGGTGAACAGATCGCGCTCATAGAGAAATTGTTGGTTGATTCAGGCGCTAACCGCCAACGCTTCCTAAAGTGTTTCAGCGTCAAAGAACCTGGCGAAATCAGCGCGAGCTTATATACGCGAGCCGTTGACATGCTCGAAAAGAAAATAGCAAAGGGGAAAGAAAATGATAATTCATGATGTTGAACAGGGCACACCAGAATGGCTGGCTTTGAGACTTGGTATCCCCACAGCTTCAGAGTTCGCAAAAATTATCACATCCACTGGCAAGGCCTCCACTTCGGCTAATACTTACATGCACAAATTGCTAGGTGAATGGTGCGCAGGGAAACCAGAAGATACCTACTCTAACGATGATATAGAGCGCGGGAACCTTCAGGAAGAAGAAGCAAGAGATTATTATCAATTTATCCATGATCTTGAAGACCACCAAATAGAACAGGTCGGTTTTGTTACAACTGACGACGGTCTAATAGGATGTTCACCCGACGGGCTTGTCATGTCTAATGGCGGTATAGAGATTAAATGCCCGCGCATGAGTGGGCACGTAGAAACTATTTTACGTGGCAAACCACCAACAAAATACTTGCCACAAATACACGGGTGTATGTTTGTCACAGAGCGCGATTACTGGGATTTCATCTCATACCACCAATACATAGAGCCATTTGTTATTCGAGTTAACAGAGACGACGAATACATAAAGAAAATGGCCTCTGCCCTATCGGACTTCAACGAGAAGTTGAACGAAGCCAAAGACCAACTTATAGATTACAAAAAGGTAGCCGCATGAATCAGAAATTCGACGTATGTGCCCGTGTAGAAATAGAAGGCAAAGACAAACCCATATGGCCAAAAGTAGGAATGACGGTAACCCGCCGGGCCGATGGGAAAATGACGTTGTTTGATGCACGCACAGGCAAAAATTATTTTTTGTTTGAAAGAACACAAAACAATCAGCAAGCACCACAACAACAGCAACCCCAGCAACAAAAGCCATCAAACTTTGATGACTTCGACGATGATATCCCCTTCTAAACGGTCGAAATATTAGTATATAAAACTTGACTTACATTAAGCTATGCTTTATCTATAAATCGGGAGTTGAAAAAGTGCTGACTTTTTAATGATATAGGGGGACCATCTATGGCAACACTTGCCAAACAGCTTAATGTAAGTCCATCTCAAGAACTAGCTATTTTCTACGAACTGTTAGACCACCTTAGAGGCTGGAACATAGAAAGCGTCTCTGAGGCTGCTGGTCTTTCACCTTCCACAATTTATTTTTGGCTTGCTGGTGATACTGTCGGACGCCTTGAAAACGTTATCAGAGTAGGTGCTGCCATTGGCCTAGAACTCAGATGGGTTTCTGTCTCCGGGCAAGCAAAAACACCAAAACTAACAGTCGTATAAACAAAATATCAAGGCCCGGAACTATAATCCTCTTTCCGGGCTTTTTTATGGGTGTAGGAAGTAGATAAGTATATATCTATTAACTTAAAAACAATATGGGGCCACATGAACACCGTAGCTGATGAATGGAAGTCATATTATAACGCGTATGGTTTAGAAAATCTGTCTGAGGAAGAGCAAAAGGAGCGTAAAAAGACATTCTATGCAGGGTCTTTCATTGTGTTTAATAAAATGGTTGATCTGGAAAAACAAAATAAAAGTGAAGACGCTATAAACGCAATATTAAACGGCATGTATGATGAATGCATTCGTTTCCTTCATAACGTTGATGAAAGTTAATCAACCAATTCTAAATCATCACTTTCTACTTTTTTAATTACATTGGCCGCCATGACAAACCGGCGGCCACTCCCACCTAAATTAACTACAAACCAACAACAAACTATTGGTTAACCAATAACTAACTGCAAACCAGTTGACAACTGTTAGTTGTGGGTTAAGATATGCTTAACTGTTAGTTTATAGTTTTCTTCCAGTTATCCATTAACCAACTAATAAGGGGGGAACAATGCCAACGATTGTTTTTGCATCTAGTAAAGGTGGGGCCGGTAAAACAACAGCGGCGACTGTGCTAGCGTCCGAACTCGCAAGGCAGGGCATCGACAAGGACATAGGAATAACGTTAATTGATGCCGATCCAAATCAACATAGCGCCAAATGGGCATTAAAGGACGGATGTCCGAAAAATATTAATTTAGTGCCCAACATCAACGAAGAAACAATTCTAGACACCATTGACGAAGCAGAAACAAAAAATCCATTCGTTCTTGTTGATCTAGAGGGCACAGCAAGCACAACCGTAACTTATGCAACAAGTCGCGCCGATTTAGTCATAATCCCATGCCAGGGGTCACAGGACGATGCAGACGAGGCCGCAAAGACAATCAATCTAATATTCAATAGTAGACGATTGATTGGGCGTAATATCCCCTTTTCAGTGCTTCTAACAAGAACTCATCCAGCGATCATCCCCAAAGGGCTGAAGTTCATCATAAACGAGTTTAAGAGTGCATCCGTAGACATGTTTCGCACTTCACTGATAGACCGTGAAGCATTTAGAACTGTGCGCTCCTTCGGTGGGACTGTTAACGATCTAACTAAAAGCGATGTATCTGGCGCTGAAAAGGCCGCCGTAAATGCCGAGAAATACGCCTACGAAGTTATGGAAAAACTTGAATACATGAGAGCTAACTAACATGACTGATAAGCAAAGAAGCAAATTAGACATTACTAACTTTTCCAATGTGCAAACTACGAAAAAGCATGTTGACAGGAAAGCCCTATCAGCTGTCTCAGACAATTCTGGTTTTCCAAATAGAGAACCTAAAAGACCACGACGGCGTAAACGTTCACCATACACAGAAGTAAAAGCATTTAAAGTAAGACCAGCACTAATTCCCATTATTCATGAATTAGCCGAGAGAATGGATTGTTACGACAACCTAATGTTTGAGAAGGCCCTAGAGTCACTTATAACAAAAGAAGGTTTCCATGATCTTTCTGAAAAGTTCACAGGGGCGACAAAGAAATGAAAGATGCTAATGAACTAGAAGAATATTTAAACAAGTTTCATGTCGGGAAAAATCCTCACATGCCGGAAACTTTATGGAACAAGACTCTAAGGGAACCTATGTGCAACCAAGCATTTCTATGTATAGCTAAAGACTATTTCCTATGCATTATCACTCATCAAACCGCCTTAGACTATCTAAAACGATTATGCGACTGTGTATCTCCTGAATACGTAACACAACGTGATAAATTAATATCAGAATGTCGCGCTATGTTGGGGCACCTTTCAAAATGAAAAATAGGATGGATACAAAATACGCTTCAGACGGCTGTGAAAAATGGAGTGATTTAGAATCAGCTAATATTCATGACCCACTATTAGCCGCAAAATTACGCTCAATAAATCGCATATACCGACAAGCACCCAAACTAGAAAAACAGATAGATTTCTTCTCGCCAACTGTCTCAGATATCACGGGCAAAGATGACATCAGCCTCATGGACGTCGCCGTATTCGGGTTAGGGAAAAGACCTCGGTTTGAGCCTATCGAACATCACCTAAAAGATGCAGATATCACCATCCAAGGCGGGGCAAAGTGCGGAATGGCGACAATTTTTGACTACGATATCTTTCTGTTTGTTGTCTCTTTCCTTGTTAGAGAAATGGAGCTTTGCAAAGCGAAGGCAGCGGCTGGGATCGATGCTCAATTACCAGCAAGAAAAATAAGACCACCAATTTCTGAATTACTTAAATTCTGTCGTCGTCATAACGGTGGTAAAGATTACAAGCAGATAGAATCCGCGCTAGAACGACTGAAAAGCACTACGATATCTATTGCCAGACATGGCGAATCACATAGACGCGCAGGTTTTTTTAGCCTCATTGGTGATGTCAAAATAATATCGGAAACGAATACAGGTAAGATTTCAGAGATTGAAATAGATATACCTGATTGGGTCTATGATGGCGTAGTTAGAGTGGGAAACCCATCCGTGCTTACTCTAAATCCAGATTATTTTTTGCTAAACACTGGATATCATAGGTTCCTACATCGCATGGCAAGGAAGCGGGCCGGTAAAACAAACTGGACAATGCCCATTGACGAATTATACAGATTAAGCGGAACAGCTAGACCAATGAGGAGCTTTAAAACAGATATAAAGCGTGCAATAAAAAACCTATCTGAAAAGCCACTGCCTGATTACGAAGTTACTTACATAACCAACAGGAAAGGAGATACTGTAATTTTTAAATACAAAGAAAACAGCTGTGAATAAGCTGTGAATAAGCTGTGAATTCAACCGGGCTTAGCGTGCAAATAACCGGGCTTAGCGTGCAAATAACCGGGCTTAGCGTGCAAATAACCGGGCTTAGCGTGCAAAAACACGCGCATGTTATTGTTTGTAAAGATAAATCTAACCTCTAAACATATAAAACGTATTAAACGTATTAAACGTATTAAACGGGGATATGTAATGCAACTAATTCATGAAAACCAACATATAACCACTCCAGATAACAAAGGCTTTCAAGTAAGGATTGTTCGAAACAAAAAAGAACACAGCCGATATTTTTCGTATAAACAATGGGGGAGTAAAAATCGTGCTTTAATCGCCGCTAGAAATTGGCGGGATCAAATGCTAGCCTCATTAGGAAAGACTGATAAATACATAACTGAAAGGGAAATAAGTTCTTGCAAACAAACGACAGGCGTAAGAGGCGTATCCATACAACGAAAGTACGATAAGAGAAAAAATGCAACTTATTTAAACTATCTTGTATATTGGCGTGATGGGGGAAAAGCAAAGAACAAGACATTTGCTGTAGGCCGTATAGAAAATATAAATACAGATCAGGAGTTTCATGCATTTCTGACAGCATCAAGATTTAGGCAGGAGTACGAATTATCTATTTCTGAAGACCAAGATTTTTACCCAGATAGATTTACCAACTGGAAAAAAGAAAAACTTTACGATGAACCTCTTACAATAGGATAAAAATATATGTCAAAAGATATCAGGAAATTACTTGAAGAAAACGGCGAAACATTTTCAAAAGAGATACACGAAATACTGAAAAACATCACAGGTATTGATATGCAATTTGCCTTAATTGCGTATGATCCGGAAGAAGAGAGCGAAATAAAAGCATGCATCATTGCCAAGGGCAGTGCGCACATGTTAGCGCAAGCTATGGATGAAGGATCAAGGCAATTTAAAATCGAAGCCATCAGGGGGGCTATAGACAGATTCGCCGAAAGTATTATGGAACAATCCGCCGTGGAAGAAAAAAGACACCACACACACCATTAATAACCTTGCATTACANNGCATTACAAAAATGATTATGGTAGATTCGATTCTGATGGGGGGAGAAGTTAGTCGCATTCCCATCTAGGTTGCTGCCTAGTCCATCGTGCCTACATGACCCCCAAACGATTGTAGTACCTAGGCAGCAACCTATTTTAATTTCTTCAGATGTTTCTCATGCACATCTATTTTATGTTCATCAAATCCAGCTAAAGCATATTCACCTGTCTCTCTTCGAGCTTTCCAAGCCGATCTTAACTGTTTCCACCACGAGAGTTTTTTTCCCAAACGCAAAGATTCACCTCTGTGAGTATAGCCATATTTACTTGGCGGTATTTTGGGCACAACATCATTTGCCATGTGCACGCGTAAATAACGGACATTCGCAGCGCTTTTTACTGTAAGAAGATTCTTGTAATGATCATTAGTGAAAACTCTAGGCTGAGCAAAAGTAATACAGTCTATTTCAGCGTTCGCTAATACGGCCGTATACAATTCTAAAAATGCGTCGGCTAATGCACCACCACGACTCACGCCTGTAATTAGCACTTTATCTGGGTTCTTATCAACAAGATTGGCCACGATTTCATCAACCATCGTCTCCAAACCGAGTTTAATTCCCTTATGCATTCCCGACTCAACTTCATGAAACTTGTAAAAATTTAATATCCAGTCAACAATGTCATTTGAGCCAGGGAAGGCAATCACTAAACGTTCACCCTCATCGATGATGTAACACGCATCACCGTTGCCCTTAGAGAATGGATCAATAACGGTAAGCGACTTGCCAAACTGCTCTTCAAGTTGCTTTGCGCTCTTTTCATGTGCAACCTTGGCATACTGAAACGCTTCTAGGATTTCAGGCCTTGTAAAATTCATGTCACTCTCCATTATTTAGATAAGCGATCTTCAAGACGTCCAATCCGAGCTTCCAAGTGATTAATTTTTTCTGTATTAACCATTTGAAACGCAGTAACTTCCGCAACATTCCCTTTGATTTCTTCGATTGAAGTTCCAACCCAAATAATCGCCGCCAGTATCAAACCAGTCAGGATGTTGTTAACTTTTATTCCCGTCTCGGCTGGTCGATCATTAACTTGCTGAGGTTCAGCCATTTTCCACCCCTTATTTCAGGCATAAAAAAACCCGCCAATGGCGGGCTTAACTACGCTTCGTTTGTTTAACCTTCTAACTCATAAATTTCTAAATGACTACCAGCCAACAAAGTTGTTGCTGTTGCACTAGATGCAAACTGCGCCCATTGCATTTTCATGGTTCCACCTGTGGTGGAGTTTGCTTGAAACGCGCCATCGAATTGAATTGTGCTCGCCCCGGTGATGCCACCATTGGTTTGGACTGTGGTCGGATCTGGACTAAGTTTTGATTTTCTATCACCGGAAGTCGAGTCAAGCCATTCAAAAGCAGACCAGCCAACATTGTTAGGTGTATTCGTAAATGAAAGGAGTAATCGTATCCCGTCGCCACCATTGCACGATATGCGCCATACACCTCTTATCCCATACCATTTACCGGCTGTTAAGTTATAACCTTGAAAGTGATCATCATCTTGTAGCGTTGTTGAACTGGTAACCGATTCATCAGCTGTTTTTACTTTTTTCTGCGGAGTTATATCTATTCCGCCGATAGAAACATTGCCGTTTGATAAATCAATGGCTAAAGCTTCGTTCCAAGTAATTGCTGCCCCCTGAGAAACACCACTGTCATACCTAAACAACAAATCATTGGATGATTTGTAAATCTGGGCATTTGATCCAGCGTCAGAACTTTTCCATGCCCCGTCATAATACGCATCAAAAAGAAGTGCAACGTTATCATGCGTATAGTTGAAAAGACTCATCACCGGATAATCATCCGCTGTTGTAGTAAATTGCACGTGTGGCCCGTCAGCTGAACTGTCTGTGCCATCAACTGCTAATTTCGCATATCCTACTGAGCCATGAGGAACAGTGGATGTCCCTATGCCAATTTCGTCAGCCTCAAAAACACCAGCTGAAGTAAAACGACCAACAATAGTATTACCACCAGAGGCAAAAACTAAATCCCCCTGAGACCTAAGACCAAAATCACTAATAGCACCACCAGAAAACGGATTAGAGCCATAACCAATAAAACCACGTGATGTGCTGTTCAAATCATCTCTAACTAAGACATACCCACCACCAGATTGATTACTTTCAAAGGTGCTTATAACAGCACCTGAAGTTGCTTGAAATGTTTTTATGCCATTGATGGTTTCATCGCCAGTTAAACCAACAGCGCCCAATGTAGTCCGCGCCGTACCTGCATCTGCGTCGTCTAATACAGTCCGCATAAACGTAGACATACTGGTAAACGTATTCAGCAATAGAAGATTGGTTCCGTCATGAATGACATCAACAACACCATTTGCCTTTATCATTCCATCCAACGGGTCCGATCCGTCAAGCTGTTTGATTGCAACAGCGCCCAGCGCGTTGAAGTTGGCTGCACAGCCACCTGTATTATCAACGTCCGCGATAAACTGATATCGTTGGCCAGCAGCATAAGCACCAGGCGAAATTGGCAGTGTAACCGCGTAAGTGTCCGTTCCTCCAGAACTCGCACCGGCATACGTCAATAAGTTATCTACGATCTGGTCAGCGCTAGCGTAATCGGTGAGAGCCTGTGCATTACCAACACCAGTATGACGATATGTCGCCATTGGAAGATTTGCTGTAATGGTTGTTTGTCCATCTTTTGCAATGCACGTACTCAGTGCTGTAGCCATGTCATTGACGACATTGTTATATTTAGCACTTTCAATAATTGTTCCAGATACAGCCGGAAACGACGCGCCAGGCGGTGAATAAGAACCGCTACCATTAAAAGGCATGGGGTACTCCTTAAAATAAAAATATGTGATTACTGGCCGTAATCGCGGCCGGTGGCTTGAGCTGTTCCAGAAATTGTTACTTGGTTGAGAAGGTCAGCTACCATCTGGCGTCGAGGATCTGTCTCAGGCAGACGTAAAACGCGTTGTAATTCCGCAGGATCTGCCATAATGTCAGCCATAACACGTTTCATTTCAGGCGTTGCCTGTTTGCCCATACGGCCCAACAAATAGTTAGCCATTACTACGGGACGAGAAAGTAGAGTTGGAGCCTCCTGAGGCTTAGCTAGTTGTTCTATACCCCGTGTAATACCACCGACCTGACCAGCCATTTTCTTAGCTTTTGCTTGTGTCATTAGCTCATCGGCGATTTTGCTAACAGAGGTCACCTGTTCCTCTGGCAAAACGTCTCCAAGTTCTTTGAACCTTGGAAAGCCTGTAGAACGTTTTAAGGTTGTAGGCGCATCTCTCACAGCCCCAGCAAAACTGCCGGGTGTTTCCGTGTCCATAGCACCAACTAACTTATCTCTGAGATATCGCCCGACTTCCATTTGATTGATGGGGCCTGATAACTCACGATAGGCAGACTGAGCCTGTTTAAATGCTTCCTCAGCTTCTCCAATCTGTTTATCGAGAACTTTCTTAACATCAACCAACGTTCCAACATCATAGGCCTTCTGGCCTGTTACCGTCGTCTCACCCATCATGCGTTTGATGTACTTAGAAAGCGAATAAAGCGCACCAGGGCTTACATCATCCAAGCGCCCTTTGATATTTTCCAAAGGTGCTGTAATGGTCGGATCATTTTTATTTTTGGCGATAATGTTATCAATCTGACTGACCACAGGCGCAACATCAACTGTTTCACGTGAAGCTTCCACAACTTTGTAAAGCGGCTCTGTACGTCCTGTGCGGGCCTGCACAGCTTTCGCCATATCCTCATCGGTTCCAGCGATTGCATTTATAATTTTCCGTCTTCCACTTTCTTGCTGGGAATAGATGTCGCGCAATCTAGCCCCCTCAGCGGACTCCTTAGCAAGTTCTGCCTCTAACTTGACCAGCGGGGCACCACGAACCGTTTCGGCCTCTCTCGCGCCGCGTGCGATAGCCTGACCGGCTGTTTGGCCACGTTGCGCACGTTCTAGTGCGGTGACGATATCACCAGCCTCTTCACCCGCTTGCTCACGCAGAAACCTTTCTGCCATTTTAGGCGCACGTTGGGCCGTTATCAGATCCGTGACTTTCCTAGCCCCCGTACCAATACCACGCCCGACTAATGGAATCGCACCACCTGTGGCAGCGCCTACAGTCGCTTGTTCTGCCTTAGCACGCCAGAAATCCTCATCTTGTACGGGTTGCGCTGCTGCTAGGCCTGCGCCCATTCGGGCACCCCGAGCCATTCGAGGGAGCAACTGAGCCGGAACAGAGCCCCCCATAGAAGCTAAAGACAATGGACTAACAACGCTGCCACCCATACGCCCCCAATCAAAACCAGCATCCTCACCCCTGGCTTGCTGATAAGCTTGTTCCTCACGACGGACATGCTCAGAAACATCTGGCATACCTTCGCCTAGACTTGTAAGGCCTGTTAACTCACCAAGCATTTGAGCGCCACCCGCCGCCGGGTCAATCATGCCTCGTAAAAAAGGGCTTTCCCTAGCCATTTGGAAAATGGGGATATTGCTCTCAGGAATACCTGTATCCGGCTGAGGGAATCTTGCGTCCCGTGGTAACAACTGGTTTGTATCCGTAGGGGCACTTGTAGGCATAGTTAGGGTAGGTCCGGTTGTTTGTCCGGTTTGCCCTCTAGCAACCTTATACGCGGCAACAACCTTATCGAATTCAGGCGTACCTTTCTTGTTCTTGTTTTGAACAATCCAGCTCGCATACTGTTCAGCAGTAGCCATTTTAAATACCTATAATTGCGTCGGCTTCACTTAAAATGCTTTGCGGTGAGGTCGTCGTCCGTTCTGGCATTTTTAAAGTAGATCGGGGCGTTCCTGTTGGCGCTTCTCTAGCGCCTAATTGACTTGTGTAATCCGCTGGATTCTTACCCAAGCTAATCAAATAATCATTAAACGAAGTGCCGGGCGGTTTCGACCACAACAGCTCAACAGTTTCCAGCGCCTGCAATCGTCTTTCTGCGCTAATCTTGTCATTGCCAATTTGCCCAGCCATTTCTTGATACAATAAACGATCTGCGTCAGACTGCGGGCCTTCAAAGCGTGGAACTTTCCCCGTCAAAGCTCCTCCAATAACCCGCAATTGGTCAGCAGCGCCAGCGCCTTCTAGAGTAATACCAAAAAATCCAGCAACTTGGTCTGCAACGGAACCTAAACCACTTCCTGTAGGGTTGCCTGTTTCTAATATATTTCGTGCGTATGTCACTAAGCCACCTACACCTGCACTATTTCTGATTTTTTCACCTGTTGCTAAGGCGTCAGCAATCTTTGGTTTAAGTTCTAACTGAGCTTCTAGTTGACCACGTTCTTTGGCTTTGCTTAACCCTTTATGAACATCTTGCGCATATTTCGGTGAAACAGCAGGGGCATCAGGCTCTATAATGTTCCCAGTACGATGGTCAAATGTTTTTATAACAACGGAACCATCTGGTTGTGTTACTTCCACAGGAGAAAAATACTCACCACGTCCACTAGACTTTAACTGAGACTGCAATAGGGCACTCATCACCCCCTGTGCTCCCGTACCCTGCAAATTAGGGTCGGTCGCCGCCATCATGGCCGCTTTCATAGGGTCGGGTGGTATCGCGGGTGATACCGGCTGGTAATCCGTCGCCCCGCGCAACGGGCCACCTGTTTGAGGTCTACCGCGCATCGTTTCCATAACACGTTCAACCGCCTCTTGACGGCCTTGTGCCGCTCTTCCTGCTAAGGCTTTTTCCTCTTCGCGAACACCTTCTAGACCTTTTCTTGCAACTAACGCCTGAGCTAATTGGGTTAATCCTTGGCCGATACCGTAAGGCACAACCCGACCGCTAACCATTTGTGTCTGTTGAGGGCTAATGGCCTGTTGGGTCATCGCATCAAGCAAGGCGCGACGCCGTGCCAGTTGTTGCGCTTCGGGAGCGTAGGGTGTATTGTTAAACATAGTACATACCAAAGGGGGTTAATATGAAAAACATCATGTGCTTGTTCCTTGTCATCCTTGTCAGCGGATGCGCTTCAACGCCTGAGCAACGGGCCAACAGATTAATCTCTACCTATGGCCCACAATGCGAAGCAATGGGGGTATTACCTGAGTCTGATGGATATTCCTCATGCATCATTAATCTTTATCAGGCACGCATTGCCAGAGGGGCGAATACTTTGAAGGCGTATGAATCAACCTATCGAGCGGTAACAGGATATTAAGCGAAAAATCCAGTTCCACCAGCCGCCATACCCGCACCAAGACCAAACAAACCACCCATTAATTGGTTTTGCTGAGCAAGTTGGGCGTTGTAATTAGCAAGATCATAAGCAGATTGCATTTGCCCCGCACCCAAATAATCAGGGCCTGCTGTTGGAGCTTGAGGCGCGAATGCTTGGAATTGAGGCAACTGGACTTGCGAACCAGATCTAAACGCCGACAGCTCATTAAGCGGTATCTGGCGTTGTAACAAAGCATCCTGAATGCGTTGGCGGTGCACATCCATGCCCGCCCCAAAACCTGTCAACGCCTCCTGTGTTTCAACACCACGCGTTCTCATCAGTGAGTTAAACATATCCATGGCATCTTGGCGAGAAACACCACGACTTTGCATGTCGGTCATAAACCGCTCCATAGCCTCAGTGCCCGCAAGGCGACGGCCAGCCAGTTCAGCCTGAAACTCTTGACCCGCCATCCCTGTAGCAGCGATTTCGGCCTGTTGGCGAGCATCGGTCAACTGACGATCAAAACGTTCCATCTCCCGGTTATAGGCTTCAGAACCTGGTGGAATACCTTGAGATATTAACTGGGAATGACGGGTGCCACGATCCCTTTCAATATCTGATGTAACACGTGACAGCATAGCATCCATTACACGCTGTCTAGTCTCACCATAAGCTGGTGCAGGACCTTCAGGACCTTGATAAGTTGGAATATCACCACCCGCCGCAAGCGTTGGTAGCGGCCCGGTTGGTCCGGCATATTGTGGAGCTTCTGCGCCAATCCTAAACGGCGTCCCCATAAGCTCGCGCATTTGTTCGGCCGAAGTAATCCCCAAATCTGCCAAAGTACCTTGTAAGGCGATGTTCTGACCAAATATTTCTTGCAGCTCTGGAGTCAGAGTAATATCTGACTGCCAACGAGCCGGTGTTACCGTGGTCATATATTGTTCTTGCGTGGGTGCTGTAGGCCTTGGAGTGTCACCGCCAGCGATAGACTGCGCATACCATTTTGCAAGATCTTGTTCGTGTTGCCTTTGAGCCGCCTGAAAAGCAGCCTCGTCAGGCGCTGTCACTGGATCGATATATGTCCACTGTCTTGAGCCTAAAGGGGTAAATTCATCTGGGCGACTAGCAAATGTCGCTTGTTCCATAGCTGCCAAATTACCGGCGGCCGTAGCTTCTGCCATGCCCTCATAGTCTGGCGCTGGAGGGGGTGAAGGTGAAGACATTTAATTCTCCAAATATTTATTAAATCGACTACCAAACTTTTTATACCCAAGCTTGGCCATCAGACGTTCAATGTTTAAATGAGTCGTGATGGATATCTGTCGGACACCCTTTTTCCTCAATTCCCTTTCAATATATCTATACGCTTGTAACGGGGTGTTTTCTTGCCGATACCCCTTAAGCACAAAAAAGCCATCCTCCACCGCAATAAGTTCATCGGTGTACATCGATGGGGTGATATACATTCCGCAATGCCCCACCAACTTATGATTAGCGCGTGCGGTAAATAAAACGAAAGCACCGATATCTTGATATTGTTTATAACGCTCTAATGAGGGCTTGAACTTGCCCTGTCGATGCATCTCTGTTTCTAAGAAATAAATATATAAATTTGGTAGTAAGTCATTCCAGACGTTCTCAACCTTCTCAATTGAGAAAATCACAAAATACCGCCTGTCTCAAAAACATAATCATTTGCAACCCAGTAAATCTCTAATTCAGATGTATTTACTTTCAGCCCCCCTGAAACACAATAACCGACATTAGGCGTCGGCGACGTCCATTGTTTAACAACGTCCAGACCAGCTGCCCAGTATGCGTTATCCCACTCAGATGTGTCCCAAACAGCTTTAGCTGTCACTGAGTAAACAGCCTCGCCCGTTATTTCATTATCGCTAAAATCAATATCAAAACCTGTCAGAAAAGATATATTTCCATTGACCTGGATCATTGGACGGAATAAATTAAATCTCTTCTGTTGTGATATCCCACCGAAATAATTAAATGCTGTTTTAGCAACCCCAACAATATCAGCACCGTCATCACTTGTGCCCGTCCACGCCTTTTGAACGACAGTTGACCCACCGTAATACAACTCATCGTTATACACAGCAAAACAAGTCCCGTTCCAAGAATCAAACTCACACCAAGCACTTGTAATGGTATTCATTACATATTGTTTATACTCGCTACCTTCACTAACAGGGATATTAAAAAGCATGGCAGACTGAAGGGGATAACTAACTGCCTCCCAGCCAAAATTAGCGCCATAATCGCGAACAGCCTCAGTAAACGCTTTTTCTATCTTGTTGGTAACGGCGGAAACGTTATCAATATCAGCACTTTGTAACGCTTTTGATAATGGAAACACGCCATTTTGAGTAATAACTAACAAATCTCCGCCGAACTTAATAAAACTACGTCGGCCGATAGGATCGCCAATTTGATAAACTCCGGTTAATACCCAATTAGCGGCGGTTGATGGGTCCGTTCCACGGTAAACAATAACCTCACCTTCTGAAGTCATAAAAACAGCGGCATCGTCTGGACCGTCTCCCGCATCAAATGACCATGTGGCCATCCACATGAGGTACCCACCTTTTTTACAAAATGACGATAAATCGAATTCTGTCAGCGCACCACCAGCGGCACCGGCGGGAAGATACCAAAATGACAAAGAGTCTTTTTCGATAAAGTATAAGCGTCCTTTATGCTCATTCGCCTGTATGATGTTAGAAGTCGTTAACCCAGTAAGCGCCGGTGATGAAACGCCGGTAATGGATGTCCATGTGGTTCCGTTGTAATACAAGGGTGAATCAACACCATTAAACATCATGAGATATTGATTAGTGCCGTCCCCAAAATTTAACCACTGAAACTCCCCATCTGTGACAGTCGCAGATTGCGCAGAAGCCGCCCCAGAGCTAGATACGTCCCACACGTCGTTATTATCAGCCGCAAACATTTGGTTTGTTCCATTCGGACGGTTGTACACCGCAAGCGTTTTTACTGCGCCAGTTATGCCAGTTGCATAATCCGCCTGGCCACCCCTTAACACGCAGTCTGTTGTTCTGGGAAACCAGTTAATAAGCTTGATCGCATCAACAGGCGACATGTTTTGTAAAGGGTCGCGTGCGTTCCAACCTCCAATAGGCGCAGAAATACTCTGTACAACGCTACGTTGCGCTTTAGGCTGACCTCTAACTCTCGCTGGTCTTCTCATAGAGGCCAGTTACCTTGATTTATGACAATACGTGGTGAAGCTTCATTCTCAGGGCGTCCCTGATCTAAAACGCGTCTCATGCCATCAGCGCCCAAGGCCTCTTTAACCAATGCCTCATAACTATTGAAGTCTTCGGCGTAATCAAAGCCTTTTTCTCTCTTCCAGCGCCAAGTCAGCCCCTTCAGAACGACACGATCAGGAAACAATATGTCGTCAGTGTCCGCCGTGAAATACTGCTTATAGGTCGTGCCGTCAGTATCGAGAATCCAATTCTTTGATATGTACTCAAAGGCCCACGTATTCCCTGCTGTAGGAACAGGCGTAGCAAGTAACTCACCGCCTCTGATTCTTACCTCATATCTTGGGGTGGTCGTTGTAAAGCCTTTGATAGTCTGCCAGGCATCACCATCGATGCTCAAAATAGGCAAATTTTCCGTCCTGTCCCAGAAGGTGCTTGACTTAATATGATCAAAACCATTTGTCGCAATGGAATCAATCGTACCCTGGCTTTCAGTCGCTACAGTCGTGTGTAATGCTTCAAACGTCAGGCGCTGCCAATCACCACGGGTTAGAAGGTCTTCGCCCTCTTCATTAAGCAATTCCATAATTTGCAGAACTTGCTCATCATTAGAACCATAAACAGTCGTTGGAACAGACAGGCCTGTCCGGCGGCAAAACCGCTGGACAGTATCTAACATTGTCATTGTTGCGCCTCAGCTATTTTTCGCTGAATGGTTTCTGGCTTCATTTTATGATGGGGTCTTTGGCCAAAAACCTGTTCATATTTATCTTCTAAGGACAAAAGGCCACGCTGGCCTATGTCAGCTAACGCCTGTCCTATGCTGTTTTCATCAAGGTCGGATTCATTTACATCAAGGATGTCATCCACCGTGATTTCATCACTAATAACACCCATGCCTTCATTTTGATCAATAAAGTTCTTAACTTGTGCCTGTAGTGATGCGACGGCACCTTCCAATTGAGCCACCTGGCTTTTTAGGGCTGCGTTTTCTTGAACTAAAGGGCCATGGTCCTTAGTCGCCTGCAAATAGGCCTGTGCCTTCTGTTTAAGCTCGACACCACCCATACCAAAGCGTTTTAGCCCTTCGTCATTAGCCGCCGCCATATCTTCAACCGTGCGGATACCCGCCGATAACATGTTTTTGATCTGTGCAGGCGAAGCAACCGGCCAGTTACGAACATCAATACCGTTAACAGGCGCGTCTAGGCCATCTTTCCAATGCTGATAACATTTACGCCAATAATCCAACCACGCTTGAGGAATGCGATTATTTCTGACGTTTGTTTCTTGATTCTTAAACCACTGATCAACTTTAAATTCAAAGCAATCCTTAGAATAAGGCGGTGTAACAAGTACAAATTCAATATTCTTACTAACCGAGCGACCTGCCTTAATAGAGGCTTGTTTATCCTCTACAGCACGTTGTTGAAATTGTACAAACGCGGGACGCTCTTCGCGGTCAGCGACTTGTGATAGCATAATTTTCTCCTGTCAGGAATTAGGGATGCCCCGCCGAAGCGGGGCGATTAAGATCAAATGACCTTAGAATGGGAAATCACATAGGATTTCCTGAGCTGAAATGTCACCAGCAACAGCGCAACGATGATCTGTTACCAATGCGGTCACATCCAAAGTGCCATCACCAGCACCAGTTGGGGTTAGTGTGTCGCCGTCAGCACCGGCCGTCAGTGCAATGGTTAGAGTCGCCGGACCTTTAATCTGAATCCAGCCAAACTCATTATCTGACAGAGTTGCTTGAAGAACACCCGCGCCCACCTCATCAGAGGCAGACAGATCAGAGGTAACATCGTTGTTGGCATAACCGGTAGCAGCGACGTAATACGCCACCTCTCCCGCTACACCGTCAACGGCTGCTGCCTCTTCCGAATAGGTAATGTATTTGTAAATTTTACCTGTATAGTCGTAGTAGATCGTGCCCAGTGCAAACTGGGCGGACGTGTCCACTCGATCTAGGTCAACACCTGTTAATGCTGCCATAATATTTCTCCTTATTACTCGATAATGACGCCTTGCTGATTACGGTTTGATAGGGTCATGTTGCCCATCCAAAGAATGGGGATGACCTCACCGTCCTGGTTGATAGGACGTTGACCGTCCATGATTTCCAGATCAGCGTCACGATGGACACACATACCCAGATACTGAGTATTCAGCAGGTATGCATGGCTTGCGGGAATGCCTGAATTGCCGTCAAACAACACGTCAGCACCTTTATATTTCAGCGTGACCAAACCACCATCAGCGCTGGTTTTATCCATATAGCGCTTAAGAGAAGTCTGAGAAGCCTCAAAGTACTGGTAATAGGTGTTGTCCATTACAATCAGGTCTGGTTGATCGTCTGGGCCTCGGTCCAGATCCAACCACAGCGGCAACAGCATAGAATTTTCAATTGTTGTTGCACTTGACGTGACCGAATTAGCCGAACAATCAAACACCTGGTTTTGCCAGAAAGCGAATGTGGAAGA
>JABAHS010147439.1_pt2 | contig 39043 bp, 27 predicted proteins | sample 7062111 | NCBI WGS metagenome assembly JABAHS01 (sample SAMN14534600, study PRJNA622989) | marine sediment metagenome | biome: marine biome [ENVO:00000428]; feature: marine pelagic biome [ENVO:01000023]; material: deep marine sediment [ENVO:00002113]; isolation source: pool of 4 deep marine... | reverse complement strand
CCGGCCAGAACTCCGGCACGTGTGGTGCGTCGCCAGTAGAGCGCTAAAATAGAAGTCGGACCTAAGGCGGCCCCCAGTCCGGCCCATGCAAACAGCACCAGCCAAAAAACCAGCTTCTGCGCAACCAGACCAAACGCCAGGGCCAATCCCACCAATACAAACACGATAATACGGCTGTACAGGACTAATCGGTGCTGGGATAGCGTTTCGCCTCTGTGGAGGATCTTTTCGTAGACATCACGCACCACGCTTGAAGCTGCCACCAGAAGCTGCGAGTCGGCTGTGGACATAATGGCCGCAAAAATTGAGGCCACGACCAAACCAAACAACAACGGATGCAGATGCTGCTGCGCCATGACCGGATAAAGATTCTCCGTGTCACCTGCCGGGAGCACGGAGACATCCGGAAAATAGGCCCGTCCCACCAGACCGATGAACAAAGCACCCCAGGCCATCACAACATTCCAAACCGTCCCAACCACGGCGGAGGTGCGCAGCTGCTCGGCGTCCTGAATGGACATGTAGCGGGCTAAAATGTGAGGGTTGCCCGGCGAACCGAGACCGATTCCCAGAAAGCCAATTAAGCCTCCTGCCGTGAGTGCGACCGGGTCGATTAAACTCCCGTCAAGGGTTTGCAACTCACTTAATACGATGCTCAGACTGCCTTTGTCGGCGATTGCAATAATCGGCAGAATGACCAGGGCCAGGATCATGAAAATAGCCTGGAACATATCCGTCAGGCTGACGGCCAAGAACCCGCCTAAGATTGTGTAAACCAAAACAATGCCGGCGGTAATCAAAATGCCTGTGGTTTGCTCCAAGTGGAAACTTGCCGAAAACGCCTTTCCGCCGCCCACAAATTGAGCGGCGACATAGCTGACCATGAAGATAAGAATGATAAAGACCAGCGCGATTCGTAGCCATCCGCTTTGGTCGCTGAAACGTGCGGCAAAAAAATCGGGCAAAGTGATGCAATCGTAGGTTTCACTGAAACGCCGCAAGCGTCTCGCATAATAGATAAACAGCAGAAGCTCTACGACAATGTAACCCACGACAGCCCAGACTGCCGAGGCGCCCATTTTGTAGGCCATTCCGGTCACCCCAAGCAGCAGCCAGGCGCTGCGGCCGGAAACCACCGCGGACAAAGCCACCACGAAGCGATGCATCTTACGGCCGCCAATAAAAAACTCACTCACGCCTGCCGAGGAAAATCGCGCTGAATAAATGCCGATTCCAATCACCAGCAGAAGATACCCGATAAACGCAAAGACGGCATACTTGTCGACCACGATCTGAGCGACCGTTCCTTCCTGCATCAGATTTTTTTCTCCCGCGTCATGTAGGCAAGGACAACTGCGAAAGCAATAATCGCAGCCGGCAGGGCAAACATTGTCAAAATGAAAGCGAACATGGAATATGTGGTTAAAATTGGCGATGAAAGTATAATCAAAATGCTTCAGAATGTCAAGTAACCGTCGGGGCGGCTCCCAGAGAAAAGGCCCAAGCAAGGCAAAACCTCAGTTATGATCAGGAGGATATTTATCTCCAAGGCGGGATGTCCAAAGAGTCTTTGATCCGTCATTACGAGCTTTAATGACTATTTTCATTTATTAAATTTATTAGTAAGGAAAGTTTAATGCCAAGAATAGGAGATTGCTTCGTCCGCTAAGAAAACAGCGGGACTCGCAATGACAGCGTTGGGCCGACACTGCGAGGCGCTTTTTGCCGAAGCAGTTCCCTGACAAAAGCACCTTTCCTTAGAAGAAGGAACGAAGTGACGAAGTAATCACCTCGAATGTGCTTCGAAGTTGGGGATTACCACGTTGCGAACGCTCCTTGCAATGACATCGTTGGACTTTTTGGACAGCCCCATCTTTTTTTCGAAGACCAGAATCTGTCGACTTAATCCGACTTCAGCCATCAGCCCGAAAATTTATTTTCGGGCTTTGTAACGGATATAGTGGGAGACCTCACCGTAACCGAGGTTTACCTGGCAAGAGAAAAATTGCTTGATTTTTTGCAGCAAATGGACTACTTTTTGTGCACTTCAGTCGACGTCAATCCGCTTTTCTCATCGCTCAATAACGTGACAGGTGGTTAGATGGCACAAAAAGAGCCCTCGTTTTTTGAATCGGTTTTAGTTTTTTTTGATAAAGCGGCTGTTTGCACCTCGCATCCCAAAGGTTTATTAGATCAAATCAAATACAACAACAGCATTTACCAGTTTAAATTTCCTTTAAAACACGATGATGGCACCTATGAGATCGTTCAAGGTTTCCGGGTTGAACACAGTCACCATAAATTGCCTGTAAAAGGTGGGATCCGGTTTAGCGAAATGACAGACGAAGATGAAGTAAAGGCATTAGCATCGTTAATGACGTACAAATGTTCCATCGTGGATGCCCCGTTTGGCGGTGCCAAAGGCGGTGTTAAAATCGAACCTCGCAATTACACGAAGAGCCAGCTTGAGCGTATCACGCGCCGGTATACGGCCGAGATGGTAAAAAAGAACTTTATTGGTCCCGGCGTTGATGTTCCAGCCCCGGATTACGGAACCGGACCTCGTGAAATGGCCTGGATCGTGGATACGTACAATGCATTCCATCCGGGGCAGCTCGATGCACTTGCCTGTGTCACGGGTAAGCCTGTCGAACAAGGAGGTATTCGTGGCCGAATCGAAGCCACCGGACGAGGGGTATTTTATGGAATGCGGCATGCCGTCAGCTTTGCGGAAGATTTGAAGCCACTCGGACTTGATCCAGGGCTTGAGGGCAAACGTGTGGTTGNNGGCTATCATGCAGCTAAGTTCCTTCAGGAGGCGGGCGCATTGATTGTCGCCATCGCCGAGTACGATGGCGCCATTCACAATCCAGATGGCTTGGATGTGTCGGCTGTGCAAAATCATCGCCAGGAAACGGGTTCACTTTTGAATTTTCCGGACGGAAAAAATCTGCAAAACAGTAACGGTGCTTTGGAATACGAATGTGATCTCCTCGTTCCCGCGGCTTTGGAAAGACAGATAACGGCCGAGAATGCACCGCGCATTCAAGCGAAGATCATCGCAGAGGCGGCCAACGGACCGGTGACAGTGAAAGCCGAAGAGATTCTCAAGGAAAAGGGCGTGTTCATCATTCCAGATATGTATTTGAATGCCGGAGGCGTCACAGTCTCTTATTTCGAATGGCTGAAGAATCTAAGTCACGTGCGATTCGGACGAATGAGTAAGCGCTTTGAGGAGGCGTCAAACATGGCTTTGTTGAATACGGTCGAACGACTCACTGGTAAAACACTTTCACCACAAGAAAAGAGGTCAATCGCCCAGGGTGCCGATGAGATCGATCTGGTGAATTCGGGCCTCGAAGAAACCATGATCAACGCTTATGAAGCCATTCGCGAGACCTGGCGCAGAACCAAAGAGGTGGACGATCTTCGCACGGCAGCCTTTGTGTGCGCAATTAACAAAATTGCCGTCTCGTACATGCAGCTGGGAATTTTCCCATGATGCTTAGACACGTGCTTTCGGGTTTGGATTTCGAAGAAATTCAGCAATTGCAGGATAGTAAAAAGTGAACCAGGACTTACACTCTTATTGGACGGGGAAATCGGTCTTGATCACGGGTGCTTCTTCTGGCTTGGGCTATGCAGTGACAGAAGCCCTGGCGTCTTACAAAATTAAGTTCGGCCTATTGAGTCGGCGCCAGGAAAGGATGCAGGAATTGGCGGATAAGCTGCAGGAGACAGGCAGTTCGTTTTGGATAAAAAGCTGCGATGTTCGCAACCGCGATGAAGTCCTGTCGTCTGTTAAGGAGTTTCATCAGAAGGCTGGCTCATTGGATGTGGCCTGGATAAACAGCGGCATCAGTTTGGACTCGTCGTTCCGAAAGTGGGATTGGGAGGCGTTTGAATCATCCATTGACACAAATCTGAAGGGGGCCATTTACACCATTCGGGCCTGTCTGGAGATTATGGTGCCGCAAGGATCAGGTGCCATCGTTGGAATTGGTTCGGCGGCTTCCATGCGTGGCTTACCGACAAGGGGGGTTTACAGCTTAACCAAAGTGGGGCTGGATTATTTCTTGCAAAGCAAGGCGGCAGAATTACCGCAAATTCAATTTACGGTGATCCACCCCGGATTTGTGGATACGCCAATCAATGAGAGCAATCCGAACCGCTTCTGGCTTCTCACACCAGAGAAGGCCGCTCGAATCATGATCAAGGCAGTAGCCAAACGAAAGCGCCAACTTATTTATCCGCTCAGAATGAACCTCTTGTTTCACATGATCCGCCTTTTACCTTTGCCTTTCTACTACTGGTTGGCCAACAAAACCATGAAACTGAGTCAGCCCTCTAAAACCTGACCCGGACAAGCTGTAACCAAAAGCAAAATGACTAAAGAGAGAGGAAATAAGCAAACATGTTGACTAAAATTGTTTTGTCCATTTTGTTTCTTAATGAGCAACGATTTCACTTTCGAAAATTGATAGGCTGTCCAAAAAGTTGATTTCTCTTCATTTTGAGCGAGGGCGAAGGTAGACTCTAAGAGTATTCAAACATCAGATGTTTCGATTCCGCTCAACCGGAAGCGAAGAGACGGGAGCGGACTGTTTGGACAGCCTTGAAACCTGAGAATTAATTTACAATATTTACAATAGTCTTTTTATAGTTTAGTATTAAAATACTAGGAGGTTTTGTCCCAAAGTCGAGAGCATGTTTGGTGGTTCATTACAGCTAACACAGTTAACGCCTCTAAGAAGAGTTTGGCTCTCGGCGATAGTTTTGCTCTTTGTTTTTTTTGCAGGCACCATTGGGTACATTCTTATTGAAGGTTGGGCATTCACCGATGCACTCTACATGACCGTTATCACTTTATCGACGGTGGGTTTTCGAGAAGTGGGTACCCTCTCTGCTGAGGGGAAGGTGTTTACGGTCTGCTTGATTATATCAGGGATTGGGACGGTTGGGTATGGCATTGGAAATCTTGCTGCGTTTATCATTGAAGGGGAATTACGCGAATTATTTATCAAACGAAAAATGGAACGAGACATTGAAAAATTAAAGAACCACATTATCATTTGCGGGTACGGCGACGAAGGGCGGCATGCCTCCGAAGAGCTTGAAAGAAGTAAAGTGCCTTTCTTGATCATTGAAAAAGATATCGAGCTCGCCGAAAAGCTACGTGAAGAAGGCGTGCTGGTCGCTCAGGGAGACGCAACGCAAGACGAAATCCTTCTTGGCGCAGGGGTGGAGCGGGCAAAGGGATTGATCACAGCTGTCACGGAGGATTCTGAAAACGTGTTCGTGACGTTGACGGCCCGGGGATTCAACTCGAATCTAACGATTGTGGCTCGAGCCGCGGCTGAGGCGACCATGGCAAAACTGATTCGTGCCGGTGCCGACAAAGTCATCAGTTCCGCAGAGATTGGAGGGAGGCGAATGGCGTCGGTGTTACTTCGTCCGAAAGTGGTCAACTTTCTGGATATCATCATGAGCGACGACGAGCTTGCGCTGCGACTGGAAGAGATTGACATCGATGAAAAAAGTGCGTTCGTAGGGAAATCCATTCGTGATCTACATATTCGCGGTCGAACCGGAACGTTGGTGATTGGATTTCAACACGAAGGTCAGTCTATTCAAATCAATCCACCGGCAGAAACCGTAATCAATGTCGGAGATGTCTTGATCGTCATGGGCAACGAAAGTCAGGTAGAGAAATTGCGCCGGATAGCTAATGCCAAAGAAGAAGCATTCTAAAATAAGAATACTTATTGCGGACGACCATGCTGTCGTCCGTGAAGGCCTCAAGAGAATCATAGAGGCAAACTCGGATATGGTGGTCATTCAGGAGGCGAGTCACGGTCAGGAGACCATGAATATCATTCGAAAACGGAATCTCGATGTCGTCGTGCTTGACATAACCTTACCAGGCATAAGCGGGGTGGAAATCCTGAAAATGGTGAAAAGCGAGGGCATCAAACTTCCCATTCTTATCTTGAGCATGCACTCGGAAGAGCAGTATGCGATTCGCGTTCTCAAGGCGGGTGCGGCGGGTTATCTTACAAAAGAAAGTGCCCCCGAACAACTGGTGAAGGCTATTCGAAAAGTGCATAATTCTGGCAAATATATCACGCCTTCGCTGGCGGAACGTTTAGCGTTTTTGCTGGAAGGGGACCGTGGAAAGTTACCCCACGAAACTCTCTCAGACCGGGAATATCAGGTGTTGCGTTTAATTGCTCTCGGCAAATCGCTCAAAGAAATAGCTGAACATCTCACATTGAGTGCAAAGACTATCAGCACCTATCGGGCCAGAATCTTGGAAAAAATGAAGATGGAAAATAATGCGCAGTTAGTACATTATGCTCTCAGAGAAGGATTGGTTGACTGAATTTTAAGCCCACCCCAATCCCTTGTCAGATTTTTCCTACACAATAATAAGGCGATTTCTTACGAAAAAAAACTATATTTGCCTATTTTATTTATTACTTTTTATTCATAACTTTTTTCATACATAAAATGACGAATGCCGGGGGTAGTTCTCCATTCGGTGACGGGATTAGACTCAGAGAACGGAAACGACCGGGCCTCATTTCGATAGGATGGTTGAGCTGACTGCGGATTTGGATTTTGGGGACGACTAAAGACGAACCACTTGTGCACTAAACTGCCCCCGCATTCTATTTCTCTAAAACATAGCTAGGCACAGGCGGCAAAGCCGCAACCAAAGGCCCTTGAAGTCTGAGCCGCGGATGCACACGGATTTTCACGGATTTTTGAATTGGTTGTTGTGAAGACAATTTGCAAGACGCCTTCAAGCAGTTGCAAAACAGTCCTTTCAAAAAGCTGGAAACCAAATCCGTGTCAATCCGTGGCTAAAAAACTTTGCCAAAAAAACACAATGTTGCAGGTTTGTAGTACGAATTCCTTCTCAGTCTGCTTCGAGGGGATTTGAGGATATGTTCCACTGATGCCAAAGCAACTCTGCTGAATCTCCCACAGGAGCAATGGCAACGGTTTTCATCGCTGATGATTCGCATCTGATTCAAAAACGATTGATAAATGTGCTTTCGGATCTTGAAAAAATTCATGTCGTAGGTGAAGCTGAAAATGGAACCGAAGCCATTAGACGGATTCGCGAGTTAAAACCGGAGGTCGTGATTTTGGATGTGTGTATGGCGCCAGGAGCCGGCCTGGACGTTCTTCGGAGTATCAAAGGTGATAAGTCAGCGCCAATTGTCATCATGTATACCAACCATCCCTTCCCACAATTTCGGAAGAAGTGCATCGAATATGGCGCTGACTTCTTTTTTGACAAAACCCATGAGTTTACGAAACTGTTTCTCACTTTGGAGAACCTCAGTCAAAGTCAGACAGTTTGTGAATAACGCAATTCATGTTGAAGGAACGTAGAAAATCAAAGTGAGGTAAAAAAAATCACAGAACACAAATAAATATTGCCATCCTGTAATTCTAAAGTGTATATTTGTAATATTTATGCGCAGTTAAAACGAGCTTTCCAGCACGTCCAGTTCTTTTTTCCCTATCCTTTCTCACTTTTCATTTCTTCATAAAGTTAAAATAACCGCAACATTTTAAGAAATTACTTGACAATCTTGCGTAGTTGTTATATATTAATCGACCCCCCAATATAATCGTCATAATTTAGCGTTCGCACCGTAGAACTGCTGCTCTCGGGAGGAGGAAAAATGATGTACTTAGGCGAAGATCTTATTATTAAATAGGGTGCAATGTCAGCTTTAGTTCTACGAGCTTCATCAGGTAGCCACTATGTGCGTAGATTACTTCATGAAAATTGCTGCAAACTTAGCATATCTCCTCATACTTTGCTCTCATCTTTATGGCCAGGACGAAGGCCCCATCAAACTTGTTGTCACCGGCACTCAAAGGACAACAATCTCCCCCAATGAAACATTCAATATTGTTGCAAAGGCCGAAGCCACTGAAGCCGGAAAGCTCAAACTCAGGATTAAACCGGATAGACCATCTTTTGCGTCGAACTGGGATTTCAAAGAAAAGACTTGCAATTCAAGTTGCACACTCATCGATACGCTAACCCTTACACCCACGCTCAAGGACTGCGGAAGTTATTCGTTCATAATTTCGGCCCAACTGGTGCGAGCCAATGATTTCCTCAAACTTGACGTGCCTGTGAAATTTGATGTCGTGCCCCGAATAGAAGCCGAACCTCCTTACACACCCGGTTTATCCAATGAACTTTGTTGGACTTCCTGTGAGGGAATCAGCGAGGAGTTGATTTCATTTCCCGTAACGACGACACAGAATGGACAGATGTTTAAATTTGCTGCCGAGCAATCAAGCACGAATTTGGCGTGCAAGACAGTCGAAGGACTTTCAGAAGGAGTCAGGTACGGATATTACCTGACAGCCACGCTACAAGATCAGGACGAGTTTCTGGTGCTAAAGTCGGACACGGTGTTTTCCACACAAGATAATACGCCACCACCCGCAGTAGAAATTCAGGATTTTGCTGTCAGTTTCAGAGGGGACGTCACACTCCGGTGGGCGCATGAGCAAGACCAGATAGGTTATGTCGACCGATATACTGTCTCACGGCGAAGAACGGATGTTGGCGAAGCAACGTTTGCCGTAACCGATACTCTGCCGTTTTTCCCGGTCTTGAATCTATCTCCGGCGAATTATTTTCCCGTTCGTCTGGACAAAGGCGTCACAATGTATGTGGATAAGCCAGAGAGGATTATTGATTTTCCCATTGAGGTTGATGGCTCTGCCTTGATCAAAACGGCATCAGCAGACCGTTTCGATGAACGTGAGAATTTTTTGAGTTTTGATTTACAAGCCCCCTCTTATATCTACATTGCATATGAAAAAGACGGTAAACTAATACCCGATTGGCTGGAACGCGACTTCGTGACGACAAGGCAAGGCATTCTCACGGATAAGGCATCGCGGGGTTTGCTGCTGCTCAGAAGCCGACATATTTATCCGGCCGGATCGGTGACACTCGGGGGCAACTTTGCAAAAGGAGCTAAGCATTTCGATACTACACCGAGAATGTACATAGTACTAATTAAGCCCGTCGACCAAATCTTCCCGTATGATTCAGGAGAGATTATAAGCTATACCGATGCGCTGGGTGTCAAAAGAGATTTGCAGACGTTTCAGTATCGAATTGACGCTGTGGACGCAGCAGGCAATGTGGGCCACGGGAGTATTTCACCGCCGATAATTTTGGATTTGAAAGGCCATTGCAAACCCCTCATCAAGGTCTGGTTTGATTTTGAAAATGAATCGGGGCAGCTGTTTGCGAAAGGTTTGACAAATGAGATTTGTATCGAAGATCCGCTTTCTGTGCAGGAGTGTGTTGGTTTCCGAAATACCGACTCGTTGCGATTTCAAGCAGTGCGTGAGGAAGTGGGTCTGTTTGCGAATCATCGTAGCAGCGACACGGGGACGTTGTTTTTTGATAGTGGTTGGTTTAGTGTAACAGAGCTGAGCCAGGGCTTTTGCTACGAAGTTGATTTGCTTCCTCCTGAGAAGGAGCCGGATTTCGTAAATGACCAGGAGTATTCTTATCGAGTGCGTTCCAAAGACATTTACGGCAATTTGAGCGTCTGGTCAGACACCGTATCCGCGATCCAGGATGTCTTTCCCCCTTCAGACATCAGCGATCTGCGAGCCAGCAATCGCATATTCGCAAACCGTGAGAACGGCTGCATTGACCTGAGTTGGCGACCCGCGACGGATCCGGTGAGTGGCGTGGCGTCCTATATCATCCATCGCAGCGATAACGCAGGTGAGCAATTCGCGCCCATCGAAACCGTTTCCGCCGAAACGAATTCATATTGTGACACGCTCTCCAACATAGGACAGAACAGGGTCGTTCATTACAAGGTAGCTGTGCGAGATGGCGTCGGAAATTTGCGACCCATTGAAGAATCAGCCTGGGAAGCCTCGTTGAGGGCTTTGGTTGGGCCAACCATCGCGGTGGATTCCGCCGCAACCGTGGTTTGTCCCTCTGGTTTGTTAGGTGTGAAGCACGATACCGTTTCCGTCAATCTGACCAATTTTGACGCTACCGATGTACTGGGTTATGAAATTGACATTCTTGGACCAGGCGAAAGTAGAAACATCAGAATCGAGCCGGACTTGGTTGGTGGCAGTTTAAACTCCCCGCTCATTGGTAAAGATGGCGTGTATCAGATACGTGTCAGGGCGTTTTATGCCAATCAAGATACGACGGCGTATTCGAACACCATTTCGGTGAGAAAAAAATTACGTCTGCAAGGTGTGCAAAATCTCACGGCGGTTCAAGACAGTCAACCCACAGGAGATATCATTTTATCCTGGACCCATCCGGATGGGGAAGAAATTTCGGAGTTTCAAATATTCGCCTGGCCGGACAATCAATCGCAGCCTGCTCATCCAAACGTGCTTCTTCCGGGCGATAGCTTGCAATGGGTTCAGCGATTTGATACAGGTTCTTCGGTAGCCTATCAGTGCACGAATTACCTCGTCAAAGTGGTAGACTGTTTAGGGCTTATTTCGGAAGAAAATGCGATCGTTTCTCAGTACCCCAATCCGGCGCCAACGTTCAAAGCTAAGATGACGGATAGCACCGCTACCGAGATCACAGTGTTTTGGCAGCGGCCCTCCCCAAGATTCAAGGAAAACGATTCGTTCAACGCACAGATTGCCATCTTTCAGGATTCGATGAAGACAACTCCTGATACGATACTGACTGTTTTCAACAAGACATCTGTGAGTTTTCAACCGGACCCCATGCATAATTACATTTTTCAGGTCAGAGAGATTATATCAGATGATCTCGGTCAGTCATGTTCCACGTCGTTTATCAGTGAATGGTCGGAACCGTTGATCGTTCCGTTTCAAAACCCGTTGCAGACGGTCAATTTTGATGCACAACCTTTGCCTGTGCCTCCGGATTCGTCCACCGGCCGCTTATTTTTGTCGTGGAAAGGCTATCCGGACAAGTCCGTGAACGATTTCCTGGTGACGTGGCGATCTTCAGCCGTCTCTGATTCGATACCGGTAAGCAATGTGGACACGGCGCTCGTCACGGACTTGGACCCGTCACTGCCGTACGAGTTTGCCATTCTTGCACTGGACGATCTAGGTCGACGATCTGCTGAGAATTTTACACCTGTCAGNNTTGTTTTCGCGACAGTGTTACGGTAACGTGGGATTGGGTCGACTCAATCGGGAACTCTGTTGGTTCGGGTCTCGGAGCAGACAGCCTAATCGTAGAGCTTAGCCTGGACCCGGAGTTCAATTTTAAAAAGAAGGCATTTAGACTGGGTTTTTCACGATTCCACACGTTCCACAAAGAAAGGGATTACGAGTTTGTCACCGAACAGAATAACACGCTCTATGTCCGTATCCGAGCCAAAGATCGTTGGAATCATCTTTCTCCGTGGTCAAACCAATATCCCCAATTGGGCTTCAAATCGGGCGAGTTTGATGCCATTCCGCCGGGCATCGCCATCTGTACCATCCAGTCGGTGAAGGCGCCGACGATCGGCCGTGCCGGTGAAGTTAATATTTCGTTGCGGTGGGAAGACGTGGAGGACAATTGCAGCGGTGTCTGGTATTATGAAATTGTCCGCGACGATTCAGTTATTTCAATTGATAGCAGCCGTACTGAAGTTCATACATTTACGGAAAAGAATGTGAAAAATGACACCACGTTGCTGACATTTTTGTGGAAGATCCATGCGGTCGATAGAGTTGGCAATCGGCAAGCCGTGGCGCCGGCGTGTAGTTTGCCTTTTGTTGTAACTCCTCCTGATTCAGGTTCATGCGTAAATGATACGACCTTTTGTTGGAGCAAAGGCGCTTCAAGCCTTCCTGAGGTGGGAATAACATATGTTGTCGAGGGCGCGCGTTTTGCCGAGTTCTTTGGAAATGATCAGACCGATAATGTCATTGCCGGCCCCATGGATTCACAATGCCTTGATTTTGCCCGACCATGGGAGCAAGTTTATTGGCGTGTTAAGGCTCAGGTGGACAATTTTGAGAGCGCCTGGTCTGACACTTTTTTTTGCACCTTGAACCCGGAACACAATTTGACTTCGGTCGAAACGGACGATTCACATTCAATACCTGAAAAATTTCGGCTCAAACAGAATTACCCAAATCCTTTTAATCCTACAACAACCATTCGATACACCATACCAAGAGTTGAAGAGAGCGCTCCAAGGGTTTTGATAGAAATCTTCAATCTCGGCGGGCAAAAAATTCGGGCTCTTGTCAACCGGGAAATGCCGCCGGGGGAATACTCGGTGGTCTGGGACGCCAAAGACGATTTTGGAAATCTGGTGGGCAGCGGAGTGTACGTTTATCGGATGCGCGTCCAGGATTTTGTTTCGTCCCAGAAAATGATTTTTTTGAAGTAGTCTAAAATCGGGGGTGGTTTTTTGAGAATACGTTGTTTGACAATTTCATATTTATGGATCTGCCTCTGTCTGATAAGTCATAACGCATGGTCACAATCGAATAGCAGAACCGGGATCCATAAATTTCCACATGTGATCGAGTTTTTCGAAGCCTTCGATTTAGATAGTTGCATCCAGGACGTCCCCGCGCCAACTCTGCTCGCTGAACCGCGATTTACCCAAGGAACCACCAACAAGATTTGCTTTCAGCTTCCACGTCTCGAAATCATCCCGTTTCCGGTCGACACCATTCGAAACCCGTTCGTGACGACCGTGGCCCAAGATGTCAGCGCCGACACCGTGCGTGCTCTGTCTCGTCCGGTTGATTTATTGGATAGTCCACGTCAGCTCGAAACCTTCATTTCACTCATTCCAGGGAGGAGTTATTCCTACACCTCCGCTCTGATTCTGCCAGTTTGCAAAATTGCTTGTGAGGACGTCACCGACCCTTCCGAACTCGAAGTGCACTGCAGTGCTTTCATGGACACCGTCTGGTCTATGCAGGACTCTGAGGCTCCCGTTGTCGAAAGTGTGGACATCCCGCAACTGGATTCTACCGCTTTCGCAGTTTGGTGGAACCGGCCGACGATTCGAATTGAGGCTCAATTGTCCGATCCGGCTGGGGTGTGGCAGAGTGCATTGTTTGTTCGAGACTGCTCAACAACGGGTTGGGAATCTGCTTTAACAGACACAACGTTCCCCGGTGAACTTACTCGGAACGGTTTTGTTTTCTCGGAGACCGCAAGCTCTGCATTCAATTTGAATCTGGCCGACGGGTGCTATGAATTTCGGGTAGAGGGGAAAGATGCGAGCCATACACCGCAGAGTTGTTTTGGCAACTTTGAATTGGAAGGGAACGGAGGCCAGCCTCTTGCGAATTCTCCTGCGCATGTCAACATTAATATCGATACCACACCTCCTGAGAGTGTCAACCTGACGTGCTCGCAGAAGCTCAATACCATAGAACTCAATTGGACACCGTCTGCTGACACCGACGCGGGAATCGGATTGGCGGGTTATCTCATATTGAGAGACGGCGCGATCGTTGATAGCGCGCTGGCCACGGAAACCACGTATGTTGACACATTTTCCGAAACCATCCCCGACACAGAGTTTGCCTATCAGATTCAGCCGTACGACTCTCTTAGGAACATCCGGCAAACGGGTGGGATGAATACTTGTCAATTCAGAAATCCATCCCGGATTTCTATGGTTCCGGAGCCCGATTTTTCGGCGGGTACGTCCAATCAGGTTTGCTGGCAAGGTTCCGACCGACTGGATTCCTTTACTGTTTTCATTGCGGAGGCATGCGATTTCGAAAACGCAATGGCAAGGGAGACAAGTGACACCTGTTTCACTTTCACCAATTTGAAAGATGGTGGCCAATATTGCTACTGGGTTGAGGGCGTCGACCCGGAGCAAAGAACCATTCGTTCGGATACGGTTAGATCGATCCAGGATGCCTCCGTGCCGGTCATCATCACGATGAATATCGAAGACAAAATCGTATTGAACAGCGGAAACTGGGTGAGGAATCGCGAAACGTCCTTGAAATTCGCTGCGCAAGATAATGCGCCAGGAGAAATTCAACAGCTTCAGATCTTCCTAAACGGTGTGCGCGATTCTGTGATTACGGTTTCTACTGTGAAAATCGATACCACACTTTCATTGAATTTAACGATTAGCGAGTGCGATCCAACTTCGATTGCGGCAAAAGTCATTGACGGTGCCGGAAATGCGAGTTCACTTCAATCTGTAGATTTAATCCTGGATTCCAGTTCACCCGAACCCGTGGCAGAAATAATCTGTACGCAATTAAGAAATCTTAATGGTATTAGAATTCAATGGGGCGAGTCATTTGATGCACTTAACTGCAGTGGGTTGGCGGGCTACAGGCTTATCCGAAACGGTGTTGTTGCAGATACCGTTGGTCCATCCTTAACAAGTTACGATGACATATTTTCGGTGGAGACTCCAAGCGGTCGATTTACCTATGCTGTTCACCCGTTTGATTCGTTAGGACAGGTTCAGGTGGGAGGGATGACGGTGGACTGCAATTACATTGGAGCGCCGAGGGTTGAATTGCAACCCATGGCCGAGTTCACTCCAGGACTCACGAAACAAATCTGCTGGACTATGAGCAGTCCGTTGGTGTACGTGAAAGCATTCATTGATGAGGATTGTGATTTAGTTCCGGAAGATTCTGTGACCACCATGAATCCAACACAATCGGAATTGTGCCACACATTTGAGAACCTGAAGGATGGCAAAAAATATTGCTACTGGGTGAAGGGTGTGGACGAACACGATCGAACGGCACGTTCACAAAACAGGTCGTCAATTCAAGATAATACTCATCCGACAATTGATGCTTTCAGCTTACAAAACGGTGAAATGCTGGATGGTCAGTTGTGGTCATTTAGTCGTGAAGTCGAGCTAAATCTGATTGCGCACGACCAAGCTCCCGGGGAGATTTGGAATTATGAAATTGTCGAAAATGGAGTTTCGAGGACTAGTGGAACGTTCTCGGATTCAGTGTCACGACAAAATACGTCCATTCAGCATCAATTACATGCTCAGGGAAGTGAACCTGAAGAAATCGAATTGTCGATTCGAGTATTTGATGGTGCAGGCAATGCCAGCCTCCCCAATTCTATGGGATTTTTCTTTCAGGAGGACTTGAAAGAGCTCATTGCGTTTCCCAATCCGTTCAACCCGATGAAACGAGCAGTAGTGATCCGATTCGATGACACGTTTGAAACGGAAGTGAGAATATTCGACTTTTTTGGAAACCTGGTTCGGGCTATCGATAAAAAAGCCAACAGTCACGATTTCGTCTGGGATGGAAGAAATGGAGAGGGTGAAGTGGTCGCAAACGGAGGATATATTTGCGTAGGAACCAAAACAGGGAGGAGATTCAAAATTGGTGTCATGAAAGAATTTTAGGGGTCTTATCTAATACGAGCTGGTCGATGTTAAGACCAATAATCACAATTTTTTTGGCAGTTCAATGTCTGCTCAGCCATGATTTACGAAGTCAAGGTTCGGCTGGGCAAGCGGGGGAATACCTGAGATGGGGAGTGGGTGCCAAGGCGATGGGACTGGGCAGAGCCTTCACTTCGATTGCCGACGATGCCAGTGCTCTCTATTGGAACCCGGCCGGGTTATCCGCTCTCTCCACCGTTGGGGGATCCTTCATGTTTATGCACACACCTCTTGAAGAAGGCGCTTCATTTAATTACTTGGCTGGAGCCATCCCTTTACGTTTGCTGTTTGCGAACCCCGAGAGCACGAACCCAGTGGTCAACACACTTCAAGGCGTTAAGATTGGGCTCGGCCTGCTTTGGCATTCCCTGGGTGAATTTGAACTCTACAACGAACAGGGACAAAGGTTGGACGACCAGTCTCAAAACTCAATCGGGCAGTCTGCCCTGTACGTTTCTGCTGCCTATCCGTTAAACGGTTTGCTCAAGCACATTCCAGCAAATGGATTGCTGAGATACTTGCGAGGTGAATTGGAAATCGGAATCACCTCCAAATTCATCAGTCAAGATCTGTTCGGTGCGAATGGCACGGCCACCAGTTTTGATTTAGGTTTTAGCTATACCCATCACTCGGGTTTTTTCAATGTTGGGATGACCTTTCGTGATTTAAACGAATCGTCGATCTCTTTTGCGGATAACATCGTTCAGGATCAGATTCCGGCTACGGGAATTGTCGGGGTCTCGCTCGAACCGAGGCTTGGCTCGTTTCGGGGATTGGTACTCGCCTTCGATTATGGAATGATTAAACCAGCAGGACGTGACCGCGACTACATGTTTGGTCTGGAATACGATTTGTCAACCGTTAATGCCGAACTGCCCGTGAGATTAAGATTGGGCGCAAACTCCAATTACGAATCCGTGACATTCGGCATCAACTTTAGCCCGGAACAACTTCTCGGAGAAGATTGGGTACCCTATTTCGATTGGACTTACTCAGATCGAAAAAGCTCCTTTGATGCCGTCGGTTCGGAATTCACAATTTCACTCGACCGCAACCCATTCACAGCGCACTACTGGTATTTGAAAGGGCTGACTGCTCGCACGAGTCCCGACTGTAAAGAACTATCAGAGTTAGAGACAAATGAGGACGCTTTGCGCTATTTTGAACTCGCCATGAAAACAAAGAACCCCGGAGACCGAGCTTATCGGTTTGAAGCAGCGTTACGCACGGCAGATATAAAATGTTTTTTGACTTTATCCTACCTGAGAAATGTCCCGCCTTACGAAGGGGACAATTATAAGCAACACATTCAACAGCTTGGTCAGGTTGCGGCCTATTATGCCAACAAGGCGACCGATTTTCTCGTCGACGACGCAGGTAAATCCGAAATTGACCGGGAGACATATTTTACGTCGTTTTTGTTTTATGTACAGAGTCTGATCTTATCGGGCCATGAGGAACGAGCCCTTGCAGCATGTCGTGACGCCGGAAAATCATGGGGAAAGAGAGTGGATGTCGTACAAGATGAATCCGACGGAATGCTTTCTAAGCGTGCGGATTACGTTAACTACCTGCAGGCATTTTCGTTGTATCGCAATGGCTCTTACGAAAAAGCCACACAACTGATTTCTCAAAAGCTCAACCAGGATCCTCTTGCGCAGTTCTTGTTAGGCCATATGGCATTCCTGCAAGGAGAGTACGACCAGGCAATCAACCAACTTGGTGACTTCGACTTGAATGAGTCGCATTTTCCACAGTATCTCTATGTGCCGCTGACCTATGATTGCACATTTGGAGACGAGCTGCTTTTTCTGAGAGCCGCCTCGCTGTACAAAAGTTCAAACAATACGGATCCGAATGAGTACATCGCTGAATTTGCGAAAATACCGAGATTCTTTCCGGAATCGGATGTTTCAAAATTTTTGAGCAATGGTGAAGCCATATTAAGTCGAATGATCGATTACTATGAGGCAGGGGACTCCAAGAGTTTGAACGAATTACTCGATCGCGTTATTAACTCCTATATCAAGGCTTTTTCAAAAGGGACACTACGAGAAGAAACCTATACTTTCAATTATAAATAGTCGGTTTTTAAAAAGGTGAGGCCATGAACGTCAAATACATAAGCAGAATCGGATTTTTTTGGGGATTACCCTTAATTGTTTTATTACTCCTTTTCACTGGTGTTAAAGCACAATCGAGGTATGAACTGTCAATTGACGACATTGCCTATCTTGAAGTGCACAAGAATTGGCTGTTTATCCCGACGGAAGTGGATTTGAGACTCAAGTGGTCGGTCGAGGTGAGAGAAGTCGTCAATGACCGTGAGCGAGTCGTAACCAAAGAAGCTAAAGACCTGCCGTTCACATATCAGATATACATGTATGAGGGGGATGCCGCTTCTGAACCCGCCATAAAGGAAGTGAAGGGCGTCGGTTTTGCAGATTTCCCGAAGAGAAAAATGGGGAAAAAGCTTGTGTTCAAAATTCGGGCTTATTCTGAGAATTCAACCCTTGTGGCCGAATCGGCGCCTGCCGAGATTCTGATTGGCAAGAACATCAGTGGGGCCGGTGCCTCAGAACGAAACCTCTCGTACTTTTTACACCCAGGTAGATGGCAACTGGCGGTGATAGGAAAAGCGGAAATTTACGACAATTCGACGACTTTGGGTAAAGTGGCCTTCCTGTTTTTGTCGGTCTCCACCTTCTTAAGCATCGGGATTTTGCTGTTTTACTCAACGCGAACATTGTATCTAGGAAATATCTTTCCCTACAAGAGGGCCAAAGGCAACTGGCTCTGGTCCTGCGCACTGAGTTGCGACAATTCTTATCAAAAACGATTAACCAACAAGTTCAAATTTGTATTGCAAGCCTGGGAAACGATTGCGACCAACAGTCGCAAGGTGGCGGATCGTGCTGCTAAAAGTATTCCAAATGGGTTGAGTTCAACCGAAAAATTGGCGACTGTCGATGTGGCTTGCATGGAATACTGGACCAGTGACGGCGACAAAGCAATCGGGACCATCGAGGACATCATTGCATTTCCGGACGAAGGCCGACTCAACGGTCGAAAAAATCCCGATGATCTGTTAACGGAGCTGGTGATCAAGATCGAAGACAGTTTTCAGGGTTTGATTTCGAAGAGCGGTCAAGCAGACCTCAACAATTCGAATGTTGAGGACATGGAAAAATTGATAGATGAGATTTATGAACCCGTGATAAACGATGATAAGTTCTCCGCTAAGCTTAGAAAGTGGGTTTTGCGCAAAGGCGTGTTTGATCAAAAGAAAGGCTTGGAACCTTTTCCGACCAGCAAAATCATCCGGGCAGGTCTTGAGATTCACAGAATGAATGGCTATCGATGGCTAAAGCCCTCAGAGGAAGTTAAGCGTGCGTTTGAAAACAGAGCTTCCATTGAAATTGAACACTTGCGAAGAAAATCACGGATCGAGTGGTTCTGGAATTATGGCGCCCTGGCTCCCCTGGTCGGACTCTTCGGCACGGTGACGGGCATTACGTATGCCTTTCAGCAGTTAAGTCGTTCCGGTGCAGTCCCTAATGTATTGATGACCATTCAAGAGCTCAGCAACGGAATCTTCGAGGCGTTATGGACGACAATTTTTGGACTCGCAAACGGAATTGTGTTTTTGTTAATCTATTACTATTTCAAGCACAAGCTTGATTGGATATACGCCAAGTGGGAGGACATTTATACTACCATCACAGAAAAACTATAAATAAATGGCATTTAAGAGACACACGAGCTACCGCGGCCTGGAATTCACCAGTCTAATCGATGTGGTGTTTTTGCTGCTGATTTTTTTCCTGGTATCCTTTGTATTTTCCGTTGCAGGAGATGTGTCCGAATCACAAACTCATACGGAAATCGAACTCCCAAAAACAGAGACTGCCCTTCCCCTTATTCAAGATGACATGTTGGAAAACCTGATGATTCAGATTGAGCCGGACACAAGTGGCCAGGAAGTGTCACGAGTGGCTTACGTATTGTGGCCCTCGATTAACGACACCAGTAGAATTTCGAGGGTGCAGGCGTTTGTGCAGACCCTCCGAGATTCGACATTTGCGGCTTTCCCTGCCCATTTCGGGAGCTTTTCAGAGGAGGAGTTCCGAAATCTTCCTGCGAGTCAGCTCATCATGGAGTCAATCGATCGATTTGTCACATTGCGTCGAAACACGCGTCCGATTATTGAGGTGAGAGCAGAGCAAAACACGGAATTCAGAATTCTGGGTTTCATCATGGATCAGTGTGGTTCCCACCAGGATGTCATCCCGCAAATTGTCCTCAGAACAACCTATTAAGATAAGTTCAAAACCGGTCGTGCTTAAATGGCTTTTCGAAAATTAACACATGATAATCGTCGTCTTCCGCTGGTCTCTTTGATAGATCTGATTTTTATTCTGTTGATCTTCTTTATCATCACCAGTGTGATGATAAAATTAACGAAAGGCGAATCAAGACTCTATGTGCCAACACCAAAGAACGAACCTGGCGAGGCTCAGATTCTCCTTCAAATCGTTGATGAGAATCAGTACGTTTGGCTGGATCATACTGCCATTGATACGCTTAGGCACTACCGTCAGCAATTGTCAAATCCAAGAGACACCGAGGCCACCGTTTCATTTTTGATCAAAAAAATGACAATTGACCAAGAAGAGCTTTTTTCTCGAGTTGAGGACCTGTTAAGTTCGGAGCGTGGCTCAAAGCGTGATGAGTACTTTGTGCTGATAAGATGCCCGAATGATCTGCCTTATTTTTATGCAACCAACGTCATCGAAAAATTAGTGGACAATCCCTACTTTGAATATGGTTGTGTCGCCGGAACCATCGACGAGATCAAAGCCAGCAAGCGGATTCATATTGAAAAGAACGTTCTTGAAATCGATTTCTAATATGAACTTGAAAAAGCTTTTTAAAAAATTGCTCTATGCGTTGGCGATGCTTGTTCTATTGCTTTTACTGTATCGACAAGTTCGAATTGAAAACATGCCTGCGGCGCAAACTCGTATTCCGTTTCGAGTCGAGCAGGAGGAGATCCCGACTCCCAAAAGGCCGGGTACGCAGAGCATCCGCATCGTAGGGCCGCCCATTAAAGTGGTAAAATTTCAGCTCGATTTCAGAAGACGTCCAAAACCATTGGATTGGAATTTTCTCGAAAGAATCGATCGCAGAGCAGATGTTAGCATCGAAGGGTTCATCGACGTGGATGGCAATTTCTTGATACTCCGCGTCAATGATCGGGGACATCCCAGGGCCGGAACATACATTCGGGACGTGCTGGAAACCTGGAAGTTTCTGCAATACAAGACCGGCATCATTAAATACTATTTCAACGTTCCGACGAGTATGGAGAACATGAAAGTGCAAATCGACCTCAGGGGGTTGCAAAAAAATGCAAGATTTGTTGGACCGTATGAAGAAGTCCAGGACGGCTTGATCTATTATTTGGATGGGCTCAATCAAAAGAATGTCATGCTGATAAACTGAAGGATGCTTATGCCAGGACGTGTTCGACTCACGAAGTGTCTCTTCGTGTGCTTGATGTGCTTCTCAGATGGATACTCGCAGGATTTTATTGACGGCATCAACATGTTTAACCGAGGTCGCTATGACTCCTTGACATTTGTGTATGCGCCCGAATTTATTCGAACTCATCCCCATGAAGAAGGACTCGCCCGATATTTTGTGGCAGAGAGTTACTACAATAAAGCCTTGTCGGATACAGACCTCGAAACCATCAGAAGGAATTTGGAGCTAAGTTGGAACGAATTTCGAAACGCTCGTGGCAGCTCGGATCTTTCGGGCAAGTACCCCGAATATTATGGCGTGACAGCTTATAAAATGGGCTGGTGTTCATACAGATTGGCTGAGCTGAATGTGGAGCCAATCAAAATGCTGCAGAGAGCGAATTCGGAGTTCAGGCAAGTTCCCGGAACCGCCCCCGATTCCGTGAAGGTCCGTTCTTACTACATGGCTGCCGAAACCAAAATCAGAGAAATCCTGGAGAGATACTATGAATTAGCGAACGAGGAATTTCAATCCCAGGAGATGGTCGGAATCGAGACGCTCTTTGATGATGCTGAACGAATGTTGAATAAAGTGATCCATTTTCCGACCTCCCCAGGTGCGCCACACAACTTGATGGAATTGAAGGCCGTTTCTAAAATCAGAAAGGAATCGCTAAGTTATTATCTCGGTAGATACTACGCAACGATGCCGACATCGGCATTCGAGAACGTCACGGACTCAGAGAAAATCGCAAACCCACGGACCACAGCGTTGTCCTATTTTCGGGGTCTTCAATATGACTCGCTCTTTGTCACCGATCCGACGGTTCGGGAGAAGTTTAAGATAGCGGTCCATTATTTGAAATTGATGAAACACCTGAATCAATATATTTTGACCAAAAGCTCGTTATCGAAACACGAATTTCTGCGCGAATGGGAAAACGTAGACCATTCTTCGTTTGTGTCTGAGCGTGCGTTTAGAATGGCCAATTTGTACCAGAGCCATCCAATCACGGGTGCTTCTGACTCTACGGAATTTGCAATGAACTACTATCAGGCTTCCGCTGATATTCCCGAATCCTACTACTGGCTCGCCTACTTACAAATGGTCTATTATGATCGAGAGAATAGCAGAAAGAACTACCAGAATTACATTGATTCCATAACTGAAGTCTCGGCGCAGAGCGATAGGATCCTGTTTCTCTTGGACGATGCTCGATATCAAAAATTTCTCCTGGATTTTGAATTCCATTATTTGGAAGACAAACGCAAGCAACTTAAAGAGCTGGCCACCGAACTGCAAACGTTTTCCCCTACAAGCCAAATCATTAAAACAAAGAAAGCACAATTGAGTCTGCTGGTAGATTGCAGCTTGACCAGCGACACGTCACTTCTGCTAAAGAGAGATCTGAGCGGGTCGGAAGAAGAGAAATTAGATCAGGTTGTGAAAACCGTCAAATTCATTTTACCCAGAGCGGCCCTGAACATCGGTATCCCTCGGCAAAAATATCTGGCTTTGCTCGATCGGCTTTTGGCGATCACGAAAAGAAAAAGGCCGGATGAAACCTATTTCTTCCGAGGCATTGTCAAGACTCTCGAAGCTGATTTACAGGCAAGCCCTATCGACAAGATGAAGAAATTTAGGGAAGCTGCGAATGTTTTGAAGAACGTGACCACAGATTACCCCAGTAAATCCGAAGCCGAATATATTCGGGCTAGCTGTTTATTCTTTGCTGACGAATTTGATGAAGCTGAAGTCGTGTTTCGGCGGCTTATAAATGAAAACAGATACCTGCGCGCTCTCTTTTATCTGGCGGAGATTTACAGGATTACCAATAGAGGGACTGAGGCCAAAAAATGTTACAAGGTGATCATCGATAAGCTTCAGGGTTCGAATGATGATTACGCAGATTTCTGGTTGGACAATGCCAAAGCCGGACTCGAATCATTGGAGAATCCAGGTAAGCTTGAGAGAATTGAAGGGATCGACATCGAACACGTTGATTTTCAAGCATTCGAGCAAGACGAGCGAGTGTCGTTTGAGAAACTTGCCAACGAGAAATTTCTGTCTCGACTGCAAGTCCGTGAGATTGTGAATTGGTTTATGATCTATGGCTTGCCCCAAAAAGAGATCTATCCATCTCAGCATAAGCTAAGTGGATCCGTTTTTGTGCTTGAAAACATTTTCGATAATGTATCCCCTTTAATTAACGAGAGAAAAGGAGTCGTGACGGCCACTCTAAATTTGACCGTTCATCTGCCAAACATTAGCAATTCGGATTTGCACGTCAGCTTGGGTCATGAAGTACTGAATGGAAAAGACGGTCAGTATCGACAAAGCCAAATTCCTCTAAATTCTAACTATGAATTGAAAATTGAGAATCCGGACTGCTATGAGTTTAAAGAAACGCTGAGTTTTACAAGACCGGGAAAAAACGACAAAACCGTAATTCTGAATAAACGGTTAGGCTTTTCAGCGGAGAAAGAGGCGGAAAATCTCCTTCATGCTCGCGATTATCCATTTGCGCCGCGTTGGGATGCCAACTTTGTGCTCGGCAAAATACCGGAACAAGCTGAAAACTCCGAATTACTCGAGGATTTTGCGAGTCGATATCAACTAAGGGACTGTGCCTTCGATCCGGTTGGCAATCGAGTTGTCGCGATCAATGCCAAAGAAAGTCGCATCTGGGTCTATTCCGCAGACTCTTCGGGGAGACGGACGGGGCAGCTTGAACCAAATTTGAGCGGAGAATTGAAAAGTCCCGAGGGCATTGCTGTGGACTCGAATGGGCATGTCTTTATTACCGATTGGGGTAACCACCAAGTGGTCGAATTGACGAATGACGGTCAATTTCTGAACAAGTTTGGCTCCTTTGGCACCAACACAACGTCCACCGTCGGAGAACCAGTGAAATTCACGTTCCCCACGAGAATCGTGGTTTGGGAAGACACAGAAGGTGTGCAGATCAATGACAACACATTTTACCGAGAGAAATATTTGCTGGTAGCCGATAGAAACGGCATTCATCTGTGTAAAGTCAACGGTGGGTACCTTGATACACTGATTGCACCATCGAATGACTTTTCGGAAGGCTGGTTCTATGCCTTTGATTTGCAAGGTTATGGTCAAGCTGCGAAATTGTACCTGGTAAATCGGTCCGGCGAACATAAGGGACACATTTTTGAATTTTCTGCTAAATAATGGCTTAGCGAAAACAGCCTTTTCGGGCATCTCTGCGTTGGAATCCTGTTGCGAATACCTTCAGGCACTAAACCTGTTAACGTACTTTGTCAAGCATTACAAATTTTTCAAAAAGAACTTGACAATTTTGAATTTATTTCTAAAATAGTGAGAGTGTTTATCTTACCAGTTTAGAGTGGGGGGAAGATTTGAATTTCGCTGTTGTGGCAGAGTTTGTTTCAGTAGGTTGAGAGTATTCTAGCTTGTTGTCACCGCCGGGTCTGAATCTTTCCTATTAGTCCTCCCATTTAACTTTCCCAAGGAGAGGTAAAGCTAAAAAAGAAAGACACGTCCAAAGGGGTGGATGTGTCACGCTTAGAGAGCGTGGGTGAGATCGTGGAATGTCTAAAAGACGCGTTTTGGCATAAAAGGTCGGTTATTCCAAACGGATGTTTCAGACGCATCTGCGTCGAATAATCAAATAAATAATTCCTCTGTATTTACACACAAATGATTGTAAGTTGAATAATATAGATGGCTTAAATGCCGAGCCCCGTAGGAATTGAGATTTAACTTGTCCTTTAACTCTTCTTAATGAAAATGTCACAAAGAACAATTAACTTTCAGAAAGACTTTTGATATGAATAAAAGCAATCTTCTGAAAATCTTGACCGTGCCGGTTTTTGCGGTTGTATTTTTTTGTCACTGTTCAAATCATCCGAGCACACAAACTTCCGCCTTGACCGGAGAACGGCCTGCACAAGCGTCGCAATCGCGAGCATCGTTTGCTCCTGAATATACGTTGGGTTTTGGTGATGTGCTCGATATTAAGTTTTTCCGAAACACCGAATTTAATGAGACCGTCACCGTTCGTCCGGACGGGCGCATCAGTTTGGCAAAAGTCGGTGAGCTGTATGTTGCTGGCATGACGCCTTCAAAATTGGACAGCGTGATCACAGCAACATATGGAGAGATTGTTCGCAATCCGGATGTTACCGTGATCGTGCGTGATTTTGGTGGCTATCAAGTCTATGTTCTCGGAGAAGTCACTAAACCCGGCGGCATCGCGATTCAAAGGAATATGACGGTTTTGCAAGCCATTGCTGCCGCCGGAGGTAGAAAAATTTCCGCTCAAATGGGCAGTGTTATGATTTTGCGTCGGGGAAAGAAAAAGGAGATCGACGCCATCAAAGTAAACCTCAAAAAATCAGTTGATCCAAAACGGCGGGCTGATATCCTCGAAAACGATATCCTGGTTGAACCACAAGATATTGTCTTTGTCCCCAAGACATTCATTGCGAACGTTTCAGACTTTATGAGACAAGTTTACGCCGGAATTTTACCGCCGTTAGACCTGTATTTAAGGGCAGTCATTGTTTATGATGAATTGTAAGTTCAAGCGATTTACCAGTAATTCCCGAAAACTTTGTCAATTTTGGCAGGAGAATAGAACATGCTTGACAGCGATACTCACGACAGCGTGAAAAGCCAATCGAATTCATTGCGGAATTTTTTCACCGTCATTTTCAAGCGCAAGAAGCTCATTCTTTCGGTGTTCATCTCAATCGTTGCGATCATCACGATCGCCAGTTTCATCATTCCGCCCGTTTATCAGGCAAGCTCCAAGATTCTGGTGGAACGAGAGGGAGCACCCGAGAAAGCGCTTCTTTTCCGCATGAGCCTTCCTGCTGCGGGCACCGAAGGATTCGATTGGATTAAATCCGAAGTGGAAATTATTAATAGTTATCCCGTGATTGCCCAGGTGATCAAGGAATTGGGATTGGATAGGGATGGTGCCGAATCCGAAAGCGAAGAAACGAGCGCCCTCAGATTTGAAAAAGCAGTGAGGAAATTTCGAAAGAAATTTAATGTGGAGAGCGCTCGTAACAGCAACGTCATCGAGTTGAGTTATGAGTCAAAAGATCCGGAGCAAGCGGCGGAAGTCGTCCGGCGTGTTTTAGCCACTTACCAGAAACACAGATCGGAGATCTTCGATGAATCAGAAACCTACAGCTTCTTCGAAGAGCAGATGAAGGTTGCGGATGAAAAGCTTCGCGATTTGGAACACCGCCTCGCCGAGTTTAAAAACAAGCAAGAAATCATTTCGCCAGAATTCCAGGGTGAAATCCTGTTGACGAAATTGGCGGATTATGAGAAAAGCTTGACCGCGGTACAGACGGAGCGGATCGGAAAAGAAGCCAAACTTTCGGTGCTGATGCAGCAGATCGAGAATGGCAATGAGTTGAACATCCCTTCGACGGAGGTAAGCAACAGTTTAAGCCATGAAAAATATATCGCAAAACTGCGGGGCGAACTGTTGGATATGGAGATTAAGAGAGATCGCCTGTTGCAGCGGTTCAAACCGACATATGAAGAAGTGGTGGAGTTAGAAAACCGCATCGCGGCCACCAAAAAAATTATAAGAAACGAAGTTCAGCAAATCATCGAGCAGGAGAAAACTGCCATTCGTGCCCTGAAGGCCGAAGAGCAAGCATTACAGAAATCAATTGCGAAGATTAACGAAAACATCAAGAAGTTTACCGAAAAGGAATACGAGTTTTCTCAGCTCAGTCGCGGGATTGACGACAACCAAGAAGTCTATTCCATGTTGTTGAAACAACGGGAGGAAGCCCGGATTTCCCTCGCAAAATTGGAGCGTGGTGTGAAGGTCAAAGTGATCAGTCCACCCGTCGTTCCGCAAAAGCCTGTCAAGCCCCGAAAATTCCTGAATATTATCCTGGGGATCATGCTTGGGGCGATGTGTGGTCTTGGGCTCGCTTTCTTTCTTGAGTATAACGATCACTCCATCAGCAGTGTGGAAGAGATGGAGAAAATGACCGGACTGCCGGCCTTAGGTTCGGTTCGGGAAATTAAAAGTGCCAAAGTAAATGACCGCACGTGAAAGACGAATTTTGCAACTGAGATAATTTCATCATGTATTTAGATTTCTACGGTCTCAAAAACAAGCCGTTCACCCTTTCACCAGACCCAAAGTATTTGTATTACAGCTCGAGCCATAAAGAGGCCGTTTCGCAATTCATCTATTCGATCACTCAGCAAAATGGCTTCATGGTTCTGACGGGCGAAGTCGGCACGGGCAAGACTACGCTGATAAACGCCATGCTGGATTGTCTGCCTGACAATTTTCTGGTCGCAAAGATTTTTCACACCGTGTTAAGCCCCAAAGGCCTGATTCAAAACGTCTGCAAGGAGTTCAAAATCACCTTTTCCAGCCACACCATGGCGGAATTGATATTCAAGCTTCATGAGCATTTGATGCGAAACTGCCGTGCCGGCAGAAAGTGCATTTTAATTCTGGATGAGGCTCAAAATCTCAAGCCAAACATTTTGGAAGAAATTCGGCTGCTTTCCAATTTCGAGGCAAAAAATGAAAAATATCTTCACATTATCTTGGTTGGTCAACCGGAACTGGATACAAGACTTGAAGATGTGAACTTACGTCAATTGCGAGACCGTGTGGGATTTAAGTACACGCTCAATAAACTCAATCAGGAAGAAACGCTGGAGTACATTTCGCATCGTTTGAAAGTCGCGGGATTCTCAAATTCGCGCCATATTTTCACAGAGGAGGCGGTGGAGAGAATTTATTCTCTATCGGAGGGCATACCGAGGCACATCAATATTTTGTGCGAGAACGCACTTTTACTCAGTTACGCAGAGAACTCGCAAACAGTTGATGCAGAGACAATTGAGAAAGTGAAAATAGACGATGCGTCTTTTGCCAACCCCTCGAAAGCAGAAACAACGAACGAGAATCTGTCTCAACCTGCTGAGGATCATCTAGACAGGGAAGCAGGCCCGAACTCTGTGAGAAGTGGTGAGCCGCTCACGGTTAAGGATAGTGCTTCCAATGAAGACGCGGAGTATCGTCGGTTTGAAAAGCGTCTGAATCGATTTCTTAAAGAGAACAAGCTCCTGGTGGTTAAGAAGTCCGCACTTACATTAGTCCTTATCACTTCCGCATTAATGATGTTGTTTTTGCATTTTGTCGTATTTCTATTCGCCCTTTACATAGGACAAAGACTGGATGTGTTGAGATAGACAAACATCAAGGGCCAGCGGAACGAGTGGGAGGTTTCTTTTTATGGATTTCATACATGAAGTTTTAAAAAAAGCTGAACAAGAAGGAAAGATAGATTCAAATTTGGTGCCCTGGAAGTCGGCTAACAGGGGAAACGATGCAAATAAGGAGCAAAACACTGACAGAGGTTCGGCGGCGTCTTTCATAACATTTCCAGATGAGATTCTGGACGAAGTTCAGATCATCCTTGACAACATCCGTTCGGTTGCCAAAAAACAGGCTCTGAGAATCATTGGGGTCACCAGTCCGGACTCGAAAGCTGGCACCTCAACTCTTGCAACGATGATTTCACTGATCATGGCGAGAAATCAAAATCCCGGTTCCGAAACCTTGTTAATAGATGCGCAACTGCGAAATCCCACGCTTCATGAATTCTTTCGGTTATCGCTTAGCCCCGGGTTGTTTGACTATTTGCAGGATCAGATTTCGCATGATTCTATCATCAATGACTTTGATCAATTTAACTTAAACGTTATCACGGCGGGTCAGGCGCACAAAGACTTTGCGGTGCAGTTGATTTCCGAAAAACTCAATAACTTGCTGCAGAAGCTGAAACAAAAATTTGAATGCATCTTTTTGGATATTCCACCGGTACTCCGCTTCGCAGAAGGTCTGTCTCTGAGCAAGCTATGTGACGGACTGATTCTGGTTGTGCGTTCCGGTCACACACGCGGCGAGGCGGTCGAGGAAACGAAACGCCTGCTGAAAACCGCTGAAGTCAACGTATTGGGGGGGATCCTTAACAGACGAGAGTTTTTTATCCCTGAAAAACTCTATCGATTCTTATAGTAAACCGAACGTTTTGAATGTCATTTTGACGATTAAGCAACATCGGACATCAAACAAGCGAGATGATTGGGGAATGACGGCAGAAAGCTTTTGGCATCAATTGAATCCGTTCTTTAAAGTCAAACAGAATCGCCTAGAACTTCGTCTCCTCTCTGTGGAAAAGATGAGGCATAAAATCTTGCAGGAACAGGCTCGTGCCGATCGCAACGGCCATGCCTTCTCTTTGGTTGCATTTGCCGGAGCAGACCTGAGCCATGATGTTCAATATTTGGAGCAATTGACACAGGCGTTGGTCCGACGCAAACGTTTGACCGACGAAGTCGGTTGGCTTCGAAACGGACAGATCGTAATTTTGCTCCCGGATACACCAGCCGAAGGTGCCCGGAAAGTCGTAGAATACGTAAACAAGACCTGGGATAAACGATACTCAGAGCCAGAATGGACAGTGTATGTTTACCCACTTCAAAAGAATGAGCATGATGACAGAAAGGTTAAAAAACTGAACGGCACGGTTTTTAATAATGCTGGCGGAGGCGGACCTTCTAAAAACTCAACCCGCGTCTCAAAGGCTAAGACGGAGGCTCGCACAAGGCAATCGACCTACGCATTCAGAAATTCTCAAAATAACGTCAAGAGTGTTGATGCACTTGTGGCACGCCAAATGCCCTTTTGGAAACGCAGTATGGACGTGATTGGTGCTCTGTTATGTCTGTTTGTTCTCTCACCGATCGTCCTGGTGATCGGGATGGTCATTAAAATGGTCTCAAATGGCCCTGTTTTCTTCAAACAAGACAGGGTCGGCTATATGGGCCGGCATTTCAAATTTTGGAAATTCCGTACAATGAATTCCGGAGCGAACGATATTATTCACAGCGAGTATTTACAAAAATTGATTGAGTCGGATCGACCGATGGTTAAATTGGACACGCACGCGGATCCTCGTGTCTATCCATTTGGCCAGGTACTTCGTCAGACCTATCTCGATGAATTACCCCAACTGTTCAATGTTTTGCGGGGTGACATGAGTTTGGTCGGTCCCAGACCGTGTCTTCCTTACGAAGCAGAGAAGTATCGGCAATGGCAAAATAGAAGATTTGCTGCTGTGCCCGGGTTGACCGGGCTCTGGCAAGTGAGTGGCAAAAACAATACGACGTTTAAGGAAATGATAAGATTGGATATTCGGTATGAGAGAAAATGTTCCTTTTGGTTTGACTTGAAAATCATGCTGAAAACCATCCCTTTCATGTTTGAACAGGTGAAAGGGACCCTAATGAATGTGTCAACAAAGGGGGGGAAAGATTGAAGGAGTCGTATAAGATTGCTGTAATAGGCTGCGGTTACTGGGGGCCTAATCTCATTAGAAATTTTAACTCCCTGCCTCAAATCAATGTGAAGCAGGTTTGTGATCTGGATCAGAAGAGATTGACTCACATGAAGAAACTGTACCCATCGGTGCAGACCACGACTGATGTCGAAGAAATCATCCGGGATGACGAAACCGACGCGGTGGCCATCGCCACGCCGGTGCATTTGCATTATGAACCGGCCAGGCGATGTATGTTAGCAGGGAAGCACACGTTCATTGAAAAACCCATGGCCTCGTCGGTAGCTGAATGCCTGAATCTCATTGAGCTAGCGGAAAAGGAAAATGTGACATTGATGGTCGGACATACGTTTGTATACAGTTCCGCTGTGCAGAAGATGCGGGAAATTATTGATGCAGGAGAGCTCGGTGATATTCTTTACATCAGTTCGCAGCGCTTGAATTTAGGCTTGTTTCAATCGGATATCAATGTCGTTTGGGATCTGGCTCCGCATGACATTTCAATCATACTGGATATCTTGGGGAAAGAGCCCATCTGGGTGAATGGGCACGGTAAAGCTCACTTTTTCGACAACATCGAAGATGTGGCGACGGCGACCCTTCAGTTTGATAATGGTGAAATCGCGTTTTTGCATCAAAGCTGGCTCGATCCCTACAAGGTGAGGAGAATGACCGTCGTCGGCAGCAAAAAAATGCTCGTCTACGATGATGTCCAAACCAACGAAAAAATCAAACTCTTTGACAAGAGGGTGGAAGCTCCGCCACATTACGACACTTTCGCTGAATTCCATTTCTCTTATCGCTATGGCGATATTTATATCCCGCGTCTGGAAGAGTGCGAGCCTCTGAAAGCGGAGTGCGAGCATTTTGTTGAGTGCATTAAACAAAATAAGCCCCCAAAAAGCGACGGACATTCGGGGCTCAAGATCGTCGCGATTCTGGAGGCGATTTGCGAATCGATGCGAAATAATGGAGTGGCGGTTGGAGTGAATGACCGAAATGGCAAAAGGGTGCCGTCAAAAGAGTTCTGGGGTGCAAAAGGAAAAAAGTCATCCCTGGTCGTGTGAAGTTATTTATGGCTAGTTCTTGTGCCTGCATACCATTTTCGGTTCAGTTATCTATTCTTCCTTAGATGTCGTGAATTCTAGTCTGGACCACAACATGATAAAAAGATTGAGGGATCAGGGCAACAAGAATGCGTTGGTAAAAAATTTTATAGCCGCACTCTTATGAGCACAGTGTCAGAAAACAATCCACCTGCGCAACGGACGAGCGGTCGTCTGCTCGCCCGCAATAGCTTCATCAATCTACTGGGGCGCATTGCTCCGCTTTTTGTGGCCATCTTTGCCATCCCCATTCTCATAACAGGATTGGGGACCGCCCGCTTCGGGGTTCTGACATTGGCGTGGATGTTGGTCGGCTATTTCAGTCTGTTTGATTTAGGCATCGGTCGGGCTGTAACCAAGCTGATCTCGGAGAAATTAGGCGCCGGAGAAGAAGAGCAAATTCCTGCCATCATCTGGACATCGTTGTTTCTGATCCTTGTGTTTGGAGTGGTCGGGGCATTTGTGGTTGTGGTTATTTCGCCGTGGCTTGTCGTGACAATTCTCAAAATACCTGAAACGCTAGAATTAGAGAGTCTGCGTTCCTTTTATGTTCTTGCCATTGGTATTCCGATTGTCATAAGCAGCATTGGACTGCGCGGAATCCTGGAGGCCAAGCAACGGTTTGATCTCATCAATGTTGTGCGGATTTCGTTGGGTGTCTTTACTTACCTTGGTCCCATCGCTGTATTGTTTTTTTCGGCCAGATTAGAGTCTATTACTGCTGTTTTGGTCCTGGGTCGGGTCCTGGCCTGGTTTGTTTACCTCTTTCTGTGCATTCGGGCGGTTCCGGGTATGCGTGCCCGCATTACTGTGAATCGCAGCCAGATGAAGCCGATTCTGCGGTTTGGCGGTTGGATCACCGTCAGCAACATTTTGAGTCCTGTCATGCAATATATGGATCGCTTTCTGATTGGGGCTATGCTTTCAATGACGGCGGTCACCTACTATGTGACGCCGTATGAGGTGGTCACCAAACTTTTGATTGTTCCCAGCGCACTGGTCGGCGTTCTGTTTCCGGCCTTCTCCGCCAGTTATATGCGAGATTCTCATGAAACCAGCGTCTTGTTTCAGCGCGGCATCAAATTTCTGTTTCTTATCCTTTTTCCCGTTGTGTTGCTCATCGTGACGGTTGCGCGGGGGGGACTACAATTGTGGCTGGGCGGCGAATTCGCGGAACACAGCACCTGGGTCTTGCAGATATTGAGTATCGGGATCTTTGTAAACAGCCTAGGCTATTTGCCATTTACTATGATCCAAGGCGTGGGCAGGCCGGAGCTGACGGCGAAACTCCATCTCATCGAAGTGCCGTTCTACTTGGTTTTGCTTTGGTGGCTGATTCAAGGCTACGGCATCGTGGGCGCAGCAATCGCATGGTTGGGGAGAGTGCTGATAGACCTGCTGTGTCTTTGCTATCTTGCGCAGAAAGTTTTGCCGATGTCTTCTCTGGAGTGGCAGCGGCATGGGCTGTTTTTTATGGCTGCCATCAGCATTTTGTTCTTGGCCATGATCCCCATGAATTTAGCCGTGAACAGCATATTTCTGCTTGTGATTCTGTTTGGTTTTTCGCTGATTGCGTGGTTCCGGATTCTGGCGCCAGAGGAAAGGGGCGTCGTGCAAAACTTTCTTAATCTTGGACGGGTGCCTAAATGAACGAGAACAAGATCCTCAGGGCCGGGCAATTGTCTGTATTTGTGCTCCTTGTGGGCTTAATCGTCTACGCTATTTTGGACGATACGCTCGTGGATTTTATTATTTCGGAGCCTTACTACGGCTATTCCATTTTGTTGGGCATCATTTCTTTGTTTCTGGCACTGCTTATCCTGCACAAAAGCAAAACATTCCCGCCATCCATTGTTCTGTTTTTTTCGTTTCTGGTTGTGCCGTTTATCGGTCCACCCGGAAATCGAGTTTATGAAAAACTCTACGGGTTGTTTCACGGCATCCATTTGAGTTTTTCCTATCCCACTCTTGTTTGGGCGGTTGGAACGGTTGCGTTATTGGCGGGTATTTTGTTTTCATACTATTTGATTCCCACTGGCAGAGCGAAAAAGCTGGTGAAATGGGATTTAAAGCGCGCATCCCTATTGGCGTGGGGCACAGTGGGATTCGCTCTCTTTTTCACCTTGTTTGCCATATTCAAAATAGGATATATTCCGCTTTTGTCGGGCGACATTGATGACGTGCGCACAGGTTATGAAGCCATCGTCGGAGACTATCCGTTAAAGTTCTCACGGTTGTGGCTTGTTGCCGCCTCCCTGAGCTCCATGCTGGCTTTTCTTATGAAACCGAAAAGGATCTATCTGCTGGTTGTCTTGGTGTCGTGCGTTGCTTTGATGATTTACGGTCAGAGAATTTACACGTTCATGGTCCTGGTTTCGTTTGTCCTGATTTACTGCAAATTCCGCAGGCCGAAGTTGATTTATTTTGGGACGTTTGGTCTGTTCATCATCGTGGTGTTTATTTTGTATGCTGAATACCGTGCCGGTCGGTCCAACAGCGGGCTCTCCGTGCCCGAGGTCGTGACGTTGCAGTTGTTCGGTGAATGGCGCGAATACAGTTTGGTGGTAAATGATCTGAAAGATAGCGGCGATTTTTACGAGGAAGACATTTTTATCGGAGCTTTGTCACCTATTTTCCCAAAACAAATTTGGGCGGTGTTTGGCATCGACAAGAACGAGCTCATCGAGGAGTACAGCGCAGTCTATGTGTTTGGCAGACGGTTTGACAATCCGCTCTTGGGGATCCGCCTGGGCACCATTGGCGAAGCTTATGCCGGATATGGCATGTTTTACGGTGTGTTCTTGCAGTTGTTTGTCTTCGGCGTCATCTTTGGGTTTCTGGAGAAATTCTACCTGAATCTGAACAAAGAAGATGCGCGGTTGTGTCTCACCTGCTTCTTGATATCGCTGTTCATGTATTTACCCATTACGACGTTATATGTCACCATGGCGCACGCGATTTTCTTCGGGTTCTTTTTTGTTGTGTTTCAAGTGTTCGGGTCTTATCATGAAGGTAAAGCATCGAGAACTTCGGATGCACAAGTTTCTATGCAGCAGGCTTAGGCTCAGATGACTAAAACGATTTCAAACCAACCGGTTCTTTCGATCATTATTGTCAACTGGAATACCGGAAAGCTCCTCAGGCAATGTATTCAATCGGTGCATCGTTCGACCCACAAGACGTTATTTGAAATTTGGGTAATCGATAATGGCTCCACAGATGGGAGCATTGAGATGATGAAGACGGAATATCCGAAGGTCAATCTGGTGGCCAACAATTTGAACCTCGGATTTTCCAAAGCGAATAACTTCGGCATTGGCAAAAGTACGGGGCGTTTTGTTTGCCTGATGAACACAGACGTTGAGGTTTTGGACGGCTGTTTAGATCAGTTGAGCGAGTTTTTGAAACGGAATCCGAAGGCGGGCCTTGTGGGGCCGAGAATCCTCAATCGTGACAAGTCGCTGCAAATCTCCTGTTACGGGCACCCGACATTTTGGAACGGGTTATGTTATGGCCTGGGGCTGGATCAGGTGTTGCCAAGATCGAATCGGTTCGGCGGCATGTACCGCAAATATTGGCCTTATGATCGCCTTCGTCCTGTCGACGTGGTGTCCGGCTGTTTGTGCGTGGCGAAAAGAGACGCCATGGATGAGGTTGGACCGCTGGATGAGGATTTCTTTATGTATATGGAGGACTTCGATTGGTGCAAGCGATTTGCAGAAAAAGGTTGGGAAGTTTACTATGCGCCCGAAGCACAAGCTATCCATTTTGGAGGAGGAAGTTCTTCTGACAAGTCAGAAAACTATTGGATTGAACGCAACCGCGCCATGGCACGATACTGGAAAAAACATCATGGATTCATCGGGAAGGGCTATATTCTGAGCATGATTTTTCTTCGACATTTGCTTCGGACCATTCAAGGATTGATTTGGTATGTTTTGAAACCGTCTCAAAAAGTAACCCTTCGTCCAAAAATTAAGGAAAGCGTGGCCAGCTTACATTGGCTCCTTGGCATTCGTGCGTCAAAATAATCCGATGATCAGGCAATGGGGTCGAGAAATCATAGCGTGTGTCGTACGAATATTAGGATTACATCTCATATTTATAAAACTAATTAGCCGAAACAAAGCAGCGGTCATCGTTTATCATGATCCTCAACCGGAGGTACTTAGCAAGCATCTTGAGTATATGTCGAAACATTTCACCTTCATCACCTTGGGCAGATTGGTAGAGGCTATACGGAATGGAAATTGGTCGGACGTTCCCCAAAGCGCATTGGTCATCACGTTTGATGATGGCTACAAAGGCAATTACAAATTAATGAAAATCTTAAAACAATATAAAGTACGACCCACGGTTTATTTATGCAGTCACATTGTGAACACCCATCGGCACTTCTGGTGGAGGGCGGGCCATCCAAACTTTTATCGGTTGAAGAAAATGCCGAACCAGAAGAGGCTAACCGTTTTGCGAAACGAGGCCAAATTTGAACCCGAGCGCGAGTATGACAATCGACAAGCGCTAAATAAATCAGAATTGCTGGAAATGCAACCACTTGTAGACTACGGATCTCACACGAAATTTCATCCGATCTTACCAAACTGTCCTGCTGAGGTCAGCCGGAATGAAATCGCGGCTTCGAAAACTCATCTTGAGGACATGCTCGGTCAGCCTATTGAACATTTTTGTTATCCAAATGGCGATTATGGGACGCGGGAGATGGACTATCTTAAAGATTGCGGGTATAAGTCGGCAAGAACACTGGCCTGGGGTTGGAATGACAAACACTCCGATCCCTTTCAGCTAAAGGTTATTGAGTTTTTGGATGATTCGTCTATCAATATGCTGTGCGCTCATTTTACCGGTGTGTTCGTTTTGTTCAGAACTCTGCGCGTGGCCGTGAAGAGGTTGTTAAAGTTGCAGTGAGCATGGATTGACCAGAGTCACCAAACCCGATGAAATTAACCATTCTAACAAATATTTATCCCACATCCAAACATCCGGACTCCGGGACCTATGTTTCGGATCAAGTTAGATCTTTGACGCCATTCGTGGAGACGAAGGTCATCAACAAATCGCAAAGGTCAGCCATTGGATTTGTGCCTTTTGGCCTAAAAACGCTCTGGAATCTGCTCACTGAAAAGCACGATATTGTGCACGCTCATTACGGCTTTCATTCGGCAATTTTAGCGGTGCTGCTTGGACGGAAACCTTTGGTGGTGACGTTTCACGGCAGCGATGCCCTCATCGAACCGAAGAGAAACAGATTATACCGGCTTTTTCAAAAACGCGTGGTGGCGTCCGCTTCCAGGATCATTGCCGTAAGTGATCACATCAAACAAGAGTTGGTTCACAATTTGGGTGCGGATTCAAGAAAGATTTGTGTCCTTCCGTGCGGTGTGGACACGGAGAGATTTCGCTTCCGTTCGAAAGGGGAGGCTCGAAAGCGTCTTGGGTTGCGAGATGATATGAAGTTGGCTTTGTTCATCGGGCGGCTCTCCCGTGCCAAAGGCGTGGACCTGATTAAAAAAGCGTCTGAGCGACTGCCGGATTTAAATTTTTATTTCATTGGAACGGGTCCCATAAAATGGCATGCGCCAAACTGTGAATTTGTCGGTACCGTAGATCATGAGAGTATTCCGCAATGGATAAACTCGGCGGATGTGCTAACGCTGCCAAGCCGCTCGGAGGGGACGCCCGTGACGGTGCTGGAGGCTTTGGCGAGCGAAGTCCCGGTGATCTGTTCAGACGTTGGCGCTTGTTCCGAGATCGTTTTGGAAAACCGAACCGGCAGGCTCATTCCTCCAGGTGATGCTGAGGCGCTCAGTGGAGCCATCAAGTATGTCTTTTCGTGGAACGCATTCGATTCAAAAACCGCACGTCAAATGGTTGTGGAGAAATATGATTTGAACGTCCTGTCTGAAAAATTACTCCGATTGTATGAGGAGGTTCTGGAAACAAAAAATGGTCGTACGCTTCAAGCCTCTGTGGCTGAAATGAACCGTAAGAGGTCGTTTTGAGAATTGCATTGATCGGTTGCGGCGGCATCGCAGAGTCACATCTTGCCGCGCTAAAGAAATATCAGCCGGGTGCCCAAATATTTTTGATGGATTCGGTGCAAACTCAGGCGGATCGTCTGGCATCGCGGTGGTCTGTGGAAAAGGCGTATAGCGATCTTGATCTTTTGTTTTCAGAGGCCAGGCCCGAATCGGTTCATATTCTGACGCCTCCCGGAATGCATTTTATTCTGGCTCAAAAAGCGCTCAGGTCAGGTTGCCATGTGTTGATCGAAAAACCGCTGACCGAAACCACCGAAGAGTTTTTGAAATTATCGCAGTTGGCGCAAGAACAAGAAAAACTGCTCGCCGTAGATTACAGTCTGCTTGGGATGCCTGTCGTACGTCAGGCTTTAGAAGCAGTCGAGTCAGAGAGCTTTGGTCGGCTAATTTCGGTTCACTGCGAGTTTGCTTGCTCATGGCCAAGCAACACCATTCCTTACGGAAACCCGAGTCACTGGGCGTATTCCTTGCCCGGCGGAGTTTTGCAAAACATGGCCGATCATCCGGCCAGCCTGGTAGTGAGCGTGATGGACGGCGTGTCCAAGCACAGCGTTTCGTGTGTTTCCCGCAATCTGCTGCCGAATGATTGCCCGGATCTATTGCAAGTCACACTCGAAAATGACGATCAAATCGGCTCCTTTACGCTTTCATTAGCTCATGGAAACGCAGAAAGGCGAGCGATTCTTTTGTTCGAAACGGGCTCGATCATCGTTGACATGGGAAGGCAGTTGATTTACTGCACCAGTGGCCGCGGGCCACAAAATTTTGTAAAAAAAACCTGGTCGGGGTTTAGCGAAGGCAAAGCTCGGATATTTGGAACCGTTGGCAACGTCCTCAAAGTTTTGAGCGGAAAACTGGGCCGCGATCCTGGAATTTTGAATGTCGTGGATAATTTTTACAGAGCGATTGCGGGAAAAGAAGGGTTGCTAGTTGATTATCAGACTGCCTTAGGTGTGACCAAACTTTTGGAAGCTATTTGGACTGAAATTAAGGATTCGGAATCTGGCGTGAGACCGACAAAACGGTTAAAAAACGTCCCGGTTCTGGAGGCTCAAACATGAAAGTTTTGCTCACAGGTTACGCGGGATTTCTCGGGCGGCATTTGGCGCGGGCGTTACACATAGAAGGGAGCACCGTTCGGGTTCTGTTGCATCGACACACGGTCTCGAAAAGCGACTTTGTGCAAGAAGCCGACGAAGTGATTTGGGGATCTCTGGAGGATATTGAAACGATTCGCCAAGCCGTAGCGGGAATGCAAGCCGTTGTACACAGTGCGTGGACGCAGACTGAGTCTTCAAGGGAGGAGACCCTTGTCAATGAAAAAAATACCACCTGGCTTGTACAAGAAAGTACAAAGGCCGGAGTGCGCTCCTTTGCATTTATAAGCTCTGTAGCCGTTTATGGCATGCGGGGAAATTCAGCTCTCGATGAATCTGCACCGTATGCGCGCAACTCGGAACTGAATTATCCCTATCCTGCAGAAAAAATTGCGGTCGAACAAATGCTGCGGTCTTTTGAGAGAC
>JABAHS010146237.1_pt3 | contig 39249 bp, 35 predicted proteins | sample 7062111 | NCBI WGS metagenome assembly JABAHS01 (sample SAMN14534600, study PRJNA622989) | marine sediment metagenome | biome: marine biome [ENVO:00000428]; feature: marine pelagic biome [ENVO:01000023]; material: deep marine sediment [ENVO:00002113]; isolation source: pool of 4 deep marine... | reverse complement strand
TTTTGGGTGGACGTATCCGGCGACGGTGACTACGAACGCCGCAAGTACTTAGTGTGGCAAAAAGGTCAGGTTCAAGCCAAAGGCAAGGTTCGTTGGCTTGTAGGGGCGTCTGTCAAACTGACTGCTCAAAGCGATGGTATAACACAACCAGTCGTGGTAGAAGTGGCATTCCCACTTCTGCTTTTGCTTGTTTGTTGTGCTGGAGGCGCTATCGGGGGATGGTTTCGCCGATCTCTTGACCCGACTTCCAAAATTGATGTCCCTTTTACCATGCTTCCGGGAAAATGGAGTCAAAAACTGGAGCCGCTTCGTGAAGCATTCGTGAGTATGTTGGTAGGCCTTCTGCTATTTGTATTTAATGCGGTATCCCCTCTATATCTTGAATTTCGCTCACCTGACGAAGCACAGTGGTTGGGCCTGGCACACCCGCTTCTGCTGGGGTTTATCGGTGGTTGGGGCGGCATTAACCTCTTAATTGGTCTGCTGCATTTGAGATGGGGTAGAGACCGATGAAATAAACCAAGCTCTTGGGGACTTCTTAGGCTGAAGATTTGAAATGCAAAGTTACGATACGAAGTGGTGGCAAAATGTGGCTGCTGATATGCACGCGGCCATTCGCTGCACCAGAAGAAGCTGTTTGGCAAAAGTTCCAGGTGGCAAGACAACGCACACGATGCTTTACCTGGACGAGGACAACACGTTTTCGGTGGAATTTCCAGAGGCCACGATGAAACCGTTGCAAGAATACTGCCTCTCGCAGTTTTGCATCTACAAGCTCCAATTGATAGAATTAACCCCGGATCATGTCGCAATATTAAAAGAGGCCGCCAGGACCATGGTCGGAGAACTCTACGATGTCGGTCAACTCTTGGATATTTCCATCAACGACCTTCTTGGATTCGACCCCCTGCGGCCTCTGTCTATTTTTGACTTTGGCAGAAAAAATAAAGTGTGCAGTGTTGGGGTTCGGGCAGCCTTTGGACATTTATACCAGAATCAGATTAAGAGCGCCGATTCAAGCCCCGGAAAAGTGGCTTTTCTACGAGTTGAAACCAGGGGAAGTGGTCAGAGGACGCGACTGAGAAATATCGGGGCACGGACGTCGAAGCAACCGCGCCTGCTCATTTTGCCAATTCAGATTACTTTTGCCACGACTTTGAAGTGATTACCAGGTTTGAGGGCCGGACAGCATCTTTAAAATGCCTTTCAAGTTTTTAAGAGTTTTTACACATAAACCAAAAAAGGGAGAGATGTATAATGCGCAGCCAAACACTTATGCTGCTGTTTTGCAGTATTTTGGCAATTTCTGTTCTAAATTGCAAATCTGACTTGGTGCCTGCTAAGCTACCTGATTTGGGTGCGGATCCATATGCGTATTGCAATTTGGATGACGACCGAAGATTGGTAGTCACGGTCCAGAATCGAGGACGTGCTGATGCACCTGCTTCAAAAACAAGAATCAAATTTTTCACTACAGGCGGTGAAGTTGATATGGATTTGGATACACCTAAAGTGCCAGCAGGCACATCCGTAGAACTCACACCACATATTGATATTCCGCCTGATTGCACGAGTCCAATTTGGGAATGCAAGTTCGAAATTATCGTGGATGTCAACGACGATGTAGATGAATTGAATGAAGGAAACAACACGGTTACTGGTAAGTGTGGAGAAGCGAGTACCAGTTGAATAAGCCATACAGAACTTAACCGAGTTTTTGAGGAGAAAAATGAAATGGATACTCAAAAAACAGATGAACTTATCAACTTTGTCAAGTGTCAGGAAAGGCTCCTAAAGCATCTCCTCCTTGCATTTACGATTGTGATGATGTTTGCGCTCACGGGATGCAAGAATTATACGGTTGACAAAATCGAGCATACTTTTCCATCATTGGTTGACAATCCCTTAGGTGATAGCTCAACAAGGGTAGTACATATTTTATTGCCACCGGATTATGACGATCCTGACAACGCAACTAAACGCTATCCCTCAGTCTACGTGTTACATGGCTTTGGCGCTAGTCCCCAAAGCATCGATCGGATTTCTAAAATCGTCGAGGGCACTTTGGAGTCGTGGTTTACAGGCTGGCGGATCAAGGATATGATCGTGGTGATCCCACATGCGGGCACAAGCTTGTGCGACCTCAGACTTGCCTGCGGTAGCTTTTATCGAAACTCCGAGGGCACGGGAAATTACAAAGGTTACATCTTAGACGATTTGATTGATTTCATAGACAGCCATTATCGCACTGAACCGGACCGTGCCAAGAGGGGCATTTCAGGATTCTCCATGGGTGGGTACGGCTCGGTCATGCTGGCGATGGAATCCAACGTGGAGTCCAACAGCCGAGGGCTGTTTAGTTCTGTGGCGTCACATAGTGGATTACTCTCCTTAGAACACTTTTTAGATGAGCTTGCTAATCCGTCGGATTTTACCATGGATTGGGTGAATAATCGCGTGCTGCCAGCTTTAACCGCTGCTTTTTCACCCGGACTTGATCTGGAATTGGAATACAATGACGAAACGGGAGAAATCACTAAAAATGACTCCGTATGGGCGCTCTGGCTCGAGAATGATCCGTTGACGTTCCTCAAGGGCCACACAAATGGAGTGAATCCGTTCACGGAAACCGCTGTGTACATAGACTGTGGCGTTGATGATGAGCTTGGGTTAAAAGACCATGTTGAGGCTTTCGTGCAGGAATTGAATAATCTAGCAATTGAGCATCAATCTGACATTTACGAATATGACACAGGTAGCGAGATATTTGATGAGATAGTCAATGGGCATCTGTTGATCGAGTTTCGTATTGGGGAGTCGTTGAAATTTCATTCAAAGAATTTTTATGCGGATTAGGCAGTTCGAAAGCCATCGGAAACATACGAACATGTCTTGAACAAAGTGCGGGACCAGCCATACTTTTAATTTAATTGGGCGGTCTATACCTCCTCTGATTATTCAGGCTGGGCATTCTGCTTTGCAGGCAACGTGGGCTCACGTAAATAGACCAGCCTACATATTGCTGAGACAGGATTGGCGGTATTGACAAAACAGCTAACGCATCATGGCCAATCTTATGTGCTCATTAATTTGTGAGAGAAAGATTATGTCATTAATTCATACTTGACTTAGGCTCAAAAAGGTGGGTAGCTAAGAATCTCAGGATTGAATTCCGATTGCCAAAGTCAAAAATATCCTATTCTTGCACCAACGCCATACTTTATATTAGAAATTTAACAAAGAAAGGAAAATGACAATGACCATCAAGAAAGGGGGGGGTAGAGTAGTGAATAATACTGTTTGGTATTTACCTTAGAGGCAAGTTTTTCTCTAAAACTACAGAAGTGAAATGGCTTTTAATTAAACCAATAACCTAAGCATTGGGAGGTTAAGATGGCTAATCCAACAGATACACACGAACAGGCTAATTTAGCGCGGATGTTGCAGGAAGCCAACCGAGATCCAAATTTAATGCGTGAGCTTTTTAAAGAACCAACCGAGGTGGCGAAACGGTACAAAGTCAACCTTACGCCTCACCAGGTCGAAAAGTTAGAGTCAGCCGGCAAATTTCTGGACACGTTAAGAGATATTAACTTTGGACGTATTGAGATAGACCCGGTATTTTATCCCGTGAATAAGATGCTCGTTAGAGAGATTCGGGATCTCATTTTTTATCCCCCCCCAATTCGCCGTTACCCCATTTGGTATCCAGGAGTATATCCGGCCCCATTTTATCCAGGTCCGGTCTGGAGAGGATTTAGACGGTAATAAGAAGGCCGCGTGGCCAACTGAGAATTAGTTGTACAATAGCGCCAGCTTTAAGTATTGCTTTTGTGGAAGAAAGGGAGAGATGCAGTCTCATTTCTGGCTGCATGTTGCTTTTATTCTGCTTTGAACGGTCAAGTGCATCACTGTTGTTCATCAAGCATAAATGATTTTCTTAGGATAAGACCTATCATGACCTTAAGCAGCAAAGGGTGTGTCCATATTATTAATCCTATCCAAACATCTATTAAATGGAGCGGTGCTTATGGCTAATATTCTATTGACAACAGTCTGCAATCGAGCGTGCAGCTATTGCTTTGCAAAAGAAAAAATGACACAAAAACCACATCAAGAAATGAGTATGGAGAATGTGGAGAAGGTCATTGCATTCTTGAAGCGGTCGAATCTTCCCGTTTTCCGTATGATGGGTGGTGAGCCGACCTTACATTCGAGATTCCCAGAAATCGTCATGAAGGTTCTGGAAGAGGGTTTTAGAATCGATCTACTAAGTAATGCACTATGGAACAAGGACCATGCTATATTATTTGAAAACATATCTCCAGAATACCTGAACTTTCTGCTCAATATCGATCATCCTTCCACTTATTCTAAACAACAATGGACGCGAATTGGTGAAAATCTTGCTCGTCTAAAGGACCGAAAAGAGAATAGTCTCAGCTTTAATATTTTTGAAAATCCGCCTCGAGCCGATTATGTGTTTGAACTCGCAACTCGCTATGAAATAAACAGTATCAGACTTAGTTTTTCCATGCCAATCATTGGTCCAATAAGAAATGCTTATCTTGAGCTGGAAGAATATCCTTTACTGGCACAATGGGTGATAGATTTTGCTAAAAAAGGAGAATCCCTTAATTTGAAAGTGGGTTTGGATAACACTGTGCCGCTGTGTATGTTTACAAAAGAGCAAATTGGCGAACTGGTGCTGCTCGGTACCGTGGACCCACAAAAGAATTTCCAATGCTGTCCAGTCGTCGATATTGGCCCAGATCTCTCCATTTGGCGGTGTTTTGGAACATCGGAAATATTCAATGCTCATTTAGATGACTTTAATACCCTTGAAGAAGCCTGGGAGTATTTCGAAGAGAAATTTGATAAATATCAATACAAATTGTTTCCGTTGCCAGAGTGCAATGGCTGCAAATATGCAAATAATGGAAAGTGTCAGGGCGGTTGCATTGGTTATACTATTTTGAGGATGCGAGATGAGTTTTCCGATACTGAAGATTTAAATGGCGATGGATTACTTGCTCGTCATCTTAGACTGGCTCCCACTACGCAAGTGAAGCATTTTCAATTTCCTAAGCCAACGATCATTCTATCACGCAAAGGACGCTCACGGAATGTAGCTGTCTCCCCAGAAATCTGGTCTTTGCTCTCCAATCTTAATGGAAATATGACGGTTGCTGACGTCATCGAGATTAGTTCCAATGATTCTCTTAGTCTATCAACAGATGATCCTGTCGACTGTTTCATAATGAACCAGACCAAAAATGCCTATTATCCTTGGGTGAAGAAACTGCTGAAACATGGATTTCTTGAAGAACCTGCAACTCAGGACATCTCGGCGAACGTTTTGAAGAAAGGAAGGAAACCATGATACTTGCTGGTAACAAATCTCCGTGGTCTGTTGTTTTATTGGGGGTTAGCGTATTTCTTCTATTCAGCAGCTCTGGTTGTAAACCAGATCTCGCCGTGGAAATCTCGGGCCCGTTGACTGTCAACGCTGGCCATGCACTTGATACAGTGACCGTTCAAGTAGAAAACGTTGGCAAGGCTACGGCCCTAGGTATGATAACAACCGGTGGACAGGAAGATTCAGGTGGTTATATGGACGATATTGTCCTATCAAGCGATGATGACTTACCCGTGCAGTGGGTAACGTGTCTGACACTTTTGAGCAAGACAGGTTGCTGAAAGGCGGACGAATCAGCCGGACGCATAATCTAGCCCCGGGTGAGAGCAAAGCCTATAGCCTATTCACCCCGGCACTGCCTATTCCAGCGGACACGCCTCATGATGAATACTGCCTTGGCGCGGTTGTTGATCCAGGCAAGAAAGTGGCGGAATCTAACGAAGGAAACAACACGGCATGTCACACTATCTCAATCATCCATCAGGAGCCAAAGCGCAGGGCAGCAAATATTACTACACCGATAAGCTCTTTGGCCAGCACTTTTCATTCACACTAAAGACCGACGAAGTAATGGTTAAGTTTGCTCCGAAACCCAAGGGCCTACAAAAAGCAACTGCACAGGCTGTAGTTGAACAAACTAGTTTGGAGACAATACATGATGTGGTGGAAGCGCATCGTTTTTGCATTTCTAGCATTCCGGCAGGCAGTGCGATTGAAACGGTTATATCAAAACTTGAAACCAATGCTTCCGTACAAGCGGCTTTTCCCGCTAGGGTTGACCAGGCAGGAAATACCAGATATTTCATTCTTGATGAATTTACTGTACCGTTCAAGGAAAACATGTCAATCAGAAAAAGATGCTCACAAATTGTTAAATCCCATAATTGCGAGGTCGTGAAAGATCATTTGACTCCAGGGTACTATACGCTTTCGGTTCCTTCGTGTAACGGCATGTTTGAAATGGTCGTATTTTCATGAATTTAGATCGGGTCAAGTTTTCAGAATTAAATTACTTTATCAACTTTATCAATTTATCAAGTAATAAAGGAGGATATGCCATGGAGAAAAGTAAATTAAATCTACTAGTTGTTCTGGTCTTTTGTGCTTTAGCCAGTTTTTTATTAACTAGCAAAAGTGCGGGCCAGGCCGCCGGGGATGATTATTACTATTCCCTCGGCCAAAAAATTCCCATTGTTTTGGACACGAACCGAGTTGCAGTACTGTTCAAGAAAAATGTCTCGCAAGACAGCGTTTATTCCGTACTGCCCAGATTTTCACAGTTCAGCACGGTTGAGAATGTCGAAAAACAAGATTTTGCTCGCGCAAACATCTATCTTGTGCCTCTAAGTATGTCTTTGACAACAAGGAATCTCCGGGACCTTAGCACTGATCTGCAAGGTAGTAATCTTGTTGAGAATGTAGGACGTGTCTATTCATTAGAAGGCAAGCCCGAATCTAACCTAATCTTAACCGAAGAATTTGTTGTCAGGTTCAAACCAGAAGTCACACGCGAACAGATCGATCAGTTTAATACGGAAAAAAACGTCGAAATTGTAAGTGCCTCAGAATATGCAAAGAATCAATTTACTTTGCGGGTTAAGGCTGAACCAAACGGGAGTGCATTGACAGTGGCCAATCAGTATTATGAAAGCGATCTGACCGAATATGCTTACCCTAATTTCATCACGACGTTTGAACGGCGAGCTGCCCCGAACGATCTTTATTATCCTGACCAATGGCACCTCAACAATACGGGTCAAGATGGAGGCCAACCCGATGCGGATATTGATGCTCCCGAAGCCTGGAACATTACCACAGGCGATCCTAATATTAAAATTGCGATTTTGGATGATTCAATCGAAAAAGATCATGAGGACCTGCAAACCAATATCGTTGCATCCAAGGATTTTACCGATGACGATGATGACCCTTCTCCGGGGCCTGGAGACTATCATGGGACTTCCGTTGCAGGCATGGCCGCCGCCATTGGGAACAACGATAAGGGGGTAGTAGGTGTTTGCTATAACAGCAAAATCGTCGCCGGCCGCTTGGGGAATACTTTACAGGATTTTGAGGATATTTTTTACTGGGCAGCTTACACAGCAAATGCAGATGTAATTTCTAACAGCTGGGGACTTATAATGCCAGCCCCAGATGGCGTTGTGGCAGCAATCAACGATGTGGCGGCAAATGGTCGTGGCGGCAAAGGGTGTGTGGTTTTATTTGCGGCGGGCAATAGGAATAACGATATTTCTAACCCGACAGCAGGAGAGCTTGCCGCTCTGAACAGTGTGATCGCAGTTGGCGCCTCTACCAACAAGGATGTTCGAGCCTGCTTCAGCAGTTGGGGTGATGATCTTGACGTGATGGCTCCAAGTAACACCTGGATCGATCCAGACTACGGTTCAACCTGCCTACTCCCTAAGCCTGCCGATGCCGTTGGCACCTGGACTACTGATCAATCAGGCGCTGGAGGCTTCAATGACGGAACACCACCCCGGCCGGACGGCGCCGGACTTTACACGCAAGACTTTGGCGGCACCTCCTCAGCCTGTCCTACTGCTGCTGGTGTTGTCGGTCTACTTTTATCAGTTAATTCCGACTTAACTCGCGATGAAGTACAGGATATCCTGGAAGCGACCGCGCAAAAGATAGGCTCTGGGGATGCAGATTACGACGCCAACGGTTTTAGTGACCATTATGGCTACGGTCGCATCAATGCCCATCGCGCAGTAGTTCCATCGGTATATATTTCTATCGAGCCCGATGAAGTACAGCCGGGTGAATCTTTTGCCGTCAAAGTTACAGGCTCGGCCCCATTTGGACTAAGATCCATTTGGTGGTTCGGAGATAATACCGGCATCGCGGACATTGATCAAGCCCATTGGCAAGATGTAACCGGCGCAGAAAAGGTTTTCACTCACGAGTGGAATATTTCTATCGATGAGAAAGGGACTTACCGGTTAGGCGCTAATGCTCGAGACGTTCTTTATCTTCCTGGTAGCAATGGCAGTGAAAGCGCTGATTATCCTCATCAGGCTTCTGAAGGTTCCGGTATTGCCTATGCTGAAATTAAGGTCGTCCCAACCTTTACTGAATGGGCAATGATAGTATCTAGCCTACTGTTCATTTTTTCGTTTGTTTATCGACAGAAACGTGTCAGATTTATGGATTTCACCAGTGAGAAGGTGTAGAACCTGTCAAACAAATGATTTAGAAAAATGCAATTTCATGTCCAAAGCCGCAGAAGTAGTGATCTGACAACTCTCATTGTGGCATGGAGCAGGCAGAATTGGTCTACTATCCGATTTTGCCTGCTCTTTTCTTTTTTTGTAGGTGGCATCCTGCTTTTCCTCGAGACGTCTGGCATAAGTAAAAGTCTTCAAAATCTCCTATCCACAAAGCAGGCGCAGTTAACCAGTTGGTTTCTCAGTTTGATTGGCATTAAGACGCAATCCGCTCACGCCATAGTGTTTCAACCTCAGGGTTTCGCTATCCAAATTACTCACGGGTGTACTGGGATCAAACAGCTAGGGTTCTTTATTGCTGGAGTTTTAGCCTACAGGTGCTCAATCGTGCATAAGCTACGAGGAATGGTCATAGGCGCAATTGCCACTTTTTTTGCCAGTTATGTGCGAGCTATCAGCTTATTCATCATTGGAGTTTACGCTCGTTCGCGGTTCGATTTCCTCCATGATGTGCTCTGGGAGATTGTAATGATTCTGATAACTTTCCTGGTCTGGTTATTCTGGTTGAAAAGAATGGGATGAGTTGAAATTAAAGGCTACCTAAGCAAGCTTGCTGCACGTCTACCATAGTGGGTTTACCTCAAAGTTGACTGAATCACAATTAATTAAATTAATTTACCATCAAATCGTACTTGTCATCTGTAATCCTTGCTGAGATTAGATGCATTCGGATTGCTCTGAAATCGATTTCTTTTTGTACTTGGGATTCTTATTATATAACTCCCAAACAAATGCCATGCTAAAAAAGAGTGACATATTGACCATGACGAAAGTTGTGGCAGTTACATCGTATTTCAGAGAAATTTGATGGGTGTGGCTCTTTTGAGACGACCATTTAGGCGGCCATTAGAATTCTTAAAAACGCAGAGTTGTCCAAATGGTCTTAATAGACCCTGGCAGAAACAGGAAAAGTAACAGAAAAATCCCACCTGTCCCCTCTTCTTGAAAGTCCTCAAAGGGCTTTTTAACTGTCCATTCAATCCGTCCCCTCGCCCTTTACCCACTGATCCAGCCAGCCAATGACGGTCTCGTACCACTGGATGCTGTTCTGGGGCTTAAGCACCCAGTGATTTTCATCCGGAAAATAGAGAAACTTGCTGGGAATGCCTTGCCGTTGTAACGCGGTAAACGCGCCGATTCCTTGCGACTCTACCACTCGGTAGTCCTTCGCGCCGTGTATGACCAGCATGGGGGTTTGCCAATTCTCAACAAAGTTGACCGGATTGTTTTTCTCGTAGACCTTCGGAGTCTCCCAGGTTGTGCCCTGCGTGTCGCATTCAGGGAACCAGAGCTCTTCGGTTTCGAAGTACATGGAGCGCGTGTTAAACAAGCCGTCGTGATTGACCAGGCATCGGAATCGATCCGGCCAGTTCCCGGCGATCCAGTTGATCATGTAGCCGCCGTAGGAAGCGCCAAGCGCCGCCACGCGTTCACCATCCGTCCAGGGATACCTTTCAAGCGCGGCCGTCAAGCCTTTCTGCATATCCTGTTTCTTGAACGCTCTTGAATTGACTTTAATTAGTTTAGAATGAACGTCACAAATCAGTGTAATCAGCGTCAATCAGAGTTCCAAAAAAAAGTGGCCGGTAGCAATTCTGAAATGATTTTGCCTTTATTTGAATACTGGAGAAAACCATCGACCCGGTGTTGCAGGAACTTAACGGTTTCCGTATTGGTTAGTGCTTGCAATTGGGGTCTGTTGAAGTTAACTTCTGTTATGCAACTCACACCGGAAATCGTCAAAGACATCATCGAAAATGTGCCCAAGCGACGTACACCGATCGATGGCTACGTGCGTTCGGCAATCTTGATGCTGTTTTTCAACAGACACAATCAGACGTATCTGGTTTACATCCGGCGCACGAAAGATATGACCTTGCACAGCGGACAAATGGCTTTCCCGGGTGGAAAAATCGATGCGGAGGATGCGTCGAGTTATGAAACCGCGGTTCGGGAAACGTATGAAGAGATCGGGGTGTCTGAGGATCAGGTTGTTCATTTAGGTGAGATGGGCTACTTCGAAACGCTGACGTCCGGTTACGACGCCGTCGCGCACCTGGCCTGGTGTGACAACCCGCCAAAATATCGACTCAACCCCATCGAAGTCGCCGAAGTTGTCGAAATCCCTGTGGCCATTTTAAAGCAACAATTTCGTCCCGATTTGCATTTTGACAACGCCCAAGAGGTGATGTATTTGAACTTTCGTTTCAAGTCGGAGCATTCTCCGAACCCTGCCAATCTGTGGGGACTGACCGCGAGAATCACCCACCACTTCATTCATGGACTCACCGACCATTTGCAACGCCGCTCAGCATGACAAATCCATGTTTGAATGAACACTCAAAGCAATTTCCGACCCTGTGTCGATCAGAGTCGGGAACTGGGTCTGCTAAGGATGCTTTAGCCACGGATTGACTGATGAAACAAGGAGTTCGAAATTATCAGAACTTTTCACCTGCCAATTCTGCTGAAGTTGAACTATGAAGAAACCACCGCAAGAGAAAACGCAAAATTTTTAGGATCAAGGATATGGGTTGTGGCATCAAAAAAGCAAATCTGCATAAAATCTTTGACCCGTTCTTTACGACCAAGAAATCCGCTGAATGGGCTGGTATTGGTCTCACTTTGGCCAATCTCATGGTCAGAAACCAACAGGGCAAAATCGAGGTACAGTCGAAGCCGGGGAAGGCTCCGTTTTTGGTGTTTACCTTCCCATCCCTGAGCCATCCTCTTGCACCCTAAGAACATTGACGGAGGAAAACGTGCCGATAAAAAAGACAGGGTGATTTTGATCCTTGATGATGAAGATGATTTGAGAGACCTGGCAAAGACCATATTCGAAAAGAAGGGATTTAAAGTTCTCCTGGCTGATAATGGTCAGAATGCCCTCAAGGTGTTTCAGGAGCATGCGGAGGAAATCGATCTCCGTCTACTTGATCTCATCTTACCGGGAATGGATGGCAGCGAAGTCTATCACAGACTCAAGAAAAGTCAAACCGAACCAAAAGATTATTGTCACCAGCGATTATCTAACTAAAGCAGTCGAAGTCTTTCAAAGAGATTGCTGAATCTGAGCATGACTTTGTGCCAAAACCCTGGATCCTTCCTGATATGATTGAGCAAGACAACCAACTTTTGCAAAAGAATTAGAACACAAGTTTGCAAATGAACAGCGCGCCCAACATGCCTGCCGCATCAGCGAGGAGACCGGCCGGAACCGCATGCCGGGTTTTTTTAATTCCTACCGAACCAAAATAGACCGCAAGCACATAAAACGTTGTCTCCGTACTTCCATACATCGTTGAAACCAGTCGCCCGACAAAAGAATCCGGGCCATGCGTTTGCATGATTTCGGATACCAAACCTAAGGTTCCGCTGCCGGACAACGGCCGCAACACCGCCACCGGAAGCGCCTCGGCGGGCATGCCGATCAGATTCGTGACAGGTGCAATCAATTTTATGAAAAAGTCCATGGCACCGGAGGCACGAAACATACCGATGGCCACCAAAATGGCTACCAGATACGGAATAATTTTAATAGCGACCTCGAACCCTCCCTTGGCGCCTTCCACAAATGACTCATAGATCTTGACTTTTTTAATGAATCCGAATCCAATGATGACAAACAAGACCACGGGGATGGCAAAGTTGGAAACTTTGGTGATGAAAGTACTGAATAGTTCGCTCATGCAAGCCTCCTATTTTTCAGGTTCCTCGGGTGCTTCTGATATCGATTCCGTGTCCTGCAATTCCTTATTGAAAATGGGAATCTTTTCCAAAATCTTTGCCGCAATAATTGCGATGGTGGTCGCGCAGACGCCAGCAAAAATCGTCGTCCCGATGATGGCCTGCGGGCTGTTCGATTCCAGCGAGATACGCACGCCAATAATGGTGGCCGGGATCAGAGTGATGGCAGCGGTGTTGAGAGCCAAAAAGGTAACCATGGCATTTGAAGCCGTGTCTTTCTTTTCGTTCAGTTTCTGCAAATCCTCCATCGCCTTTAAACCAAGTGGAGTGGCAGCATTCGAAAGACCGAGCCAGTTCGCGCTCAGATTAAGCAATATGGAGGCGATGGCCGGATGATCCGAGGGGACGTCCGGGAACAGTCGCTTGCTAATGGGTTTGATGGCTTTCGCCAGGACTTTCACCATGCCGCTGTCCTCGGCAATTTTCATGATACCCAACCATAGAGCCATAATGCCAATCAACCCAAAGGCGATTGTAACCGACGTTTCCGCCATATCAAAGGCCGCTTCGGTCACATCCGACAACTTTCCATTTATCGCACCTACTACGATGGCAATGATCATTAACGCTAACCAGATGTAATTCAGCATAAAGCCCTCCTTAACGATTATGCGGATTTAGGAAAGATTGAATGAAAGGTGTGAAAACACCCTTTGCAAATCATTCTGCTTGGGGTAGCGAGAAACTCCGTGCTTCAAATGTAGCTGAATAATCTTACCCGGCGAAGGCGGAACCAAAAATGGAAAGAGTTTTTCGCCCACAGAATTGGATCTAAAAAGGGACACAGAGTTCACTGAGAACCCCAGAGTCCACAATGCAAAAATCAATTTGACTTACCTGCCGGACTTCCTATGCCAGAGCATTACCAGAGTCCCATGTTCTGGAACAAGAGCAAAAAAACTCTCTGTGTCGCTCCGGTTCTTTTGCCAAAGAGAAATCCCTCCTCACTTATCTTTGTTTTCGCCTGACTGTGTATTCTTATATTCTTCCGTGGGCAGCCCCAATTGCTTTGCTCGTTGCTGCCATCGTGCGCGTGCCAACGCACGCATGTCGACCGTCTTGTCGGCTTCGTCGACAATTTCCAGGCCCAACAAGGTTTCGACCATATCTTCCAATGTCACGATACCTGCCATGCCGCCATATTCGTCAACCACTTGCACGATGTGCTCTCGCGAGTCCAGTAGAAATTCAAATAACGTGGACAGGGAAGCCGTCGCCGGGATGGCCTTGCCCTCCCGTTTGAGCTCTTGCAATTTCATATTATGTTGGTCTTTTGCCTGGGCCAAAAGGATCTCGCTTTTGAGAACGAAGCCGGTGATATGATCGAGATTTTTGTCATATATGGGGATACGGGAAAAATTAATTTCTGGATATTTCTTGAGTACTTCGTCAATGGTCATATTCTCTTGTAAGGCGAAGACCACAGTGCGTGGGGTCATAATATCTTCTACCTTCAAGACATTAAATCGCAACAGATTTTTGACGATGCGCGACTCAAGCGCCTCAAGCTGGCCATACTGAGCGCCCAAATCAGCCAGGGCCGCGAATTCTTCCCGGCTGAAGACCGTGGTGTGACGCCCGCGGGTAAGCAGGTCGGTAAGCTTCTCAGACAAAAAGACCAGAGGGTAAAGCGCCCAAATCATAAATTGAACGGTCGGCGCAACCACATGTGAAAGCTGACGCCAAAAAAGGGCACCCAGGGTCTTGGGAATGATCTCTGAGAATATCAATATCATCAATGTCAAAATAGCCGAAGCGATGCCGACATAGGCACTTCCGAACACAACCGCAGCCTGTGCGCCTGCCAGGGCCGCGCCAATCGTGTGCGCAACTGTGTTTAAACTAAGAATTGCAGCCAAAGAACGGTCCACATCATCCTTGAGCTTGCGAAGCAGTTTGCCGGTGCGCCTGCCCTTTTGCTCCAATGACGCGATGAAGGAGGGGCGCACACTCAGCAACACCGCCTCCGCTATGGAACAGATAAACGAAAAAACCAGCGCGATTAGAATATAAAGGATCAGTAAAAACATGAAAGAATTATGTTGGACAATTCAGTCAATCAACAAATCAGCTTATTAAATGCGTCTCTTTTAGTTCAACTCGTACGGACTGTTTGAGATTTAAATCTGGCTGCCGGCCCGCTGCTCTATTCTGACGGTGGACCACGCAAAAACATTTCAGCGCTGGCTTAGAGAAAAGGGCTTGGCATGCATCGATTTGTAAGCATCTAAACTAAGGTTTAATTATTAGATAATCAAATTATATTATTGAAAAATTGTCGGAAATTATCTATCTTTATATTAGTCAACTAATATTCACTTACTGCTTTAAACAGGAGGAGTTAGAATGGTCTCCGAATTTAGAAATCATCCTTTGACCGATTTCTCAAAACCAGAAAACAAAGCGAAAATGCAAGAAGCGCTAGAATCTGTTAAAAGTGAATTCGACAGAATTTATCCGCTCTACATCGGTGGCAAAGAGGTAGAGACAGGAGATTTGCTGAAATCATACAATCCTTGCAAGAAAGATGAAGTTGTGGGAACGTTCCACAAAGCGGGAAAGAAAGAAGTCGATCAAGCCATCGAGGCAGCTCAACAGACGTTCAAAAGTTGGAGTTTTGAGTATCCCCAAAAACGGGCGGATTTCTTGTTCAAAGCGGCTGAAGTGATGCGGCGAAGACAATTCGAACTGAATGCGTGGATGATCCACGAGACCGGGAAGAATTGGGTTGAAGCCGATGCCGATACCGCGGAGGCCATTGACTTTCTCGAGTTCTACGGTCGCGAAATGCTGAGATATGCGGATGAACAGCCGGTCACACCCGTTCCCGGCGAAGAGAATGAGTTGATCTACATCCCCTTGGGCGTTGGAGCGGTCATTCCACCGTGGAATTTTCCTCTGGCTATTTTAACCGGGATGACGAGCGCAGCTATCGTCACAGGCAACTGTGTTTTGCTTAAGCCAGCAAGTGATTCGCCTACCATTGGTCACAAGTACCTGGAAATCATCCAAGAAGCAGGGCTACCGCCGGGGGTGTTGAATTACATGCCCGGCAGCGGCGGTACCATCGGAGACCACATCGTTTCTCATCCCAAGATCAGGTTTATTGCTTTCACAGGTTCGAAGGAAGTGGGCTTGCGCATAAACGAATTGGCAGCCAAACACCAACCCGGCCAGATCTGGTTGAAACGCGTGATAGCTGAAATGGGCGGCAAAGACGCAATTGTCGTGGACCGGGAAGCCGACCTGGATGAGGCAGTCGAAGGCGTTGCAGTCTCCGCGTTTGGCTATCAGGGCCAGAAATGTTCTGCATGTTCTCGAGCCATTGTCGATGAATCCATTTATGACGAGTTTGTTGAGAAGCTAAAAGAACGCAGCAAGAAAATTTCGATTGGACCGGTGGATGATCCAAACAACTACATGGGAGCCGTCATCAACAAAGCTGCTCTGGATAAGACACTTAAGTATATTGACATTGGCAAAAAAGAGGGGCGCCTCATTTATGGCGGGGAAAAGGGCTCAGATTCAGGTTACTATGTTCAGCCCACCATCTTCACTGATGTGGATTCCAAGGCGCGATTAGCACAGGAAGAAGTGTTTGCCCCGGTGCTTGCCGTCACCAAGGCGCGGGATTATGACCACGCACTGGAGATCGCCAACGACACCGAGTATGGCCTGACAGGCTCTGTGTACACCAAAAATGAAGATAAGATTGAGAAAGCGAAAAAGCTTTTTCATGTCGGCAACTTGTATTTCAACCGGAAATGTACGGGCGCTTTGGTCGGCGGACATCCCTTTGGCGGCTTCAACATGTCGGGCACGGATTCCAAAGCGGGTGGACGAGATTATCTGTTACTATTCATGCAAGCCAAGTCCATGTCAAAGAAAGTGTGAGCTAACTAAGTGAATAAGGGGTTGGTTGGCGGCTCCCGTTCTACTTGAGTGGGCTGACAGCTAACCCTCCGTTTCTATGCTATCAAGCATGATCAATGAGAGTTATAGGAACTAAAGGATCGCTTTGCTTTCTTTTGTTTATTCCTTTGGCAATCATAATCCCCATACGTCTGCCATATTTGTTATGGAAGGATCATCATAGCGTCTTAAAGTCGCTATCCAATCATTCATGTTGTCTTTAATGGTTGTCTTTAAATCTTCTAAATCCTCCTCATCGATTCGCCCTATTTCCTGCATAAAGGTGTAAAATTTTTTCAAACTTGCTGCGTTACTCTTTATGGATGATTCACTTGCCCACATCGCTTTTTTAATGAACCAATATCCAAGAAACATATCCACTGAGTGCGCTCCTTGTTCGGGTTGTAAGGCATCCTCATATAGTAGAAACTCATTGATGTAGAAGTCAATGTTGCCGATATGTTTATCGACTGTTTTCGGAACTAAATTTTTCTTTAATAACCAGTCTTCAAATTGCGACAACAATTTCTCATTTGATTCACGGATTTTCTTACAAGCCTGTTCATAAGCTTCAAAATCATCCGACATAAGTTCTCCTCCCATTTTTATTTCGTTTCTTACTCTGCTCCCAATACCCCGGCAGACTTGATAATATGGCTAATGCTTTGTTGCTTGGATTTCTTTACTTTCAACAATATGTCTTATAAATGTCGTTTGTTGAGTGAAAGCCGCCCAAAATTTAGGCTTGATAAACCACTAAGACTTGCAAAAAGGTTCAATAAATCGGTGTTTCATCAGTGAAACTAATTTGGAGGATAGGCTTGTGAAAGCCTGCTCAGTTAAGTCCGCATTTGTCCCACAACCTTAACCAGGCCCTCTTCTCCCAATTCCCCGTCAATGGTAATCGACGCCTCGGTAAATTGTCTGATGACCTCCGAATTGGTTAACAGATGCTGCGTAATCTTGGGAACACGGAATTCGGATGTCTGATTCGTAAGCGCAAGCGGAAGCAGAATTTGATCGGCTAAATATTCATCAAATACTCCGGATGTGTTCATGAACGCCAGGAATTGGTTCGCGGCTTCTGTCGCCACTTTTTCGGCGGGTTTTCCGCGCGCGCCCAGTGAAAAGTAACAGCAGAGAGAATGCTCAAAGACACCCAGGATAAGCATCATGGTGTTGATACCCGGTGACGACAGCTTTCGAATCTCGATGATTGGCTCAAAGCCTCGATTCGCCAAAATCTCTTTGGCCTGGTTCAATTGTCGTTCCGCGACCTGACGTTTGAGATTTGCATAAGCTGAGATGCCAAACAGTTTCTTCAACTCTCCCCGGTCCAAACGAACCAGACCGGAAATGTTTTCAGCCGGATGGATTTCGGCAACGATTTTCCCGCCGCCTTTCGGATAAAACCCGGCTTCTTCCATCTTCAGCTCTGCGTCAAATCCGAGGCGCTGCATCTTCGGCAGCCACTGTAACTCCAGGTAGTGAAAGGAAGGCGACCAGGGTACGTGTGTGCCTCCTGTGATGGTGACTTTCGAAGAATCGGCCGCCAAACTCAAAGGCAGGAAAACCGTTTGCAGCACCAAAGAGGTGGATCCGGCCGTGCCGATGTCGAAGCGATATTCGCCGGAGTGTATTCTTGAAGGCTCAAAGGTTAACTCTGTAGAACTCAACTGATTGCCGGTTAGACGAGCGTTGGAGATGCTGGCCGCCGCTTCCACACTTTTTAGATGCTGCGGTTGCAGTCCCGGTTTCCGCCGATTCGCCCGAATGTTTTGAATGGCAACCGGCTTTCCGGTAATGACAGAGAGCGTAAGGGACGACCGTAGAATCTGCCCGCCGCCTTCACCGAATGCTCCGTCGATAAGGATCATCTGATTCTCTGAATTGTGGATAAGACTTGGAATGCCAAAAAGTTAAATAACAACCTGAATAATGTCAAGAAATAAAAAAAGCCCTCATCCAAATAGATGAAGGCTGTTGATTTGTTTACTTTATAAGGGTGGCTGAAGGAAAACTCGTTAGTGCACGTCATTTCGGTATGGTTTTGAGCCGGAATCTCCCGGAATTAGGTAGGAGATTCCCGAATAAAGATCTCGGGAATGACAGCATCAGCCCGTTTTCGTTCGGCCACAAGTATGTTCTATTTTTCTCGTAACTGTTGCAGATGTGTTCGGGCCACTTTGTTCCAATCAGATTGCGGATCGGGATCCAGTTTAAGATACTTCTCCCAGGCCTTTATGGCAACATCCGTTTCGCCCATTTGTTCCGCAATTACGGCTAAATTGTACTGAGCTTCAGGAAGTGTGGGGTTAAGCTCCAACGCTCTTTCTAAGTGCATTTTGGCCTGTTGAAAGTCGTTTCTTTCTACATCTACCAGAGCAAGGTCGTTGTATATTTCTGCATTTCTCCGTTCGTCCAGGGAAAGTGCCTTTAAGTAATATTCTTCTGCTTTGTCAAGATTCCCGGTAAAAAAATGCACGGTGCCGGCGTAATGGTTGAATTTCACGCTCTGGGGATCGAGTTCAACCGCTTTTCTAATCGATTCAAAATCCGAAAGCAACCGCTCATGCGACGACCGACCTCGGACAGCGCCAATACGTGTGAATTGAAAGTCTCCGGTAGGTCGCAGATCATCCTCCGCGATCTTAACTTTATTCTCAAGTGCGGCAAACGCTTGCTCAGCTTGATTGAACGTGATTTGCTTGGCAACGAATGGATAGCCAAAATAAGCAATGAAAAGAAGCACCGCAAATGCCACAGAAGCCCATCTCAAGCGAACGTCGGGTATCAACTGAAATAGCCTTTTATCCTTGCCTTCTTTCTTTGGCAGTCTAAAATTTGATTTGTATTCAGACACTCGGTCGTCGACTTCGGCATCTTCAATTTGGTCAACGAGGTCTTTCTCCTGTGGGCTCAGTTCGTAGGATGCCCCTCTGGACACAGAAGTGAATTCTCTGTAGCACTCCGGGCATCCAGCCAAATGTCTATGAATGGTGTCAATTTTAGATTGGGATAAACTTCCTTGAAAATATCGCTCTCGTAGTTCATCTGATACATGAATTTCCCCTTCTTTCGTCTGAAAATCCGTTTCCATCCAGCGTCCCTTCTCAGTTAATTTGTCATACAGTTTATTAAGATAGTTGAATTCTTCTAAACAGGATTTGCAGGCCGCAAGGTGCTGCTCGATCTCTGAAAATTCTTTCGCAGACCTGTTTATGACGTAATGAATCAATTGTTGAAAATTTAGGCACGATTCTTTGTTCATTATGGGTCGACTCGATCTAAATTCCAATATGCATAAATCAGGGCACCATTCGTATAGACAACTTTAAGTGTGCTTCTCTCCCAAAAAACTTAGTCATCCGAAAGTTTTTTTAGGGTTTTTTTCATTCGACTGATCAGCGTGTCGATTCCGCTGACGCTGAGACCAAAGTTGAAGGAGGATTGAATCTCCGCCGCCGAATGTCCTTCAAAACAGATGAGTCTGAATATGAGCAAGTCTCGACCTATGTTTCTGCTTTTATAACACTGTCTCAATTTCTCGATGATACTTTCCTTGAAAAACTCTTCCTCAAGTTCGTCCGATGTATTCGTTGTCTGAGGTTGGTGAAACTCAAGATCTTTTATGACCGATTCAGCGCCACGCTTTTCGCTTATTTTGGACTTAATGTAGTTTTTGACAACATTTATGGATATTGAATTAAGGTAGGCCCGGAACGAAGTTTCACTATCGCCTCTAAAATTCCTAAGCGCACTCCCATTGTTCGCCAATAGTTTAATATAGACATCTTGTCGTAAATCCTTGATGGTCTCATTCATTTGCTTGGTGAACTTTGTTCCGCCAGATCGTGTAAACTCCCGATGCAGATAAATTAGGATCAACTTACCGTATCTGTTTTCGAACTCCCGCCAGGTCTTATCCCAATCCTCCGATTTTTGGGTACATTTGGCGATTAATTCGTTGTATGGAAGAGATTTATCCAAGGCAAAGAGAATACTAATGAAGGAAATCGCGAGTCTGAGAGATTCCGCACCGTAGTTTGGACTGACGGCAGACATAATAAATGACTCTGGAATCAGATTTAAGAATTCCACTAAATTGGAAACAGGTTCAAGCACTGATCCTGTTATCTAATCCTGCGTACTTCTGTTTTATGAAAATCACCCCGCTTACAGCTTGTTAATACTGGATACTTCATGAAAATGCAAAACTGAAAGCTAAAAAGTTTCTAAGAATGAAGAACTTAGGTATGAAATCCAAAGCGACCATATTTTAACAAAATTGCAAAATTAAAGCAAGGAATTTAATTGAGAAGACAAAAATAAATCACGAGCCTTGAGTAATTCGATAGACTCCGGTCAAAGATTTATGAGGTGGGTTAGTTTTGCGAGGACCGTGCGGTTTGAGGTTGAGAAGCCATCACTCGTGTCCCATTCTTCATTATAAACTAAGTAAAAATCACTTCCGGGAGAATGAATAAAATTTACAAGAAAATTACTGACAATTCGTTTGTCGAAATGGTTCCACTGGATATAGGCTTTTGTGAACAGATTTGGGGAAAAAGAATAGGAAAACCGCGTTCCCAGAATTGAAGTCGTGAATTCTCCGTTGTCAAATGGCACCTCTACCCGATTCCAGTCATAGGTCAAATCTACACTAAACTTGTCGTTCGGTTTTAAGTAGTTGGTGAGGGTGACCCCGTACAGGGTGCCGTCGTAAAATGTTCCCGCGGCAACGTCAAGGGCTCCACTGATCTTGCGACTCAGATCTGATGTGTAGCTTAAGCCGAAGATGTTGTAATTGTAAATCCCGGGCTCCACAAATGTGTTTTCTAAATAGAAGCCATCAGGCAAATTGTCATAAACGTTCAACAATCCGAGAAAGAGAAAAGAATCATCTCGGAAGACATTGAACAAACCCGTCTGAATGGTTCGGTATTGAAGCTCATTGTTGTGATCCGTGATGTAATTCAAATCGTAAGAGAAGTGGCTCTGTTTGAGACTTAGAAAGTCGGGCCTGGGGCTTACAGAGAATTGCATATTGTATTTTCGAATATCCGTCCACTGCAAAAATCCCATCTCGGGATTAAAATTTTCTCCGATGTCCGTGTAAGATGCCCGAGTGTAGACCAGGTCATTGCCCCAGGAAAAATCAAAGAATCCGTTGTAGTCTTTTCCTTCCAGTCCTGGCGTGAACGTTTTTGCCAGATAGCCCTTCACAGTAATGTTGTTATCAAACGAAAAAAGGCCGTCCACGGCGAAGGTACGATTGTAATTTCCGCCATCAACGGGGTCTTTGCTTAGCCCCATAAATCCAACATGGGAACGTTTGAAAATATCACGTTTTACGCGTAAGGCAGAATAATTCGTTTTTGGAATGTGTGTGGTTTGATTGAACATATTCGTGTATTCCAAGTCCTCTGTGAAGACGTTGAGAAATCCCAATTCATAAGGACCTTCTTTTCCCGTGACTTTCACTCCGCCGGTAATCGGCACTTCCTTAAACTCGAAAGTCGTGCTGTCTCTATGTAAGCCAATCTGGCGGCTGAAAAACAAAAGTGTGAAGGGTTCGCCCGCGGATTCTTCACCTATGTTGAAAATATCAAGCCCTTCGAGGAAAAAGTCGCGTTTTTCCGGGAAAAACAGATTGAAGCGCGATAGGTTGACTTGCTCCTGGTCTGCTTCCACTTGTGCAAAATCGGTATTGATTGTGATGTCAGAAGTGAGGTTGGAAGTAAGATTCACTTTGGCGTCCAAGCCAATATCAGCCAGTTTTTCGGTTGAATTGGTGCCGGAAAAATTGGTTTCCACGCCTGCGATTGTGTAAGGTTTCACCCTGATGCGGTTGTCATGCGTGACATTTCTGAGTCCACGCATGACACCGAATTTTGACGCCTTGAATTTGCCAAAATTGTCAAAATCATCATCTCGAGAGATGGGAGACCAATAAGACTCTTCGCGCTTTCTCGGAATATATCGGCCAAAATTAATTCCCCACGTGAGATCATCTTTGCTCTTGAATCTCAGCGTCTCAAATGGGATGGCGACTTCAGCCGTCCATCCGAGTTTATCTCTGGAGGCATTGCAGAACCAAACCCCATCCCAATCCCAGTTTATATGCGTACCTTCTGTTTTGATTTCGGAGTCAAGCCGGGCGCCAAGAGAATTGGTCGCAAAATAGTAAGCATTTCGCTGGTCATGAAAAGTGTCGATGATGATTTCAACATAGTCATTATCGGAGAGATTAGAGTCACGACGCATTTCCGTAGCCACGATTTTCTTGGGCTGCTTGTCATAGCAGCGAATGCCAAAGTAGACATTGCGTTCATCGTAGGTAATCAGCACGAATGTCCGTTCGGAGGCAACTTCGCCCTCTTCGGGTTCCTTTTGGGTGAAATTGTAGATAAAGGAGGCATCCTTCCATTCGTCCTTGCTGAGCTGGCCATCTAAGTCCGGAGGTGTGTTCGTACTCCGGTACACGTTTATCTCGAAAGGTGCCCGTCGCTTGTTTTTCGACTTGAGAGGTGATTTCGCTAAGCCAATAGCATGGGTGAACAGAAGGATAGAAAGAATTTGTATAAATAGAGATCGCATTTGACAAGGCATAGCAACTTGGGGATGAACGACAAAATATATTAAAATATTAACATAATGTCAAAGAAAAAAGTAATAAGTTGCGAAAATCTGTAACTGACAGACTTAATCAGATCACGTACTGATTTTATTCGAGCTGTGTTTACATTTCCCTTGACTCTGAAGGTTTATTTAGCTATATTTTTGGTTTGAAAAAAATCATGGCACAAAAAATAAGGAAAAAAGAAAAGTATCGAGGCAGAGTTAAGAAAACCGGCCTTCCTCACACCAAAAGGAACTATCAACTTTTTGGACTTGCAATCTTAGTTCTACTGGTGGGTTATTGGGCGTTGGCGCAGCCGCCCGTAGACGGTTTTCTTACTCTAACTTTAGCCCCGATATTGTTGGTCATTGGTTATTGTGTGCTCATTCCAGTAGCGATTCTTTATTCGGGGAAGACGAAAGAAAAAAACAAAGAACAATAGTTGAACAAAAGGGGGGGGCGTGGTGTAGCTGGTTAACACGCCGGCCTGTCAAGCCGGAGATCGCGGGTTCGAATCCCGTCGCTCCCGCTTTAACTCATTCCAAGAGCCATTACACGGAACTATCTGTAATGGCTTTTTAAGTGTCTGATTTGTGCATCGGGGATGGTATATTGATGAAATTGAAGGATATTCTGACGGAAGACCGCGTTAAGATTCCTCTGGAAAGTTTAGAGAAGGAAAGAATCATCGAAGAAATGGTGAACATGATCGACCGGTCAGTGAACCTGAAAAACAAAGACCAAATCCTCAAGGCCGTCTTAGATCGTGAAGCGGTTATGAGTACAGGGGTGGGGGAAGAGGTTGCCATTCCCCACGGAAAATCTAATGGTGTTGATGACATCATCGCTGCTTTGGGCATTACCAGGGAACCAATTGATTTTAAGTCGCTGGACGATAAACCCGTTCGTCTGGTTTGGCTGTTAGTGGGTCCGGAAGACAAAACTGGCCCTCATCTCAAGGCGCTCAGCCGTATCTCGAGACTCATGCATAAGAGAGAATTTCGGGACCGTCTGCTTGAAAGCCGCGCGCCCAAACAAATGCTGGACGTGATTACGTCCGAGGAAGAAAAATACTTTAACCAGTAGATCTTGATAGCCTCTTACGGTGAACCTCTATATCATCCTTCCCGGATTCATTTCAGACCTTTGATTTCAAAAAACAAGCTCAAATATTTTGCCTCTTTAAAACTAAAGAAAAACCGGGAAAGGGAAGACCGGTTTTTGATTGAAGGAGTGCGCCTGTGTGAAGGAATCCTGCGTTCGAATTATGAAGTCGAAACCATCCTGTACTGCCCTACCAGCGTGACTTCCCATCGGGCACGAAGTTTAGTAGAACGGTTTCAAAAAGCGGATACTCCTATTACAGAGATCGACACGAAATCGCTCCAGCGTTTAACGGATACGGTCCGATCTCAAGGTATCGTCGGCATAGTTAGAAAAAGAGAGTTTAGACTAGATGACCTCATACGGAGCGCCAAAATGCTGATCGCCACCGACGACATCAATGATCCGGGCAACTTTGGGACGATCATCCGGACGGCCGAATGGTTCGGGGTCGGTGGCATCTTAACAAGCCGGAATTCCGTGGAATTCACGAATCCGAAAGTATTGCGCGCTAGCATGGGTGCCACATTTCACCTGCCAATTATTGAAAAGTTGAATCTGTCGGACACATTAACGACGTTGAAAGACCGGGGCTACGAGATACTTGTCACCGATGCTCATGGTAACGATTTGTACTCAGAAATACCATATGGTGCCAAAAGTGTGTTGGTTTTGGGAAACGAGATTTCAGGTGTTCATGAAAACATCAAACAAATGGCGATCAACAACATAAGCATACCGCGGCTGGGAAAAGGCGAATCTCTGAATGTCGCAGTAGCGACCGGAATCATATTGGCGGAAATGACTCGTCAGATGAAAGGAGACTGACAGAAATTGGAATTAAATAACGAGATGAATGAGGTTAGACCCTCCCACCCGAGTCTTCAGGTAAGTATTGGCTTTATCTTATTCGGTTTTGTCTTAGCCATGCCGGTGGCCTATTTTGCTTCTCGCTATTTACCTTCTTTGCAACTCCTGCTGGGAGAATTTTGCATTATTATCCCAACCCTTCTTTACATTAATCACAAGCAGTACGACTTTAAGGAGGTTTTTCGGCTCAAGCGAATTGACAGGCTCATTGTCCTTATCAGTATCGGATTGGGGTGTTCTCTCACGATTTTGATGGACGAGTTGGACCGAATCATCAGTCGCTTTATAAAAGTGCCGCCGGAATTCGAGGAGGTGCTTTCTCGAATATTGGTGGCAGATTCGGTTTTGGAGACGCTGATCTTGTTTTTTGCGGCAGTAGTGGTCGCGGGAATCATTGAGGAAATGTTGTTCCGGGGAATGTTGCTCAAAAGCCTGGAAGCCCGATTGGAAATTCCTTATGCAATTTTCTTCTCCGCCCTGATCTTTGCGTTTTTTCACCTCATGCCGTGGTTAATTCAAATTTTACTTTTGGGTTTGGTACTCGGCTTTTTGGCCTGGCGCTGTGATAGCATTTTGCCCGGTGCGATCATTCACGCCATCAACAACGCGTTTGCATTCATTTACCTGAATCTGGAGGGAAAATTCGAATGGTACAATTGGAATGGCCACGTCTATCCGCCAATCCTGGTCATCGCAACGGCCGTCGCTTTTTATGGCCTGAAGTGGCTTTACCGGCTAACAGAGAATAAGCAAAACAAGGGTCCTTTGCCTTCTTCAGATTGAGATAAGCAAAAAGACTGCTTTACCCAAGATTCCTCTGTTTTTGGAATTTCTGCTTTCCGCAAAAATCCTCGCTTGCCCTTAATATAAAAATGAAAATCACGCACCTTGGGAACCGCAACTCTGACTAAATTTTCAATTCTCATGACCAAAATCGTGCTGCTCAACGATGAGCTTGGGTCGCAAATGCAGATCTATCTTGCCCTATGCGATTCTTATAAGATCGAAATCGCCGAAAACATTCAATCAGCAATGTACCTGCTCAGAAAAGCAAAGCCGCATATATTGTTGATGGACTACGACTTCAATCAGTTTAGGACCAACGGCAAAACCGGCATCGATTTCATAAAAAAGGTGAAGAAGAAATACAGCAAACTCAAAGTGATGACCATATTGGAGGATGAACATAAATCTCTGGAAGGTACGATCCAGCAAAATGGGGCGGATGGCGTTTTATACAAGCCTATAAAAAACAAGCAACTCGTTTCGGATTTGCAAAAATTGGCGGCTCCCGTAGCTGCCTCATAAGCACCTTAATCCCAACGCATCGTAGCACGGGCAACAACGGATAAGAACAAAATCCCTTTTGTTCATACGGGATTAGGGGGAAGGCCAGTACTCGCATGCGGTACTGGCCGTTTTATTTTGGGACACCTTTAAGTGAGTTAGTGTTCCATTTAAGATTTCCTGATGGGGCATTGAGGTCGCAGGGCCCAGTTCGACTATGTATCAATGTTGAGCGGAAGCGTGGAGCGAAGAGTGCCAAGAGTCGCTTCTCGGCCTGCTCTCTTCGCTTTGGATTTTTTTCGAAATACTCTACACTTAATTGATTTAGATTCTTAGGCACTTAGTTTAAGCAGCGGCTTTGATCTTTCGGGTTTTGATCTTGTGCTTTTCAAATATACTTCTAAACGTGTCAAGATTTTCATTTAAAAAGATTTTGGTAGAATTGTAGCCATAGCTAAGAATGGACTTCCTCGAATCAAAGTCCATCACCCCATGAAGAAACAGAAGGTCATCGGAAGGCTTGGGCTGAATAATTATATAGTCTGCTTCCGGATGCTCACTTCGGAAGCGTTCAAACCCGAGTTCGAATCGGGTCTTGGTTTCGATTCGTCGCGCCTGGTCACTGATGAGTCCCATGCCTTTTTCAACCAGCCTCGCACAACCCCCGTCAAAAGTCGGCAAGCAAACTCGAGTGAAGTCGTTTTCAAGTGGATAGGTCGGGTTGATGATGATAATCAATTTTGCCCCGTGTTCCAACGCGAGGTCTAAATGCGCCACATGACTAGTGGACCCGTCGATGAAATCATGTCCGTTGATGCGATACGGTCGGAAAAATATCGGAATGGCGGCTGATGCGGCCACGGCTTTTGAAATGGGCACCTGGTTATTTTCGCCTTCGCCAAACACCCAGCGTTTAGCCGTATCCAATTCTGTCGCCGGAATATAGAGCTCTTTTTCGAGATTTCGGAAATCATTTGTCTTGCCATCCGGATAGAGTAGACCGGAGACAAATTTGTCCAAATTATGCAGAGAAAAAATCCCTGCGGGAATGAACTCTTGCATGATGGAAAGCAAATCCATGAACGTGGCTTGTTGTCTGTTTTTCCAGCCATACCTGATCAGAGCGGGCAAGCGCTTGAAAAGTGGGACCAAGGCCTCAAAAATCTCGCTCAAACGCAAGTCATAAATATTCTTCCTTTTGAAGTCGAGTGTAGAATTGGTGTGTTGTGCGATGCCTTCGTATAATTCAATCGGCTTGTAGCCGTTTGCGACCAGAGCAGAAACGACCGCCCCCGCACTCACGCCTACAAAAATATCGAAATCGTTGACACAATGCGGCTCTTCAAAGATTTCATCCAATGCCTTTAGACACCCGATCTCATACATGGAGCCAGTGAGGCCGCCGCCCGCGAGACAGAGCGCTGTTTTGTTTTTCTTTTTCGTTAGCACCGAATCACAACCTCTTGTTAAGGCTTTGTAACTATAATTCACCAAACAATTGGCACAGCAGCGCTATTCCATATTTCTGAGTCCTTGGTTATGAGCGTAGCTTTACTCCGCGGTTTCCAACCAGATGACGCTTTCTTACTCAATCTACGCGAATTGGACAAGTACCAAATAAAGGGATGGGTATCAATGCAGTAGTTTTTCAAACTATCACTCAAATCGGTCGATTTTCTTATCTCATTCTCTTATTGCTTCACCGATGTCTTTTTCATCAACTTGATTTAACCGAGGCCAAATACCTCGTCGTGAGATGTTTCTTTTAGAGTCTTCGCTCTCTGCCTTATTTTTGACTTTGTTTATTGAGACCTTTAGCTTATCCCCTTTTTCAAGCTCAAAGTTTCACGTATTTCGGGAGGACATGAGATGTGACCATCTGGCAAGATTTCTGCGTCATGTCTACCTTAGTTTTCATTTGAGCCTTCCATGTAGATTGGAAAAAAATTTAATGTATTTATCCAAACCTGAGGAATTCAAAGCCTGAGGTCCTTTTTCAAAAACTGTCCGGTATAAGACCCTTCGATTGCGGCCACTTGTTCCGGGGTTCCGGTGGCGATGACCTGTCCGCCGTCGTCGCCCCCTTCCGGACCCAGGTCAATGATATAATCTGCGGTTTTTATGACATCTAAATTGTGTTCGATGACGATTACGGTGTTGCCTTTTTCCACCAGCTTGTTTAAGACGTTCAACAACATCTTGATGTCTTCAAAATGCAAGCCGGTCGTCGGTTCATCCAAAATGTAGAGAGTCTGGTCGGTGCTGACCTTGGAAAGCTCTGTTGAGAGTTTGACTCTCTGCGCTTCTCCGCCAGACAGCGTGGTTGCCTGCTGGCCAAGGTGAATGTACCCCAAACCGACATCGTTCAACGTTTGCAACTTGCGCTTGATTCGCGGAATGTTTTCAAAAAATTTCAAGGCTTCGCTCACCGTCATGTCCAACACATCTGCGATGGATTTTCCTTTGTATTTGATTTCAAGGGTTTCGCGATTGTAGCGTTTGCCTTTGCACACTTCGCAATTCACATAGACATCCGGTAAAAAGTGCATTTCGATTTTGATGAGTCCGTCACCCTGGCAGGCCTCGCAGCGTCCGCCTTTCACATTAAAGCTAAATCGGCCCGGCTTGTAGCCGCGAATCTTTGCATCGGGGAGTTGGGCGAAGAGATCTCGAATGTAAGTGAACAGCCCGGTGTACGTCGACGGGTTCGAGCGCGGGGTTCGGCCGATTGGCGACTGATCGATGTCGATGACTTTGTCAATAAATTCAAGGCCCGCAATGTCCTGGTGTTCCAAAGGTTTCTGTTTAAATCGATACAGCTTCCTGGCCACAATCGGATAAAGCGTTTCATTTACTAACGTGCTTTTGCCCGATCCGGACACGCCCGTGACACAGATAAACAATCCTAATGGAAACCGGACTTCGATCTCTTTCAAATTGTTACCTGAGGCGCCTTTGAGGGTCAGAGATTTCTCATCCCTCTGTCTGCGTTTGGACGGCAGGGGAATCTCTTTCTTACCTGAGATGTATTGTCCCGTCAAGGACGTTTCATTCTTCGAAATATCTTCCGGACTGCCAGTGGCGACAACATCCCCGCCGTGTACGCCCGCGCCCGGTCCAAGGTCCACAACGTAATCCGCCGTTTCGATTGTTTCTCTGTCGTGTTCTACCACAACCACCGTATTTCCCAGGTCTCTGAGCTGCATCAATGTATTGAGGAGCCGTTTATTGTCGCGTTGGTGAAGACCGATTGAGGGCTCATCCAGAATGTACAGGACGCCCACCAATTGCGAACCCACCTGTGTGGCTAAACGAATGCGTTGTGCTTCCCCACCCGAAAGTGTGCCGGCGCTGCGGTCTAAGGTCAAATAATCCAAGCCTACATTTACCAGAAACCCCAACCGCTCCCGAATTTCTTTGAGAATCTGATGAGCGATGGCTTCGTCCCGCTGTTTTAGGCTCAACTTTGAAAAGAATTCAAATGCTCTCTTGATTGACAGTGCCGTAAGGTGCTGAATGTTCATGTCGGCGATGCGAACCGCCAACGCTTCTTTTCGCAAACGCGCTCCTCCACACTCCGGACACGGTTTGACGTTCATATATTCTTCGATCCAGCTTCGAATGTAGCTCGAATCGGTTTTTTTGTAGCGACGCGCCAGATTGTTAATCACGCCCTCATAATTAGAAGTGAATTCGGCGTGGACATGCTTTACTTCGCGTTTGTAGACAAACCGGATATGTTCACCATCTGAACCATAAAGAACGAAATTCTGATGCTCCGGCGACAACTCTTCCCACGGCGTATCGAGATCGAAACCATAGTGCCCGGCGACCGCCCGCAACTGGTTGAAGTACCATCCTCTCTGAGTGTCTCCTCCCCAGGGAGCAATGGCGCCCATTCGTAAGGAGAGACTCGGGTCGGGCACCACGAGTTCGGGTTCGACCTCCATTTTCGTTCCCAAACCGTTGCAGGCAGAACAGGCTCCGTAAGGACTGTTAAAGGAAAACATGCGTGGCGCCAACTCCTCATAGGAAATGCTGCAATCCACACAGGCAAAATGCTCGCTAAAAAACAGCTCCTGATTATTGCCATCGGGTTCGCCGTTCACCACATCGACTAGCACCAGCCCCGACGCAATCCCGAGGGCGATTTCCAGGGAGTCGGCCAACCTTGTGTTTATTTTCTGGTCGACCACCAAGCGATCGACAATAATTTCGATGTCATGCTTCTTGTTCTTCTGCAATTTTATCTCATTTGCCAGATCGTAAATGGTGCCATCCACTCTCACTCGCACGAATCCATCCCGGCGGGCTTCTTCGAAGACCTCCCGATATTCACCCTTCCTACCCCGGATGATTGGCGCAAGAACCTGAATTTTCGATCCCACGGGTAAGCCCAGAATGCTGTCCACAATCTGCTGAACGGTTTGGCGCTGAATCGGCTTACCACAATTGTAACAGTACGGTTTTCCAATGCGGGCAAACAGCAAACGCAAGTAGTCGTAGATTTCGGTGACCGTGCCGACGGTTGAACGTGGATTCTGACTCGCCTTGCGTTGCTCGATGGAGATTGCGGGCGAAAGCCCCTCGATGTAATCCACGTCCGGCTTTTCCATTAAGCCCAGGAATTGACGGGCGTAGGCTGAGAGAGACTCAACGTACCGACGTTGGCCTTCGGCATAAATGGTGTCAAACGCCAATGACGACTTTCCGGACCCGGAGATCCCGGTGATGACCACAAGTCGATCGCGCGGGATTTCCAGATCAATGTTCCTTAAGTTGTGCTCACGAGCACCTTTGATGATAATTTTGTTGGACATGTTCTATTTTAATTTTAAGAAAAATATGAAGTTCTCGTACTTGTGACTATTGACTTACTGTCTCAAACGAAAAATGCAAATGCTAATTGAGTTTCTCGAAACCGATAACCTGGCCTGATTGGTCTTTCATTAGTATAACTTCGTCGCTTGTTTCTTCACAAATATAGTCGTCTTGGGGGTTGTCGAACCACACAGTCAGGGTATTGCCTTGACGGTCATAAAATACTTTCACTTTTTCCATATTCTTTCACCTTCTTTTATTTTGTCAGCTGTATATGCCGTAATTAGAAATCCTTTATCGTTGAGTCTTTTGGCTATAGCACAAGTCCATCGAGCAGAATCTTGTTTTTGATTAAAAAGATAGACATTTGGATCACTTCGGCTTCGTCGAATTTCGTCTGGATCTAGCAACCTTTTCTGTACATTTTTCTCGCGCCCATCCATAGCAGGTGCTTGTATGTAGCAATTACCTGCCAATATGCCTTTGTGACTCTGACCGTGAACCCCAGCGGTGTAGCAACTTCAAATAAAAGAATTTTAGCCACTGTATTGTCTCTAAAGCAATCTTAATACCCCACTGCCGCCCGCATGGGGCTTCTCGGATCGGCAGCTCCTATCCGAAGTCCGGTTTCAGGATCGATCATGATGGCCATGACACGACCCTGAGTTCTTGTCCATCGAAACTTGTGCCCCATCTGCTGCAGGAGTTCAGCCGAATCGTTGCTCGTGCCCCTTCTTTCAATGTAGAGTTTGTCCGGCAGCCACTGATGATGAAAACGCGGGGCGTCAACGGCCTCATATATATTCATTCCGAAATCGACGACGTTCAAAATCGTTTGCAAAACAATGTTGATTATCCGTTTTCCACCGGGACTGCCAACAAGCATATACGCCTGACCATCCTTCAAAACAATGGTTGGCGTCATGGACGAGAGCATGCGTTTACCCGGCTCAATCAAATTCGGCTCGGTTCCGATCAGCCCGGTCGAATCCGTATGTCCGGGCCAGGGGTTGAAATCGCCCATTTCGTTATTGTACAAAAACCCGGCGCCGTGCGCCACAATCTTGGACCCAAACCACTGTTCGATTGTGTAGGTATTTGAAACGGCATTTCGCTGCTTATCGATCACTGAAAAATGCGTGGTTTCCGTCGCTTCATGTGCCCACTCAAAGCTCCCCGGGTCGCTTTTGGATGCTCTGGTCAAATCGATGGTTTCTCTAAGATCCTGCGCGTGAGCTTTTGAGATGAGTTCTTCCACAGGCATATCCGGATTGAAATCGGGGTCGCCTAAATATTTTGCCCGCTCGGCATAAGCTCGTCGCATGGCTTCGGTGACCAAATGAATGTAAGCTGCAGAGTTATGTCCAAGTTTCGCTAAATCGTAACCCTCCAAAATGTTTAGCATAATGGCCAGGGTGATCCCCCCGGAACTTGGCGGGGCCATCGAGGCAATCGTGTAGCCCCGGTAGGTGCATTCAATGGGTTGTCGTTCCTTCACCGAATAATTTTCCAGATCTTTCTTGCCAATGAGCCCGCCATTGGCCTTCATGTCCCTGACAAGTAACTCCGCTGTTTTACCTGCATAAAAGTCATCCCTGCCATGGTCTGCAATTCTCTTGAGGGTGGCAGCGAGGTCTCTTTGTTTGAACACTTCGCCAAACTGGTATGGCGTCCCGTCACTCTTAAGGAAGACACTTGCTGATGCCGGGTACTTCTTAAACGTATCAGCGAGTTCGGTTAAATCCTGACTCAATGCATATGATACAGGAAACCCATTTTCTGCCAATTTGATCGCCGGTTTCATGATTTTCGCCAGCGGCATGGTGCCATATTTCTCCAAAGCAAAAACCAGCCCGGCGACGGTGCCCGGCACACCGATGGCCAAATAGCCCTCATGATTTAAGTCCTCTATTAATTCGCCATTTTCGTTTAGGTACATGCGTTCATGAGCAGCAAGCGGTGCCTTCTCTCGATAGTCGATGGTTGTGGTGGTACCATCTGCGAGTCGGATGACCATGAACCCGCCACCGCCAATGTTGCCGGCAGCAGGGTGCACGACAGCTAAAGTAAAGGCCGTGGCCACCGCTGCGTCGATGGCGTTTCCACCTTCTTTAAGGATCTCCACGCCTACCTCAGAGGCCACGCGTTCGGTGGAGACGACCATGCCATGTTTGGCGTAAACCGGCCACTTCTTTGCAAAAGCCTCGCTTGACGCGACAATGAAAATACAAACGAAAATCAAAAAAGCGCTGACTTTGTGAAGTTTCGGCATCGTTCCTTGTCTCTTTTATTCAAGTTTTGTAACAAAATTTAATCATTAAATATACAAATTGCCACCAGATTTTGAAAGCGATTTTTGGGTGGAATCATGGGATGATTATCTTGACATTTCCCGTCATCTCCTTTATTTTTGTCAGTCAGCGTCGATTATGAACAAGTTTGCAAACATGGAACGAACCGAAGGAGAGGAATGAATGAAACTATCAATTGGAATGACGTTCATTTTAAATGTTTCTGTAATCCTGGCACAGCCACAAAGCCCGTTCGAACAGTTTTTCGAAAATAAGACGATGCGGGTCGATTATTACCATACCGGAACGGCGACACAAGAACATATCAGTTTGGATCAAGTTCACGAGGAGGGGGTTTGGGCCGGCAGTCACCAAAATTTGATCGACACGTTGAATTTGGGAAAATACCTCCTGAAAGTCTTCGATGTCGAAACCAATCAAATGATTTACTCCCGGGGCTTTGCCAGCATTTATGGTGAATGGGAAACGACCGGTGAAGCCAAAGACGAAGTCTTTCGAACATTTCATGAGAGCGTATTGCTGCCTTTTCCAAAGAAGAAGGCGCAAGTGGTGATCGCTAAACGGGACAAGTGGATGCATTTTTACGACATTTTCACGACGGTTATCGATCCGAACTCGCGTTTCGTGAATCGCGAAAAACGCGGTCGAGATTTTGACGAGCTGACTTTGCTGGAAAATGGACCGCCCCACAAGAAAGTCGATTTTCTGCTGCTCGGCGACGGATACACAAAAGACGAACTGGATAAATTCCGCACCGACGTTGAACGCTGGAAAGAGACTATTCTGGAAATGTCGCCCTTCAAAGAACACGCCAGCGAGTTAAACATCCTTGCCATCGAAGTGATTTCCGAGGATTCTGGGATTGATGAGCCCAGAAAGAATCTCTGGCGAAATACAGCTCTGGGCTGTTCATATAATTCGTTCGATTCACCACGCTATGTTTTGACCTACGAGAATCGTACGATTCGCGACATTGCTGCCGCCGTGCCGTACGATTTCATTTACATTTTGGTAAACAGCGCACGTTACGGTGGGGGAGGGATTTACGGTCTCTACGCAACCGGCATGACAGGCGTAGAGAATCCGGAGTTCAACTGGCATTTGAAATACATGATCACGCACGAGTTCGGGCATTCCTTAGCCGGATTGGGAGATGAATATTACAGCAGCTCAGTCTCGTATCTCGATTTTTATCCCGAAGGCGTCGAGCCAACTGCACCTAACGTGACAGCCCTGTTGGACCCTGAACATCTGAAATGGAAGACCTTTGTGGAGGAAAACACCCCTCTCCCAACACCGTGGCCCAAAGCTCATTACGATAGTCTCGAGGCCGTGCGTGCCACCTGGGACCGAAGCAAGCCCGGCTATTATGAAAAATGGGCAAAGTTGCGCAAGCAGCAAGTCGAAAAAATGCAGGCCTCTGAGTACTACGGAAAGGTTGGCGCATTTGAAGGGGCGGGATACAGCGCAACCGGTTTGTACCGTCCTTCCATGGACTGCCGCATGTTTTCGTTGAGTATGGTACCGTACTGCCCGGTTTGTGCGGCTGCAATTGCACGCGTGATCGAATTCTATTCAGAATAAAAGCTCTCACTACTTTGTCACTTAACGGTGCCATGATTTTATCTTTTTCTCAGAAGATAAGAATAATTGGTGAACGAAAACAGGCTGTTGCTGCCATTCCCGAGAGCTTTTGTTCGGGAATCTCGTGTCTAATTCCGGGAGATTCCGTCCCGAAGGGTCGGGACGGAATGACGTGCACTAACGAGTTTTCGTTCACTAATTAATTTAATGTAAGAATACTTTGACAGAGTCCGGAAATTCTATTAGATTCTTAAAGTGGCGAAAGCTGGTCAAAAGTACGCCGAGAGATGCAGCGACTCTTCTACGGCGAATTTGACATCGACTCTAAGCACGTGGCGCAGTTAACCGAATTAACCAGAGGCCAGGGAAATATCCTTAAGTCCTTAAATATCAAGGAGCCATCCACGATTGTAGACATACAGGATGTGTGATTTTGTAGTAACACGATGTCATTTCAAAAAACATATGTATGTCAATTTATAATAAATAGTTATGCCGTTATTTTGTTACCTACGACTGTCGAACTCAGGCGCTTAATGAAAACGAATTAAATAAAATTTCAAATGTATTCAAATTATTTCTAATAGGATGCTAAGAATCGGTTATTATCAATTTCGTCCTCAGTTTGGACAGATACAAGAAAATCTGAAGCAGGTTTTGAATGCCCTCAAGGATGTGTCAGCGGATTTAATTGTGCTGCCCGAATTGGCTTTCACGGGCTACTACTTCAAGGATCGTGAGGAAACCAGGACGCTGGCGGAAGATCCTCAGGATTCGTCCACCATCGAGAGTCTAGTAGCACTCTGTCGGGATAAGGATTTTTATTTGATTACAGGATTTGCCGAAAAACAGCAAGACAAAGTATTCAATAGTTCGCTGCTAATCGGCCCTGAAGGTGTTATTCACACCTATCGTAAACTGCATTTGTTCAGCGAAGAGAAGAATTGGTTTGATCCGGGAGACATTCCTCTGCAAGTCTGGGAAGTTCGGGAGGCCAATGTCGGCATGATGGTTTGCTTCGATTGGATTTTTCCGGAAGTCACCCGCACGCTCACGGTTGAAGGCGCCGACATCATTTGCCATCCGTCCAATCTTGTACTCGACTATTGTCAACAGACCATGCTCTCCCGATGCCTGGAAAACGGCGTCTTTGCCGTAACGGCGAATCGATACGGAGCGGATAAACGTCCGCACGGCGAGCTGCGATTTACCGGCAAAAGTCAAATCGTGGCCCCGAAAGGAGAATTGCTTCACCGTTCCAAATCTCAGAAGCAGGAAGTGTTCATCACTGAGATCGATCCCATATTAGCGCGCGACAAGCACATCACGCCGCTGAATCAAATTATTTCCGATCGGCGGCCGGAGTTTTATGCGCCGCTTTCGCAGGTTTGAAGCTGACCCGTTCCGGTTCGTAGTGCGGGCGTCAGGCCGTCAATATTGATACAATATCAACTAACGCACATGCACTCTCTGATAGAAAGGCGAGAAAAAATGAAGAAAAAAAATACCGTTCAATATAATGGCGAGGACTTGCCTGAAGAAACCAAGACAGATTGGCAGCGACTTGATGCCATGACCGATGATGATATCGACACTTCCGAAATCTCGGAGTTGGATGAAGAGTGGTTCAAGAATGCAAAAGTCATCATGCCCCAGCCAAAGAAGGCCATTTCACCGCGCATAGACCGAGAGGTTTTACGTTGGTTTAAGTCTCAAGGAAAGGGTTATCAATCGCATATCAATGCGGTCCTTAAGGCATACGTAAATGCACAGAAAGCTCGCACCGGTCAAAAAGAGTAGACTTGAATTGGCAGGTCAAGTTTTCCATCATCCGCTCATCCCTAAAGCACTGAGATACTCCCGATCAAAGGCTGCGATCATACTTTCCAGGTCGGAATAGGGCCCCGGCGTGTACGCCCGTGAAGCGACCCCTTGTTGAGAGAGTTCACAAACGTGCCAATCCTGTTTATTGGTCAGCTCCCAGAATTCAATAGCATCGCCGGGATCGAAGTCGGGATGGCTGATGGCCTCAGGGTGGAAGAGCCAGTCGCAAACAACCCGGCAGCGATCCGGAGCTTGCCGTTGTACCTGATGCACCAAAACATAATCGGGATGCAGGCTCAAGAGCATGTTTGGGAATATGACGTAGTAGTACACTTGCTTCAAATCAGTTCCCGAGACTTCGCCCAATGTCGGCGCACAGCTACGGCCAGTCATGGTCATGCTCTCATTGTTTCCCGACAGCCGCATAGGCCCGCCAAGAAACGGCCCCGCTTCCAAATCGTTGCTGCTGTCGCGATACGGTGTGAGTCGATTCAGATGCGGATGCAAGGTGGGGCAATGGTAGCATTCCGAGTAATTCTGGAGAATGAGTTTCCAGTTGGCAGCGACATCGTAGGTTCTCCGATGAGCCACCTGCAACTCCGAAAGATGCCACTGCTTGTATTTATTGACTATCGGTGCAAACGCGTTTTCGAACGGTTCCGGGCTTTCTGCCAGATTCATGAACACGCCACCTTCCCATGTGGCAACGGCCACGTCCCGCAGCGGATACTCTTCTTTGTTAAACGTTTTGACTTCATGCATGTTTGGGGCTCCGATCAAACGACCATCGAGGGAGTAAGTCCAGGCATGATACGGGCATTGAATGGATTGTGAGAACCGCCCCCTCGCTTCGGTACAAAGTCGGGTGCCGCGGTGCCGGCAGACGTTGAAAAAGGCGCGAATGGAGTGCTGTTCGTCCTTCAAAAGGATGATGCTTTCCTTGTCCATGTTGTGAAGAAAATAGTGTCCTGGTTCAGAAACGTCCGAGGCTCGGCCCACATACAACCACCTTTTTGTAAAGATGCGTTCGGTCTCTTCTTCGTAAATGGACTCGGATGTGTAGTACTCCCCCGGTAGGGTTTTGGCTCCACGTGCCGTACGTTCAATCATGCTCTTCCATAATTGACTTTCAGAAATTAAAATGCGTACGCAGGCCCAGAAACGTTCGCTGTTCGGATGTCCCGGCTGCATTCCGGACGATTTGCAAATGCGGCGATACGTACACCCATTTGTTCATTTGGTGCCTGGCATAGATTTCCAGGAGCTTTTCATCATCAAGGGTTTCGTTGTCAGGAGTCGTTTCGCCATAAGCTAAGCCAATAGCAATTTCTCGCTCGAAGAAATGCTTAACAAATCGTGCACCCGAACTCCAGGCCGACGAAATACCGAACCACTCTGCAAGTTCCGATTCGTTCTGGTTGTAGCGCGCAAAAATATGAAATTCCCGGGCGATGGATTCATCAAAACTCACGCCAAATCCCATTGAATTGTCGGCGGAAGCCTGCTGATAACCATACAAGCGCAAGTTGGCCTCCCAGCCCGTCTCCGGAAACAATTTAAATCCCACGCTCCCGATTTTAAACAATTCATCGAACAAATCGTTTCCCGAGTCATCGATACTGGAGAGGGCAAACTGTACAAAAAAGCGATTGAAGACCGTGGTTCGCAATCGGATTCCCGGGGCGTTGTCCGGTACGGGAAAGGCCGCGCTATTGACAAACGCCCCGCTAATGAACTGCGATGTTTCATCATTTGCGGAAGCGTTATTGTCAAAATAATTGGTGAGGTCGATCTTACCTGCTGTAATTTTCAGCCATTCATCAAAGGCGGTAAATTCGGCCCATGCCTCCAGAATTCTCAACCGATCCAAACCGTCGCTTCCCGCTGTCGAACCCGCGTCTTCGTTGAGAGAAGAAAAAGTTGCAATGCGTGTGTTCGGGCCGTTGCCTCCAATGGCTTCGATATCAAGAAACAGGAGCGTGTTCTGACCAAAACTGGTATGGGCAAAAATGTCGAATGAGCCCACGCCTGTGACGAACCGGTCGTCGCCGCTCGGATCGCCCTGGAGCGTGGTAGTTGCACCGCCGTTAAAGCGCAATTGCCCCGGGCGGTCTGTGATGGCTTTCAACAGGGCATCCACTCGCTTGCGGCGAGAGCGCTGATCCGCAGGAACCGATTCATCGTCCTCTTGATTGAACACCGCCAAAAGTTGATCGAGCTGGGCACCCTCCTGGATTTGAGTTTTGAGTTTTTGAAGTTCACCTTGCAATGCTTGCATTCGCTGATGCAGCGAGTCGATTGTGGCTTGCAACTCCACAAGTTTCATAGCTCGTACAGAGTCGATCTCCTGTGCACAAAGCTGTGAAACACAAAATATCGAGAGGGAAATGAGAATCTTTTTTTTCATTCTTAGCTTAAACTAAAAATCCTCGCGATAGGTGATTTCTCCTTGCGGGTTGACCAACGCCATCCGCAGCCAGGCCGGATTCGTGGCAGCCA
>JABAHS010023050.1_pt5 | contig 39324 bp, 33 predicted proteins | sample 7062111 | NCBI WGS metagenome assembly JABAHS01 (sample SAMN14534600, study PRJNA622989) | marine sediment metagenome | biome: marine biome [ENVO:00000428]; feature: marine pelagic biome [ENVO:01000023]; material: deep marine sediment [ENVO:00002113]; isolation source: pool of 4 deep marine... | reverse complement strand
GTCCAGATATGGTCCCACTCGGCCTGCATGAACTCTTTCGTCAGATAGCGCTCGCCATCCAGGCGCTCGAGCCCAAGGCCTTTCGTTTTCGCCCGGGGGAGAAACGGCGGAGCTTTGAACTCCCCCGTTCGTACGTCTTCCCGGTTCAGAAATTCGAGTTCAACGGTGCCCATGCGGCTGAATCTCCCAAGCCATTTGCCAGTTGATGATCCGGATCAGCTGCCCGTCCGGTAGCTGACGGAAATCCCATACGTGCTCGGATGCCCGGTAAACCGCAGCAAGGCGTCGTTCACGTGGGATGCGTTATCCCAGTAATGCTCGTTGGTCACGTTGCGCCCGAATACCTGAACTCTCCAACTGTCGAATTCCACCCCGGCCCGAAGGTCGAGGAGGGTCCGGCTGTTGATCTTGAGATCGGTATCTCCTAGCGGCACGCCTTCCAGCGCAAACACGTCCCGGGTGCAGGAAACCCCCTCTTCCTTGCACTCGTCGACGAAGAATCCGTGGGTGCTGTCCTGGTAATTGAGGTTCGCGCCAATGAACATCGTCGCGCCGTTGCCAAGCTGCCACGAATACTGCACGTCCAGATTGCCCAGCCACTTCGGAGAGTTAGGAAACGATTGGCCGGAAAAGTCTTTCGAATCCGGATTCGGCTTGTTCGAGAAAACCGACCGGAAGAACGGGTCGAAATTTCTGAACTCGCCGGTGATCTCGCTGTCGACGTAGGTGATCGCCGGGGCGATTCGAAGCCCCTCGATGGGGAACCATTCCACGGACACTTCGCCGCCGAACACTTCGGAGTCGGGCACATTGACCAGCGCAGGCAATGAGCCGAAGGTAATGTCCTCAACAGCTCCGAGAATCTGCTTGTCGGTGTAGTCGTAGAAGTAGATGGCCGCGTTGAACTGCATGCGCCCTTCCTGCAGCGTCAGCTTGGTACCGAGCTCATAGGCGAGCAGGTCTTCCTGAACCACCGGCAGCACCTGAACCTGGGCCGAGGCGGCAACGGTCGGGAAGCTTCCGGACTTGTACCCCTGAGTGATGGTAAACCAGTACAGCGAGTTCTCGTTTCTCTCGTAGTTGATGCCCACCTTCCACGACCAGTTGTCCTCGTCCAGCTCATCAACGTATCCACCTGGCTCAGGCCAGTAGGGGTAGGCGGTGGTCGTGGTGGCGCAGGCGCCCGGGCCAAGGCCGGCGCCCCCAACAATTTCTGTCGTCGGGTCGACGAAGATAGAATCCAGGATCTGAAGGAGTGTCTGGATCTCGTCGGAGATGGTTGACCAGGTGCCGTCGCCCGCATCGTCGGCGCATCCACGATAGTCGCGCTTCTGATCGGTGTAACGGAGCCCAACGGTCAGATAGATGTCATCCATCACCGGGTACTCGACGCTGCCGAACACGGCCCAGGTATCCGTTTCCTGATCGCTGTAGATATCGATGGGACCTAGCGGCGTAGCGCTGAGTACCTGGGTGGGGATCGCAGACGAGATCCCGTAGGAGTGGAGGAAACTATCGTAGCTTTCGGTGTGCTCGTAATTCACGCCGGCCACCCATGAGCCCTTGCCACCCACGCTTCCGGACAGCCTGACCTCCTGGAAGAAGACATCGATATAGCCCTGTTGAAGGTTCTCGTAGTCCTGGTAGATCGTGCCATCGGCCTCGAGGCCCTCGAAGCGATCGAACTCGCTGACGCTGGTCAGCGAAGTCAGCACCAGGTCGTCGCCCAGATTCCAGTCCAGCCGCAGCGACGCCGACCAGTAGTCGTTGTCTCTGGCCGCCGGCACGCAGTTATCCAGCAGGCGATTGCTGAGGTTCTCGGGATTCCCGTCCACGTCCAGCTCTCCCGTCAGGTTATCCGGCGTACCGCCGTCTGCGTTCACACACGGGCCCCAGTCGGCGGATCGGTTGTTCTTGGGCGCAACGGGATAGTTTTCGATCAGGGGGTTCAACGTATTGACGGGATTCAGCGTGGCCGTGCCGAACGACTGAGGCCGGTGCGTATCGCTCTTATCCCGCCACGCGTTCAAGGTCAGCAGCGCCGAGAAGCGGTCGGACGGATCCCACTGCAGCGAAAGCCGCCCATTGAGGAGGTCTTTTTCACCGGCTTTCTTGTCAATGTCGTAGGAACGGCCGTTGGCAACCCAGACCGGGTCTGGGCCAAGGCCCTGGCCATCGGTGTAAGATTTCATATGGCCATCGGAGGTGATTGACCTGCCGGCCAGGCGGTAGCTCAGGGTTTCGCTGATGGGTCCGCTGAGGAAGCCTGCAACGTCCAGCTCGTTGAAACGGCCGTATTGAAGATCGATTCCCGCCTCGAATTCCTCGGTCGGCTTGTTGGCGATGAAGTTAATGGCTCCCCCGGTGGAGTTCTGACCAAACAGCGTCCCCTGGGGTCCTTTAAGCGCTTCGACACGCTCCAGATCCAGAATGGCCCCGACAGTCATCGCCGCGAAGGGGATCGGCATCTCGTCTATGCTGACGCTAACGGTATTGGCTGAAGCGAGCGCCGTATCCTGGAAGCCGATTCCGCGAATCGTGTAGACGTAGCTGCCGTAGTAGTTGGTGTTCGCGTTGAACCCGCTGACGACCTTGCCGAGATCGGCGGTGTCGGTGATGCCGAGGTCCGAGAGCTTCTCCCCCGTCGCCACGTCGATGGACATGCCGACGTCGTTGATGCTCTGCTCCCGTTTCTGCGCGGTCACGACCATCTCTTCGATGAACGATCCGGTTCCGCTTTCCGCCGCATTTGAAGGCGACGAAACGACGAGCAGCGCGCACAGGACGCTGCAAAACTTCACCAGCGCGGCACCGAAGCTCGTGCCTGGGTTGACTGCTACGACACAATTCATCCGTCCTGACATGGTTCTCTCCCCGTGAGTCTCAAGACCTTTTTGTTGGCAGTTTAGGAGCGCTACGGCCCAGAGCACGCAGCGGAACGCCAGCCTGTTTCCGGCAAGTTTAGCACTCCGCTGATGGCACTGATCGTCTCCCTCGGCCAAAGCATGCGGGAAACCATATCGATTGTCTATTCGCCAGCCTCGGACGTCACAATTGTCTGCAAATCGCCGAAAAGAAGGAGGTAGGCCCCGCCTGGGATAATCAATCCGGGCGGGGCGCTCGGAACGGTGCGATCAGGTCTGCATCGACTTCAGCTCGACGTACTCCGCCAGGCCATGGGGGCCGAGCTCACGCCCGTTCCCCGACTGCTTGTATCCGCCAAAGGGTGCGGCCACATTGAACGCTCCACCGTTGACCGCAACCTGCCCCGTGCGGATCTGGCGCGCGACCGCCTTGGCCCGCTCGGGGTCTCCCGAGTCCACCGCGCCCGAGAGGCCGAAGATGGTGTCGTTGGCAATCTCGACCGCCTCTTCCTCGGAGTCGTAAGGAATGATGCAGAGCACCGGCCCGAATATCTCGTCCTGGGCGATGGTCATGTCGTTGCGGACGTCGGCAAAGATGGTCGGCTTCACGAAGTAACCGGCGTTGCGCCCGTCCGGCATCTCGGCGCCGCCCGTGACCAGAGTGGCCCCTTCCTCGATGCCTTTCTCGATGTAGCCGCGTACCGAGTCGAACTGCGACTTGGAGGCAACCGGCCCCATGGTCACCCCATCCTCGAAGGCACCGCCCACCACCACGGATTCCGCGGCAGCCTTGGCCGCGGCGACGGCTTCGTCCTGCTTGCCTCGCGGAACGATCAGCCGGCTGAGCGCCGCGCAGACCTGGCCGCTGTTGAAGCAGATGCCACCCGCCGCCCGGGCGGCGGTCGCCGAGATGTCCGCATCATCCAGGGCAACCAGAGGCGATTTGCCCCCCAGCTCCTGGCAGACCCGCTTTACGGTTCCTGCGGCAAGCTGGGCAACCCGAATACCGGCTTCGGTCGACCCGGTGATGGAGATAAGGTCCACGTCCGGGTGCGTGCACATGGCCTCCCCGACGGTTCTGCCGGGACCGGTGATCAGGTTGAACACACCCGCGGGAACGCCGATCTCCTCGATCATCTCGGCCAGGAAGTAGGCCGTCAGCGGCGTATCCGAACTCGGCTTGACGACCACCGTGCAACCCGCCGCCAGGGCCGGCGCCAGCTTGGCCACGATCTGATGGAGCGGGAAGTTCCAAGGCGTGATGAAGCCGCAAACCCCGATGGGCTCCTTGATGACGATGGAGTTGCCGATCTGCTCCTCCTTCTCCATCTCGAAGGGAACTTCCTTGTAGGAGCTCATCACGCCGATTCCCAGCCCACCATGCGTGGCGATGCTGGCCTGCAGCGGCGTGCCCAGCTCGCGGGCGCAAAGCTCCCCGATCTTGGCCATATTCTCGGTAATCTTGTCCGCCAGCTTGCCGATGATCTCGGAGCGCTCTGCGGCCGAAGTGCGCGACCAGGTCTTGAATGCCGCCTTCGCCGCGGCCACGGCCGCATCGACGTCGGCGTTGTCGCCCGATGGCACGACGCCGCAAACTTCCTCGGTGGAAGGATCGATGACCTCGATCGTCCCGGTCCCGTTAGGCGCGACCCACTCACCGTTGATATAGAACTTGTCGTAAGTCTGCATATTCATCTCCTACTTGATACCTGCAGTGCTCAGCATGGGCCGTGGATTGAAAGCCCCCGATTCCCCCGAACAGGCGGCGGCCCCAGATTGCCGCCGCATCCCCGATCTCAACATGATGCCAGGGCGGTTGTAAACAGCTACGCCGAAGCCTCCGACGGCGCCGGGCGCCCTGAGGCGATGCGCTGCTCCCGATATTGGAGCGCCAAGCTGTATATCACTGGCAGCACGAGCAGGTTCAGCACCATGACGGTGAGCATCCCGCCCAGCATGGGCGCCGCGATCCGATGGGTCACGTCCGACCCCGTCCCGCCGCTGAGCATGATCGGCAGCAGGCCGGCCATGGTCGACACAGCCGTCATCACCACCGGTCGGACCCGCTTCGCCGTGGCCGCCCGGGCCGCCTCCCGAATGGCGGCTCCGGAGAGACGGCCGCCATCCGCGCGAAGATTGGCTATCTCCGAGTCGATGAAGCTCAGCACCAGAACCCCGATCTCCGCCGCCATGCCAGCCAGCGCGATGAAGCCCACGGCCACGGCAACGGAGACGTTGTAACCGAGGGCGAACGTCAGCCAGACCCCTCCAATGAGGCCGAACGGTATAGACAGCATCACCACCGCGGGTGCGAGCACGTTGCGGAAGTGCGCGTAGAGAAGCAGAAATATCGCCAGCAGCGTCACGGGCACGAGAACCTGCAGGCGCGCGCTTGCGCGCTCCATGTACTCGTACTGTCCCGACCAGAAGATCGTATATCCGGCAGGGACGTCCACCCGCTGGCCGACGAGCCGCTTCGCCTTGGCCACGAAACCGCCGATGTCCGAGGTCCGCGGATCGACATAGATCCAGGCGTTCGGACGGCCGTTCTCGCTCTTGATCACCGGCGCGCCCCGCTTCATGGTGACTTCCGCCACCGCCTCGAGGGGAATCTGCACGCCGGTCGGCGTGGCGATGAGCACCCGCCGCAGCGCGTCCGGCGTGTCGCGCAGTTCCCGCGGGTAGCGCACGTTGACCGGGTAGCGTTCCAGCCCCTCCACCGTCGCGGTGACGTTCATGCCACCGATCGCGCTCTGGATGACGTCCTGGACGTCGCCTACCGTCAACCCGTAGCGCGCCGCTTCCTGCCGGTCGATCTCGAAGTCCATGTAGTAGCCGCCGACGGCGCGATCGCCAAACGCCGAGAGGGTCTCCGGCATGGACTTCATCGCAAGCTCGACCTCCTGAGACAGGCGCTGCAAGACGTCGAGGTCGGGACCCGACAGCTTGATGCCAACCGGCGTTTTGATGCCCGTGGACAACATGTCGATCCTGGCCTTGATGGGCATGGTCCAGCTGTTTGCCACGCCGGGCAGGCGCATCTCGCGGTCCATCTCGTCCATGAGCTGCCGCGTGGATTTGGCGGGATCCGGCCATTCGTCGCGCGGTTTCAAACGAATCGTAGTCTCGAGCATGGCCAGAGGCGCGGGATCTGTGGCCGTCTGCGCGCGGCCGACCTTCCCGAACACCTGCCGCACCTCGGGAAACTCCCGCAGGATGCGGTCCGTCTGCTGGAGAAGCTCCTTGGCCTTGGTGATGGAGACCCCGGGGAACGTGGTCGGCATGTAGAGAATGTCGCCCTCGTCCAGCGGCGGCATGAACTCCGACCCGAGCCGGGAGGCCGGCACCCAGGTGAGAACGAGCAGCAGCCCGGCCACCGCCACGGTACCCCAGCGCCAGCGCATGGCCAGGCCGAGCAGCGGGGTGTGAACCCGGTGTAGCCATCGGCTGAGCAGGTTGGCCGATTCCGCACGGATGCGTCCCCTGACCAGATAACCCATGAGCACAGGAACGAGCGTGATGGCCAGGAGCGCAGCGCCTGCCATGGCGTAGGTCGCCGTGAAGGCAAGAGGGCTGAACAGACGTCCTTCCTGTGCCTGCATGGAGAACACCGGTAGAAACGCCACGGCAATCACGAGTAGGGAAAAGAACAGCGCCGGCCCGACCTCCCGGGCCGCCGACCCCACTGCTCGCCACCGTTCGGCAGCCGAGAGCTCGGCGCCCTTCTGATCGGTAGCCTGCGCCAGATGCTTGTGGGCGTTCTCGACCATGACGATGGCGCCGTCCACCATGGCTCCGATGGTGATCGCGATGCCCCCCAGCGACATGATGTTTGCGTTCAGGCCCTGCCAGCGCATCAGCAGGAAAGCGATGAGCACGCCCAGTGGGAGAATCACGATGGCAACCATCGCCGATCGCGCGTGCGCCAGAAAGACGATGACCACCAGGCTGACGATGAGGATCTCGATCAGCAGCGAGCGGCTTAAGCTGTCCACCGCCCGGTCGATCAGGTCGCCCCGGTCGTAAACGGTGACGATCTCGACGCCATCCGGGAGGCCCGCTTTGAGTTCGGCGAGCCGTTGGCGGACGCCGTCGATGGTGGCACGCGCGTTCTCTCCGAAGCGCATGACCACGATGCCGCCGACCACCTCGCCCTCGCCGTCAAGGTCCACCAGCCCGCGCCTGAGCTCCGGGCCGATCTGAATCTGAGCCACATCCTGCAGGCGAACGGGCGTACCGCCGGGATCCGCTGCCACCGGGATAGATCTGAGGTCGTCCAGGGACCGGATGTACCCCAGCCCTCGCACCATGTACTCGGTCTCGGAGATCTCCAGCAGCCGCCCGCCCACGTCGTTGTTCGAGCGCTGGATGGCCTGCTTGATCTTCGACAGCGGGATGCCGAAAGCCATCAGCGCGTTGGGATCCACCTCCACCTGGTACTGTTTGACGAAGCCGCCAACGGACGCTACTTCCGCTACTCCGGGCACCGTCTGCAGCGGATAGCGCAGATACCAGTCCTGCAGCGACCTGAGCTCCGCCAGGTCGTGAGTCCCGGACCGATCCACCAGGGCGTACTCGTAAATCCAGCCGACACCCGTCGCGTCCGGGCCCAGCGCGGGGTTCACGCCCGCCGGCAGGCGGCCGCTGACGTAATTCAGCGACTCCAGCACCCGCGATCTGGCCCAGTACATGTCGGTGCCGTCCTCGAAGATCACGTAGACGAACGAGAACCCGAAGAACGAGTACCCGCGCACCACGCGGGCTTTGGGGACGGCGAGCATGGCCGTGGTGAGCGGGTAGGTCACCTGATCTTCCACCACCTGAGGCGCCTGCCCCGGATAGTCGGTGAAGACGATCACCTGCACGTCGGAGAGATCGGGGATGGCGTCCACCGGAACGGTCAGGTACGCCCACGTGCCGACCCCAGCGACGATCAGCGCCCCGAGGAGAACGATCAGCCGCTCCCTGATCGCACCGTTTATGATGCGGCCGATCACGGCGACGACCCGTGGTCGTGGCCGCCGTGATGGTGGTGGGAGTGCCCACCGCCACCCACCGGCTCCGGCGTCCCGGCGTCGCCGCCCGTCATCTTCGCTGCCGCTTCGCGCAGCTTGGACTCCGAGTCAATCAGAAACTGCGCAGAGGTCACCACCTCTTCTCCCTCGGAAAGCCCCTCGAGAACACTGACGCGACCCTCCGACTCGACGCCGAGCTTCACCACCCGGGGTTCGAAACGGCCCGGCGCACGGACGACGAAGACCTGGTTGGCCACACCCGAGCGAATGACCGCCTCGGCCGGAATAACCAGGGCGTCGGCATCCAGCGACGTGCGGATCAGGACGTCGGCGAACATTTCCGGCCTCAGGTGCCGGTCCGGGTTGTCGAACACCAGACGCACCTTCACCGTTCGGGTCTTGGTTTCCGCATAGGGGTAGATGTAGTCCAGGGATCCGGCGAAGACTTCTCCCGGCAGCGCTGCCAGCGTCATCTCCACGGCGTCTCCTACCCGAACCCACGGCAGGTCGTGCTCGAACACGTCGGCGTGAACCCAAACCTGAGATAGATCGGCGATCACGTAGAGCTCCGTCATGGGGGTCACGTGCTGGCCCTGGCGGGCTCCGATGCTCATGATCACGCCTTCGGCCGGCGAGTGAATGTGCAGCGACTTCTGCGGCACACGCGACTTCTCCAGCTCGATGATCTGATGCTCCGGCACGTCCATCAGCTCCAGCCGGGCTCTCGAACTCGCGACGAGATCGGCGGCGCCACGGCTGATGTCCGGAATGGGGCTGTCCTTGAGAGACTCGTAGTTTCTCAGGGCGAGCGCGTATTCCTGCTGGCTGGCCACCAGGCGCGGCGAGTACAAGCTCAGGAGCATGGTGTCCTCACTCACCCGAGCACCGGTGGTGTCCACGTACATCTCCTCGATCCAACCCTCGACCTTCGGATGCAGCCTCGCAATCCGCTGCTCGTCGAAGTCGATACGACCCACGGCGCGCACCGTGTGGCTGAGCGCCGCACGCTCCGCGCGCGCGGTTCGGACCCCGATGTTCTGCACGACGACCGGATCGATCGCCACGGTCCCGGCAGGGCCAGCGGCCTCTTCGTCGGCGAAGACGGGGATGTAGTCCATGCCCATGGAGTCCTTCGCGGGCACGGGAGAGGTGATGGAAGGATTCATGGGGTTGCGGTAGAAGGTCGGCTCGCGGGACGCACCCTCGGCCCCGCCCTGCGCCATGGCGTCGGTCTTGCCCGCCGGGATCCCGGCCAGCCAGTAGCCGGCGACCAACCCGATGGCGAGCGCCACCATCACCAGCAGAAGAGACTGCTTACCCATCCTGCACCTCCTCGCCCACCGCGGCGGTCAGCCGCGCAACGGCCTGGTTTGCCAGGGTGACCGCTTTCCAGTAGAGCGTTTCGTAGTTGTAAAGGGTGACCTGGCTGCGGACGAGGTTCAGAAAGTCCACCTCGCCGACCTGATACCCGGCCAGCATGGACTCCACCGTCTGCCGGGCCTGGGGAATGATTCCGGAGTCGAGCAGCACCAGCTGGTCGCGGGCACGCCGGTAGTCGGCCACCGCCTGGGAAATCTCCGCGCGCATGGCGTTGGTTTCGTCCTGCAGGGCATAGCGGTGTCGATCCATCTCGCTGCGGCGCTGGCTGACGGCCTGGGCGCGTTTGCGGCTCTGGTAGAGCGGAAGATTGACGCTCACCCTGAGCGTCAACAGATCCGTTCGGTCGCCACCCCTGGGCATCGGGTTTTCCCCCGATCGCGCGCCGTAAGCGGCACCCACGGTGAAATCCGGGTAGTAGTCTTTGCGGGCCAGCTCGACCCTGGACTGGGCCGCATCGATCTCGCTGCGCAGGCGTTTTAGCAGCGGGCGCGATTCGGCCCCGCGCTCGTAAAGCTCCTCCTGAGCAAGCAGATTCGGAAACGCGCCGACCTCGGTGCGCGGCAACTCGATCGGCACGTTTGCCGGCTGGTCCAGCAGCCGGTTCAGCCTGGCGGCTTCCACGTCCCGCGCGCCGTCCAGCTGGATGGCCTGATCCAGGAGCTTTGAAAGCTCCAGCTGCGCCAGCAGGACGTCCTGCTGCAGCCCGTCGCCCACCTCGTAGCGGGTCTTGGCGATCTGGACGAACTGGCGCAGCAGTTCCTGGTTTCGCCGCACGACTTCGCGAGCACGATCGAGATAGTGAAGCGACCACCAGTTGGAAGAGACGTCCCTGATCAGACGCAGGCGGGTCTCCTCGACGCTGCTGCGAGCGGCCTCCGCCTCGTGGCTCGAAGCCGCCTCGCGCAGCGACCGCTTGCCCGGAAAGGGAATGGTCTGGCTTAGCCCCACCTGGAGCTGCGTCATGGGCTCCTGGCCCACGTGGAAGGTGTCCGTGGGAAAGTTCACCGCTCCGAAGCTCAGCACGGGATCGGGCAGGGTTGCCACCTGCGACGGGATCGCAGCCATGGCTTCATAGCGTGCCTGGATTCCTGCCAGGCCGGGGTTCGCGCGCAGCGCCCGCTCCAAGGCCAGCTCCAGCGTCAACCCCATCCGGGACAGCTCGCCACCGTCCTCCGAGCCGTCAGCAACGCCGGCAATCGCCAGCGTCGCGACCAGCCACATCGTCATCGTTCGTCGTCTCATCCGCCACACCCTCGTTCATTTCGCTGCCAACCGGGAAATGAGCGGCACCATGCCGGTGCACGTGCAGGCCGCCCCGGGGCCAAGCGAGCCGGGACGTCAGCGGTGCCGCTCGATCAGCAGCCGAGGATTGGTGGTCGGAACAGGGCGGTGGGAGGGGCGCGAACGTCGCCACTGAGCCAGTCGCTCGGGAACTCATCGGCACCGGATCGGTGCGGCGTGTTCAGAGCGCTCGCGGCGAGGCAGGACGAGGATCCCGAGGTGGCACAAGCCTGCAGACAGTCGTCGCAGCAATCGCATTGCTCGGTTGCGTCTTCCGAGGACGTCTGCTCGTGGGCGCCGTGGTGATCGTCGTGCCCAGCGGTCGGGAGACCGTGGTCGCCGTGATGCCCGGACGCGTGCGCCGGCCGCTCACCGGTCCCCTCACAGGAACCCGCCAACGCCGCCAGCGGTGACGTCAGAAGACACGCCGCCAGCAGGTGCGCAACAAGGACATTCACGAAGCTCATGCGCAGAGGCTAGCGCGAGATTAGCCGCTCGACAATGCCCACACCACCCCGTTGCCAACTGGTTCCGCTGATTGAGCAAGAAGGTGGTCGAATTTGCCTTCCCCCGGGCCCGCGGCCGTCGACGGTGTTGTAACATCCCCGGCCACCCGATCCGCACGGCCGTGCCCGCCATGACCAGCAAAGAGCTACTGCGCCTTGCGACCTACGCATCCGTCGCCACGGCGACGGTGCTCATCGTTGCAAAAGCGACCGCCTGGTTCGCCACCGGTTCCGTCAGCGTCCTGGCTTCCCTCGTCGACTCGGTCATGGACGTTGGCGCATCGCTGATCAATCTTTTCGCCGTGCGCTACTCGCTGATGCCCGCCGACCAGGAACACCGTTTCGGGCATGGCAAGGCCGAGGCCCTGGCGGGGCTGGGACAGGCGACGTTCATCGCGGGCTCCGCCATCTTTCTGATACTGCACGCGGTAGACCGATTGCTCGAGCCCGTGCCCATCGGGAATGTCGCAGGCGGCTCGGCCGTCATGGGGTTTGCCATCGTCATGACGCTGGGATTACTGACCGTTCAGCGGTACGTGATTCGTCGCACCGGTTCGACGGCCATTCGCGCCGATGCGCTCCACTACGCGACGGACCTGGCCACCAACGCAGCAACGTTGCTCGCGCTGCTGCTGGCGGCCTACGGCTTCTCCGGGTTGGACCCCATATTCGGCCTGGGCATCGCCGCCTACATCCTGTACTCGGCCAGCCGGATCGGGCGAGATGCCATCCATCTGCTCATGGACCGCGAGTTGCCCGACGCCGAGCGCGAGGAAATCAGACGCGTCGCTGAGGGCACGCCCGGCGTCCTGGGCATTCACGGACTACGCACCTGGCAATCGGGTCAGCGCAAGGTGATCCAGATGCACATCGAGCTGGAACCGGACCTTGCGCTGCGCGAAGCGCACCGCATCGCCGTGGAAGTGGAGCGGCGGTTGCTCGAACGCGAGCCCGAGGCCGACGTCACCATTCACCAGGACCCGGAGGGGGCCGCTCAGCACGTCGCCCACAATCCCGGAGACGCGTTCTCCTGATCAGGAATCGACGGCGTCGCGTCGCGTTGTCAGCGCAAGGCGATTCGGGCTAACGTTGCGTCATGAGCGCCCGAATGCTGATCTTCTCAACGCTACTCATCGCAGGATGCGCGTCCACCCCCGAGGCCGAGCAGGCCCAGCAGGAAAGGGAGGAAGACATCGCTACCATCCTGAGCGAGCCCCTGGACCCATCGGAGTACGGCGAAACCAAGCGCTGTCTGGCCGGCCACGAGTACCGCGACTTCGCCATCATCGACGACCGCCGAATCGTCTTCAAAGGCTCGGGCAACCGTCTGTGGCTGAACGAGCTGCGGGCCCGCTGTCCTGACCTTAGACGCGCCGACGCCCTGGCCTTTCGCGCGCGCACCATGAGCGAGCGGATCTGCGAGCTCGACAGCTTCGTGGCGTCAGACTGGATGGGCAGCCCGTCGCGACGCTCCGGCATGCGCTGCACGCTCGGTGCCTTTCAGCCGATCAGCGAAGTCCAGATGCAGGCCCTGCGAGACCTGTCCAAGCGCTGACTCACGGCGTAATCAGCGTGCCCGCGGAGTCGACCCCACCTGCAAAGGCGGCGAGGCTCTGCAGATCGCAGATTCCGGCCGCCCGGCCCACCGCAGTGACGAACTCCATTGCGCTGGCAAGCTTGGGCGCCATGGACCCCGGCGCCACGGCGTCGGTCTCGAGCAATCGCTGCGCGTCTGCAACCGTCAGCTGATCGATGCGCGCTCCCTGGCCTTGCGGGTCCGGGTAGACGCCGGGCACGTCGGTCGCAAAGACAAGCCGCTCCGCGTGCAGGCCAACGGCAAACAGGCTGGCTACCCAGTCTTTGTCCACCACGCATTCCAGCGGGCCGCCCGCCTCGTCCAGGGGCATCCCGCCCCCGCCTCCCGCTATTACGTGGCTCGTCTTCAGCAGCTGCGCCACGGCCTTGATCTCGACCACGCGAGCCGGCTTCGGTGACGGTACCGTTATCCGCCACCCCGCACCGGCAGGTGCCGATGCGGAGTCCTGGGGACGTTCGGCGAGTATCGGGCCAATGGGTTTGACCGGCGCGCCGAGAGGTTCGGCGACGACGACCCGCGTCAGTAATCCCACCACAGGCTCCGGAGCCAGTTCCTTGGCCAGGAGGTACCCCAGCTCTCCTTGTGTCTGGGCGACGTGGATGTCGAGGTTGCCGGGCTCGGGATCGGTCCGCAGCAGGCGGCCTACCTGCGGGCCGTTGCCGTGCACGATGAGCAGTCGATGACCCTGGGCGGCGAGATCACGCAGCGTCAGAGCGGTCTCGGCCACGATCCGGCGCTCGTCGCCGTAACCTTCCGCACCGCGCTCGGGGGGCGAGAGCGCATTGCCGCCAAGCGCAACGATCAGAAGCGGCTGAGACTCAAATCCGGCCATTGAGAAAACCTTCAAGGTGATCCATCAGGCCGGGCGATCCGCCATCGCGGTAGGAATACCGTGCCCGCAACACAGGAATGTCCATCTCGAGCGCGCGGGCGAGATCGATAGGCGTGCCCGCCACGACATAGTCCGCACCCGACCGCGCCACGCTTTCGCGAAGCTCGGCCAGCTGGGCGGGCCCGTATCCCATGGCCGGGAGAACGGGCCCTATGTGGGGGTAGGTCTCGTACAGCGCCGCGATGGATCCCGTGGCGCACGTTCGCGGTTCGACGATACCGGCGAGCGGCAGGTCGCGTACCGCCTGGTAACCGGCCCCGGTCGACATGCCCCCGTGGGTGATGGTCGGACCATCCTCGACGATGAGCACTCGGGCACCCGTGAGCCGCTCGGGTTGGTCGAGCACCACGGGAGACTCCGCGAGCACGCGGGGAACCCTCGGCACGATTCGCTCCAGGCCCTCGCTTACCTGGTCCAGCTGCTCCCTGCTTGCGCTGCGGATCTTGTTCACCACCACCAGATCGGCCGTGCGCAGCACCGCGGCGCCGGGGTAGTGAGTGTCCAGCTGCTGCGGGCGCAGCGCGTCGACCAGGACGACGTGAAAATCCGGGCGGATGAATGAGAAATCGTTGTTGCCACCGTCCCAGATGAGCACGTCCACGTCCTGCTCAGCCCGATCCAGAATGGCACCGTAGTCGGCCCCGGCATACACGACACCGCCGGCAGCCACGTGGGGCTCGTACTCTTCCCGTTCTTCCAGGGTGCAGCCTGCTGCATCCATGTCCGCCATGGATGCGAACCGCTGCACCCGCTGCCCGGCGATGTCCCCGTAGGGCATGGGATGACGCAGCACGGCAACGCGCCTGCCCGCTTTAACGAGCTCGCCAGACACGAAGCGCGCAGTCTGAGACTTGCCGCAACCGGTGCGCACGGCACACACGGCGATCAACGGGACGTCCGCCTTGAGCATCGTGGTGTCCGGACCGAGGAGCTCAAAGCCCGCGCCCGTGGCCAGAACCCTCGAAGCCACCTCCATGACCGTGGTGTAGCTCACGTCGCTGTACGCAAAGACCACTTTGCTCACCGCCTCCTCCCGGCACAAAGACTCGAGATCCGCCTCCGGCACGATGGGTATCCCGTCCGGGTAGCGCGAGCCCGCAAGCTCGGCCGGGTAGCGACGCCTGTCGATGCCCGGGATCTGTGCAGCGGTGAAGGCCACAACGTCCACCTGGGGATCATCCCGAAACGCCACGTTGAAGTTGTGAAAGTCACGACCGGCGGCCCCGCAGATCACCACCCGGCAGCGCTTATCCCGCACGTCAGTCGAGCCTCAACAGCGAGCAGGGCACCCTGTCTACGACATTCATGAGCAGAGCCCGCCAATCGAGCCTCTGGGTGGGCGGCAGCACCAGCAGCCTGGCATCTTCACGATCGCACAGCTCGGCCACCGCATCTTCAGACCACGCGTCCAGATGCACGACGCGATCCGCCGGCGAGCCTTCCACGTTCTGGGCATCGGGCGGGATCGCCAGCACCAGCTCGATCTTCTCGGCATCGGCAACACTTCGCGCCACCGCAATCGGCCGGGCGCACTCGCTGGGGTCGGTTTCGCAGAGCACGATGACCCGAGCACCGGATGCCCAAGGCTCGTTGACGAACAGGAGATCGCGTTGCTGCTGAACCAGCGGTTCGAATTGAACTCCGCGGCGCGAGCGCAATCCCGAAGCGCGCAGCGCCCGGCTGACAACGACGATGTCGGAGGTCAGCGCCGCCTCGGCCACCGCGTCCACGGCCCTCCCGCGGGCGACCCGGAAGGAGTGCTTGATCTTGAGACCCCGGGCAGAGGCCTCGAACTCCTCGCGGGCCCGTCGGGCCTGGCCCGCAATCTGCTCGCGGATCTGCTCCGCCGAGACGGTTCTCACTTCTGCCGTGTTCACCGACACCTCGGTCAGACCCGGCAGGCTGGCAGCGCGCAGCAGGTCCTCGTCCTCCACGAACAGGCCGAGCATCTCCAGCTCGCCCTCTCCTGCCAGACGCGCCACCACCTTCATGGCATCGGCGTCCAGCCGGTCGCACTCCAGGGTGAGCAGCACTCGGGTGGTCCGCTCAGGCATCACCCGCCTCCTCGTCCATGGCACCCTCGCCGCCTTCTCCGCCTTCCGCGGCGGCTTCTGCAGCAGCGCGACGCCAGGTCCTATGCCACTGCGCGATGCGCTCGCGCACGGCCGCGTCGATGGCGTCCACGTCGGCCAGCTCTTCGCCGTCCGCGGCAAACAGCCGGGCCATGGCATCGTCCACGGTGCGCATGGAGTAGACGTGGAATTTCCCGTCACGAACGGCATCGACCACGTCCTCCCGGAGCATGAGGTGTTCGCAATTCGACACGGGAATGATGACGCCCTGCTCGCCGCTTAATCCCTGCTCGACGCAGATGTCGAAGAACCCCTCGATCTTCTCGTTGACGCCGCCGATGGCCTGGGCGACGCCATGCTGGTCCATGGATCCGGTTATCGCCAGACACTGCCTGATCGGGCGCTCGCTGATGGCGGAGATCAGAGCGCACACCTCGGCAATGGAGGCACTATCGCCCTCCACCCCACCGTAGGATTGCTCGAACACCAGGCTGGCATGCAGAGAAAGCGGCGTTTCCCGCGCGTATCGCGAGCCGAGAAAGGAAGAGACGATCATCACCGCCTTGGAGTGAATTCTGCCGCCGAGCTTGGATTCACGCTCGATGTCGATGAGCTCGCCGCGACCGAGCCGGGCAGTGGCCGTGATCCGCATGGGCTGGCCGAAGCTGAGCTGCCCCAGGTTGACCACCGACAGCCCGTTGATCTGGCCAACTCGCGAGCCGGCGGACTCCACCAGGATCACGCCCCGCGCGACGTTCTCCCGAACGAGCTCGCGAAACCGATCGAGACGGTAGATGCGCTGCTCCACGGCCTTGGATACGTGTTCCCGGTCGATGTCCGACGCGCCCGTCTGGCCCGCGAGGTAGTCCGCTTCGCTCAAGAGATCGCGCACGTCGGCAATGTGGGTGGAAAGCCGCTCGCGATCTTCGACCATGCGCCCGCTGTGCTCGAGAACCCGCGCCACGGCGCCCGCGGTCAGGTGCTTGAGCCCCGCCTGCTCGACGATCTGAGCGATCATGCCTACGTAGGCGTCGACGTTCTCGGGCGTCCAGTCCACGTGGTCGTCGAAATCGGCCACCACCTTGAACAGCTCGTCGAAGTCGGCATCGTAGACGCGCAGCAAGTGGTACAGGCGGCGAGATCCGAGCAGGACGATCTTCACGTCCAGAGGGATCGGGTCAGGCTCCAGGGAGATGGAGTAAGTCAGGCTCATCAGCTGGCTCACGGTTTCGATGCGCACGGAGCTGTCCGACAGGGCCCGCTTGAGCGCTTCCCAGGCGAACGGTTTCTGAACCAAACGCTCGGCATCGAGCAACAGGTAGCCGCCGTTGGCCCGGTGAAGGGCGCCCGGCCGGATGAGGTTGAAATCCGTCACCGGCGTCCCGAGCTCCATGCGGTGCTCGAGCTTGCCCACGAGGTTGTCCAGGCTCGGATTGCTCTCGTAGAGCACGGGCACGCCTTCCGCCTCGGAGCTGTCGACGATCAGGTTTACGTTGAACCTCTCCAGGAAGCGCTCGGGATCGGCACCCGGCATCATCGGCGTCTGCGGCCCTCGCTCCGCGGCCACGAGCTTGTCTACGTTTGCAAGCAGCTCGCTGTGAACCTGGGCGAGGTAACGCATCACGTCCTCGTGGACCTGGTAGCGCTGACGGATCCTGGCGAGCAGAACCGTGATGACCTGCTCGGCCGTCTTCTCCACGAGCTCACGCTGCTGCCGGACCAGCTCCTGCTGAAACTGCGGATAGTCCCGCAGACGGGTGATCAGCCGGTCGGTCATGGATTCGATGGCCTCCTGGATGCGCTGACGCTCGCTTTCGTCCAGCGCCATGAAGGCTTCCTCTTCCATCACCTTACCGTCACGCATCGGGGCGAAGATGAACCCGTTCGGCGACGGCAGCATTGCCAGCCCCAGCTCGCGGGCTTCGGCTTCCAATGCCGCTGCGTCGCTGCTCTGCCGCTGCTGCAGCGAGCTTGCCAGCTGCTGGCTCTTCTGCCGGTACTCGTCGGACGCTAGCGCCGCCGGCACCATGGTCCGGACGCTGGCGATGAACTCCTGCATGTGGTGCCGGAAGCGTCGCCCGACCCCAGCCGGCAACCGCAGGCTCACCGGCCGCGCCGGGTCTTCGAAGTTCTGCAGATAGCACCAGTCGTCGGGGGCGTCCTGCCCGCCAGCAAGCTCCTTGAGCCGCGCCAGAATCAGCGCCCGCTTGTCGGTCTGGGAGGGTCCGAGCGCGTAGACGTTGTAACCGGGAAACTTGATCCCGACACCGAAGTCCACGGCTTCCCGGGCCCGCGTCTGCGCCACCGGCCCGTCCAGAGCGGCCACATCCGCCGTGGTCGCAAAGCCGAAACCCGCTTCATCCACGCGGCGCAGCAGCTTCTCGGGGCCAAGTTCGTTTGCCATGCCGCCTTTCTAGCCCCCTCTTGAGGCGCCCGCTATCGTGGATTGCCGCAGCATCAGATGCGCCGACCCAGCTCGGCCGCACCATGAATGGCGGACATGATGCTGCTGCGCGCGCGCGCGTCGCCAACCAGATGCGGCGTGCGACCCTGGACCGCGAGCGCATCAGCGAGCTCGCGATTGGGCTCGTTGAACGACACCATGACGACGGTACGGGCCGCGATGCGGCGGCTGCGCTCGGTGAAGAGCACGCCCACTTCCACTTCCTGGGGGTTGATCGAGCGCAGATAGTGGCCGCCGATGAAATCGAAATCGCCCGACATCAACCGCTCCCGAGCCGCACCGACGGTGACCGGCGGGTAAGGAAGCGTCTCGCCGATGGCGTTCAGGCGGGACACCATGGTCACGGGCACGCCGGCGTTGAGCAGCACGTCCGCCACGGAGATCGCCTCGAACGAGCCGGTGTCGTCGAAGACGACCGCAGGGCCCTCGATATGGGTGATGTCGCCAAAGCCGAGAAGATCCCACGACGAGTAGACGTGGGGAAGATCGTAGCCGGGCACCGAACTCGCCGGCGTAGACACCTGAAAACCGTCCGCCCGGGGCGTCGTGCCGGTGGCGATCACCACCTCGTCGGGCGCGCGCTCGACGACCAGGTCCGGTTCCACCATGGAGTTCAGGTGCACGCTAACGCCGAGTCCGTCGATCTCCTCCGCCAGCCAGCTCGTGATCGCGCCGAGATCGGCGCGGTGGGGCGCCGATGCGGCGATGGTCACCTGACCACCGAGCACCTTCATGGCCTCGTGAAGCTCCACCTGGTGGCCGCGCATGGCGGCGGTGCGCGCGAATTCGAGGCCGGCCGGTCCACCACCGACCACCATGATCCGCTTTGGAGCGTCCGCCTCGCCCTCGGGATCATGGGTCACCTTGGCTTCCCGGGCCGCGGCCACGTTCACCACGCAGCTGATGCGTCCGGCGGTCATGAGCTGGCCGACGCAGCCCATGTTGGAGCCGATGCACGGCCGGATCTTGTGCTCGTCCCGGCGGCGCGCCTTGTTCACCAGCTCCGGATCGGCTATCAGCGCCCGGACCATGGAAACCATGTCCGCCGCGCCGCTATCGACGATGTGGCTGGCATGATCCAGGGTCATGATGCGCCCGACGACGATGGTCGGTTTCGAAACCACCCGGGTGATGGGCTCGTTGGATGGCATCTCCACTCCGAGCGGGTCATCCGAGGGAGCGATGAGCTTGTGAAATCGCCAGTAAGCGCCCATGTGGAGAGAGACGTAGTCCACCAGTGGGTCAACCCGCTCCGCGATCTCCGCATTTATCTCCGGGTTGAGCCCACCGGGCACGTAGTCGTCGTTGGGCAGCCGCACGCCCACGGCGAAGGCTGCGTCCCCCAGCTCACCCCGGATGGCTTCGATGACCTCCAGCATGAAACGCATGCGGTTTTCCAGCGTGCCGCCATAGTCGTCCGTGCGCTTGTTGAGCGCGGGCGAAAGAAACTCATGGATCAGGTAGCCGCTGGAGGCATGCACGTCCACGCCGTCCAGACCGCACTCGTAGCAGCGCCGGGCCGCGGCGGCGAAGCTCGCCACCACGTCGTCGATCATGGTCTTGGTCATGGCGATGGGCACGACGCCTGCCAGCGGGTTGGGAATGGCGCTGGCGGACCAGGCCTCGGCGTTACCCATACCGCCTGCGGCGCCCGGGTGATAGACCTGAAGGAACATCTTCATCCCGTGGGGGGCCATGCGCTCGGCCAGCTGCTCGAGCAAGGGGCGGCAGCTGTCGGAGAAAATGGGTATGCCCGAAGGCGCGCCGGGATGAACACCGGTCGCTTGGATGGTCGACATCCCCACGCCACCGCGGGCCCGAGCCTCGTGGTAAGCGATCAGATCTTCACCGAGCAGCCCGGTCCCATGGGGAGAACGCACGATCCGGTTCGGTATGGTCAACCCGCCGACGTCGATCGGCTCGAAAAGGTTGTCGTAGAGCGCCATAGCGTATCCCTCCCTGCTCCTGCAAGGCACTCTAGCCTGGCTTGGCTGAAACGGGAACTGGGCGAATGGGCAAAAACGTGGACGTCATCCGCGACTCGATTGACCCGGGCCGGGACAATGGCCGCGTCGTCGCAGAAAGGAAACTTCAGTGGAACGGTTGGTGCAGGCCTTGTTCCTGCTATCCATCAGTCTGATGCCGTTTTCCTGCTGGCAGCGCGACGACTTCCTGCACGACATGGGGATCCTCCCAGAGCTCGACCACGAGCCCGTTCAGGACCCGGTGGAAGCCGAGCCGTTCCAGGTGCAACTGAACGACGTCGAGTACCACGTGGCGCCCGAATACGAATATGACCTGCACGGTCTCGTGGTGTCCTACGAGCACCACGACGGCGACCGCATGCTGCACCGACGCTGGAACGATCATCTCAACGTCGCCGACGTGTGCGTCGTGTGGGGCACCAACGCCTCCCAACTGGATCTCAACGATTTCAGATTCTGGAATGGTCAGTTCACGTGCTTCTTCAGAACAAAGGACCAGGCCGCCTGGCGCGCATTCGACACGACGGGGCTATCCAACAACCACCTGCTCACCGAGGATCCCTACCTGCGCGATAGGATCGCAAGCGTGCGGATCGGCGATCAGATCCGCATTCGCGGCTGGCTTGCCAGCTACGGCAACGCGAGCGGTTTCTCCCGGGGGACGAGCACGACCCGCACGGACAAGGGCAACGGGGCGTGCGAGACAATCTACGTCCGGGATTTCGCGATTCTGTCATCCATGGCCAACGGCTGGCGCACGGTGTTCGATGGGAGCGTTCTGCTAACGGTCGCCATGGGGCTGCTGTGGNNAAGCCGGAGCTTCCAACTCCTCGTTCGCCGGTTGGCAATACAGCTCGTACAGCAGCGAGATGACAGCCGATACCTCGGGGCCGGCTAAGGAGTAGAAGACCGTCTGCGCCTCGCGCCTGCTCGACACCACCCCCTCGTGGCGCATGCGGGCGAGATGCTGAGACAACGGCGACTGGTTGATGCCGACCTTTTCGCTGAGCTCGCCCACGGAGCATTCGCCCTCCTTGAGCTGACAGAGGATCATCAACCGATGCGGGTGCCCAAGCAGCTTCATCAGGTCTGCTGCCCGACCGGCGTTCTCCTGCATCACTTCCAGTTCCATCAACGCGTACTCCGCTTGCGAGCCGCTTTAGTCCGACCCTTGAGATTCAGCCGAAATTTCGGCTTGCCTTTATTTAAGAAATTTATAATATACTAACTTTTCGCATCGTGCGACGAAAAGTATACGCGGAGGGAGCGTGCGTCAACGCCAGCTGGATCAGATCGTGAAGTCCGTTGCCGAATCCGGCGACAAACTGGCTCGGGAAGAGCGACGCCGGTTTCTCCGTCAGGGATTGAGCCTCGCTGGCGCCGCCGCAGTTTCGGGCCTCGCCGGCGGGGCGCTCGCCGAATCGGGCAACCTGCCGCCGAACGTCCCGTCCTGGACGAAACGCCTGGGCGCGGGCGTGTTAACCAACCCTTACGGGCAACCCTCGCCTTTCGAATCCCACGTCCAGCGGCGCACCGTCGATTGGCTGACCGCGGACCGCATCGCCGCCATCAGCTTCACGCCGCTAGGCGATCTTCAGGGGATCATCACACCGAGCGGCGTGGTGTTCGAGCGCTATCACGCCGGCGCGCCGGCCATCGACCCGAACCAGCATCGCTTGATGATCCACGGCATGGTCAAACGCCCGATCATTCTGACCATGGACGATCTGATGCGCTTCCCATCGGTGAGCATGATCCGGTTCCTCGAATGCCCCGCCAACGGAGGCATGGAGTGGCGCGGCGCCCAGATGGACCGGCTGCAGTTCAGCCACGGCATGCTCGCCTGCTGCGAGTGGACAGGCGTGCTTCTTTCCACGCTGCTCGAGGAAGTCGGCCTGGAAGCCGGCGCAAGCTGGATCCTGGCAGAGGGCGCGGACGGCGCCCACATGAGCCGCAGCATCCCGATGGAGAAAGCGCTGGACGACGCGCTCATCGTGTACGCCCAGAACGGCGAAGCCCTGCGACCAGAGCAGGGATATCCGGTACGCCTGCTGAATCCCGGGTGGGAAGGCAACACCTCCATCAAATGGCTGCGGCGGCTCGAGGTTGGCGACAAACCGTGGCATCACCGTGAGGAGACGTCCAAGTACACCGACCTGATGGCAGACGGCATCGCACGCGAGTTCACGTTCGTCCAGGAGTGCAACTCCGTAGTGACCCATCCCTGCCCCGAGAAGCCGCTCAAGGGCAAAGGCAAGTATTTCATCGAGGGCCTCGCCTGGTCGGGCCGAGGCAAGATAAGGCACGTCGACGTGTCCGTGGACGGCGGGGTGACCTGGCGGGAGGCGCGCTTCACCAGCCAGGTGCTGCCGAGGGCCCTGACACGTTTCGGGCTCGAGTGGGACTGGGACGGATCGCCAGCCCTGATCCAGAGCCGGGCCGTGGACGAGACCGGCTATGTTCAGCCCACTTACGGGCAGCTCAAGGCCGTGCGTGGCACCAACTCCATCTATCACAAGAACGCCATCCACACCTGGCGGCTGGAACCCAACGGGACGGTGAGCAATGTACAGATTTCTTAGCGCCGCGCTCGTCCTCCTCGTCATGGGGTGCGGCGCTCCGCAGGAGGCCGCCGAGCCGGCCAGGCCGGCCTACGACGGCACCCGGGTGGGCCACTTCGGCTACGGCACGCCGGCAAGCGCCGAGCAGATCGCAGGGTGGGACATCGACATCCGACCGGACGGGATGGGGCTTCCCGAGGGGAGCGGATCCGTCGAGGACGGCGAGTGGCTGTACGAGGAGCAGTGCGCCGAATGCCACGGCTCGTTCGGCGAGGGCGTCGGGCGCTTCCCAGTGCTGTCGGGCGGCGAGGGAACGCTGACGGACGTGCGCCCCAGCAAAACCGTTGGCAGCTACTGGCCTTACACGAGCACTCTCTACGATTACATCCGCCGAACCATGCCGTTCACGCAGCCCGAGTCTCTGACAGCCGACGAGACCTATGCGGTGACCGCCTATGTTCTGTACCTGAACGACCTGGTCGACGACGACTTCGCGCTCACTCACGAGAACCTCGCTTCGATCCGGCTGCCCAACGAGGGCAACTTCGTGCCAGATCCGCGCCCGGACGTCAGCAACTCACGCTGCATGGCCGACTGTCGCGATGCCGCCTCGATCACGGTGCTTTCTGAGGTTCCGACCTACGTGCCCGCTTCCATGACGATCGCGGAAGCCGCCGAGGCCGAGCCGGCTCATCCCGGAGCAGCAACCTACGATCAGTACTGCAGCATCTGCCACGACATCGGGGTCGCCGGCGCGCCCAAGATCGGTGACGCCGCTGCCTGGACGGCGCGCCTGGAGCACGGCGGCATAGCGTCCCTGGGAACGAACGCCATAAAAGGGATCGCCTCGGAGGCCGGTGTGATGCCGCCCAAGGGCGGCTTCGCGCACCTGTCAGACGACGAGGTCACCGCAGCGGTGGCCTACCTGGTGGAGGGTTCTCAATGATTGCACGAGCCAGGCTGGCCCTGACAGCCACCCTGCTGGTCGTTTTGGCGACTGGCCAGGCGAAAGCCGAGGCGCCGAACGACCTGAAGCGAGGCAAGGCGATCGCCGCGGATCGCAATGCCGGCAACTGCCTGTCCTGCCACATGATGGGAGACGGCGAGTTGCCCGGCAACAGCGGCCCGCCCCTTATGCAGATGGCGCTGCGTTTTCCGGACCGGGCGGTCCTTCGCGCGCAGATCTGGGACGCCACGGTCCGCAACCCGGAATCGGTGATGCCCCCGTACGGACGCAACCTGATACTCACGGAGCAAGAGATCGACTTGGTGGTCGATTACGTTCTCTCACTGTAAAACGACGAGGAAGCTATGGCTTTAAATCGACGCAAATGGATCACGACCATGGCCGCGGCCGGCGCCGCCGCGCTGCTGCCGCTGCGCCTGCTCGCGGACACCGCAGCCGCGTTCAAGGCCGCGGATGCAACCACGGCATTGAAGCAGCTGTTCGGCGACCTGCCGGTGGAGGTAAGCACGGCGATCGAGTTCAAGATCCCGGACATCGCGGAGAACGGCGCGGTGGTCCCCGTGACGGTGGCGACGGATCTCCCCGGAGTCCAGAACATCAGCATCGTGGTAGACGAAAACCCCAACCCCCTGTCGGCGAGCTTCAATATCTCTCCGGAAGCCTTCGCCGACGTATCCACCCGGGTGAAGATGGGGAACAGCTCCATGGTTCACGCCTACGTGCGAACCGCGGACAAGGTCTACACCACGAGCAAAGAGGTGAAGGTCACCATCGGCGGCTGCGGCGGCTGAACGAGAAGCGAGGATACTGACGACATGGCAAAAGACGTGAAGATTCGCGGCAAGATCAAGGACGGGGTAGCAACCGTCAAATCCCTCATCGTGCACCCGATGGAAACCGGGACGCGCCGGGATGCCAACGGCAACCTGATCCCCGCCCACTACATCGAGAAGGTGGCCGCCTACAAAAACGACCAGGAAGTGCTCTCCGCAGACTGGGGAGCGTCCATCTCGAAGAATCCGTTCCTCTCCTTCCGTGTGAAGAACGCCGCGCCCGGGGACGTCATCCGCATCACCTGGGTCGACAACACCGGTGCCACCGGCGCCGGCGAGGCGGTTCTAAAGTGAGCGGAGCGAGGCGGAAACGCAGGACGATGCGCTTCGCCGGAGCGCAGCACTTTCTGATGGCCGTGCTCATGCTTGGCGCAGCGGCCGGGGCGGGCGCCGATCCGGAAAGCGATCGCATCGCACTACGCGATTACTACGCAAGCCGCTTCCCGCAGGTCGCCTTGGAAAATCACCGCGACGGCGTTTACGCCATCGACGCCGGCGCCCGCGAGCAGTGGCTGGAGATGGAGGAATTTCCACCCTACGAGATCGCCGTCGACGAGGGCGCCGAGCTGTTCGCAAAACCCTTTTCCAACGGGGCCGGCTACGGCGACTGCTTCGGCGAGGACGGAGATGTCGCCGGCCAGTTCCCCCACTTCGACAGCGATGCGGGAGAGGTCATCACCCTGCCGATGGCGGTCAACGCCTGCCGGAAGAGTCACGCCGAAGCGGCCCTCGCCTACGACGGCGCGGAGATGGCGCGACTCACGGCGTACATCGCCTTTGCCTCGAGAGGCCAGCCCGTGAGCGTGGCAGAGCCGACCAGCGCTGCCGAGCTCTCCGCCTACGAGGCCGGCAAACGCTTCTACACCACGCGCAGGGGTCAGCTGAACTTCGCCTGCACGAGCTGCCATGTTCAGCTCGCCGGCAACCGGCTGCGGGCCGAACGGCTGAGCGCGTCGCTGGGTCACATCACCCACTGGCCCGTGTACCGCTTCAAGTGGGAAGACGTCGGCAGCCTTCACAAGCGCTTTCAAGAGTGCAACAGCCAAGTGGGCGCGAAACCGTTCGACGAGCAGAGCGAGGCCTATCGGAATCTGGAGTACTTTCTCGCTTACATGAGCAACGGGCTCGAGCTGAACGGCCCGGCCACACGAAAATGATCAACTACGTCACGAAAATCGGCCTGATCGCGCTCGTCAGCGCGCTGTGCTTCGGTTGCGCTGAGCCAGAGCAGACGTCGGCACCCGAGCCATCCGGCCAGACCGCCCCAATACCCAGGGCAGAGCCCCCGGAGGGCCTGGATCCTGCCGCGCGAGCACAGTGGCTGATCGAGGCCGCCCACGCCGCGTATTCCGAATCCGAGGCCGCCGGACACGCGTGGGTGAGCGCCCGCCGTGCGCTCGAAGGCGCCAACGCCGCTGTCGACCAGGCGGATTTCGCCGCCGCAGGCGAGCAGGGCGAGAAAGCGCTGCGCCTGGCTGAAGCATCCCTGGCACAGGCCCGAACGGAAGAGGACGCCTGGCAGGACCGCTTTCCCAAGCCACGGCCCCAATGAACCGGCGCGAGTTTCTGGAGGTCCTCGGCGCGGCGTCGGTGACTGCCCAGCTGTCCGGTTGCGCGTCGCTGAAAACGGCGCGGCCTCAGGATTACTACGCGCTGCCTGCCTGGGGTGATGCGCGCGTGCTGCACATCACCGACACCCACGCTCAGCTCAATCCCATCTACTTCCGGGAGCCGGACATCAATCTGGGCGTGGGCGCCGCCCGAGGCCAGCTGCCCCACCTGGTAGGCCGCAACCTTCTCGATCGGCTGCCTTCCCAGGACCCGCGCGACGTCCATGCGTTCACCTGCATCGATTTCACCGAGGCCGCCGAACGCTACGGCCGGGTCGGCGGGTTTGCCCACCTGAAGACGCTCATCGATACCCTGCGCGCCGAGTCGGGCGCGCTGCTTCTCGATGGCGGCGACACCTGGCAGGGCTCGGGCACGTCCCTGTGGACCCGCGGGCGCGACATGGTCGAAGCCTGCAACATCCTCGGCGTCGACGTGATGACCGGGCACTGGGAGTTCACCTACCAGGCCCAGGAGGTGCTCGACAACGCCGCCCTGCTCAGCGCCGACTTCGTCTCGCAGAACATCCGGGCCACGGAGGACTCGCTCTTCGAAGGGACCCACGTCTTCGACGAGGACACGGGCCACGTCTTCCCGCCCTACGCGGTCAAGGAGATCAACGGCCGTCGGGTCGCCGTCATCGGCCAGTCCTTCCCCTACACGCCTATCGCCAACCCGCAGCGCTTCATTCCCGATTGGAGCTTCGGCATTCGGGAATCAGACCTGGCGGGGCTCGTGCAGCAGGTCCGCTCAGGGGAGCAGGTGGATGCGGTGGTCCTGCTCTCCCACAACGGCATGGACGTGGATCTGAAGCTCGCGAGCCGAGTACCGGGAATCGACTTCATCATGGGCGGCCATACCCACGACGGCGTGCCCGTACCCGTGGTCGTGGCCAACCCGGGCGGAAAGACGGTGGTGACCAACGCCGGTTCCAATGGCAAGTTCGTCGGCGTCCTGGACATCAAGTTTGGTGCGGGCGACATCGAGGGTTACCGGTACCGCCTGCTGCCCGTGTTCGCAAATCTCCTGAAGCCCGACGCCGGGATGCAGGCCCACATCGATGGGGTGCGCGCGCCCTACCTGGACAAACTGCGCGAACCCCTCGCCGTTACAGACTCCCTGCTATACCGTCGCGGCAACTTCAACGGCACCTTCGACCAGGTGATCTGCGACGCCCTGCGCGAGGTGCTCGACGCGCAGATCAGCCTTTCCCCGGGATTCCGGTGGGGCACGTCGGTGCTTCCGGGTGAGACCATCACCACGGAAAACGTCATGGACCAGACCGGAATGACCTATCCAGAGACCTACGTCCGGGAGATGCGCGGGGAGGAGATCAGAGTGATCCTCGAAAGCGTTGCAGACAACCTCTTCAACCCCGACCCCTACTACCAGCAGGGAGGCGACATGGTGCGGGTTGGCGGTCTGCGATTCAGCTGCGCGCCGGACGCGCCGAACGGCGAACGCATCCGCAACCTTGAGTTGCCGAACGGTTCGCCGCTTCAGGCCGGTACCGCCTACAAGGTGGCCGGATGGGCCACCGTGGGCCAGCGCTCTCCGGGCCCGCCTGTCTGGAACGTGGTCGCCGACTACCTGCGCAACCTGGGTACCATCCGCATCAAAGAGGCCAATCAGCCGACGCTTGTGGGCGTAAAGGACGACCCCGGCATCGCCCGGTACGATTGCGTCTGAGCACCGATTCGCATTGGGAGAGCCATGTAGATGTCCAAACTGATTTCTCGAGCCGGGCTGCTGGGGCTGTCGAGCCTGCTGGCTAGCCTGTCGGCGAGCCTGCTCTCGGCAAACGCGCTGGCGGATGGGTTGAACGAAGAGAAGCCCTTCGCCGAGGCCCACGTCATCCTTCAGGTCAGCGACGCTGACCCGCGGCGACACCGAACGGTGCTGGATATCGCGAACAACCTCACCCGCCACTACGGCGGCCCCGACATGGCGGACATCGAGATCATCGCGTTCAGCACAGGCGTCACGATGCTCCTGGCCAGGGACAACCGGGACGCGCAGCGAATCGCCGACCTCATGGAGAACGGCGTGCGTTTCTACGTGTGCGGAAACACCCTGGACACCATAGAGCGACGGGACGGAACCCGGCCGGTCGTTCTGCCCGGGGTGTCAGAGGTTCAGACCGGCGTCGCGTTCATGATCGAGGAGATCGGCAAAGGCTACGTGCCCATTCACCCGTGAAGGGAAGGCGCCGCTCTAGCGGCGCCCGAGGGCTACTGCCCGTAGCGGTCCCGCAATCCGAAGAAGGCGAGGACGATCAGCGCGAGGCTGAACGGAACCGCCAGGTAAATCCCGTTGAATCCGATCACGTCTTCTAAGGTGATGCTGCCGAAATTGGCTCGCTCGATCAGCCCGGCTTCCAGATACGGGAACACCAGGGAGAACACGAAAGCGCCGACGAAAGCGCCCAGCAGCGTGAACAGCGCGTCACGCTTGCCCTCTGAGGCCCCCACCACGCATGTCCCCGGACAGTACCCGGACACCGCCCAACCGATCCCGAAGATGATGCCGCCCAGAGCGATGCCCCAGATGTAGGCGGGCTTGATGGACATGTGGGCGAGGCCGCCAAGGTCCAGGAGGTAGACGCCCAGCGTGCCGACGCCGATGGCGGTGGCCATGAGCTTGATGATCCACATGTCCTTGAGCAGCAGCGTACCGAGAATTCGCCGGTAGCTGCTGGCGCCGCCCATGTAAAGGATCGCTCCGAAGGCGCAGCCGATGAGGAAACCGATGATCAACGTGTTCATTTACGAATCCTCCTCAGCGCGCCCGATAGAGAAACTTGGCCATGAGAATGGCGGAACCGAACGTCATTACCCCGAATATGAACGACCCCACCGCCAGCTGCGAGATGCCGGAAATCATGTGGCCGCTCGTGCAGCCTCCGGCCAGCCGGGCACCGAACAGCAGCAGCACCCCGCCGGAAAAGGCGGCCGCATAGCGCTTGGTATGGGAATCGCCAAAACGGGCAACCCACATGGGCGGCATGGAGCCCTTGTCCGCGTCCGGCTGGCGTTTGCGGAGAATGAGGTGGCTGACCGCACCCCCCACCAGCATGCCGATAAACAGCATCCAGCCGTAACCGACGCCCCAGTCCGTTTTCTCGCCGTACTTCGCGAGATACTCGTTGGATTCGGCGAACTGCGGCGCGACTTTGTGCGCTACCATGGCGTCCGTGACGACGAACTGGGTAGACACACCGAGCGGCTTAACGAGGGCGGTGGCAAGGGTCAGCAGCAGACCCAGCGCCACCCCGGCGACTTTCCAGGAAATGATGTAGTCCTTGCTCAACGGAAACACCTCCACGGTGAACGACGACAGGAGCGTACATTATCATTTTCATATATTAATGAAAACTGATAAAAGAGCGCTGCGGCAGCAGCAGTTTCAGGAGTAAACGATTGCTCTTTGCACTCATCTTTGCGGGCGTGACCAGCCTCGTGGCGCCCGCCAAGGATCTTCAGCAGGCGGCAAGGCTGGCCTCCGACCTCGAAGTGCCCATCGTGCTGTACGTCTCCCGCAGCGACTGCAGTTTCTGCCGACGCTTCGAGGAGGATGTGCTGTTTCCTATCATCCGCTCCGGCGAGATCGACCGAAAGGTCCTCCTCCGGGAGCTGGAGTGGGACCGCAGCGCGCCACTGGACGACTTCACCGGCACCCGCGTTTCCGCCGAGGCGCTTGCCCGACGCTACGACGCCAAGCTCACACCGACCCTGCTGTTTCTCGACCATCACGGCAACGAGCTGATCTCGCGGATGACCGGCTACCGCGAATCCGACTACGCCTCCTACAATCTAGAGGCGGCCATCGACCTGGCTTTCCAGCGAATGGTCCAGGACAACGCGCCGGAGACCCGGCAATGAGCCGGACTGCCCGCAAATGCTTTGCGCTTCACCCGTTCTGCCTGGTGGCCCTGCTGACCGTGCTCGCGGCCTGTCAGGACCCCAGCGTGTCCCAGCTTATGGTCAGCGACCTGCCCGTGCCAGCAGGCGCAGGCAGCAAGCTGCCCCACCTGTCGACAGACGAGGCCGGAAGGGTGGTGATGAGCTGGGTGGAGACGCACGGCGCGACGGCCACGTTGCGCCATGCGCAGCTCACGGACGCCGGCTGGACCGCGCCGGGCACCGTCGCCAGCGGTGACCAATGGTTCGTCAACTGGGCCGACTTCCCATCCGTCGTTCCCATCCGCAACCGCGTCTGGGCCGCCCATTGGCTGACGAAGAGCCAGGGCGGCGGCTACTACGCCTACGACGTCGCCATCGCAACGTCTCGCGACGCCGGAGCCACCTGGTCGCCGCCGCGGACGCCGCACTCCGACGGAACACAGACCGAGCACGGCTTCGTCGCTCTGTTTCCCTGGGACGGCCACGTCGGCGCGGTCTGGCTCGACGGCCGCCGCATGGCCGAGTCCCCAACGTCCGGAACCGCAGTGCGAGGAATGACCCTGCGCGGTGCCCGCATCGGTCCCAACGGCGACGCCCAGGACGGAGAACTGATCGATGAACTCGTCTGCGACTGCTGCCAGACGGACGCAGCCGCAGGCCCCGATGGCCCTCTGGTCGTCTACCGCGATCGGACCGTTCAGGAGATCCGGGACATCCGCCTGGCGCGCTTTGTCGAGGGTGCCTGGGAGGCGGACATTCCCGTAGGGGATGACGGCTGGGAGATCGCCGGTTGCCCCGTCAACGGCCCCGCCATCGACGTGGCCGGCCGCTGGGTAGCCGTGGCCTGGTACACGGAGGCCGAGGGCCACCCGCGCGTACGGCTGAGCCGGTCGACGGATGGCGGCGGGAGCTTCGAATCGCCCATCGACGTGAGTAGCGACCGCCCCATCGGGCGCGTAGACGTGGTTCAGTCACCTCAGGGCGAGACGTTCGTCAGCTGGCTGCGCAGAGGCGATGACGATTCCGCCGAGCTGCGTTTCCGAAGCATTTCCCCCGACGGCTCGTTGGGCATCGAGACGGTCATCGCGCGAACGTCGGCGGCCCGGCCATCGGGATTCCCGCAGATGATCGCCGGCGGTGAGGGACTGGTCTTCGCCTGGACGGAACCCGGCGAGAACGATTCGCGGATCCACACCGCGCGGGTCGAGCTCACCGGGCGCTGAGTTCAGTTTCCCTCGCGCCGCCGAAAGCCCAACAGCCCGGCCTTGGCCGTGAACGGGTGCCCAAAGTAGGTCACGCGACGCCGGTCGGGCGAGAGCCGGGCCAGCACCACCTCGCGATCCCCCGCGAGGTTGACCACCTCGTCACATTGCTCACCGATCTCGGCCAGGTACTCGAGCAGCCGTTTACCAACGGCGTGGAGGTTCATGGGCACCTGGCTTGCGCCGAGCAGAGCCTTCCCGTCGCACACGCCGACGAACGTCCGATAGTACTTCGGGCGCTTGAGATCCCGCTCGGAGATGTCGAGCCTGCCCTCCTCCACGACGCCCGGGCCCGCCTGAACGGCGGAATCGAAGATCCCGCGGTGATAGGCCCGGCTCGAGACCACACCGAGACCCTCCTGCCGGACTCCCAGAACGCGCGTGTAGCCATGAGCCTGCAGGTCGCTGATCACCGTGCCATCGATCTGCAGCAGACCCACGGGCGTGAGCGAGTGAATCTCAGAGACGAAGCTGCTGCCGATGACGACATCCAGGCCAAAGTCGGTGAGTGCCTCCACGGCCGTCACGCCCGAGCGGCTTGCGCCGTCGGCACCGACGAGGACGGGCTCGAAGCGCTGCTCATCGACTTCCACCAGCACCATGGCGACCTCGCCGTCGACGTCCACCCGATGGATCCGAAGACCGGGCTCCTCTAACTGAGAGAACAGCTCAACGAAACGGGACGGCGCCATGATCGTCTCGGCGACCAGGTCCCTCGCCGGCAGCTCCAGTGACCCGCTCGGCACCACGGCGTCGACTTCCCGCTCCGCGCCCGCTTTCTGATCACACGCGCCGGCGAACGCTGCCCACAGAATGGCAACCACGATACGGATCGCGGCCCCAAGGCCGACGTCGAATCGGACCCCCCTGCTCACCTGAACTGAATACCCCACCCTGAATGTCGGTGAGCTTCCATTATGACATCAGCCCAACGGCGCGGGGACGTGCGCTGTGGCGATCCTCGCGCCTTTGCCGCAAACTGAGCGTTTCCGCACGGGAGAGAAGAACATGGCGCTGGACGTGGAGATTCCGGGGCTGACGCAGCAGTTCATCGGCGGCGTCTGGCACGATTCGTCGCCGGATTCCCTCGTGGACGTCATATCTCCGTCAACCGAGGAGGTCCTCACCCGCGTGGCAGCACCATCGGTCGCCGACGCCGACCGGGCGGTGGCCGAGGCTCGGGCGGCGTTCGACATGGGGCCCTGGGCCCTGATGTCGGTGGCAGAACGAGTCCAGGTATGCGCCCGGCTTTGCGACGCGCTGGAGGCACGCCTGGATCAGCTGAACCGCGCCTGGGCCTTCGAGTCGGGCGCCACCATCGCCCACGGCGAGATGATCAACTCGGGAGCCGGCGTAGCGATCTGGCGCAACGCCCTGGAAGCAGCCCCATCGCTTCCGTGGGAGGACGACCGCGGAGATACGCTGATCGTTCGCGAACCCATCGGGACGGTGCTCGGGATACTGACGTTCAACGGCCCCATCGTCCTGATGGGAATGAAGATCATTCCCGCCCTGCTCGCCGGGTGCACGGTCATCGTGAAGCACGCCCCCGAGTCGCCGCTGACTTCCAGGCTCATCGCCGAGGCCATTCATGAAGCCGACTTTCCCGAGGGCGTGCTCAGCGTTCTGGCCGCCGACACGCCGGTCACCCAGCATCTGGTCGCTCATCCCGATGTCGACATGGTTGCGTTAACCGGCGGCACAGCCATCGGCATCGAGGTGGTCAAGCGCACGGCCGACCGGCTCGCACGCACTGCGCTGGAGCTCGGCGGCAAGTCCCCGGCCATCATCGCGGAGGACGTCAACGTCGACGACGTCATGGAGACGCTGGTCGACGGCGCGTCAGGCTTCATGGGCCAGGTCTGCGTAAGCCTGTCGCGCATCCTCGCGCCGCGGAATCGGTACGCAGAGGTGGTCGACGCCTTTGCCGAGCGCTACGCCGCCCTGCGGGTCGGCGACCCCTTCGATTCCGCCACGGACCGTGGACCGCTCGCCGTGGAGCGGGCCCGGGAACGCACCGAACGCTACGTGGCCGGCGCGCACCAGGAGGGGGCCCGGGTCGTGACCGGCGGCCGCAGGCCGCCCCATCTCGAGCGCGGCTGGTATTACGAGCCGACCCTGCTGGCCGACGTCCACAACGGCATGACGGTGGCCAGAGAGGAGATCTTCGGCCCGGTGACCGCGGTCATCCCCTACGAGGGCATCGAAGAGGCGGTGCAGATCGCCAACGACTCACCCTTCGGGCTCGCGGCTTCGATTTATGCCCGCGACTCGGACCTGGCGACGCAGGTGGCACGGCAGCTGCGAAGCGGCAGCGTGGCCGTGAACGCCGCCGGCGTCTCGCTGACCCAGCCCTTCGGCGGATACAAGCAGTCGGGCTGGGGCCGCGAGTGCGGCCCGGAAGGCATTCTGGAGTTTACCCAGATCAAGCAGATCGTCCTGGGCGCGAGCTATCTGGATGGCTGACCCGGCGAGCGGCCAATCGACCGAGCAATGGCTGGCCAATTGCCGAGCAGCCGCACCCAGCCGTGAGCCGATCACCGGGTTTTGATAACGCGCCGGAAACCGATATCTTAAGGCCCGACAACGGGAGGGGCGAGATGCTCGACCTGATCATCAGAAACGGCCGCATCATTGACGGGACAGGGGCAGCCGAGGTCAGCGGCGATCTCGGCATCGTCGACGGCCGGATTACCGACATCGGCGCGGTAACTGCAGCCGCCCGCCGCGAGATAGACGCCGAGGGCCGCGTCGTCGCCCCCGGCTTCGTGGACGTGCACACCCACTACGACGCCCAGGTCTTCTGGGACGGCACGCTCAGCCCGTCGTGCTACCACGGCGTGACCACCGTGTTCGGCGGCAACTGCGGCTTCAGCATCGCGCCGCTGAGCGCCGAGGCGGCGCCCTACCTGCTGCACATGCTGGCCCGAGTGGAGGGAATGCCGGTGCCGAGCCTGGAGGCGGGCGTGCCCTGGGACTGGCAGAGCTTTGGCGAGTATCTCGGCAAGCTGGATGGGCAACTGGGGATCAACGCCGGTTTCATGGCCGGCCACAGCGCCATCCGCCGGGTCGTCATGGGCGAGCGCGCGGTCGGGCACCAGGCCAGCGATGCCGAGATCGACCGAATGGCCGATCTACTGGACCGCTGTCTGGCCGAAGGCGCGATGGGTTTCTCCTCCACGCTCTCCCCCACCCACAACGACGCGGACGGCCACCCCGTTCCGTCCCGGCACGCCAGCCGCGAGGAGCTCATCGAACTGGCCCGGGTGTGCGGCCGGCACGAAGGGACCAGCATCGAGTTCCTACCGGAGGTGGGCACCTTTTCCGAGGAAACGAAGCAGTTGATGTCCGACCTTTCCACCACCGCCGGCCGGCCCGTCAACTGGAACGTGCTGACCCCCGGCAACCCCGAAGTGGTGGCGAGCCAGCTGGATGCCAGCGACGTGGCGAGAGAGAACGGCGGCAAGGTGGTAGCGCTCACGGTCCCGCAGCCGGTGCTGCTGCGCATCAACCTTTACGGCGGCATGGTGTTCGACGCCATGCCGGGCTGGGCGCCCCTGTTCGAGCTCTCCGTCCCCGAGCGCATCGAAGCGTTGAAGGATCCGGCTCGGCGTCGCGCGCTGGATGCCAGCGCGAACTCGGGTGGCCCCTTCAAGGAGCTGGCCGAGTGGCGCAAGGTCCTGGTGCACGCGACATTCCAACCGGAAAACAAGCATCTGGAAGGCCGAAGCATCGGCTCGATTGCCGACGAGCAGGGCAAGGAGCCCATCGACGCGCTATTCGATCTGGCCATCTCCGAGGGCCTGCGCACGTCGTTCATGCCCCCAGCTTTTGCAGGCAGCGGCGACGAGTCCCTGTGGGCCGTCCGCGGCGAGCTCTGGCAGGACGACCGAACCGTCATCGGCGCCTCGGACGCCGGCGCCCATCTGGACATGATCGACACCTTCGCGTTCTCGACCCAGGTGCTCGGCAACGGCGTTCGCAACTACGGCGTGATCTCCCTGGAGGAAGCCGTTCACCAGATCACCCAGGTCCCGGCGGAGCTGTTCGGGCTCAAGGAGCGCGGCCGCCTCGAGAGAGGCTGGCATGCGGACGTGGTCGTCTTCGACCCGAAAACCGTCGCCACAGGGCCGACCCATGTTCGATCAGACCTGCCCGCCGGAGAGCCTCGGGTTTATGCCGACGCCGTGGGCATCGATCACGTGATCGTCAACGGGGTGGAGATCGTCAGCGACGGTGTTCATACGGGCGCCTTGCCAGGGACGACGCTGAGATCAGGGGTGGATACCGAAACGCCGCGGATGGATTGATCGCTCAGGAAAGCAGGCTGGCCAGCGTAACCACGTCGCCATACTTCGCCTCGATGTCGTAGAGGTTGGCCGCATGAGCTGCGGCGTCCCGGTCGCCCACGGCGTCGGAGACGACGGTCGTCCGGTAGTCGTTCTGCAGAGCGTCCACCGCCGAGGCGCGCACGCAGCCGCTGGTGGTGAATCCGGCGATGACAAGGCTATCCACGCCCCTCCTCTGCAACCAGCGATGCAGCTCTGTCCCGAAGAAGCAGGACGCGTGGGTTTTGCGGAACACGGTGTCGGCAGCATCCACGGGCAACCTCGGATCGATGGCGACCAGCGGGCTGCCGGCACCGAGCAGGTTCAATGCCGGGACCTTAGCGCGAAAGACCCGCGCCTCCTCGTCGGATTCGTACCAGACCGTTGAAAAGAATCGCGGCCAGCCCGACACTTCCGCCAGCGACATCAGCTCGGCAATGACGGCGATTTCAGCCGAGAAGTCCGCGCCAAGGGCGCAGGCGGGATCCGTGAACGCGATGCTGGCATCCACCACCAGCAGCGCCGGCCGCTCGCCGAGGCCGACGGCCGACTTTTCCAGCGCCGGCACCGGGAGCTACCCTGCCGCCAGACCGCTTCCCCGCCGGGCAAACACCGGGGCCGCGGGCGCCTCGAGGCCCGTCTCTTCGCGGCATCGGCGCTTGATCTCGTCCACCGATCCGCCGAAGTCGAACAGGGGAATCTCCTGACGCGCCCCGCGCAGCTCCGAGCGAAGCTGCTCCGTGGCCTCCAGGTCGACGACGCCCGAGGCATCGCAGACCACGCCGTACCGGCGCGCGCCTTCCGCGGTCACCAGCCCGCGCTCCACGTCCTTGCCTACCCGGTCGGGCTCTCGCTCGTATGGGTCGCCGGCGCCGCCGCCGCCCCAGGTGTTGTAGTAGAGGATGTCGCCTTCCTTGACCTCGATCCGATCGCATTTGGATGGAAGCTTCTCCTCAGAGCCGTCCACCCGAACCAGCACCTTGCTGCCCCGGCCACCGGGCAGGCCGCCGTTGACGCCCCACGGATAGGTGAGCCAGCGATCGTCGTGGATGGAAATCTGGCCATCCTCCAAAAAGCGATAGCCCATCCGGATCCCGTTGCCGCCACGGTTACGTCCCGCCCCCCCGGAATCGGGGATGGTTTCGTAGGTTTCGATGCGCAGCGGAAAGTAGGCTTCGATGTACTCGTTGGGGACGTTTGTGAAGCCGGGCCACAGCGAGTGCCCATCGGGCCCGTCTCCCATGGGCCGGCCCGGGATGCCCCCGAAGCCGATCTGGAAGAGCTGGTACCACTCACCGTTCTTGTCGTACCCCGAGTACATCAGGTGGGGGCTGTCGGAGAATCCGGCGGCGCAGAGGAACTCGGGGTTGCCCTGACCGAGCAGCCCCGAGATCACGTCGAAGATGCGCCCGAGCGCGTGGGTCCGGCAGGAGAGCGCCGCCGGCCGGCGCGGCTTCAACATGCACCCCTCCGGAATGCGAACCTCCATGAAGTCGTAGAAGCCGTCGTTGAAGAGGATCTGCGGATCGAACACGGAGATCATGAACGTGCCGCAGAACATCTTGAACATCTCTTCGTTCAGCAGGAAGTTGATGGAGCCCGAGCTCTGGGGATCGGTGCCGTCGAAGTCGAAGATCACCTTGTCCCCTTCGCGCCACATGGCGCAGCGGATCTTGTAGGGTCCCATGCCCATGCCGTCGTCGCAGATGTAGTCCTCGAAAACCTGCTTGGTCTCCGGAACGGTATCCTGGATCAGCCGCGTCATGGCCCGGCAGTTGCGGGCCAGCAGCTCGTCCATCGCGGAGTAGAACACGTCGTCGCCGAAGCGCTCGGCGATCTCGATGCAGCGCCGCTCCGCCATGTTGCAGGCAGCGATCACGCCGTTGAAGTCACCCTTGTTCCAGTGGGGCATGCGCGAGTTGCGCAGGACGATGCTGATGATGTCCTCCTGCAGCTCGCCCCTGCGGAAGATCTTCACCGGCGGCACCGCGACGCCTTCCTCGAAGATCTCCCGGGCGTCGATGGGCAGAGAGCCCGGGACCTTACCGCCGATGTCGGTCATGTGGCCGAAGTGGGCGGCCCAGCAGAGGTGCCGGCCGTCCTTGAAGATCGGCTTCAAGACCAGCCAGTCGTTGAGATGGCTCACCGCGGCCCCGCAGCTGTAGGGGTCGTTGGTGAAGATCATGTCGCCTTCTTCGAGCACGCCGTCAAAGGCTTCCATGAACCCGTGGATGAACGAGCCGAACTGGCCGACCACCATCTTCCCCTCGACGTTGGCGATCATGGGAAAGGCATCGCCCTGCTCTCGGATGCCGGGCGACATGGCCGTGCGGAAGAGCGTGGCATCCATTTCCACCCGGGCGTTGCGAAGGGCGTTCTCGATGATGTCGAGGGTCACCGGGTCCACGTCAAGACGCGTGAACGGCGCATCGTTGGTCTGGAGTATTCGTCCTGTCATGAGCGCGCCCCTCAGTCGATCCGCCCGTCCGGGCGGATGAGCAGATTTCCGAATCGATCGACCTCGGCCCGGTGACCGGGAAGTATCAGCGTGGTGGAGTCCATCTCCATGATCACGGCAGGCCCCGACACGACGTTGCCCGGCACGAGCAGCGTCCGATCGTAAAGCGTTCCCGCATGGGTCTGCCCGTCGGCATAAATCTCGTGCTCGCCCAGGGCGGCAGCGGCAGGGTCGGCCCCACCGGCTTCGAACTCGGACGCGGCAACGTGTGCTTCCGGTCCTTCCACCACGACGCGCAGATTCACGAATTCCTTGTCCGCATCCAGCGCAAAGGTGAAGAGCTGCTCGTGGAGCCGGTCGAACGCCTCGGCCACCTCTGCGAAGCCCACGGAGAGCAGATCGTGCTCGCTGGTATCCACGGTGAGCACCAGCCCCTGGCCGCTGTAACGCAGATCGACCTGGAACTGAGCGGTGATGTCGGCATCGGTAACCTGGGCAGACGCGTCACCGGCCCCTTCGGCCAGCATGGCCTGCCGGGCCAGACCTTCCAGCTGCTTGAGCTCCTGGGCTATGGTCGACGGCTCGACGTCGTCGAGCTTGGTGATCAGCGTGCGCGAGGCTTCGTCGCGCAGCCGGGTGGTGGCATCCCCATACGCGCACAGCACCCCCGGTCCTGGCGGGACGATCACCGGCCAGGACTGGGTCAATTTGCCCAGCGCGTTGGCATGCAGCGGCCCGGCCCCGCCGAAGGCGATCAGGGAAAAGTTGCGCGGATCGTAGCCCTTCTCCACGGACACGAGCCGCAGAGCGCCGAACATGTTCTCGTTGACGATCTTGACGATTCCTTCGGCCGCCGCCTCGAGGGAAAGCCCCATGGCGTCGGCGATCTCCTGCACGGCCGCCGCTGCCTTGTCGTGGCTGATGGTCATGTCGCCACCGAGCTTCTGCTTGGCGGGCAGGTAGCCGAGAACCACGTTGGCGTCTGTGACCGTGGGCCGCTCGCCGCCGATGTCGTAGGCCGCCGGTCCGGGAACGGCGCCGGCAGAGTCGGGACCTACCCGCAGGGCGCCGGTGAGCTCGGGCACGTAGGCGATGGAGCCGCCGCCCGCCCCCACCGTGCGCACGTCCATTGAGCTTGCCCGGACGTTGACGTCCCCGACGGTGGTCTCCCGACGAACCACGGCCTTGCCCTGCTCGATGAGGGAGACGTCCGTCGAAGTGCCTCCCATGTCAAACGTCAGCAGGTTCTCGAAGCCCGCCTGCCGACCCACCCACAGCGCACCGGCCACGCCGCCCGCCGGTCCGCTCATGAGCAGGTTGACGGGATATTTCGCTGCGGCCGCCGCCGT